>JGI25382J43887_10000853_pt1 | contig 11380 bp, 7 predicted proteins | sample GraSoi013_1_40cm_3_FD_43887 | JGI IMG/M metagenome (IMG submission 43887) | reverse complement strand
GTGAATGTTGCCGTGGTCGCGCGGGGCCCGTCGGGACACGCCTCCGTTCCAGTAAAGGATAATGCCGTCGTACATCTCGCCACGGCCGTGGCCAAAATAGGCGCGTATAGCGCACCGGCGCACCCCACGACCATCGTCCGCCGATATTTCGAAGAGCTCTCCAAGATCGAGGACGACGAGATCGGCAAATGGATGCGCGCGTTGGATACCCCGGACCGCGGGGANCACGCGCAGCGTGTGATTTCCGAGGCCAATCCGATGTGGAATTCGATGCTNCGCGATTCCATCTCGCCGACCATGCTCACCGCGGGCGTGCGCCCCAACGTGATNCCCGCGGAAGCGCGCGCCATGCTCAATATCCGTTTGTTGCCCGGAGACACGGTGGACGCATTGATCGCCGAGCTGACCAAGCTGGTGAACGATCCGCAAATCAAATTCGAGGTGCAGCCGGATGCGGGTTTCCCCGCCCCGCCTTCGGCGCTCGATAGCGAGTTCTATAAAGCGATCGCAAGGGCCAGCGCCGGGCAGTTCCCCGGGGCGCCGGTGCTGCCGTCCCTCTCGACGTGGGCGACGGATTCCTCGCAACTTCGTATGCACAACGTGCAGGCCTACGGCCTGGTGCCGTTTCCGCTGACCGACGAGGATTTGAAGCGCATGCACGGCGAAGATGAGCGCATACCGGTCGCCTCGTTCGCNCAGGGCGTGCAATTCCTCTACCGCATCGTTTCGGAATTCGCCGTCACGAAGTAGTTCGCGGAATCCTCGAAGAAGATGACATTCCGGCGCACGAAGATTGTCGCCACAATCGGTCCCGCGAGCCGTTCGCCGCGCATGATCGAACACCTGATCCGGGCCGGCCTGGACGTAGCGCGGCTGAATTTCTCCCACAGCACGCACGCCGAACACGCGGGCAGCATTTCCATCCTGCGCGAAACGGCCAATCGTCTTCACAAACCCATCGCCATTCTGAGCGATTTGCAAGGGCCGAAGATTCGCACCGGCCCGCTGGCCGGCGGCATGCCGGTGACGCTGCGTGCCGGGCAGCGCTTCGTGATCACAACGGCGCGCGTGCTGGGCGATTCAACGCGCGTGAGCACAACTTTCACGCCTCTGCCGCGAGAAGTGCACAAAGGCGACCGCATCCTGCTTGCCGATGGATTGATCGAGCTGCGCGTGGAAGGCGTGCGCGGCGGCGAAGTGGTCTGCGAAGTGATGAATGGCGGCGAACTGGGTGAGCACAAAGGCATCAACCTGCCGGGCGTGCGTCTCCGCGTATCGGCGATCACGCCGAANGACCGTGCGGACCTGGCCTTTGCCTTGGCGCANGGCGCGAATTACGTCGCGGTGAGCTTTGTGCGCCGCGCTGAAGACGTCTTGCAGGCGAAGGCGGCCATCCGCCGCGCGGGGAAGGACACGCCGGTCATTGCAAAACTGGAAAAACCGGAAGCCATCGAGAATCTGGATGCGATTCTGCGCGTGGCCGATGGCGTCATGGTGGCGCGCGGCGATCTCGGCGTAGAGATGAATCTCGAACGCGTGCCGGTGGTGCAAAAAGAGATCATCGCGCGGGCGCGGGAATTTCGCCGGCCGGTGATCACGGCTACCCAAATGCTCGAATCCATGACGCAAAATCCGCGGCCGACGCGCGCCGAAGCGTCCGACGTGGCGAACGCCATCTTCGACGGCACCGACGCCGTGATGCTCTCGGCCGAAACGGCGGCGGGACGCTATCCGGTCGAGTCGGTGGCGATGATGGCGCGGATCATCGAGGAGGCGGAGGCAGCATCCGCGACTTCCCGCGCACGATGCCTCAGGAGCAGTTGAAGGTGGCGGAAACCGTGGCCGAGTTGGTGTGCCATGCGTCGCGCGAGCTGCACATGAAGTTGATCGCCGTGTTCACGCACAGCGGATTTACCGCGCGGCTCGTCTCGCGCTACCGCCCGCAGGCGCCCATCATCGCGTTTTCCCCGGAGGCGGAAACTCGGCGGCGGCTGGCATTGATCTGGGGCGTCGTGCCGAAAAATATCCGCGACGTGCGCAAGATCGACGGGCTCGCGGAGATCGCGGAGGAGCGCCTGCTCGAGGAGCGTCTGGTGCGAAACGGTGATGTCATCGCTATCGTGGCGGGAACTCCCATGGGCGTGCGCGGCACGACGAATTTCATGAAATTCCATACCATCGCTGGAGACGCCTAACCGGCGCCGTGGAGGAAGCGCCTAAGCCCTCGGCCACTCCCTCCAGCCTCTTGCTTCCAGCGTCTAGCTTCTTCTAGTTCACCCAGCGGTCCGGGCGCGTGGGAGGGTCGCTCTTGTGGCTGCGCATGTACACTTCGAAGCGCTTGCGGTTGCGCTGGTGTTTCCAATCGGAATAAGTGTTGCGGAATCTATGCAGGAAGGAACCGCGGCGCAAGTACAGCCAGCCGACGAGCATCCCGCCGAGATGACAGACGTGGCTGACCGTGTCGTCGCCCAGCCCAAATGTGCCCAGGAACGTAAGCAGCGCCATCGCCATGACCATCGTCCGCATCCGGATCCTGACGGGTATGGGGAAAATCATCACCTCGCGGTCTGGAAACAGGATCGCGCAGGCGATCAACACTCCGAAGATGGCCCCGGACGCGCCTATCGTCGGCACGTAGGAGAAGCCCTGGCCAAAGAAGGCGGGAATCGTCTTCACGATCACGTTGATGAGCCCGGCGCCGACGCCGGTCAGAAAGTAGTACCGCAGGAAGCGGCTTCGGCCCCACATGAGCTCCAGCTCGCGCCCGAACATCCACAGCACGAACATGTTGGAAAAAATGTGCCAGATGCTGTGAACATCATGGAGAAAGAGGTAGGTAAAGGGCTGCCAGATTCGCAGCAGCGGTATAACTCCAGCCGGGACGAGGCCGAACCACTTCAGCAGCGTCTGATACGCCGAAGGTCCCCAGAAATGCTCCAGAATCGCTTCAAAGATCAAGACCGCAAAATTCGCGATCAAAAGAACTTGCACACCCGGCGTAATGAAAAAATTGAGCGTGACCTGGTAGTTCTTGATGCCTGACCGCGAGCGCATGGTGATTCCAGTCTACGGCGGGGCGGGACGCGAGTCAAAGAGCGGCTTCCGGGATCAGTCGAGTTTCTTCCGCGCAAAAATGAAAAGTGACGCCGCAAGCACCAGGAACATCATGAGGCCGAAAAATGATTGCGCATCGGTCAACGGGACGAGATTGCTGGGGGCGAGCGACGGCCAATGCTTCGGCCCAAACGCAAAGAGGTCCGCACGCCACGGCAGGCGCAGAACGTGGGCGAACCATCCCGGCACGTGCGTGGCGATCTCCGGGTCCTGCAAAAGATTGATGACGATTCCCAGCAGGCCAAAGATTCCTCCCGCGGCGATCAAGCCGCTCGAGTAGAGCGCGCCGGGGCTGGCNTCTCCCTCTTCCTTGCCCTTCTTGGAAGTGGCTTCGACGAGCCAGCGGATGAGTCCGCCGGCGAACATCGTGGCCGTCGTGCCGATCGAAAGATACGTGCCGACGGCAAACGCCAGTGAGCGGATGCCCAGAATTTCGACCGCGAGCACCAGCGCCACGCCCATCAAGACCAGCCGCCACGGCAGCCGCTGGTTCAGAATTCCATTGATCACCGTGGCCATCAGGCGTGCCTGCGGCGCCGGAGCCTTGTCGCCGCCGATGCCCGGCGCCCACTGCACTTCGATTCTCTTGGTGCTGCGGTCGTAGAGAAATTCGCCGTCTGGAATTTCGCGCGAGCCGAGCGCGTTGATCAGGACGTAGTTCTTCCCCTGGTGTTCAAAACTGTCTCTCTCGATCTTCACGCCGGTAGGCAATGCCTGCAAATTGACCGGAATGTGCACGGGCGAAAATNTCTCGAGGCCTTTGTTCATCAGGCTGAGCGTGGCGCCGATGGCGATGGTGGAAATTGTGACGCCGACGAGAAGGCCCCATTGCTGCAAGACCGGCGTCGCGCCCACCAGGTAGCCGGTCTTCAGGTCTTGCGAAGTGGCGCCCGCAATGGCCGCGGCGATGCACACCACCCCGCCGATCGTCAGCGCCAGAACGGCGTAGTTCGGTGCCGTCCATCCGGCGACGAAGAAAATCGCGCAGGTGGCCATAAGCGTGGCGATGCTCATGCCGCTGACGGGGTTGGCGGAATTGCCCAGCAGCCCGCTGATGCGCGAGGCCACGGTCACGAAAAGAAAACCGAAGGCCACCACGAAGATTCCCGCGAGCAGGTTTTGATACCAGGCTGTGTCGGCGCCTTTGATGGGGCTGAACGTCAGTAGGACCCACATCATGGCGACGATCACGAGGGACCCGAGGACCACGGCCCGCATGGGCATGTCGCGTTCGATACGGCTTGTCCGCCTTGCCGGGCCGGCCGCACTGGACTCCCCGGCGCCTTCCGCGCGTACGTCCTTCAATCCGGCGCGAAGAGCGGAGATGATTGTCGGCATCGTGCGCAGCAGCGTGATCAATCCCGCCGCGGCCACCGCGCCCGCGCCCAGGGGGCGGATGTACTGCCGCCACATGTCGTCCGGAGTCATTTGCGGGATGGGGATGGTGGACGGATAGATTGTCGCGTTGCCCGCGAGCTGCCCGAAAAACTGAATGGCGGGCATGATGAGGAGCCAGGAGATCACGCCGCCGGCGAAGAGAATGCCGGCAACTTTCGGCCCGATGATGTAGCCCACGCCCAGGTATTCGCTGGTGATCGTGGCGCGGAAGGAAGCGCCGGGGAACCAGCTCGGCCGCGCTTCCGGCTGAGAGGTCCACGCCTGCACCGTGTTCATGGCGAAGGTGTACACGCCGCCCAGGCCGAGTCCCCAGAACACGCGTCCGGCAAAGGAGCCACCGCGCTCTCCCGCCACCAGAACGTCGGCGCAGGCCGTGCCTTCGGGAAACGTCAGGGCCCCGTGCTCTTTCACGATGAGCTGCCGCCGCAGCGGAATCATGAACAGCACGCCGAGCCACCCGCCCAGCAGAGCCAGCGGGAAGATACGCCAAAACGTAAACTCTGAGCCGAAACCGAGAAAAATAAGCGCCGGGATCGTGAACATCACGCCCGCCGCCAGCGATTCCCCCGCCGAGCCGGTCGTTTGCACGATGTTGTTCTCGAGAATCGTCGAGCGTCCGAATGCGCGCAGGATGCTGATGGACAGCACGGCGATGGGAATGGACGCTGAAACCGTCAGCCCCGCGCGCAACCCCACGTACACCGTCACCGCGCCGAACAGCAGCCCGAACAGCGCGCCGAGCAGGACCGCGCGCAGCGAAAATTCCGTCAGGCTTTCTTCGCTGGGTACGTAGGTGCGGAATTCTCCCGGCGGTGCCGTCGAACTCCACGCTCGTGTGCTCACCATCTCCTCCGTTTCGCGCCCGCCGTAGCGGGCCACTTGTCACTGCCCTTGGAACGCCGGGATTATGCCTCACACTTCCCACTCGGAAAAGCACATCTTGTTTATGATCTCCGTGCCCAGCGGCATCCTAATTGCTTCCGCGAAATCTCGCGGCTATGATTCGCATGTGAGATGCGAACCGAGGAGGGGCCATGCCTCATTACGAATATCTTTGCACTGCCTGCAACAAGAAGTTCTCCGTCGTTCTGAGTCTTGAGGAACACGAGAAGGGCAAAGTGAAGTGCCCCAAGTGCGGCAGCACCAAAGTCGAGCAGCAGTGGGCCGCCTTCTTCGCCACCACCTCTAAGAAAAGTTGAATTCCGCCTGCAGCCTCCGCGCCCGTAAGCGGTTGCTGAGAAATCCCCGGCTAGTCATTCCGAGGGCGTGTTTGCCCGAGGAATCTCCTTCATCTGCTTTTGTGATGCTCGAAGGTGACCCTATTTGAACTGACGCGCAGCGTGCCACTGTCATGCTGCTTCTGAGGGGACGCTCATTCTCAGCAGAAATAAATATCTCAATAGTTGTCCTCAGGTGGTCGTGCGAAACGATGTCGCATTTAGAAATTTTTCATCAACTTGCCTTTGACCGACTGAGTTACACTTTGCCGGTATGGACCGGCGTTCGTTTCTTCGGCTTACGACTGCCTCCGTCGTCACGCCCACGGCCGAGTTTCTCCACAAGCTGCATACAGGCGAGGACCCTCACAGGCTCAACGACTCCCCGCATTTCGCCGACGGTCTCGCACTTCCGCAGAATTCCGCAAGTTCGAGTCCCTGGTACGCGGTAATGCGCCGGTGCGGCCAAATCAATTACAACGAGCGCGATCCGTTGACCATCGACGCCGAAGCTTGGGGCGATTACTGGGCGTCTCTCAAGGTCGATGCGGTGCTGCTGAACGGCGGTGGCATTGTCGCTTTCTATCCGACTCAAGTGCCCTTTCACCATCGCAGCCAGTTCCTCGGCACGCGCGACTTGTTTGGCGAGATGGTCGCCGCAGTGAAGCGCCGNCGTATTCGCGCTGTCGCCCGCATGGATTGCAATCTTGCATACGAAGATACGTTGAAAGCTCATCCGGAATGGTTTGAGCGGAGCCAGGATGGATCGCCTAGGCCTCACAGCGAATCACCCTGGCTATTCGCTACGTGCATGTTCAGCACCTATTTTTCCGAGCAGATGCCGGCAATCTACCGCGAGATCAGCCAGCATTACCCGGTCGACGGCTTCTTCACCAACGGCTGGCCATCCACCGGTGCGCCGCATATCTGTTACTGCGAGAATTGCCGCCGCCTGTTCGAGAAGTTAGGCGGCGTCCCGCCAGCCGAAACCGATGCCTCCAATCCGCTTTACCGCAAGTACTATCAAGCGCACGTCGATCGCGTCATGGAGATCTGGCGNCTCTGGGACAGCGTTGCCCGCGAGCGGAACCCGCAATCGGTGTACGTCGGCAACCTCGGCGGCGGGCTCGATACGGTGAAAGACTTGAAGCAAATAAGCCAGGTGGCGGCATGGTTCAACGCCGATCATCAGGGCCGCTCGGGCGAAACGCCCATTTGGGACTGCGCGCAGCAAGGCCGCGTCGCCCAATCCGTAATGCAGGGCCGCACCATCACGAATGTCACCGGGGCTTACAGCAATGCCCAGCCGAACTGGCGGCATGTTTCGAAGGCGCGTGCCGAAATGACCCTTTGGCTCGCACAAACCACGGCCAGCGGCATGGTGCCATGGTTCCATTGGCTGGGCGGCTCTCCCGAGGATAACCGCTGGCGAGAGGTCGGGCGCTCATTTTTTAACTGGCTTGCCGCCAACGAGCCGAACTTCCGCAATCGTCGGTCGGTCGCCGAACTGGCGGTGCTGTACCCGCAACGCACCGTGGCTTTTTACTCTCGGCCGGAGTCCCGCCGGCCGCGCCATCGCGGCGGTCCTACCGATTATTTGCAGGGACTCTACTACGCGCTGCTGGAAGGCCGCTTCCTATTCGACTTCGTGCATGAAGGCAATCTCGATGCGGCGGCGCTCCAGAAATATCGCGCTCTCCTGGTTCCCAATGCCGCGTATCTCAGCGATGGTCAGTGCGAGGCTATCCGCCAATACGTCAACAGCGGCGGTTCCCTTCTCGCTACTTTTGAAACTTCGCGCTATACCGAGTGGGGCGAGCCCCGGCCGGATTTTCAATTGGCCGGCGTCTTTGGCGCGCATGTGGCGGGCGAGGTCATCGGCCCTCGCGGAAACAGTTACGCTCGCATCGAAGCGCCTCATCCCATTCTCGAAGGTTTCAACGGCACTGCTCTGCTGCCTGGAGCGGAGAACCGCGTTCCTGTGCGCGAGGACTTTGTTCCGCTCGTATTAAGTGTTGTCTCCAACTATCCGGCGTTTCCACCGGAGATGGTTTATTCGCGCGCGCCACGGACAACGGAGCCTGCTGCAATCTTTCGCGAGACCGGGAAATCCCGCATCGCATATTTTGCCGGAGACGTTGATCGTACTTGCTGGCGCTCCGGAAATGCCGATCTGAGTCAGCTCTTGCAGAGCGCGGTCAATTGGGTGCGCGGTCCGGATCCCNCGATTTCAGTCAGCGGTCCGGGACTCATCGAGACATTCGCGTGGGAAACTGAGCCCGGCTACGCGCTGCATCTGCTCAACTATACCAACCCCAATGCAACGCATGGCGCCATCCGCCGCGCTTATCCTCTCGGGCCCCAGCAGGTGCGCTTCCGCATCGCTTCCGGTCGCGTAATTAAGAATGTGCGCGCGCTGCGTCCGCCGGCCAGCCTCAAATTNCAACAACAAGCTGACTTTGTGAGTTTCGAGCTGCCTGGCATTGCGGATTACGAAGTCATTGCCCTGACCTAAAAACGCGGCCGGCGGCAGGCGCTCCACGCAAAGACTTGTTCAGCGGCGCAACGCCTCTCCGGCCGCGCGCAGATTCGCAAGGCGCATCTCCGAGTACTTGCGCGAGAGTATGACGCCATCGGCGTCGCCGCGAAGAGCGGCTAGTACGGCTTCACGCACGTCCCACGGCTCGGTCTTCTTCTCATCGCGGCCCGTCGGAATGTCAATATCAATGCCGGACCAGATCTTTACTGCGCCGCTCACCCCTGCGACGCTGCGCCGCGTCTCTCGCTCGACATAGTCGGCTGAGAGTCCGCTCCGCGGTAGCTCATCGAGAGATGTCTCTTTGTAATTCTGCATTTTGAAGGTGAGACCAAGCACCTCTTCCGGAGAGAGATCAGCCAAGATCGTCCGGCTCACGCTGTTCACATAGGATGCCAGCCTAGGTCCGCCACAATTGTTGTACATCACCACTTTCAGAAAGTCAGAATACTTGCGAAACTCGGCATAATCCTGCGCCGCGCGATAAAACGGGCTGAACGAATTGTTATGCCAAATGTGCCAGCCAACGGCGATATCTCGACGAACGGACTTCGCAAGCTGGTAGATGTTTGCATACGTAGCCTGCTGGCCATCATTCCACAGTTTCTCCCACGCAAGTATCTCAGGATATTCCAGCAGCAACCGCCAGTAGGAAACGAAGTAGCCGTCCGTTGGACGATTCACCGCCCTGCTGTCATGCACCAGCGAGGCAAGTTTCCTGTAGCCTTCGACGGCCCGTTGTACGTCGATGCCGCGGGACTTCCCCTCGCGCTGACAGAAGTCACAAAAGCAAGTGACTTCAAGAGGATCCGCTCGAGTGCCGCCGTGCATGGCGCCGATGGCATTGCCAAAAGGGCCCTGACGCTCGCTTCCCCACATAACGCCGTCAATCGCATAACTGCGGACATAGTCTTCGGTCAGCGCCTGCCAAAACGCCTGCACCTCGGGGTTATGAAAACAAAGCGTGCTCGCTTTCTTGCCCGACAGCGTCACCTCTTGCAAGTNGTCAATGCCTTCCAGATCGCGGCGAAATACATCTTCATACCAGCAGAAGACCTTCATGCGTCGCGACTGTGCTTGGGGTAGAACGCTGTCGAGAACGTCNAACCCGGGATGGTCGGGGGCCTCGATCTTTTTCAAGGAAGTGTGCGCGTAGTATTTCTCGCGTGTGCGGGCAAAATTGCCGCCGTGAAACTCAGCATCGTATTCCTGCTTGCCATGATCCGGCAACGGCTGGCCGGGAACTTGCCGGCCGGCAATCCCGCGTCCGTANCTGAAAGTCGCGATAAATAGAGCATTAATGTCGGCGTCGCGCTGAAACAGATCCAGTACTGGATCGACGCCTTCGTCGACAAACGAAACGGCGCCCACTTGAATTCCAATGGTCCATGCAGTGGGTTCCGCCGGCTGTCGAAAATGTGTGGCCACACCGGCGCCGGCCATCAATTTTGCAAATTCTCGCCTGGAAAGTTCACTCATTGTAATAAGTCCTGTGCAACGCGAGAGACATTGAGCAGACCCAGTTTCTATACCCAACGGCAGAAGAGAGTCTACAGCGCTGCCCGTGCGCGCGGGATTCTAAGAATGAACGCGCCCTTCGCTGGCCGTGTGTCGCTCGGAATCCGCGAAACATGCCCNACTGTCGTCCTTCGCCCGAAGCGGAGCTCCAGCCCCTCTTCAGCTACACGAGCTCTGTACAACTAANGTGCAACCGAGGATGAGATTTCAGGGGAGCGAAGCTGCAAGCGACNNTGGACGAAGCACTGGTGAAATTCGCCCTNTTGTTAGGAGGCGGGTGGCCGTCCGTCGATTCCCCGGAATGCTCTTGCGTGGCTCATCCTTGCGGGTGTTGCGCGTATTTTGCGTCCCGGATGGTTATGCGGAGCAAGCGCGGGCCTGCTTTTCGCTGGCTTCTTTACTCATACTTCTTCGATTCCGATTCAACCACTGACTGGGCGAATCCGGCCGGGTGCCGCACTTCTGCTCGTTGCCGCAAGCCTGCCCGCCGCACGCAGGCCCGGTAAGGGCCGTGCAGACAAATTGACGCCGCTTTGCCTTTCTCATCACTTCGTGGCACAGCCACTCCTGCCTGCCCGCCGCAGAAGGGCTTGTGCGCCGCCGTTCTGAACCCAAGCCGTCCTGCGCGATTCTGCGCGGGAAGCAGACCGCTTTTTCCGGCACCCCTTCCTCCACTGAGTCAATGTCGGAAAGCCCGACAATTCCCACCGACCCTCACTTCTCGCTCCCACAACCCCGTTTTTGGATNGCTTCCGGGTTGCCGACCACTCTTCCACGGCCCCGTAATCCTCGAAAATCGCGTAGACTTCCCNTCGTGAGGGCCCACTCCCTCCGCTCTGCAGAGATGCGNTGTGCGACAAGCAGATTCGATCGGAGGTGATTACATGCGATACCTGAGGGTTTACGCGGGGGACGATGGAGCCTCTCGGTTTGAGGATGTCGAGTTGGAGGGGACCCTGACACGTATTGTAGACGGTGTTCCCCCACTCCTGGTATCCGGCCCTTTCGCGTGCAGCGGAATTATGTTCGTTGAGCAGCCAAAGGAGGCCTCTGACTGGGCGGCGCACGTTGCCCCTCGAAAGCAATGGCTGATCGGGATCTCCGGTCGTGTTGCCATCACCACAAGCGATGGCCAGTGCCGAGAAGTCGGTCCCGGTGACGTCATCTTGGCGGAAGACACGACTGGTCGAGGACATTTGTCGACGCCGCTCACGGCAGATGTCCGATTCGCGATGATTCCGGTTGCCTTATAGGCTGTGAGCCCCCGACAACCCTCGGCGGTCCCGCCATCTCTCCCCATCAATTGCACGCTCCGTCTGGCCCTTGCCGCAGATTGCGGGGCGGATGACGGGGTACTCGGAAACAATTCGGAGCCAGTAGTCCGGTTGTAGGTACTTAGAAATTCGATTGCCGCCGCCTGCCCTCTTCGCCACTCTGGTTACTCTTCCGCCGCTTTTCCACAGCCCCTCGGCGGGTGGCAGCCCCTTTGATGAGCGCCGGGAATTTGATTGGATGACGGCGTCGGCTCCTTCGACCGAGTAGACTTGGCGGCTGTTCAACGACCAAGGCTCGGGAAAAGGAGCCGAGCAATGCTGAT
>JGI25382J43887_10000852_pt1 | contig 11382 bp, 9 predicted proteins | sample GraSoi013_1_40cm_3_FD_43887 | JGI IMG/M metagenome (IMG submission 43887) | reverse complement strand
CCGAAGAGATCGCACTATTCCTTGGAGGCAATCAGCCTGTCAAGATAGTACAGATTCCACTCAACAAGTCGACCAGGTACAAGGTAGAATATCCACCCCCAGCAGAGGAGGATCGAGACCTCGCTCGGCGGCTCTACACTACACCTGAGGCAGCCGCACGACTAACACTAGTCGATGATCTGGTGGAAGCTCACGATTCTACTCTAATCTTCGTCAACAGTCGGGTAAACGCCGAGTTGCTAGGTTCCAAATTCAACATGATGGACCGAAAAATAATGGTCCACCATGGCTCCCTTCCGAGAGAAGAGAGGGTTCGAGGAGAGGAAGCTTTCAAGTCCGGAGAAATCAAAGGGCTAGTCTGCACCTCTACACTTGAGCTGGGAATCGACATAGGATCTGTCGACCTCGTCGTACAATACATGTCACCGAGGCAGGTGAACAGTCTCGTCCAGCGGGTGGGGCGGTCAGGTCACACCTTGACCAGAACCTCGCAAGGAGTTCTCGTCTCCGTCTCAACCGAAGACCTCCTAGAATCGATCGGAGTCATCGAGCTAGCGAAAGAAGGACGGCTAGAACATACCAAGATCCATAGCGGAGCGCTTGACGTGCTCGCGCATCAGATTGCAGGGCTGTTGATGGACTCAGAAGGGAGCCGAGAACTTTCGAGTGTGAAGAGCGTCATCAAGCGAGCGTACCCCTACCAATCTCTCGAGGACGGTCCCGTCGAGCAGGTCATCGAGTTCATGCGTAAGATGGGCTACCTAAAGAGAGAGGGAACCACCCTCTACCGAACCTTTCGGACCCGCCTTTACTATTTCGAGAACTTGAGCATGATCCCGGACGAGCGCCGCTACTTGGTCGTAGACCTCACAAGTCAGAAAAACGTTGGCATTCTTGGGGAAGAGTTCATGATCACTACGGCCAGGGTCGGGCTCAACTTCATCATCAAAGGCCGAGTTTGGCAGATCAAACAGATAACAGACGATGGAAAAGTCTACGTTCTGCCAATCGACGATCCCACAGCCGCCATCCCGGGCTGGGACGGGCAAATACTCCCGGTGCCACGCTTACTTGCGACAAAGGTCGGTGCCTACAGGGCCGTTGTTGAACAACTCCTAGCTGAACATATCTCAAAATCGACATCGATTGAAAACTTGTCGCAACTCTGGCCAGCCGACGCCTATGGGTTGAGACGGATCGTTGAAGAGATAGAAGCGCACAACGCGACTGGAGCACCCGTTCCAACCGACCAACGATTCCTAATCGAGGGTTTCGATCGGTACATAATCTTGCACACTCATCTTGGGGACATACTCAACTTCACACTTGGAGAAGTCATCGAGGAACTCTTCCGTCGTCAAGGCCTCGTCAGAATGTGGTGGTCTGATGCCTATCGGATTCTCTTTGAGATGACCGCGGACACTTCCGACTTGGACCTTGAAAACCTCTTCAGAAAGGAAGTCTTCGGTGTCGAAGAACCTGTCTTAGGCGGAGCATGCCACGGAGTGCTCCACCGCCATTTCCCTTGGCAACTCCACATGAAACATGTAGCAGAAAGGTTTGGGGCATTAAGCCGTGGGCGACTGATGTATGGAGATGCAATGAAGGAGTTGATGCTGAGATTTCGACTCACTCCCATTTACGACGAGACGATTAGAGAAGCGTTGATGGAGCATTCTGATTTCGGTGGCGTCAAAGAAATATTCGAACGGGTCAAGAACGGTACAATGGAGGTCCAATTTTTCCTGTCAAAGGACAAGCCTACCCCCCTTGCCTACCATATTCTCTATCGACATGTGGACATTCCTGAGCTCATTGCACCGGAGAATGTTGCCGCGGACAATCTTGGCAGACTACGCATTTCGATCGAGGGACGCGTCATAGACCTGCTATGCTTCGATTGTGGAGTCCTAACCTCTGAAGTAATGATTGGCGATCTTCCCGAGCATCCTCAATGCACGGGATGCGGATCAAGACTTCTCGCTCCGCTATTCTGGTCCAGCATTTACGCCGCAGGCACCCTCAAGAAGAAGCGGAACAGAGAGAATCTTGACGAAAACGAGCGGAAAGTGCTGACGAGAGCTAGAAGGTCCGCTGACTTGGTGATTTCATACGGAAAACGGGCGGTTATTGCCCAGTCAGTCTATGGAATAGGCCCACAGACAGCGAGCAGAGTGCTCGCAATAATGCACGATAAAGAAGAGGAATTCTACAAGGACCTTCTCGACGCTAAGCTCCAGTTCATTGCAACAAGGGCCTTCTGGAATAACTAGCGCATATTTCGGGGGACAATAATCATCTGGCTGCAAACTCACACCGACACTCTGTTCCCAGAGTCTAGAGAGCGGCTTTCACTAATTCCCAGAGGGTTTATGGCTCCTCTTGATGCTTGGAAGGCTCTGGTTGTAATCGCCCCACAGAAACATTGAGCCGGCCGTAGCTGCCCCCGGATATTCCCGTATAATTGGAAAGCACGAGGACTCTAGAAAGTGTTTTCTAAAAGGAGCGCCCGAGAGGAAAGAGTGATGCTACTTCCTCCGATAGCCTTCGCGCAAAGAGGGGTGACAAGTGACCAACAGGGGCGTCCAAGTCGTGACTACTCGTGCCGGAGACAGTATTCCTCGACGAGAGAGAATCGTTTTTCCCAATCTAAAGTATTTGTGACAGAAAGCAGACAAAAGTACCTCTGGACAGCAATTCTTCTTGCATTGTCTCTCTCTTTGATCACCATAGCGATCACTCAGGAGGCCACGAACTCAGTCGCCAAGGCCGGAGGCCAGAACCAAGTCGCGGCTCCTGGACCCAACTCCTTTGCGTACTCCGGTCAATGGGGCGCATATGGAGGGCCAGTGAGCCCCAACGGAGTCGCCGTGGATTCGTCAGGAAACTTGTTCATTGCCGATGCAAAGAACTACGCCGTAGACAAACTAGCGAAAGATGGATCGTTCCTGGCCTCTTGGGGATCCCTAGGAAATGGGCCTGGTCATTTCAGCGACCCCCAAGGAATTGCACGAGATCCGCAGGGAAACGTGTACGTTTCTGATTCGGTCAATAACAACATTCAGAAGTTTAGTTCCACCGGTAGCTTCATCACTTCCTGGGGATCAAAGGGATCAGGAAACGGCCAATTCCAGACACCTATTGGGCTCAGCGTCAATTCCACCGGGTTCGTGTATGTTGTGGACCAGGGAAACCAGCGTGTTCAGATCTTCAGGAATAATGGAACGTACGTAGGTTCATTCGGGGGTCGGGGGGCGACCCCTGGCAAATTCCTGAGCCCTTTTGGGGTGGCGGTGGATTCGTCTGGATTCGTGTACGTAAGCGACAGCGCCAGCACATCAGATAATATTACAAAATTCACAAGTATGGGTAGCTTTGTACTGGCCTGGGGAGGCTTGCAATCAGGGGGTACCCTGGCAGCGCCGGCTATGATGGCGGTCGACAACGCGTCCAACATCTACGTCAGCGACACCCTGCGGAATGACGTTGAAAAGTTCAGCACGACCAACGGCAAGCTCCTCCTGTCTTGGGGGTCCGCCGGCGCCTTGCCCGGACAGTTCAACAGCCCAGTCGGGGTGGCTGTGGACTCCCAGCCGAACCTGTACGTTGGTGATTCTAATAATTTCAGGGTGCAGAAATTCTCCGCCAGCACAGGAAACTACGTTTCGAGCCTCGCTTACCCGAGACCTGGCCTGTTTTCCAGTCCTTATGATGCCGCGTTGGACGGTTCCGGTCACATCTTTGTTGTCGACGAGGGAAACAATCGGGTTCAAGAATTCTCTACTACTGGAACATTTCTGTTGGCTTGGGGGGCAACTGGGAATGCAACCGGCCAGTTCGACACACCATTTGGAATTGCAGTCAACCATAGCGGGAACATCTACGTTACGGACTCTTCCAACAACCGAGTAGAAGAATTCCTTCCGAATGGGACTTTTATCAGATCTTGGGGTTCCTTTGGAACCCGTAGCGGACAATTCAGCACGCCGTACGGTGTCGCCGTAGACAGTTCAAACAATGTCTACGTCACCGATTACTCAAATAACAGGGTCCAGAAGTTCGACAGTTCGGGTAACTTCATCAGGACATGGGGGAACATCGGAACAGCCAATGGTAGTTTCAGCAACCCAACTGGCATCGCTGTAGACCCTAACGGCGACGTGTATGTTAGCGATTCATCGAACGATCGTATTGAGAAATTCAACAGTACAGGAGGATTCATGACCTCTTGGGGATCTCTTGGTTCTGGAGCTGGACAATTCAGCACACCTGGACATCTAGCTACAGATTCAACTGGGAATCTCTGGGTGGCTGATACGTATAATAACCGAGTCCAAGAATTTGCCAGCAACGGCGCGTTTCTCACAGCCTTTGGGGCGATGGGGTCGGGGAACGGCCAACTTGTTTATCCGAACGGTCTGGCTGTAGACGGCTCAGGAAATGTATACACGGCTGATACTGGGAACACCTTGGGAACCAGCAACAACAGGATTGAGGTTTTCTCTCCCGCCACCACGGGCCCGCCCTCAACCTCTGGTGGAGGTGGATCTCGCAGGTTAATGGTGTGATAGCCACCATGTAGATGCGACGAGAAATCAGAGACTTGGAAGTATTTGTGCCAGCTTGAAGAGATGAGGAAAAAGAAGGGGATGGGAGGATGCGCCTCCCACGTTCTAGTTTATGCAGCTGCTAAGTCGATGACCAGTTGGTCCACGATAGGGGAGCCGATGCCCGAGGCAACATCGTATCCTGTGCCTGCGGAGAAGCCGACTGATGAGCCGACTAGTTTGTCGTTGCCCACTGTAATGTCATGGAAGTCAGTTGAGTAGCGCGCGCTATGGAAGATCGCGTAAAGGTGAGGGTTCAGGTCGCCGATCGGACCCTTACCAGCCATAGCACGAGCCTGGTTCGTCAAGGCAGCAATCCCCGCCCATTGTGGAGAACCTGCACTGGTTCCTCCGACAATGAACAAGACTGGAAATCCGAAGCCTCCGTATTGCACTAAGACTCCGCCGTCGATTGCAGCATTGTAGGCTACGTCTGGACCTCTCGCTGACAGGCCGAGACCCGCCTGGTATGATGGAACGCCGAAGAGCAAGCTTGGAGCTCCGCCGGTCGCGGCGCCGAAGCTTGGTTCATTCCAGACTTGTTCGCCACCGTAACCTATGGGAGTGCAGTTGGGTGGAATTGTTCGGCCAAGCACGCAGGGGCCCATGTAAGTCGATAGCCCAGAAGTGCATACCTGACTCGCTGCGCAGGGGGTTAGGGTTCCGGTTGCGTTGTAGGGCAATCCTTGGGTTCCTGTTACTGCGGTATTGTGTAGGTCGGAGCCGGGGAAGTTGGCCATGGCGACGCCGAAGCCGAAGTCTGCGCCTGTGTCTCCTGCTGAAGCGAAGAATGTGTCACCCACAGAGACCCCATTAGCATAGTTCGCCTGTGCCTGTAATACTTGTCCGTTGTTGGCGTGTAGGAAAATCTCTGGGATGCCGAAGCTTTGCGAGAATATGGCGCCCGGGTATGCTGCTATGGCAGCAGTTTCAGCGTCATTGATGGCATTCCCGGACGAGGTGGCCGCTACGTCAAGGACGATGTTGGCTCCAGGAGCCATTGCATGGGCGTATTCAACGTCGAGGCTTGTCTCAATGGTCCAGCCGAATTCGTCATGTAGCGGGTTCACATTAATGTTGACGTTTGGACAAGTTGTGGTGTCAAGCGGGGTCGGAGAATTGCCGCAGAATATTGTGAAAGATGGCGGGGCTGAGATTCCGAAGCGAGCGTCAAACAACGCTAGGTCATTAACAATCGTGGGGCTTCCGAACGCGTCGACAATCACGATTGTCTGGCCAGTACCGTCAAGGGTAGAGGTAGATGGAAACTCGTACGCCTTCTTGATGAAGGCTGGCGAGTAGCAGACAATGTTACCCAGACGCGCGCTCTTGCATAGGGGTAGGCCCTGGGGGAGGGTCGTATCCGGGCCGAGCTGAACGTAGCTCAGGCTCGGTTTATAGTGGAAGTCGCTGACGACAGTACCGACCCCTAGGGGGGTTGCAATCATTAGGGCAGTAACGACTAGAGCGGTTATTGTTAGTATTTTCTTCATGGTTGAGGGCTAGAACCTACTACCCATTTAAGTTCTTGGCTTCTCGAAGATAGACACAGATACCCTTGAGATGAAATCCCTAGCCGAGGCTATTCCCAAATTCGTTCGTCAAGACATCGATGCTTGTTTCCACTCGGACAAGTCACTTTTCCCCGAAGTTCAAACCCAGTAGGAGAAACAATCCGCATTCCATTTGCAAATCGTCGGACCGTACCTTAGGGGCAGCCCTATGACGCGGCGCACTCTTCAGATTCATATTCTCCTGAAGCAGGTCGAAACCGGACCTAGAAATGGCCAAAGTCCATACAATGGTGGTTGGACGCTTAGAGACCAACTGCTACATCTTGCAATCCAACTCGACAGCGTTGGTCATCGACCCCGGGGACGAACCAGAGAGAATCCTTCGCTTCATGAGCGACATCGCGGTCAAGCCGAGCAAGATCATTGCCACCCATACGCACTTCGATCATGTACTCGGCGTGGATGCGATTTGCACCAAGCTCAAGATTCCATTTCTGATTCACCGTGACGACCTGTCCATGCTCGAATCCATGCAAAACCGTGTCCGCGAGTTCATGGGTCTCAGTATCCCTCCACCACCCAAAGTGGATCGATTTCTCGCAGACGGAGAATCGATAACTGTTGGACACGATACGGTGAAGGTGTTGCACACCCCGGGGCACTCTCCAGGGAGTGTCAGCTTAGCTGGTAGAGGCTATGTCTTTACTGGAGATGCGCTGTTCAACCAATCCATAGGGCGAACAGACCTTCCAGGCGGAGACCTTGCAACGCTGGTACATTCCATAACCGACCGCTTGTTCAGTTTAGATGACAACACCATCGTTTATCCCGGACACGGCCCGGAGACAAGCATAGGTGATGAAAAGATCGCTAACCCCTTTGTCGGACGAATCTCGAAACGAACTTCGTAACTCTGTGATCTATTTCCCCCAGTGAGATTCTTGCAACGAAGCCAAACAGGTCGATCAGTAAGCAACAGAGATGCGAAGAGCGATTAGGATATTTACCGCAGTTGTCCTCTAGTTAATATGAAAAAAACCGAGGAAGAATGGAAGAAGGCGTTGGACTCCGAAACCTACCAGGTTTTGAGAAAGAAGGCAACCGAACGCTCCTTTACTGGAAAATACCTCCACAATAAAGAAAAAGGAATGTATGTTTGCGCTGGGTGCGGGGCACCACTATTCTCGTCCGATACAAAGTTTGAATCCGGGACAGGTTGGCCCAGCTTCTGGTCTCCAGCAGAAAAAGTGAATGTTGAAGAAAAATCCGACCGTAGCCTTTTCATGAACAGAGTCGAGATTCTATGCAAGCAATGCGGCGGTCATCTAGGTCACGTTTTCGAGGACGGCCCCCAACCCACAGGACTACGGTACTGTGTCAACTCCCTCTCCCTAAACTTCAAGAAAACTGACGAAAAGGGCGGGTCCGCAGAACCCAAAGACTAGTTTGACATTTCGTCTTGCACCGAGCCGCCTACGACGACGCGTTGAATCTTATGGCGAGCTACCGCTAGAGATATGAACGGGCATTGGTCGAGAAGACCGAGAGAACCGCTCACGATAGTCGGATGGGAGATCACATGGCTGGAATAGACGTAGTAATCATCGCATCGTTCCTCCTAGCTTTCAAAGCCGTCCTCATAGAGGGCAGCGAGGTTGCCATCCTCTCCCTTGCCACAATAAAACAGATCGGTAGAAAGAACGTCCTACTCGGCGTTGCCCTAGGAGGCCTCGGATCGATCGTCACGTTTCTGATCGTTGAACAAGCCTTCCTTGCCCTAAAGACAGTTTCCGATGCTCTAATCAACCTGATACCTGGTGTCGTCATCCTCTACTTTTCCTATCGGTTTCTACGAGGATTCGTCAAGTACTATTTCCGAGGCAAATCATTCAGGGCAAAGATGGAAAAATGGAGCGACGAAGTCGTTGAGAAAGACCGGAAGCACAGCGGGGGCGTCACAACAGCCGAAGGTCAGATACCATTCTCGATCGGAAACTCGCTCCCTGTTTTCAGCATCACAATGACGGAAGGATTTGAAGCAAGCCTCATTCTCGCAGCGGCCGGAGCCTTCAACATAGAATGGACCCTTGTCGGCGCACTAGTGAGCGTTGTCCTCCTTATCGTCGTGTGTGCGTTCTCTTATGATTACCTGATGCAGGTTCCAAGATGGCTGCTAGATCTGATCGCAGGAGTCGTCCTCCTATCCTTCGGCTCGTACTTTTTCATATCAGGGGTACTAATTGCGCTAGGTGTCATTTCTTGAATGAGACTGAGGCAGTCCGATGCGCATGAGATAGAAAGGCCAATGAGTCTTGCTCAAAGCAAGCCGGCTGAATCTCCTCGCCTCAGTCCAAGGTCTTCCTAGAGACCTACGGCTCCTCTTTCTCTCACTGTTCCTCTGGACCTTCGGCCTAGGACTTTACAACTACATCTGGCCACTGTATCTGCGAGATCTCCAAGCTTCTCCCAGCGATGTGGGCATCGTATTCTCTATCGGGTTCCTCGCCCTCGCCCTTAGCATGATTCCCGGAGGAATACTTGCGAACAAGTACGAGTTGAAAGCGCTGTTGATCATTGGTTGGGCAATGAGCATTCCCCCGCCTCTAATGTACTATTTCGCGAGAACTTGGACTGATGTGATTCCTGGAATCGTTCTTCTCCAAGTGTCAGGGTTTAATGTTCCGGCTTTCAACGCTTACATCGCGGGAGCTGCTGACAGAACCAAGTCTGCGTCAAACTTCGGCATAACCTGGGCATCGGCCCCGCTTGGAGTAGTCTTCTCACCGTTGGTCGGAAGCGTTCTACTCAATTGGATCTCCGTACGAGACATCTTCATACTTACGTTCGTGTTCTTCTCGATCTCGACGATAGTTCTTTTCTTCATGAAGCCGCAACCTCCGCTCGAAAATGACGCTAAGTCTCCTAGACTCGAATTCCCCAAGTCGCGTCGGGAAGGGTCGCTTCTTCTCTATCTCACCGGAGCCGCTTTCGCGTGGAGTGTTGCCGCGCCGTTCATACCTCTATACTTCCAAGATACTCTGAGTCTAGGCCCCTCGATGATACTACTTCTCGGTGCGTTGCAGTCTCTGGGTGCGGCCGTTTTCGCGATTCTCCTTGGTAGGAGAGCAGATGCGAGGAGCCAGGGCGGGACCATGGCCCTAGGCCTAGTGCTGTCTTCAACCGGCCTCATCGGAGTCCTCCTTGCCAGGAGCGCGTTGCTATCTTTTCCACTGGTCTTCCTCATCGGAAGCGCCAGGGCACCAAGCCTCGTTGGCTACTCCATCCTTTCGACGATGCGGAAGGGAGCGTCGAGAGCCGGACAGTTCGGGTTCTATCTGACGCTGGAAAGCCTGGGGTTTGTAGTTGGATCCTACCTGGGCGGTATTCTCTACACCCTTATCCCCACAAGCATATTCTACACAACTTCAACATCATTCATAGCGCTTGCACTCCTAGCCTGGTTGAGCTTCCGGGACAAAGCTGAATCCTTGCCTTTAGAAGGAAGAGAGGTTACCGAGTCTGCCTAAAGTCGCAAGATTCGAAGTCCCACTTGCTCTGAATAGGTGGTTCCAAACTCTTACCACTTCTGTCATGATGATTCTGACCGCGTGCGCGACGATCATGTTCAGCATGTCCATCTGGACTCTCAACCACGAATTTAGGCCCGACCTGAATGCGGTTCAGGGCGCGATGTTGAAGCTGAACCGGAGATTTAGTCTATGCGAGACGGCAAGCGTGACGGATAGTCTGGAGCATCACTGAGATTCTGTGCTATCCGTGAGCTTGTTCACTTTGGCTTTGCCTACTAACGCTTCTTTCCGTAAACTGCGTAGACGATTCCTTGTGTCAAGGCAACCGGTTTCGTGTCCGGGACACCCTCCTCAACCATCAGAGCGGCGATCTGAGTCCCAGTTCGAGACTTCAATATGGAACGGCCGAGATATGACAGAGTTCTTCCCCAAGCCCGGGAGACAATTCTTCCAAAGATAGGAAACAGTCCAAGGAGGTAGTCGTAGTAGAATAATCGAAATGCCCTGTTCGGAGGCCGCGCAAAATCGAGAGAAATCACTACACCGCCAGGTGTAGTTGCGCGAGCCATCTCTCTGAAGGTCAATCGTGCATCGGATACGTTTCTAAGCGCCAGACTGATCGACGCAGACCTGAAACAACCGTCTATAAACGGTAGGTTCTCGGCACGGGCTAAGACCCAGTCGGTCCTTCCGGCCAGCCCCTTCTGTCTCAGCCTTTCCTTGGCTGTCTGAAGCATAGATAGGGTCAGATCGACACCGACTACCAAGCCCTCATTGGCGATTGCGTTCGCAAAATCTGCTGCTAAGAGTCCTGTGCCAGTAGCCACGTCGAGTACCACACTATCGGGTAGAGGCTCCGCCCGTTCGATGACAAATGCCCGCCATTTTCGGTCTTGACCGAAACTGAGGATTCCAAGTAGCAGGTCGTATTCCAGGGGAACCTTGGAGAAGAGGCTGCGGACGTAGCGGGCTTTGGAATCGTACACGGTCTACGCGACTGCAGGGTGCGCTTTCTTAGCTTCTGCTCGAGTCAGAGCATATCCAACAGCGCCAATTCCGACAATCACTAGGACGACGAGTATGACGACGGGGACAAGATACGGGGATAAAGTAGCGACGTACCAAATGGCTCCGAGGAAAGCGACCATTCCACCCCAAGCGAGGATCATTGACCGAGGAGGGGCATATCGGTCATCAGTACCATGCACCACGAAGGCGGCTGCGACAAGCCAGGCTCCGAACACCAAGAAGATCAGCGGTACGCCCGTGTACAAATTGAGGCCGCCAACCCCAACTAGGGAGAGGAGCATGAGGGTACCGAATATTATGAGAAATACTCCACCGTTCAGAGGCGCCCAGGGAACCCGAAGCATCTTTGATCTTGTCGAACGACCGGGTGTTCCGGTTTATAGTTCTATTGTTATAATCAAGATTGTGCCAGGTCGCTGGTTGTCAGACGTGATCATACGCGTTATTCTGCTGGAAGTTTCCCGAGTTCATGTCTTGCTCGATCTCCCTGAGCATGAGGATCCTCTTGTATGTGGGCGGGTGGGTCATGAAGAGCTGAGCTGCTTTCCTCCAGTTAGACGTTGACTCCGCTTCCATGGCCGCTTCCAGCTCTCGTTCGCTAAGGACGCCATCCTTGTCGAGATCATATTTCGATTTCTGGTCCATGATGCCTGCGACATCCTGTTTTGCTTGGGCAGGGTCTTCGATGAAGAAGGCTCGGGC
>JGI25382J43887_10000851_pt1 | contig 11385 bp, 11 predicted proteins | sample GraSoi013_1_40cm_3_FD_43887 | JGI IMG/M metagenome (IMG submission 43887) | reverse complement strand
GATCAGTTCGATCAACTTCGTGCCAAGGCCGGCGTTCCATTCCGGCGGGAGATCCTCGAGCTCTACGACCGCCAGTAGGCTCACGCCGTGGCAACGGGCCAAGCGCCGGACCAGAAGGACGTCTACGCCGTCGTGCGCCTCGATTCGCACCGCAACTTCACTCCCCGCCCGGAGAACGTGAGCGTCAAGAAAGTCGTCTCGAGCTTGGCCGACGCGGAGCTCGAGGTGCGCTACCTGAACGGGCTCGCTCCGACGGGGACCATCTACTTCATCCAGCGGACGACCGTCGCGCTGGAGAGCCGGCCGGTCCAGCAGGTCAGACGCGCGCCGGCGGCGGCATCCGCGTCGAAGCCCGCCCCGGATCCGCGCTCGCGCCGCGCCCGAGCGGACAAGAAGAACAAGAAGAAAAAGAAGGGCCGGCGGAAATAGCCTCCCGCGACCGTTAGCGCTCGCTAAGCCGGAACTCTGGTCTTCGCGAGCTCCTTCCGGACCAGCTTCGTGGCCTCGACGACCGCCGTGCATTTCTCGACGCACTCCTCGACGGTCCGCGTCTTGAGCCCGCAGTCGGGGTGTGGCCAGAGCTTTTCCGGCGGGACGTAGCGCAGTCCCTTGCGGATCCCCTCGGCGGCGACCTCGACAGGCTCGGTCTCGTGGACGTGGGCGTCGACGATCCCGATGGCGAGCTCTTTCGTGAAGGGATTGCGCTCGAAGAGGTCCAGCCAGCGGTAGCCGTAATTGGCCATCGCGAGGTCGAGCTGATCGACGGGCAGGTCGAGCACCTGCGGGTAGATCGCGGCGAAGTCCCCGTAGCAGATGTGCGAGATCGTCTTCGCGGAGAGCCCTGCGGTGACGATCCCCATCGCCTCGATCGCGATCTCGATCTCTTCCGGCCGCGCGTGGATCGCAGGCTCGTCGATCTGGATATATTTCGCCCCCGCGCGCTCGAGATCGCGCGCCTCGTCGCGAACGACCTCGGCGAGCGCAAGCACGGCGTCGCGGCGGGTCGGGTACGCCTCGTTGTACGACCAGTCGAGCAGCGTGTAGGGGCCGGTGAGCATGCCCTTCACCGGCTTGCTGGTCAGCGACTGNGCATATTCGAACCAGCTCACGGTCATCGGCTGCGACCGCACGACCTTCCCTGCGATGACCGGCTTGTGGTAGTAACGGTTTCCGTACGAGCGTACGAGGCCGCCGATCTTGAAGCCCTCGAGGCGCTCGGCGAAGAACGCCACCATGTCGCCGCGGTACATCTCGCCATCGACAAGCACGTCGAGGCCGATGTCCTCCTGCCGGCGGATCCACTCGGCGGTCGCCTTGCGCTCGAGATCGGTGAGCTCGGTCGCGCCGAGCTTGCCGCGCGCGTGCTGGCCGCGCGCCTTGGTCAGATAGTCGGGCTTGCCGAAGGACCCGACGCTCGTGGTGGGCAGGATGTTCTCCGTCATGCCGGCACCTTCTCTCCGGCGACGAGCCGCGCGCCCTCGACGAGAACGGCGAGCTTCGCGCGGGCGACGTCGCGGGGCAGGTATTCGAGCGATGTCGTGGGGGCCAGCTTCAGATGGTCCTCGGGCACGAGCTTGAGGGCTCGTTCCGCGTAGCGCGCGACCTCCTCGGCCGTCTCAAGTCGAGTGTTGCGAGCGTCGACGACCCCGAGGAGCACGTACTTGTTGCGGAACGCGTCGAGCCGTTCGAAGGCCGTCGTGCCGCGGCTACGCACGTCGATCGCGATCGCCGCCACGGGGAACGAGGCCAGCGACTCGAGGACCGCGTCTGGCGGGAAGAAGTACGTCACGAGAGCGAGCGCGTGGGCTGCATCGGCGAGTCGGCCATAGGCCTCGCGCGCGAGCTCGATGTGACGCGGGGATGCCACCACTGCCGGATCCTCGATGTCGACCATGCGCGCGCCTGCGTCCCTGAGCCCACGGATCTCCCGCGCGGTCGCGTCGGCGATCGCGAGGACGCGATCCTCGAGCGAGCTGAAATGATCGTCCCGCGAGGCGAGCGTGGCGAATGTGAGCGGTCCGGGCACGGCCGCCTTGAGCTGGGCCTTTGCCACTCCCCGCGCAAACGTGTAGTCACGCACCAGCGATCGACCGTCGGTGACGACCGGTCCGGTGATCACGGGCTGGCGGAAATAGGTGTTGTTGTCGTAAAACCGCTCGAGCGGTCCCGCCTCGATCCCGGACCAAGTCCGGGCGAATGGCGCGAGCAGATCGTCCCAGCGGACCTGCCCATCGTTGACCACGTCCACGCCGGCTGCCTCGATCTCGCCGATCGTCGAGCGCGTGGCGTCGTCGTAGACCTTGTCGAGATCGGCGTCACTGATCTCCCCGCGGTCGTGCCGATGGAGCGCGCGACGCAGCTCCTGCGCGGGTAGCTCGTCGCCGATCTTTGGGTACGCGCCGATGACCGTCGTTTTGATCTTCATGCCGGCACCTTTGCCTGCGGCCGCGGAAGCAGCCCCGCGGCTTCGACGACGCGACCCACCGCCTCAGGCCATTCGATCGCGTAGAGATGCACCCCTCGGACGCCGGGAAGCGCTTTGAGCGCCTTCACCATCTCGACCGCGATCGCGATTCCTTCGGCCTCCCCGTCGGACGCTTTCTTCATGCGTTCGAGGACTCGGGCCCCAGCGCGACGCCGGGCACCTTCGCGAGGCGTTCGGCCTGCTCGGCCGAGCGCAGCACGAGCACGCCGGCGATGATCGGCACCTCGCGCGCACCGGCGCGGCGGACCTCAACGAGCCACTGGCTGAAGGTCGCGAGGTCGAAGACGGGCTGCGTTTGTAGGAATTCGGCGCCCGCGGCGATCTTGTCGAACGTCTTGGTGAGATCCGCCTCCATCGGCTTGGTGAACGGAGAGGCCGTGGCTCCGACGAGCATCTTCGGCGGCTGCTTGATCTCGTCGCCCGAAAGGAAACGNGCCTGGTCGCGCATGCCGACCGCCATCTTCACGAGGCCGACGCCATCGAGGTCCTTCACGTTCACGGCGTCGGGATGGTTGCCCTGTTTGGGATCGTCGCCGCTCATGAACACGAAATTCTCGATACCGATCGCGACCGCGCCGAGCACGTCGGCCTGCAGGGCGATGCGGTTCCGATCGCGGCCGGTCATCTGAACGATCGGCTCGACCCCGGCCGAGCGCACGATCGTTGCGGCCGGTATTGCCGCCATCGCGACCAGGGCACGGTTGCTATCGGTCACATTCACCGCGTCGACGACGCCCTTGAGCGCCTCGCCGCGCCGGCGGACCACGTTCGCCGCGGCGCTTTTTGGCGGGTTGAGCTCCGCTGTCACGACGAACTCGCCCGATTTCAAGAGGCTCGCGAATGCGCTCAACGAAAAAGACCTCTCCTTCTGCGAGAGGTCTTCCAGTTCGGTCGAGCCTCTCATCTTTCCCTTTCGGGACGGAATTGGCACCACAGCGGGTCTCCACCGGTTGCCGAGGCGTCATCGGGCCGTTCCCTCAGCCTCTCTGGATGAAAGGGGTCGCGTATGAAGTTTTGAAGGATGCTAGCACGTACACTTCGGCCGCTTTTCCATGCCCGATCGGCTCATCGAACGGACGCTGCGCGCCTTCAGCGACGAGCTCTCCGCCGACACGCCGGTACCGGGCGGCGGCAGCGCGGCGGCGTACGCGGGCGCGATGGGTGCCGCGCTTGCCGCCATGGTCGCCCGGATCGCGAGCAAGAAAGACGGCTCCGAGCAAATGCGCGCGTTCGCTGAAGAGATGGACGGGCTTCGCGCGGACTTCCTCCGATTCGTGGACGAGGACAGCGCCGCGTACGCCGGGGTGGCCGAGGCGATGAAGCTGCCACGCAAGACTGACGAGGAGAAGGCGGCTCGACAGGAGCTGATGCAGACCGCGCTGCTCGGCGCGTCACGCGTGCCGCTCGAGGTCGCGCGGGCCGCTCGACGTCTACTCGACGCGTGCGAGCGCGGCGTCGAGAGCGCGAGCCCGATGACTGCCAGCGACATCGGCGTCGGTGCGCTCATGGCCGAAGCCGCCCTGCGCGGCGCAGCTTTGAACGTGATGATCAACCTTGCGTCCATAAAGGACCCCGCGCAGGTGAAGGCGCTCTCGGAGGATCTGGACCGCGTTCTCGAGGGCGCCGACGAGCAGCGCCGCCGGATCACGGACTTCGTCGAGTCGCGGATCGCCCGCTAGTGCGGCTCCTTCAGGGCAAACCGCTGGCGGAGCAGCTGCACGTGCGGTCGCGCGAGCGGAGCGGCGCATTGCACGCGCGCGGGATCGCTCCTCGCCTGGCCGCCGTCTCGGTCGGTGCCGACCCCGCCGCGAACACCTACCTCCAGCGGCTCGCGAGTCGCGGAAAGCGCCTCGACATCGCGGTGAGTGACGTCTCACTGAGCCGCGAGACGACCGAGCGCGAGCTCGTGGAGACCCTAGAGCGTCTCTCGGCTGACCCTGGCGTCCACGGCGTGCTGCTGCTGACGCCGTTGCCGGGCGCGCTCGACGAGGGGCACATCGTCGACCACATCGCCGCCGCGAAGGACGTCGAGGGAATGAATCCGTTCAACGTCGGGCTACTCGCCGACGGCCGGCCGCGGTTCGTTCCGTCGACCGCTGAGGCGGTCGTCGAGCTCCTGAAGTTCCATGGCATCAAGCTTCGCGGCGCGCGTGCGGTGGTCATCGGCCGCAGTACCGTGATCGGTCGACCCGCCGCCTACCTCCTGCTGAAAGAGGACGCGACGGTGACGATCGCGCACAGCCACACTCAGGACCTCCGCGCGCTCACGAAAGACGCCGACATCGTGGTCGTTGGCGTCGGTCGCGCCGGATTTCTGCGGGGCGACATGATCGCGCCGGGAGCGACGGTCGTGGACGCGGGCATCAACGTGACCCCGCGCGGGATCGTGGGCGACGTTGACGCCGAGAGCGTGTCGGCGGTCGCGGAGGCGCTCACCCCGGTGCCAGGCGGGCTAGGAAGCGTGACCACCGAGCTGCTGCTGCGGAATGTCCTCACGGCGGCGGAGCGCCAGCAGCGGGATTAGCACCGACAACCTTGGAGAGCAACGGAGGTCAGCCTCTCGCGCTGCTTGACAGATTCGAGCGCAAGCTGGCCACCCCAAGAACCCCGGTCGGCGACTGGCCGCGCCTCGCACCACCGCGCGACAACGTCGCGAGGTGTAACTCATTCTCGCCTGTGGTCGATCGAAACCTCTCTCGCCCGGTCGACCGATTCGCAACGCGCCCGACTAGCGATTTACACCTCGACGTTCGCGCTCCCGGGCTTGCTCGCTGCGTAGGCCTGGGTCGCGTAGCGCTCCGCGGCGCGCAGGTCGCCGCGCTTCTTCGCGGAGCGCGACAGCCGCATGAGCACGTCGCCGAGCTCGGCTTTCGCGTCGAGCGCGCGGTAGGTCGCGACGACCTCGCGCATNCGACGCTCGGCATGAGCGGTCTGCCCCTCACGCAGGTCGAGCTCCGCGAGGACCAGCGTCGCGGTCGCGACCGCGCGGTCGGCATCGGCGCCGCGTTCGTCGATCGCCGCGATCGCCGCTTCCGCGCTCGACCGGGNGAGCGCGGCATCCTTCGCTTTGAGCGCGACCTCCGCACGCGTNGCGTAGCAGTGCGCGAGATACGCGGCCGGGCCCGACACCTTGGCGATCTCGATCGCGCGCGCAACGTGCTCGTACGCGGCTTCGATGCGTCCGGCATCCGCCGCGAGCACAGCGAGCGCGTTGCGCATGATGAGCACGCCGACGAGGTCCTTCGCCAGCTCGGCCGACGCGAGGGCCTTCTGGTAATGACCGGCTGCCGCGTCCTGATCGCCGAGCGCGCGATACGCATTGCCGAGCCCCTGGTGAATGAACGAGATGCGCGCGAGATCCCCGATCTCGTTCGACCACTCGAGCGCGCGCTGGTAATACGAGGTCGCGGCCTGCGGCTCGCCGAGGTCCTGCGCGCACCCGCCGAGCGTGATCAGGATGCGTAACCGCAGCAGCTGATCGGGCGGACGCGCGGTCTCGATCCGCCGGAGCAGCTCCTCGAGCATCTGGCGCGCGGTTCGCGGGTCGCCCGCGATGCGTGTCGCGACCCCGAGCTGGTACTCGGCGGCCCGCGCCAGGGGCTCGTCGCGTAGCTCGCCGGCGAGCCTCTGCGCCCCCGCGAGCGCGGCCGTCGCGTCGCGCCCGCGATGGAGAAGGTTCAGCGCGGAGCCCGCGTACAGGCGCAGCCGGCAGGTCTCCCGGACGCTGAGCTCGTCGGCATCGAGCAGGCGCTCCGCGCGACGCAACGCTTCCGGCGCGCCCGCGAACGTCAGCAAGCCGGCGACCGATCCGATCTCGAGCTCGCGCTCCTTGCGCGAGCGCTCGGACTCCGCGTCGTCGAGGAAGTACGACGCCGGCTTGCCGAGCTTGCGTGCCAAGTGCTCGAGCGAACGCATCGCCGGCCGGATCTTGCCGAGCTCGATGGCGCTCACGTGTGCGCGCGTGAAATAGGGGGCGCCGAGCTGCGCCTGGGAGATGCCCGCGGCCAGGCGCGCCTCGCGCAGCCGGTCGCCGAGCTTCTTGAGCGCCGCCGACATCGGCGCCGGACGGCGCCGGCGCGTGCGGATCTGAGGCACCGGCGCACGCTACGCGCGAGTGGCGGCCGCGTCAATCGTCAATCGACAGCGGTGGGTTCAATAGACTCGGGCTTGTGCGGGGGGACCACATCCGCGTTCTGGCTGCCGACGACCACCCGTCCGTCCGGGAGAACCTTCGCTATCTGATCAACGCTGAGCCGGACATGGAATGCGTGGGTGTCGCGCGCGACGGGGTCGAATGCGTGAAGGCCTGCCAGGACCTCATGCCCGACGTCGTCGTACTCGACGACGACATGCCCCGTGCGCGTGGCCTGCAGGTCCTCGAGTGGCTCGCCGGCGAGCTCCCGGACATCAAAGTCGTCATGTACACGCTGGATTCCGAGGTCTGCGAAGCCGCGCGTCATCTCGGTGCGGCCGGCTGCGTCTTGAAGGACGCCCAGTACGAGGTGTTGCTGCGCGCNATCCGGAACGCCTACGCATCGATGAGGAAGTCCGCGGAGACGTACTAGCTACGTCAGCCGGATGATCGGCGGGCGCTCGATGTCCTCGAAGTGCGTGGTGTCGATGAAGCGGAGCTTCCCCATGAGCCGGTCGAGCAGGATCGAGTGGGTGCGCGCGCCGCGTGCGAAGAAGTGGACACCTTTCAGCACCTCGCCGTCGGTCACGCCCGTGGCGACGAAGCGGATGTCGTTCCCACTCGCGAGGTCCTCGGCGCTGTAGATCCGCTTCTCGTCCGCGATGCCCATCTTTTTCGCGCGCGCCCGCTCCTCCTCGTTCCGGAAGCGCAGGCGACCGAGGATCTCGGCGCCCATGCATCGAAGCGCGGCCGCCGCGAGCACGCCTTCCGGCGCACCGCCGGTTCCCATGACCGCATGCACATCGGTACCGGCGATCGGAACCGAGAGTGAAGCCATGAGATCGCCGTCCTCGATGAGCTTGATCCGAGCGCCGGCTGCGCGGACGTCGTTGATGAGCTTCTCGTGTCGCGGACGATCGAGGATGACGATGGTGAGGTCGTTCACATCGCGGTTCAACGACTGCGCGATGATTCTCAAATTTTCGGCGACGGGACGGTCCAGGTCCACCTTCCCCTTGGCGGGGGCGCCGACGACCAGCTTCTCCATGTAGGTGTCGGGCGCGTGCAGCAAGCCGCCGGGCTCGGAGATGGCCATCACCGCGACAGCGTTCGGGCGTCCCTTGGCAACCGGGTTCGTCCCCTCGAGCGGGTCGACCGCGATGTGGACCTCGGGCCCGTCACCGCGACCGACGCGCTCCCCGATGAACAACATGGGCGCCTCGTCTCGCTCGCCCTCGCCGATAACGACGGTTCCGTTAAAGCGGGCGTCCTCCATGCTCTTGCGCATCGCCTCGACCGCGGCCTGGTCGGCCTCGGTGTTGTTCCCGTGGCCCATCCAGTGCGCGGCCGCGATCGCCGCGGCCTCTGTGATGCGCACCAGTTCGAGGCTCGCGGTGCGATCGCGCGGGATGCGTTCGAGCGGAGGAGTGCCGGCGTTCGATGCGAGTCCACGCATGGCGCGCTAACGCTAGTGCGTCGCGCTCGCCTGCGCACGGACGAGCCGCTCGGCGGCGCGCTCGATGAGCGGGAGCGGGTCGCTCATCGCTTGAGCGGGCGGCACGCCGTCACTCGCGGCGACGATTCCGTCGAGAGCGAGCGTCTCGTGACCCTCGCCGAGCCCTCCCGCGACCGCCAGGACGGGGACGCCCGCGCGGCGCGCGGCCGCCGTCACCGCGCCGGTCAGCTTTCCGTAACCGCTCTGCCGATCGATGCGTCCTTCTCCGGTGATGACGAGATCCGCTCCACGGAGTCGGTCGGCGAATCCGACGGCACGGAGCACCAGCTCCGCGCCCGAAACGAGCCGCGCGTCGAGGAACGCCAGGAGGCCCGCCCCCAATCCTCCGGCCGCGCCCGCGCCGGGAACGTCGCGGATCGGACGTCCGACGAACGCCTCGACGACGTCGGCGTAGCGCGCGAGCGCGGCGTCGAGCTCGCGGACCATCTCCGGCGTCGCTCCCTTCTGCGGTCCGTACACGGCCGACGCGCCTTCGGGGCCAAGGAGGGGATTGCGCACGTCGCAGGCGACCTCGATCGCGGGACGTATGAGCCGCGGGTCGGTCTGCCCATCGATGCGCGCAAGCCGCGCGAGCGCCGCGCCACCCTCGGGGAGCTCAGTTCCGTCGCGATCGAGAAAGCGATAGCCGAACGCACGCGCCATGCCTGCGCCACCGTCGTTGGTCGCGCTGCCCCCGATCCCGACGACGATGCGGTGCGCGCCGCTCGTCGCCGCCGCGAGGATGAGCTCGCCGGTACCGCGCGTGCTCGCCACGCGCGGATCCCGCTCCTTCACGTCGAGCAGCGGCAGCCCGCTCGCTGCGGCCATCTCGACGACGGCGGTCACGCCATCGCCGAGAACGCCCCACTCCGCATCGATCTCGCGACCAAGCGGATCGTGCACGCGTGTGACGCGGAGCGAGCCATTCGTCGCGCGAACGAGCGCGCGCACCGTNCCCTCCCCGCCGTCNGCGAGCGGCATCTCCTCGACTAGCGCGTCNGGCCACGCCCGCCGCACNCCGCGTGCGATCGCCGACGCGACGGCGACCGCATCCGCGGACCCTTTGAACGATTGGGGAGCCACGATCACCCGCCGATGGGATTCGGGGGGCACGGTGGAATTCTATGCANCGGCTCCGACGTTCATCAGAGCGTGCGCTCCAATAGACTCGGATGATTCTCGCCACGTCTGACCCGAGCTGTATCGCGCGCGATCCGGCGTCGCTCGAGGCCGAGTGGTCCGAGCTCGCCCGGCGTCGCGCAGACCCATCCATCTTTCTGACGCCCGAATGGATCGCTGTCGCGCGCGCCCATGACCGGCGGAGGCAGACCACCCTGTCGATCGGCGACCATCGGGGCATCGCCGCACTCGCGCACGAGGACGACGGGACCGTCACCTTCGCGGGCGGCGAGTTCACCGACGAGCAGGACGTGATCGCCGCGCCGAGCGACGCGGCCGGAGTCGCCGAGATCCTCGGCGACTGGATCGCCGCGCAACGCGCGCCACGCGTCCGGCTCGAGTACGTTCCCGAGGATGTTCCGACCGCCGGTGCGATCTCGCAGGCGCTCGCACCTCGCGGGTACGACGTGCAGGTGGAGCGCCTGATCACTTCGCCGCGCCTCCACCTGCCGACGGATTTCGCGAGCTATGTCCAGGGCCTGACGAAGAAGGAGCGACATGAGCTGCGGCGGAAGATCCGCAGGCTCGAGACCGGCCGCCGCGTCGCCTTCCGCGTCGCCGGGGGGCGGGAGCGCGCGGCGGTGCTCGATCGATTCGTCGCGTTGCATCGCCGGTCCCGCGGTGAGAAGGCGGAGTTCATGACGGCGGACCGGGAGCGCTACTTCCGCGACGTAGCCGACGCCGTCGCGGCCGCGGGATGGCTGCGTCTCGGTGTCCTCGAGGTCGACGGCGAGGACGTCGCGGTGCTCTACGCGTTCGCGTACGAAGGGACGCTCGCGCTCTACAACGCGGCGTTCGATCCAACGCTCGCGCCTCTCTCGGTCGGGATCGTGTGCCACGCCTATGCGATCCGCTCGGCGATCGAGGAAGGGATCCGTACGTACGACCTCCTTCGCGGCGACGAGCCATACAAGTACGACCTCGGCGCGGAGGATCGCTGGCTCGTGCGGATCGAGGCCGCGCGCCAATGAAGGCGTCGCGGGTCGCGATGGTCTCCGTGCATGCGTGCCCGCTGGCGAAGCTCGGTGGTCGCGACTCCGGTGGCATGAACGTCTACGTGCGGGAGCTCGCGCGCGACCTCGGCAGGCGCGGCATCGAGGTCGACGTCTTCACGCGCTGGCGGGAGAAAGACGACCCGCGGATCCAGCAGATCGCGACGAACGCGCGTGTCATCCACATCCCCTCGGGCCCGATCGGTTACTGGCCGAAGATGGCCGTGTACGAGCATCTGGACGAGTTCACTTCGCAGCTGCTCGAGTACGTCGAGGCCGAAGGCCGTAGCTACGACATCGTGCACGCGCACTACTGGCTCTCGGCGAAGGTGGCGCGGACGCTCGAGCAGCGTTGGAAGACTCCGGTCGTCCAGATGTTCCACACCCTCGGCCTGGTGAAGCGCGAGGTGATGGATGAGGACGTCGACGGCGAGAGCGACATCCGCATCGAGATCGAGCGGGAGGCCGTGCGGAGATCGGCCGCGATCGTGGCGGCGAGCGAGATCGAGCTCGGCGAGCTGCGGCGCCTCTATCGGGCGGACGCCGCACGCGTCGCCGTGATCCCGTGTGGTGTCGACCCAAAGATGTTCCATCCGGTGCGTCAAGCCGATGCGCGCGAGGCGCTCGGCCGGGACCAGTGCGAACGGTTGATCCTGTTCGTCGGTCGCATCGAACAGATCAAGGGCATCGACGTGCTGCTGCGCGCGATGGGCGTCCTGTTCCAGCGATACCCCGACCTCCGCAGCGACGTCTGCCTTCTGGTGGTCGGCGGCGCGCTCGATCCAGGCGACGACGCGCCCGAGACGGAGAAGATCCTCGAGCTGCGGCGGCTCGTGCACGAGCACCGGATGGAGTCCAACGTAGCGTTCGTGGGCTCGCGCGGGCAGGAGGAGCTCGCGCTCTACTACGCCGCGGCGGACGTCTGCGCGGTGCCGTCCCTCACCGAGTCGTTCGGTCTGGTCGCCCTCGAAGCCATGGCGTGCGGGACGCCCGTCGTGGGCACGCGGGTGGGCGGCCTGCAGACGGTCATCGAGCACGGCGAGTCCGGCCTGCTCGTTCCCGCCGGCGATTACAAGGCGCTCGCCGAGGCGATCGCTCAGGT
>JGI25382J43887_10000849_pt1 | contig 11397 bp, 12 predicted proteins | sample GraSoi013_1_40cm_3_FD_43887 | JGI IMG/M metagenome (IMG submission 43887) | reverse complement strand
CGCGATTTTCAACCTGCAGGAGCGCGGCGAGATTTTCATCGAGCCGGCGACGGTCGTCTACGAAGGCATGATCATCGGCGAGAACGCGCGTCCGAACGACATGGACGTGAACGTCACGAAAGAAAAGAAGCAGACCAACATGCGCGCGTCGACCGCCGACGAAGCGATTCGCCTCATCCCGCCGCGCAAGCTCGGACTCGAACAGGCGATCGAGTTCATCAACGATGACGAGCTCGTCGAAATCACCCCGGTCAGCATTCGCTTACGCAAGCGGATTCTCGCGGCCAACATGCGCCCGAAGCCAAAAGACTAGCTCTCGCGCATGACATAATCGGACGCATGGGACCGCTTCGTCTGACCGTGCCCTCCGTGATCGTGGTGGTCGCGATGACCACTCTCACCTCCGGATGCACGGATGCACCGGCGTCGCCCACGACCAGCGCTCCGTTCAGTCAGACCGACTTGCTGGTGGGGACCGGCGCGGACGCGCTCACCGGCGCGACGCTGACCATGAACTACACCGGTTGGCTGTACGACGCGTCCAAGTCCGATCAAAAGGGGCTGCAGTTCGATTCGTCGGTTGGCAAGACCGCCTTTTCGTTCACGCTTGGCCGCGGACAGGTGATCAAAGGCTGGGACCAGGGGATCCCCGGCATGAGAGCCGGTGGCCGGCGGCGGCTCGTCATCCCGCCGTCGCTGGCGTACGGCGACATGCGCACCGGCCTCATCCCTCCCAACTCGACGCTGGTGTTCGAGGTCGAATTGTTGAGCATTCAGTAACCTCGACGCCGGCTTCCACAGACGTAGCGCGAAGGCTTTAGAGGATGTGAAGAAATCACGTGAACGCAAAGGCCGCTAAGACCGCAAAGAAGAATCTTTTCGAAAAAGATGCGTTGCGCGCTTTGCGATCTTTGCGTTCAACGTGATTCTTTCACAAGCGCTTTAGCCGAGCGAAAGATCGGGGCGCCACCCGACTCTCACTGTTCAGCCAGGATTCGTTGCGGCCCTGACATTGCACGGTGGGCGTGTTTCAGCACGGCGGAGGTGCGATGTTCAGCAAAGTCACGCCCATTGGCATTCTGCAGACTCACAGCCGGACGCTCCTCAGCCTCTTGCCGCGCGTCCAAGACGGCGACGTGGAGACGGTTCACGCGGCCCGCGTCGTCTCGCGGCGAATTCGCGAAGTCGTTCCGCTCACACACGAGTGGTACCGGCGAGATACGGTGACAGATTTGGAGGACCGGTTCCGCCGGATCGGCCGAAGCCTGGGACGCGTGCGCGATGCCGACGCGCGCATTGCGCTGCTGGCGTACCTGGAAACACGCGTTCCATCCGCTGCGCCTTCGCTGGTGGTCCTAGGTCACGAGCGCGAGCGTGAACGCCTTGAACTGATGCGCAAGCTGATCAAACGGTTCGAGCGTCTCGACGTGGAACGCCTGCTCGGTGACATGGCGGCCGGAAGGCCGCGTCCAATCCGGCCATGGACCAGGATTGCGGGCGGATGGCGAGAGCGGCTTCGCCGCACGCTGGCGGAGCGTGCGCGCGCTGCCGGCGAATCGGTCCATCGCGCGACCGGCATCTACTTCCCGAATCGGAGTCACCGGACACGGATCGCCGTGAAGAAGTTCCGGTATGCGGTCGAGATTGCCGGCGCGACCGGGGTCGGTCCGGCCGCGGGTGACGCGCTGCGACAGTTGAAGAAGACCCAGGACGTCCTCGGCGACCTCCACGATCGCCAGGTGCTCGTCGACGAGCTCCCGAAGGAAGCGATTCCTCACTCGGCGGAGGTCGACGCCGATCAGATTCGGCTCGTCGTCCAGATCGTTGAAGCGGAATGCCGCGACCTGCACGCGCGGTACTTGCATCGGCGGCCGGAGCTGCTNCAGATTTGTTCTCGAACCGAGCGCGCGTTCGCGGAGCGCCGGATGNCGATTGCGCCGATCGCGACGGCGATCGCGTTCTCGTCGGCAGTGTATCTGTGGCGCCGCGCGAGCACGGGCGGGCTGGAGAAGACGCGCGAGAGGGACGTGTCGGTCCGCATTCCGATTCCCGGCACCGCACCGATCGGTCGATGACGTGACGCTCGCCGCCTTTCGGGAGGACGGATCGATCAACGTCATCGTGGAGTCACCGCGGGGCGCCACCTCGAAGTTCAAGTACGACGCCACACTCGACCGGATTGTCCTCTCCCGGCCGCTGCCGTCCGGCGTCGTGTATCCGCACGACTGGGGATTCGTGCCGTCGACGCGCGCGTCCGACGGCGATCCGGTCGACGCGATGATNGTCTGGGANGGCTTCAGCTATCCNGGCGTCCTCGTGCCGTGCCGGCCGATNGGGATTCTGNNNGTGGAACAGACGAACCCGAAATCAGGCGCGCGCGAGCGCAACGACCGCCTCGCCGCGCTGCCCGTGACCGCGCCGCGTCACGACTCGATCGCGGACGTGTTCGATCTCTCGGAGCGCGTGCGCGCCGAGCTCGAACAGTTCTTCGTGGCGGCGGCGTTCTTCGAGAAAAGAGATCTACGTCTGCTCGGCTGGGACGGTCCGGAGCAGGCGCGCGCCTTCCTTCGATCCTCGCTCGTTTAGCGCAGCGCGATCGCTTCGCCCGCCTGGGGGTTCTGCTCGCGGTAATTCAGGCCGAGCGCCGCCGCAATCGTCGCGGCGATCTGATTCTGAAAAAGTGGCCGATGGTCGCGCCATTCGCCGCGGCGCGCGCTGTCGGGCGACGCGATCGCCATCCAGATTTCGTCGGCGCCCGCGACCTCCTTCCCGTGCTTCCTCCAGTCCGCGGCGGTCCGCCCACGCCCGTGATCGGTGGCGACGATGAGTGTCGTCGTGCCGCGATACTGCGGGTCGGCCTGCAGCGCGTCCCACAGCTCCTTGAGATAGCCGTCGGTCCGATGCAGCATCTCGAGCACGAGGTCGTAGTGGCCCTCGTGCGCCCAGTCGTCGGTCTCGTCGAAGGCGACGTACAGCACGCGGGGATGCACGCGCTTCAGATAGTCCATGGCAAAGCGAAACGTGTACGCGTCGCGGCGCGCGTTGCCCCACGATGTCGGTGTTTCGCGCTGCAGCGCGCTGAGCGCCTGGATCTGCGGCGACGGCGAGTCGTACGCGGCCACGCCGGCGTTCACCGTGGTCGCGCCCTGTTCGCTCTCGACAATCTCGTTGAAGACACCCCACGACGCGAACGTGGCGATCTGCGCCGGCTGGAGCAGCAGCCGTCGCTGGACGAACTGGAACACCGACGGAAACGGATTCCGGATCGCATCGTTGCTCTTGATCGCCTCGTCGTGCGCCTGCCCGGTGAGGATCTCGGAGTAGCCGGGATACGAGAACCAGTGGCGATTGGTGACCGACACGAGACTGCCGGCGGTCCGGTCGCCGGCGATGAATCCGTGATCCACGAGCAAGGTGCGCCAGAGAAACGGCATCAACCGTCCGCGCCGCTCACTGGGGCTCGCGCCGGAGAATTGTTTGTACGACGGCAAGGTCGTCACATCGGTGTCCTTCGGCGCAGTCGCTCGCAGCAGTGATTCGTCCATGCCGCCGAACACTTCCTGCCACCGGGCGCCATCGAGCGTCACCAGCACCACGTTGCGGGCTCGCGGCGCCTGCGTCCAAACGGTCGCGGCCCCGGCGAGCACGCCAACGAGCGCCAACCACGAAATCCGAAATCGCATCGGCCGACCTCCGGCGCAGAGTCTAAGCCGTGGATGTGTCGCGCGCACAACAAATGATCGTTTCACCGAGTTCACGCGGCGATCACCCGCTTGTCGCAACGCGCGCTTATCGTGGCGGACGATTGAGGCGCACGATGCGAACACTCGTGACGGCGGTCTGTCTCTTCGTTCTCGCGTGGGCGTCGCCGAGCCGCGCGCAATCCACGTACGGCACGCTCGTCGGCACGGTGACCGACGACACCGGCGCGGCGCTTCCGGGGGTGACCGTCGGCGTCGCGAANGTCAACACCGGCGTCCCGCGCACGATCGTCAGCGATGGGACCGGCACCTATCAGGCCGCGAACCTCGACGCGGGCCGGTACGCGTCACGCTGACGCTCGCGTCGTTCGCCGACCGGACGCTCGACGTCGAACGGCTCGCGCGTCAGACGGTCCGTGTCGACGCGCGCCTGCGGCTCGCCGGCAGCCAGGAGCGCGTGGACGTCGTGGCCGCGAGCCCCGTGATCCAGACCGAGCGCGCCACGATCGACCGCTCGAAATGGTGACCTTCTTCTCCGGAGAAGACTACGGACGGTACTTCTTCGACGGGTCGTTCACCGGCAACGCGTTCGCCGATTTCCTGATCGGACTGCCGACCAATCCGCTGAAACAGGTCACGAGGTTGGCGTCGCGGACCATCACCCGGACCGCGCTCGCGCGTGGCGGACGATCACCGCGGGCTCGCTGTTCGTCGGGTATGCCGGCTACTACGTGTGCCGGTCGAACTTGTCGGTCGCCGCACCGCGGCTGCTCGCAGAATTCGGCGGCCGCGGTCTCGACAAGGCGGCGCTCGGCCTGATCAGCTCCGCTGGGGTGCTCGCGTACGCGGCCGGCAAGCTGGTGAACGGCGCGGCGGCCGATGTGATCGGCGGCCGTCGCATGTTCCTCGCCGGGATGATCGGATCGATTGCGGCCACGCTGGCGTTTGGCGCGTCGGCCGGCTTTGCCGCGTTCGTGGCGGCGTGGACGATCAATCGCTTCGCGCAATCGATGGGATGGGGCGCGCTCGTCAAGATTGCGTCGCATTGGTACGCGCCGGAGCGGTATGGTGCGGTGATGGGCGTGCTCTCGCTCAGCTTCCTGTTCGGCGATGCGGCGGGACGCGTGTGGCTGGGCGCGCTCGTCAGCCACGGCGCCGGATGGCGCGCCGTGTTCATCGCTTCGGCAGCGACGCTTGCCGCGATCGCGATCGTGTGTGCGGTGACGCTCCGTGAGAGCCCGCGGAGTGTCGGGGTCGACGAGCCGCCCGTGAGCGCGCGGAATGTGTATGGCTCTCGCGGCAACGCGTCGCGACCGGCGGGCCTGCGGGATCTACTTGCGCCGTACGTTCGCAATCCGGCGTTCTGGCTCGTGTGTCTCGTCTCGCTTGGACTGACGCTCATTCGCGAGTCGTTCAACGCCTGGACGCCGACGTACCTCGTGATCGGCCCGTACTCGCTGCTCGCGGGGGCCATCGCGGTCGACTTCGGCGGGCGGCGCGGAAGCGCGACTGCCGCCGGCCTCATCGATACGGCCGGCTATCTCGGCGCGCTGGCGTCGGGTGTCGTCGTCGGATCGGTCGCGCAGCATCTCGGATGGAGCGTCGTCTTTCGCTTGCAAGCGGCAGTCGCCGCCGCCTCGATGATCGCCTGCTGGTGTCAGACACGTGTCGGAGTCGAGCCGGACACGTGTCTGACACAAGTCGGAGTGGAGTCGGACTCGAGTCAGACTTGTGTCCGACTCGTGACAATTGATGACAAGGAGCACGCACATGCCGATTGATCTCGTCGTGTTCGACATGGCCGGCACGACCGTGTACGACGGAGACGCGGTCCACACCTGCCTCGCGACCGCGGTGGCGCACGCCGGCGTGCCGACGACGCGCGATCAGATCAACGCGTTGATGGGGATGCCGAAGCCGTTCGTCATCGCGAGCCTGCTGTCGTCGGGTCGGGGGACACCGCCGAGCGATGAGGAGGTCGCATCGATATACTCGGACTTCGAGCGCTTGATGCTCGATCACTACCGCCACAGCATTCACGTCCGCGAGACCGACCGCGCCAGCGAGGTGTTCCGGGCGCTGCACGCGCGCGGGATCAAAGTGGCGCTCGACACAGGCTTCAGCCGTGCGATCACCAACGCGATCCTCGACCGGCTCGGTTGGACGATCGACGTCGTCGACGCCACGGTCGCGAGCGACGAAGTCGACCACGGGCGGCCGCATCCCGACATGGTCTGGCGCGCGATGGCGCTGACCGGCGTCGGCGACGCGGCGTGGGTCGCGAAAGTCGGCGACACACCGGCCGATCTGCAGGAAGGTGACGCCGCCGGCTGCGGTCTCATCGTCGGCGTCACGAGCGGATCCCACAGCGAGGACGAGCTCGCGCGGTATCCTCATACACATCTGATCGATTCGCTCGTCGATCTTCTTCGCATCGTCGAAGACATGGACCCGGCCTGCGAACGCGCGCCTGGCGACGTCTCGGTGCCGCTGCTCTTCACGCCGGGTCCACTGACCACGTCTCACGCGGTGAAGGCGGCGATGCAGCGCGACCTCGGCTCACGCGACGTCGAGTTCATCCGGACGGTCGGGCGTGTGCACGATCGATTGCTCGCACTGGCCGGAACGTCCCGCGCCGACGGCTACGCCGCGGTGCTCATGCAGGGCAGCGGCACGTTCGGTGTCGAGGCTATGCTCGGCACGTTGATCCCGCCGAACGGCCGGCTGCTCGTCGCGGAGAACGGCGCGTACGGCCAGCGGATGCTCGACATCGCGCGCGTGCTCCGCATTCCGTCGGTCGCGGTCAGCTCGTCGCCGACCGAGCCGGTTTCACCCGACGAGGTCGCGCGCGCGCTCGCGCGCGAGGCGGGCATCACGCACATGGCGGTCGTGCACTGCGAGACGACGTCGGGTGTGATCAACCCGCTCGCCGAGATTGCCAGCGTGGCGCGCGAGGCCGGATGCGCGTGCCTCGTCGACGCCATGAGCAGTTTTGGCGCCATGTCGATCGACGTGTACGCCGACGCCATCGACGCGCTCGTGGCCTCATCGAACAAATGTCTCGAAGGCGTGCCCGGCGTGTCCTTTGTGATCGCGAACACCGCGACGCTCGAGTCGTCGGCCGCGCGCAGCGTGAGCCTCGACCTCGCGGCGCAGTGGCGCGGGTTCGAGCGAGACGGCCAGTTCCGCTTCACGCCGCCGACGCACGTGATTGTCGCGCTGGAGCAGGCGCTCATCGAGCTCGAACGTGAAGGCGGCGTGGCCGCCCGAGCCGCGCGCTATCGCGCGAACCACCAGCGCCTCGTGGCCGGCATGCGCGAGCTCGGATTCCGAACCGTCGTCCATCCGGACCACCAGAGCAACGTCATCACGTCCTTCTTCTATCCCGACGATCCGGCGTTCGACTTCGACGAGTTCTACGCACGTCTGCGCGAGCGGAACTTCGTGATTTATCCGGGCAAGCTGATCGATGCGAACTGCTTCCGCATCGGGACCATCGGCCGGCTGTATCCGGAGGACGTCGATGCGCTCCTGGCCGCCGTGCGTGAGGTCGTTCGACCGCTGATCGTTGACAATATTCTGTAGTCCGAAATATGCTGGTCACCGATTCAGCTGACACACTCGGTCGCTACCGGCGCCGAATCGTCACACCGCCGTTGGTCGTGATCGCGCGGACCTTCGGGCCGCCCGCGCCCAAGGTCGCGGTGAGGTGACGGTCGATCCTTCCTTGTACGGTCACGGGAAAATCGATGCTGATACGGCCGTTGGTCGTGCCGGTCTCGAGCTCGGCGGAATACGTTGCCGGCAGCGTGAGGCGGACGCCGCCGTTGTGCGTTTCCACGTCGAGTCCCGCGCCGTCCCAGTGATCCCCTTGCAGATCGACGGTGATGCCGCCGTTGGTGGTCGCGCCACGCAGATCGCCGCCGACATTGCTGAGTGACACGCCGCCGTTGGCGGCGTGGAACGCCGCAGTGCCGCGGAAGTCGTCGATCGAGATCCCGCCGTTGCGCGTATTGAGCGTCAGCATCGCGGTGCGCGGAACCTGGACGTCGAAGCTGACGGCCCAGTGTTCGTCGCGGTCCGTGGTCGGACCACTCGCGCGGACGCGGCCGCCCGCCGTCTCGATGCGGACGCCGGACACGATGGCTCGCGCGTCGGCGTCGCTCCTCGCGTAGCCGATGATCTTGCTGCGCACGAGGACGTCGCCGCGGTCCCATCCGCGAATGTGGATGCCGCCGTTCGGACCAGCATCGATGTCGAGCGGATTGGCTCCGCCGATGGTGTCTTCACGAATCTCGCAGTGCGACGCGCGACGGTCGTTCCACCCGTCGCTGCACGAAGCGTCGGCGGAGCGCCTGAAGCCGCGATCGCGGGACTGGGCCACAACGGCGGCCGCCAGACTCATGATCAGGGTAGTGATGACGCAAACTTTGCGCAGCATCGAAAATCCTCCGTCCGTTTGACGGAGGAAGGGCGTCAGGCGTTTACTTCGCTGGTCAGTGAGTTGGCCNCACGAAAACTCTCCGGCGCTCTCATTCGACGCCCATATAATCCGTCACGCTGTAACGGAGGTCGCATGCGTCTGTCGCTCGACTGGTGGGCTGTGCTGGCCGCGGCGGTGGCCGTCATCCTGATCAAAACCGGCTTCGTCTCCGGGATTCCGTGGTGACGTTGTGACTCTAGCGACCGATCCCGTGACCGCGCCCCGGCATCTGCCGGCGTGGATGCACATCGTCCCCGGCATGATCCTTCTGGCGGTGATTGGCTTTGCCGCGAAGGTCACCGAACAATCGATTGCCAGCTACGGCCGGGTTCATCACGTGACGCTTCCGAACATCGAGTACGTGCTCTGGGCGATCGTGTTTGGACTCGTGGTGTCGAACACGGTCGGCGTGCCGGAGCTGTTCCGCAAAGGCGTCGAGACCTACGAGTTCTGGCTCAAGGTGGGCATCGTGCTGCTGGGCGTCAGATTCCTGCTCGGCGACGTCGTGAAACTCGGAGGCGTGAGCCTCGTCTGCGTGGCGCTGGAACTGGCGGTCGCGATTGCCATCATGACCGCGCTCGGCCGCGCGTTCAAATTGCCGCCGAAGTTGATCAGCCTGCTCGCCATTGGATCGTCGATCTGCGGCGTCTCGGCCATCATCGCGGCGAAGGGCGCGATTGACGCGGACGATGAGGACGCGTCGTACGCGATCGCGGCGATTCTCGCGCTGGGCGCCGTGAGTTTGTTCGTCTTTCCGGTGATCGGCCGCGCGTTCGGCATGAGCGATCAGGCGTACGGGCTGTGGGTTGGTCTCGCCGTCGACAACACCGCCGAAGCCACCGCCGCGGGCGCGTTGTACTCGGACGCGGCGGGGAAGTTCGCGGNACTCGCCAAGACGGCCCGCAACGCCACGATCGGCTTCGTCGTGCTCGGGTACGCGTTGTATTGGGCGCGGCGGCGGCAGCGTCCCCAGAGCGGCGAGATCCGCAACAAGGCGGCGTTTCTCTGGCAGAAGTTTCCGAAGTTCGTGTTGGGGTTCGTCGTGATTTCCGCCCTGGCGACAGCCGGCGTGTTCAACCCGCCGCAGGTCCAGGACGTGGCGAATCTGTCCCGCTGGGCGTTTCTGCTCACCTTCGCGGGCGTGGGTCTGCGGACAAACGTGTCCGAGCTGGCGAAGCAAGGATGGCGTCCGTTGATTGTCGGCATCGTCGGCGAATGCGCCATTGCCGCCGTGACGCTCGCCATGGTCCTGGTGGCCGCGCGCGCGTTCCCAATGTGATGCGCGAGAAGTTCAGAGCGTTCGGAGAAAGGCGACGAGATCCTTCTTCTCCTCCGCGTGCAAGTGAAGCTGTCGCACCAGGTTGAAATACTCCACCGTATCTTCGAGCGTGAAGCAGCGCCCATCATGCAGGTAGGGCGGCGAGTCCTTGATGCCGCGGAGCGGGAACGTTTTGATCGCGCCATCGTGGGCCATCATCATGCCGTTCGCCAATTCCTGCTCGTAGAACCGTTCGGCCCTCAGGTCGTGCATCGTGTTATCGGTGTAGTACGGCGCTTGATGGCACCGGACGCACTGACCCTTGCCGTTGAAGAGCGCTTCGCCCCGGCGTTCGCTGGCGGTGGCGGTGGCCGCGTCGAGCTCGCCATAGACATTGAGCTTGGGAGCGGGAGGGAAGTCGAGAATCTCCATGAACTCCGACATCGCCTGCACTTGTGACCCGCGCTCCAGCATGTTGGCGCCTTTCTTGGCAGCCATCACGTGGTCCCCGTCGAAGTACGCCGCTCGCTGTTCGAACTCCGTGAAGTCTTCGACGGTCTTGAGCGCCCGCTGCGATCCGAAGAGCCGCTGGATGTTTACGCCATGCAGCGACGGTGTCTCGATCCGGTGACGGAACTCCTGCGGGCGGATGTCTCCCACCAGGTGCGCGGCGCCGTTGGTGTGGCCGTTAGCGTGGCAGTCGAAACAGGTCACGCCCAGCATCCCCTCGGGCCGGTCGGTGCGGCGGTCTTCCGTCGCGTTGAACTGTTGCTGCGGGAACTGCGTGACCAGCAGACGGAGGCCTTCCAGCTGCTTCGGGTTCAGGATGCCGTTGAACATCTCATAGACCGTGACGAGCAGGTCCGCGTGAGCCTTCGCCCGCCCAGCCTTCACGGCCATGCGAGCGGCCTTGATCTGGCCGAAGGTTTCGGTTTGATTGGTCGGGCCGTAGCTCGACGTCACGGTCGGCTGTTGGGCCGGGCTGACCGACGCAACGGCGGTCACGACCAGCAGCAGGCCTTGAGCAAATCACTCGCGCCGACGCCCATGAGTCCGGCCCTCGCGGTCTGTGCAATCGGGAACAGGATGATGGAAGGCGCCTCGCGTACAGTGGACGGCATGAAACGACCCGCGACTGTATTGGTCGTCCGTCGAGACACGGGGATTCCCGCCGTGCAGCGCAACCGCCGCCTGCAATGGGGTCGGTCGGCCCGGTTACCACGGTGGCGCGCGTTCGACGGCCGGCGGTCACGAGTTGCAATCAACTGGGCAACATCGACGACCGAGGCACACACATGAACTTCAGGACGGCGTTTGCGTTGATGCCGCGCGGATCGAGAAAGACGGCCACTCAAGCACCAGCAACGCCGCAACCGTTCGCGGTGCCGGCCGAATATCTGTCTCTGCACAAGTACTTGGATGATCGATACGCGAACACCGTCGTCCTGACGTTCGCTGAAATCGAAGACCTCCTCGGGTTCACGCTTCCGGACCTCGCGCGCCTCCAGCAAGAATGGTGGGCGAACGCAGACGCGGGCAGCAGTCCATCGGCTCAGTCTCGTTCATGGACTCAAGCGAGCAGGAGCGCGAAACCAAATCTCCTGGCTCAGACCGTTGTGTTTGAGCGCGCGTCAGCCTGAGGCTGGACCCGGTGTTCACTTCTGCACACACACGCCGGCTCGCCGACATATATGATCGCGGTTAGAGCTTTTCAGAACTGAGCCCGCCAGCGTTCGAAGAGTGCTCCCTTCATGGTGATGGGTGCGCGCCGACAGGCCCATTTCGGCCATGATCGGAGCGCAGATGAAACGCCCGTCACCACGTCGTCTCCCCCGATCCACCGATTTGCCCCACAGTTTGGAGTTGAAATCCATGGACATCAGACCGCTACACGATCGGATCATTGTTCGGCGCCTTGAAGAAGGCGAGCAGAAAGTCGGCGGGATCATCATCCC
>JGI25382J43887_10000843_pt1 | contig 11408 bp, 8 predicted proteins | sample GraSoi013_1_40cm_3_FD_43887 | JGI IMG/M metagenome (IMG submission 43887) | reverse complement strand
GTTTTCCGCCAATTCGGTGCATTCAATCCACCACCAAGCTTGAAAGACGGTTCTTCCCCGTCCGCTTCACCGAGTACATGGCTTTGTCCGCTGTTTCAATGACGTAGTCCGGCGCTGCTGGCGGAGTCTTGAATGTCACGACGCCAATGCTGAACGTAACACTCCATTCATATGCCTTCATCGTATCGCCGAGAATTTCCTTCAGCTTGCCCACTATGAAGCGGGCACTTGCGGCATTCGTTTCGGGGAAGAGCAGAGCGAACTCGTCCCCATGGAGACGAGCCACGAAATCCACTTCGCGCACTGCACGACGCATCGTCTCGGCAACCACCTTCAGAACTAGATTCCCCGTGCTGTGGCCAAGCTTATCGTTCACTTGTTTGAAGCCATCGAGATCGACATAGACAATGGTCAGAGGGCGCAGGTGCCGTCGCGCGTGGGCCATCTCATACCTGAGAACTTCTCTGAAACCACGCTCGTTCAACGCGTCTGTCTTATCGTCCTTACGCGAGAGTTTGCGCTCGGCAAGATACAAGTCCAAGAACGCTCTGACTGAGCCCTCCTGCTCTTCATAGGTCAGTGAGCGCTCTCGACCGTTCGTGACAGCTCTGATGAAACCACCGGCGTTCTGAACGCAAGCAGCAGCCTCAGCAACTGTCCGGTGCTGGTGCCAGCAGCGAATCTGGCAGTTGTCTTGAACCCAACACACGACGTAATGCGTTGAAAATTCATCTTGGTTTCCCAGAGTTACGTTCGCCTTGATCACAGTTTTTTCTCTGTTTCTTCTGGCAGGTTTTGCCTATTTCGGGACCGCTACCGGGCAATTAACCGGTTTCGTTCCGGTTTTGGGACTCGTAAGGCAGAGTAATCAGGGTAACCAAAGCCATCCAAATTACCGAAGAACACGTACTGTGGTAACCAACTGGTCCGGCAGTCGTCTTCTCCCCTTGTTTGCAACCGTAATCTGTTGAGGGTTGTCTTCGATTCGCTTAAGGAGGCTGGCCCAACTTTCCCACCAGTCTCAGTTTAGGCGGAGGCCACCCCGGTCTTGGGGCGGCCAGTCCCCTAAAAAGGGGAGGTATCACGATTGGCATGTTCTCGAACACGATTGTGAACCGGCGGACGGCGTTAGCCACGCTCGCATCGGCAGGTTTAGGATTATTGGCTATGCAATGGACACCCGCTCATGCCGGCGACTCTCAAGCCGACGTGCTCAGCCAGCTCTTGCCAAGATTCAGCGAAAAGTCGCGCGAAAGGCTGCTGCGCCTGCTAAACCGTTCCGGGTTCAGCGGACACATCCCGGCTTCTGAAGTGAAAGGCCTTCTCGAGACTGAAGGAAAAAGCGTTGATGCCCTGATGCTTGGGCTGCTTCCGCTGGCACGGACGTATTCCCGCCCGCCAATCTCAAACTACCATGTGGGCGCTGTGGCGCGCGGCATGAGTGAGAGCCTGTATTTTGGCGCCAACCTCGAGATCTCGGGTCACTCCCTCGGTTTCTCCGTCCACGCGGAGCAGGCCGCGCTGTCGAATGCCTACATGCATGGTGATCGCGGCGTTTCGGCGATCGCGGTGACGGCTGCGCCCTGTGGACATTGCCGGCAATTTATGAACGAGCTATCGCCTGAAGGCGACATTCAGATACTGGTCGAGGGGAAACCGGCGGTAAAGCTCTCTTCTCTCTTGCCGATGGCATTCGGCCCCAAAGACCTTGGTTTCAAGGACGGCGCTTTCCCCGTGAAAGAGGTTGATTTGACTCGGCCAAAAGGAGTTCCTGATGAATTGACCCTCGCGGCCCTGGAGGCGGCGCGGAAATCCTATGCACCTTATACAAAGGCTTATTCAGGAATTGCGATCGGCACCCGGCTCGGCCGCATCTACAAAGGCTCGTACATCGAGAATGCCGCTTTCAACCCCAGCCTTTCACCTCTACAAACAGCGCTCGCCGCGTTGATCGTCGCGGGCGAAAGCAATTCGGCAATCTCCAGAGTAACGCTCGTCGAAGTTGGCGGCGCTTCGATTAGCCAGAAAAGTGTTGCGGAAGCCGCTTTGGGCGCGGTAGCTCCGACGGTAAAGCTGCAGGTGGTCACTACATCAATGGCGACCCAACAGGCTGCTGAAAAATAGCTTGCGTCGCTTACACTTCGGCCCTGGAACCTTGCTGCCGAATCCCGCGCCGCCTATTCCGGCTTCGTGTAATATCCATTATTTGGATGGCCGCACTTATCGAAGCCGTGGAACTACGCAAGACCTACCATGTGGGCAAGATCGAGGTGCCCGCGTTGCGCGGCATTTCTTTCAGTGTGCAAAGAGGAGAGTTTGTCAGCGTGGTGGGCCCTTCGGGCAGCGGCAAGTCCACACTGTTTTACCTTCTGGGTGGCCTGACGCGTGCCGACTCCGGTCACGTCATTATTGATGGAGCTGATTTTGCCGAGCTTTCCGATGCCGAGCGCACCCGGATGCGCAAGCGCAAGATCGGATTTGTCTTCCAGAAGTTCAATCTGCTGCCGACGCTCGATGCGCGCTCCAACATCGATATTGCTCTGGACATCGCGGGCAACGGGGCTCGAGACCCGGCATACTTCAATAAGATCGTGAACCTGCTGGGGCTGGAGAAGCGCCTACATCATCGCCCTTCCGAGCTGTCCGGCGGCGAGCAGCAGCGGGTGGCGCTGGCGCGGGCGCTGATCAACAAACCGGCGATTGTGCTGGCCGACGAACCTACCGGTAACCTGGACTCGAAGAACTCGGAAATTGTGTTGGAGATGCTGCGGCATTCCAACCGTGAACTCGGCCAGACCGTGCTTATGATCACTCACAACCCGGCGGCCGCCAGTTATGGGGATCGCATCATTCATATGCGTGATGGTGAGATCGTAACGCCGGAGAAAGACCCGCAGTGGACCGGCCACTCATCTTGACATTGCTGATTGTTGAATGTTGATGGTGAATGATTACGACCCCAGTGGATGTGGCAATCAACAATTAAGAATCAACGATCAAGAATTCCCGATGACCAGCATGGACGAGCTGCGAAAACCGATCCTGCCCGGCAAGGGGGCGTCGGATTACGAGCGCTACCTGCGCACCGACGACTTGCTGTCGCTGCAGAAGCGTCCGGAAGAGTTCCTGCACAAAGATGAACTGACGTTCCAGGTAGTGCACCAGGCTTCGGAGCTGCTGCTGAAGGGCATCGCCTGGGAACTCGATCGCGCTCGCGGCCATATTTCGAAAAGCGATTTCTCGAACGCCGCCCGGCTGCTGCGCCGCGGTAACCACATGCTGGACTACCCCATTTCCATGCTGCACGTGCTCGAAACCATCACGCCGTACGATTACCACATCATCCGAGCGGGGCTGGGGCATGGCAGCGGACTGGATTCGCCCGGCTTCCTTGCCCTGCTCCACATTGGTCCTCGACTCGGAGAGGCGTTCTATGCCGAGTTGCACAAAGCAAATCTCAGCGTGGACGATGTTTACAGCCGTCACCAGGAGTTGTTCGGCCTGCATGATGTGGCGGAGTGCCTGCTGGATTTCGATGAACGGGTCCACCTGTTCCGCTTCCACCATTTGAAGCTGGCGCAGAGGATTATCGGCGGTGGAGTCGTAGGCACGATGGGCACGCCGGTTGAAGTGCTTCATCAGCGCATGGAGCACCTTTTTTACAAGGAGCTTTGGGACGTGCGGAACCAGATCACCGCCAAGGCCAACGAAGCTCTGCAGAAGGCTGGGTTGGATCACAAATATTGAGCCGTGCCCGGATACGAACCGCTTTTCCTTTCTCCGATTCGTCCCGCGTCACGGGCGGGCAAAAGCTCAGGGCTGGTGTGAGCCAGCCCTGTAACAAAAAAGATGCTTGATGGTCTAACACGGAGCTGGTGAGATTAATCAGCCCGCTGCTTCAACCAGAGGCATGTTTACCAGGTGCTCGCTCACGAACCACACTTGCATTTCGTTGGTACGCAGGATGTCGCTGACGATCAGATCATTGGTTCCGTCGTCGCCTAACTCAGAAGCACGGCGGGCGAGGGTGCGGCAATGGCGGATGATGATCTGGTGAGCGTCCAGCAAGCGTGAGAGTTGCACCGGGACTTCTTCCCGCCCGCGCGGCGGACGTTCAATCTGCGTCGTCTCGGCGATATCGGGAGCCATGGCGAGGCTCACGCCGCCGAGGATTTGAATGCGCTCGGCAATGGAATCCACCAGTTCCACTTGCTCGCTGTAATGCTTGTCGAAGAGCAGGTGCAGCTGGTAAAAGGTCGGGCCCGCGACCTGCCAATGCGATTTCTTGTAGAGGTCGCGCAGCGTCATGGTATCGGCGAGTAGCTGGTTGAGTTGCTCCGTCATTTCCAGGCGAACCGGCTCCTCCAGTTCCAGGGGCAGGGCGTGGTTGACGGTGCCATACTGCTGGATTTCAGCGGCTCTCTGATGAATGCGCGGTTGTGCGCTGACTCTGGCGTGATTGAAAGAGATTGCTTTCTTTGCCATTGGAATTCTCCTCTTCATCCTCTTAATTTATCTATGCTTCCCACATCGTCGGCTTGCGGGGGTTAACTGTTCAGTGAGATACGTCACAATTCTTGTTTTCTTGCCGGGGGTTTGAATCAGGTCAAACTTCCGCCGGTTTGGTTAGATGACTCGAGCGATTACTTTGATGCCGTTTGTTAGAAAGAGTTGAGCCGGGTCGCCCGGGTTTCCCAATGCAGGACTTGTCGCGTCCTCCCTACTCCGTCAGCAAAATTCGTCGTAATTGACTATCATTGAAATTTAGCACTCAAAGGATGGAGATACCAGACGTGGCACAGACTCAGACCGACGGATTGGAAGTGCTTGAAACCAGGGAGTGGCTCGATTCCCTGGATTATGTTTTGTCGAAGGGCGGACCGGAGCGGGCGGGCCGCCTGCTGCAGCAGCTCTCGCTGCATGCGCGGCGCGCCGCTGGAGTGAACCTGCCCTTCACCGCGACCACTCCCTACCAGAACACGATTCCATCGCGTCAGCAACCGCCCTTCCCCGGCAGCCAGGAGATGGAGCGTCGCATCAAGAGCCTGGTGCGCTGGAACGCGCTGGCCATGGTGGTGCGTGCCAACAAGATCCAGGAGGGCATTGGCGGGCACATCTCGACCTATGCCTCGGCCGCCACCCTCTATGAAGTTGCCTACAATCATTTCTTCCGCGCCCAGACGGAAACCGGGGATCGAGACCTCGTATATTTTCAGGGCCACGCCGCACCGGGCATGTACGCTCGCGCCTACCTGGAGGGCCGCATCCCCAAGCAGAAGCTCGAGAACTTCCGCCGCGAGCTGAGACCGGGCGGGGGCCTCTCTTCATATCCCCATCCGTGGCTGATGCCGGACTTCTGGGAATTTCCCACCGTTTCGATGGGTTTAGGCCCGATTCAGGCGATCTATCAGGCGCGCTTCATCCGTTATCTGGAAAATCGCGGCCTAAAGCAATCCACCGGAGGCAAAGTATGGGCCTTCCTGGGTGACGGCGAAATGGACGAACCGGAGTCGCTGGGCTCGATCACGCTGGCTTCGCGGGAGAGGCTCGACAACCTGATCTTCGTGGTGAACTGCAACTTGCAGCGGCTGGATGGCCCGGTGCGCGGCAACGGCAAGATTATCCAGGAGCTCGAGGCAATTTTCCGCGGCGCCGGCTGGAACGTGATCAAGGTGATCTGGGGCACTGACTGGGACAGCGTGATCCAAAGCGATCGGGACGGACTGCTTGTCAGGCGGATGGGCGAGATAACCGACGGCCAGTATCAGAAATACTTTGTGGAGAGTGGAGCCTATTTCCGGCAGAACTTCTTCGGTACCGATCCTCGCCTGTTGAAGATGGTGGACCATCTTTCGGACGAGCAACTGGCCCGTATGCGGTTGGGCGGTCACGATCCCATCAAGGTGCACGCCGCCTACAAGGCCGCAGTGGAACATAAGGGCTCGCCGACAATCATCCTGGCCAAGACGATCAAGGGGTACGGACTGGGCGAAGCCGGCGAAGGCAAGAACATCACCCACCAACAGAAGAAGTTGAACGACGAAGAACTCAGCATGTTCCGCTCGCGTTTTGGGATCCCCATCCCCGATGAAGGACTGCACGACGCGCCGTTCTATCGTCCATCCGACGACAGTCCGGAAATCAAATACATGCAGGCGCGGCGCAAACAGCTTGGCGGTTACCTGCCGGAACGCAAAGTTCGAGCCAAACCGATAAACCGGGTCTCGGATTCTCACTTCGAGGAGTTTTACAAAGGCACCGAGGGGCGCGAGGCTTCGACCACCATGGTTTTCGTCCGCCTGCTGGCTAAATTGCTGCGCGATCCGGAGGTCGGCAAGTTGATCGTGCCCATCATCCCGGACGAAGCCCGCACCTTTGGCATGGAGGCGCTATTCCGGCAAGTGGGAATCTATTCCAGCGTGGGCCAGCTCTACGAGCCGGTGGATATGGACACGCTGCTTTATTACAAGGAAGCCAAGAATGGACAGATCCTCGAAGAAGGCATCACCGAGGCTGGCTCGATGTGCTCGTTCATTGCCGCAGGAACCGCGTATGCGAATCACGGGATCAACACCATCCCATTTTTTATTTATTACTCGATGTTCGGCTTCCAGCGCATTGGAGACCTGATCTGGGCCGCCGCCGACATGCGAACTCGCGGCTTCCTGATCGGCGGCACTGCAGGACGAACCACGCTGGCAGGAGAAGGTTTGCAACACCAGGACGGCCACAGCCATGTGCTGGTGCTGTCTGTGCCCAATCTTCTGGCCTATGATCCGGCGTTCGCCTACGAGATTGCCGTCATCATTCAGGACGGCATCAAGCGGATGTATGTGGACCAGGAATCCATCTTCTATTACTTGACCGTCACCAACGAACCGCTGCCCATGCCGGAAATGCCGGCGGGCAAAGAAGTCCGCGAGGGCATTCTCAAAGGCATGTACCGCTTCAGAGCTTCGGCACAAAAGGATGCAAAGCTGCACGCGCAACTGTTCGGCAGCGGCACGATCATGTACGAAGTGCTGAAGGCACAGCAGATCTTGGAAGAAAAATACGGTGTGGCGGCGGACGTTTGGAGCGTGACCAGCTACAAGCAGCTCTACCGCGATGGCAACGACTGCGAACGCTGGAACATGCTGCATCCGGGCGAAACGCCTCGCGTGCCGTTCGTCACGCGGTGCTTGAAAGATGCGCCAGGCGTATTAGTGGCGGCATCGGACTACATGAAGGTGCTGCCGGAATGCATCGCGCAGTGGGTGCCGCGTCCGCTGATGGCCCTGGGCACCGATGGTTTCGGCCGCAGCGAGAACCGGGCTTCGCTTCGCGACTTCTTCGAGGTAGATGCGAAACACATTGTGCTGGCCACGTTGCATGCGCTGGCGCTGGAAAAGCAGATCAAGCCGGAGGTAGTCAAGCAGGCGGTCAAGGATCTCGGCATCAACCCGGAGAAGCAAGACCCGGCAAGCAGCTGAAATGTAGCGCCGGCATCCTGCGGGCCTTGGCGGGGGCATCTTGCTCCGCGCGGCGGTCGAGACGGCGACGCTACAACAGAGAAAACGCTACGTGACCGAATTCAAACTACCGGAACTCGGCGAAAACATTGACCAGGGCGACCTGGTCCGGCTGATGATCGCGCCCGGCGCCAGCATCACCGAAGGCGAGCCGGTCATGGAATTGGAAACTGACAAGGCGATCGTCGAAGTTCCGTCTTCGGTGAGCGGCACCGTCAAGGAGATTCGGGTTAAAGAGGGCGAGAAGGTCAAGGTCGGCCAGGTGATCTTCACGGTCGAGAACGGTACCGGCGCCAAGGCCAGAGCTGCCGAGGTCAAGACTCCGGAAGCTGAAAAGTTCGCGAGCGCCGCGATGCCTGGAGCAACGGAGATGCAGCCGGGAATCGAAACTCTGCCCACACCGGCGCCGCCCGCTGCCTCCTTTCCGGCAGCTCCCGCGGCAGCCGGTCCGACCGAATTCAAGCTGCCCGAACTTGGGGAAAACATCGACGAGGGCACCCTGGTGCGAATGATGATCGCCCCGGGCGCGAAGGTCTTCGAAGGGCAGCCGGTGATGGAACTGGAAACCGACAAGGCGGTCGTCGAAGTTCCATCTTCCGTGGCCGGAGTCGTGAAAGACGTTCGCGTCAAAGAAGGGGACAAGGTCAAAGTGGGCCAGGTGATCTTCACGCTGGAAGGCGCCGGGGCCGCACCGCCCGAGCGGCCGAGACATGCCCCGGTGGAGCACGTCGATGGACAACGTGGGGCACGACTTGCCTTCCAGGCAGCTATCAGGGCCGAGGGGAAAACCGAAGAACAGGCGCTTCCGCCCGATCAGCCTCTGCCCCTAGCTCCAGTGTTCACCATGCCAGTGCAATTGGGCAAGGTCGCGGGCACGGAGCACCGGGAGCCGGTTGCCGCGGCGCCACATGTTCGCCGGCTGGCGCGGGAACTCGGCGCCGATATTCACGAAGTGAAGGGTACCGGACCGGGCGGGCGCATCAACGAAGATGATGTAAAAGCGCATTCGAAGGCATTGCTCGCTTCCGCTGCGGCTGCTGTCCATGCGCCCCGCACTCATGTGGACGAGCCCGTGCTTCCCGATTTCTCCAAGTGGGGCAAGGTCGAGCGCGTTTCCATGCGCGGTGTACGGCGCAAGACCGCGGAACATCTGTGGGAAGCGTGGAACACGATTCCCCACGTCACGCATCAGGACAAAGCGGACATCACGGAACTCGAGCAGTTGCGGGCGCGCTTTGCGCCCAAGGCGGAAGAGGCCGGCGGAAAAATGACGGTGACTGCCATCGCACTGAAGGTGTGCGCCTCGGCATTGAAGGTGTTCCCTCAGTTCAACGCCAGCATCGACATGGCGAAGCAGGAAATCATCTACAAGCAATACATCAACATCGGCGTTGCGGTGGACACCGATCGCGGACTGCTTGTCCCGGTTATCCGCGATGTGGATAAGAAGAATATCGTCGAACTGGCCGCTGAGCTTACGCAGCTCTCCAAGAAAGCCCGCGAGAAGAAGCTCATGCCCGCGGAAATGGAAGGCGGCACGTTCACCATCACCAACCTTGGCGGCATCGGAGGCACGGGATTTTCGCCCATCGTGAACCACCCAGAAGTTGCGATCCTCGGCCTGTCGCGCTCGAGCATGGAGCCGGTTTGGATGGGCGGAAAGTTCGAGCCCCGGCGGGTACTGCCTCTCTCTCTTTCTTATGATCATCGCCTGATTGACGGCGCTGACGCCGCACGCTTTCTCCGCTGGATCGCGGAAGCTTTCGAGCAACCGTTCCTGCTGTCCGTCCAGGGATAAAAAGATAAGCAGCGATCGAAAACCAGAGAACCACGAAGGACGCGAAGGTACACGAGGGGAAAACACGATTTAGCTTTTGCCTACGGCTCTAGACGCCAATCTTCCTTCGTGCGCCTTTGTGTCCTTAGTGGTTAGAACAACGGAATGAGCGACACTTCGAACTTGCGCATCGCAGTGGTGGGCGGAGGACCGGGTGGGTATGCCGCCGCTTTTCTCGCCGCCGATCTGGGGATGAAAGTCACGCTGATCGACCCCGAACTCAATCCGGGCGGAGTGTGCCTCTACCGCGGTTGCATCCCTTCCAAAGCTCTGCTGCACGTGGCCAAGCTGATTGACGAGTCCCGCCACGCGAAAAATTGGGGGATCGAATACGGAGATCCCAAAATCGATTTAGCGCGCCTGCGGTCCTGGAAAGAAGGCGTGGTCAACAAACTAACCGGCGGGCTCGGCGTGCTTTCAAAGCAACGCAAGGTCGAATACGTCCAGGGGCAGGCGGGATTCGAGAGCTCCAGCACGCTGCGCGTAAGCCGCGTGAACGGCGGCGAGGAGAGCCTGAATTTCGACCGCATCATCCTCGCAACCGGTTCTCGTCCCGCCATCATTCCCAGCCTCAAGCTCGACAGTCCGCGGGTGCTGGATTCCACCACCGCATTGGATTTGAACGATGTCCCCGGGACTTTGCTGGTGATCGGCGGAGGCTACATCGGGCTGGAGCTGGGCACCGTTTACGCGGCTCTCGGCTCCAAGGTTTCCGTGGTCGAGATGCTGCCCGGATTGCTGCCGGGCGCGGACCGCGACCTGGTTCTTCCCTTGCACAAGCGCGTGGAGAAGATTTTCGATTCCATCCTGCTCAACACCACGGTTGCTGCGATGAAAGAAGGGTCTGGCGGAATCTGCGTGACCTTTGACGGCCCCGAGGTTAAGGAACGTGAGAAAGTCTTTGAGAAAGTTCTGGTCTCGGTGGGGCGTAAGCCCAACTCCGAGATTCCCGGCCTGGAGAAGACCCAGGTTCAAGTTGGCGAGCGTGGATTCATCCAGGTGAACAAACAGCTGCAGACGGATGATCCGTCCATCTACGCGATCGGCGATGTGGTCGGCGAACCTATGCTGGCGCACAAGGCTTCGCACGAAGGACGCACCGCCGTGGAAGCCATCGCCGGACACAAGGTCGCATTTGAACCGAACGCCATTCCTGCCGTGGTCTTCACCGATCCGGAGATTGCGTGGTGCGGACTCACAGAAACCCAGGCACAGAAAGAGAATCGGGAGATCAAGGTTGCGAGGTTCCCCTGGGGCGCCTCCGGCCGGGCCACGACTCTCGACCGGACTGAAGGCATGACGAAACTCATCCTCGATCCTGAGAGTGGGCGCGTGCTGGGCATGGGCATCGTCGGGGTAGGCGCCGGAGAACTCATCGCCGAGGGCGTTCTCGCCGTAGAAATGGCCGCGCTGGCCAAAGATGTCGCGCTCAGCATCCACCCACATCCGACGCTTTCGGAGACAGTGATGGAATCCGCAGAAGTTTTCTTCGGGACGAGCACTCACGTGTACCGGCCAAAGCGCTAAACTGAGGCCTACTCACTAATCTCCGAAAACAATCCCCAGAGCCTCTCGCTCATTGGGTCCATTGGTTGTAAGAGCCTGGACCAAAGATATATCCAATGGGCCTAGTCCTCCTTTAACCGTCGGTAACACAGCTATACTGGTTTGCCCGTAGACTCCACCCGGAAGGATTTCCGTGCGACCGATCACTCTGTTTTATTTGCTGACAGCTTTTGCGGCTCTCACCATACCGCTCAGATCCCAGGAGATGACCATGCAGAATTCCCCCGGCACCAGCGCAACCCAGGCGTCCGCTGCCACACNGCAGCCAATGTGGATGAAAGATTCAATGGCAAAGATGGATCGCGAACTGGCGGCCAAGTATGGTGAGGCACAAAGGCTACGCATCCTGCGCGGCCTTCACCAGATAGCCGAGTTCTGGCGCACCGAAGATGGCGATGCGGCTGTGTATGAAGAGTTCGTCCGCAGCAACTTCGCCGGGGATCAGGCCACGATCGATACCATGTTCAATCGCTTCGAGCGCCTCTTGGAGCAAC
>JGI25382J43887_10000842_pt1 | contig 11411 bp, 11 predicted proteins | sample GraSoi013_1_40cm_3_FD_43887 | JGI IMG/M metagenome (IMG submission 43887) | reverse complement strand
GTCACATTGTGACTGGCACCGCCAGCAAGGCTTGCTATGCTAGTCTGATTGAGGGTGGCGGTGACACCAGCCGGAAGAGGCCCGGAACATGTAGGTGGCGCAAGAACACAGACCTGCAACGTGATACTGGTGAGACCAAAGCTTCCAAGATTTGTAACCCTAATGGTGTCGAGACCAGTATTACCTGTCGAGGCGTGCTGAATAATCAGCGGATTGGTGAGTGGTGTTAGTTTGAGGTCTCCGACTGTGAGGGTGACAGCCGCGACGGCACCAAGGTAGACAACCCCAGTGGAGGGAAGATTGGTTGTGTCAGGCCGGCCGACAATGAAGATTGTGTATGTGCCGACAGGGGTACTACCCGACGTGCCTATGTTGAGAGTTGCAACATTAAGCAGTGGATCGGACACGGCTGTCGGTGAAACCGTTGCCGTAAGCCCTGGAACGGGGTTGCCCCCTACAAGCGGAAGCAAAACTGCAAGATCCACGCAGTTGATTCCAAAACAAGTAAACCCGTTGCCCTCGTTCATCGCAACGTCGTTTGCGCTTGAGACACTCGCGCCAGCCAACAGGTTGAAACTAGAAGTGGTCAGTGATAAGGTGAAGAACGGTTGACCCGCGGCTGCAGCGGTGTTGAAAGTAGCGGTCTGAATGCCCTCAGGAACTGACGCACCACCACCATTCTCGATGATAACGCAGAACGGGGGAGTGCTCGTCGGAAGCTGAGGGGTCCCACAGCCGGTCTGGAACACCACCGGGATGGTTCCGCTCGGAACATTTCCGACAACATTGAAGACCGCTGTAAAGAGCAGCCCGGTTGTTGTAGAGGGCGAGAGGAAGTTGCTCGCAGCCTCGGAAAGATGAATGGTAGTTATGTTATCTTGCGATGAACATACTGGGCCCAATACGAGAACGCCGCCAATGCATTTCACCAGTATGTTTGCAGTTGACGGAACGACGCTACCCGTTGTGTCGGCATCAAAAGGCTTGAGAAACGCCGACTTTGATGAGAGGATAATATCAAAACCGTTCAGACTCGCAGAAGCGTTAACATTCACAGCCACCCTCAGCTGAACCACGCCACTCGGAGTAAGAGTGGTTACATCAGAGAGAAGGGGACCGGTAAAGGCCTGCGCGGGGGTTGGACACGCGTTTGCAGTGGTCGAAAGAATAGGATCTGCCAGACAGACCAAGCCATGCAGCCCGAATACCGCCTGGGCTTGATGAAAGACCACGAAACCGCCACTCGTACTCGTACCGTTCACCGTCTCTACGAATTGACCTGGATTGGGTCCACCACATCTCATGGTAGACGTTCCAGAAGCACCCAGGGTTATGCTACTGGGTGTAAAACTGCATGCAAGCTGGCCTACAGCAGCCAAATTCACCGTTCCCGTGAAGCCGTTTAGGGCCGTAACAGTGACAGTCGTCGTCGTTGTCGTCTGGCCAGCAGTGCCGTTCGGTCTCGTCGGGTTGGTAACAAGCTGATATTTCGGAGTCGTCACGGTATAACTAACGGCAACAGAATGCTGAACATTCACACCATTAATGGTGCTATTACCGGTTACAGTCGCGGTATAGCTCCCCGCAGAATTTCCCTGACAGCTCAAGGTGGTCGTATTAGAGGTGACCACGTGCACCAGCCTACTAAGGGCAAGAGAACAAGAGAGGCCCTTTGGAACTACTAGGAGAGACAGGTCAACGGTGCCCGTAAAGCCAGTGCCGGCGGCAACAGGGGCAACCGTGATAGTAACCGGAGGGGCGTTGGTGGCTTCGGCTAATGTGACCGCAGTTGGATTAGCTGCTATTGTAAAGTCCCCGGCCGCAACAACAGGGGTCATTAGCACAGCGGCTGCGATTATACCCAGCAAAATTAACGGCAGGAACAACACTATGGAACGATTGTTCAAACTAGCACGTACCTTGCGGGGGACAACAGGCGTAGCGAATATAAGCGTTTGCAGACTCTGAGCAGTTAGGGGTAGCTCAGAGATACTTTGGATTTCTCAAGAAGGCTCTAAATATCAAACACATACCGAGCCCGAACGCCTGTCCCAGACACGCGACCGCCGCGAACGATCCTGCGCATGTTGTCGCACTTATCACGTTAACAATCGAGGACCCAACCAAGTCCAGACTTGTCTGAGTCCAGAGAGACCACGTGGCAGCCACAGCCCCGGCACCAATCCGAGCAGGAGAACTGGACCCGGAAAACAAGCGATCCAGACATCGATTAGAACCTGGGACACCGGAAGCGATGAGAGCGAAACCCTTGACTATCTGACCTTCGTCAGAATCGAGCTGCCAAGAATCTGGACAATAAGAGATCGGTCTAGGGACAATCCGTTAGTTGCAGACCAAGTGCGAAAACAACGTTGCTAAGATTTGCGCCTTCATCAGGTGCTCGTAAGGGTAATCTGCGAGAACAAATAAGTCGAGAGATCTTGTCAAAAGTCGACACTTAATCGAAAAAAATTCGGAACCCATTTCCTGAACAGTTAGACTGCCCGAAAAAAAACTCCGCCTCTGTTTTTCTAGACGCAACCAGACGTCCCGAATTTCAGGAAGTAGATAAGATCCGGTTTCAAATCCTGTTTCGGCCAGTCTGTGGAGTTGATCACTGGGCGCAGATTACTCGATGACGTTCCAAGGCACATACTCCAACTGTAGCCACCCCCCGGTTGAACTCCCAGAGTCACATTTCCCAGAGACTCGCCCCAGACAGCGAAGAAATCCCCGAAAGTGTAATTGAGAACCTGGCTGGACCTAACGTGGACAACAAAGCCCTTAGGCGTATTTTGGCGCGGCTCGGCGTATATTGGATAGTGACCATCCAAACCGTACGAATTAAACTGGCTAGTATTCCAGAGACCTCCGGGTTCCCCGATCGGCTGGGTTAGTTGAACATAAACACCCGTGGTGGTCGAGGACTTTTCTACAAGAATCGAAACCGCAAACTGGAAATCCTGCGCAGCAACGGTGTGCGGAGGAAACGATGCGAAGAGAAAGAGCCCGACAATAATGATTGTAGCCGAAACTGGAATGAGAAATGTAAAGCGTGAACGTCGACGAGCTCTAGAACCTTTTGCCAAGGGGCAAACGACCCCTGAGATTATTCCCCATCGGATTAGTATTAGTCTTTCCTCGCCGCGACCTGAGCGAGATCTTGTGAAACGACAGCTAACTTCATGTGCTCGCAACTCAACCTATATATTAAAACCGGAGAAGCGACTTGATTACCAAAGGGACGAGATTGCTACAAACGAGAAAAGTTTTCGCTCTAATCCTAATACCTCTAATTATCCTAGGGTTGATGCCTGCAACAAGTCACGCAGCAGGACCCCCCGGGTTCAGTATCACCGCAGGCACTCCGAGTGGAGGCACCTTGACGGAAGGCACCACTACGACCCAGACGATCACAGTGAGTGCGCTAAACGGCTACACAGGCACGACAAACCTCGTGGCAAGTGTAGCACCCGGAACGGGCTTCGCATGCAGTCTAACTCCCACCTTTGTTGTGCCAGCCCCAGCACCCGGGGGAACCCCTGCCACCCTGAGCTGCCAAGCCAACTCGGCTGGAACAGGCACAGTAAATTATGGCGTGACGGTTGTAGGTTCAGACCAAACAACTCCCAATCTAAGGAACATGACCGATCCGATACCCTACACTGTGACCACTCCACTGTTCGGTGTTAGCGCCAATCCTACCACTGTTAACGCGGCGGCAGGAACCAGCACGGGCACATCTACGATCGCAATCACCTACATGAATGGTTTCACCGGGACGGTCTCGCTGGCAACAAAAGGACCGGTAGGTTTCTCTTGCTCATTCAACCCGCCCAGCGTGACAGCTACCGGCGCGTCGGTGATGACGTGTGGAGGCGCTGTTGCTGGAGCCAACGGTCTTACTGTCAATGCCACGGCCCCCAGTCCGACCCTTGGCACTGTCACCGTTTTCCATCAAGTCGGCATGGTTTACAATCTCAAAGGCATCGTATGCCTAACGGACCCCGGCACGGTAACAGGCAGTAGCTCGTGTCCCACGTCTCGAGCATTATCAGGAATCAGCTCAAGAGTTGCTGGAACACAGCTCAGAGTCGCAGTCGCACTCAATGATTCGGATTCAATTAATGGCTTTGAAGTCGTTCTCTGGGCCGACCATACCAAACTCCAGCCCTTCGACGCTGACTTAACGGGCACCCTTCTAACTGGCACCGTCACCACATTGGCGAAGTGCATCGGCGGAGTACTAACACAAGGCTCCTCGTGCCTTCCAATTGACACATCCGACACGATCCAACTATCTGCATCATCCAACCAACTCACTGCAAATCCGAGTACTGGACTCTTGTTCACCGCTGTGTACAACATAAAGGCAAACAACACCACCCCAATCAACATCGGTTTTCAGACTGGTTGCGGAAACACCGTAGTGCCTACCAGCCTTCCACCGATATGCGTCTCCCTGACAAACGGTGGATCTGGGACTCTTCCCGAGTTCGGAGCACTCAACGCAACATACGTCTTCGGCAACACCCAGCCGATATTTGGAGTCCATGCAAAGCAAACCGTGTTCACGTTTACACAGGGCACTGCCGGCACACAAGGGTCAACAATCTATCAGACAGAGATCAATGGCTTCTCATGCGGAGGCCTGTCCTGCGTCGACCTTTCCACTCTCTCAGCTTCTCCGGGCGGGCTTCCGTCCGGGCTCACTCTGACTGTTTTGCCTACTAGCATTTCAGACTCGACTGTACTGAACGCTACTCTTACCCTTCAGACAAAATCGTTCACACCAGCTGGAGTATACCTCATCTACATCGTGGGCAAGCCTGACACGACAAACACCCCCTCTGCAGGCACCACCTATCTGGGTTCAGTTCTTACCCTCACGGTCGTGGTTGTGGCGGCCACAGACTTCGCCATGACCGCCGACCCGACATCTGTATTCACACTCTCTGGCAATTCCGCAGGATCAACCATAACAATCGCGGGAGGAAGCTCATTCTCCGGCACCGTCAACCTCTCAGTCACCGCAGCACCCTCAGCAGGTCTCAGCTGCACCCTTACCCCCTCATCAGTAACTCTTCCACCCTCACCTGTAACCTCTCAACTAGGATGCACCAGCACCGGAGGCACCATCACAGCCTTTGTCGCCACCATAACCGGCGTCAGCGGAAGTCTGTCACACACAGTCACCGTAAGTTTTGGCGTCATCGACTTCTCGATAAACGCAAACCCGAGCCCTATGATCGTCACACCTGGGAGTACCGGGACCTCGACAATAACACTGAAGGGCGTTAACGGTTTCGCGGGAACAGTCAGCCTAACCGCATCCATTACAGCAACTGGAGCCACAGCGACATTCAGCCCGGCAAGCGTCGCCGTGATACCCGCAGCGAACGTGACATCAATCCTCACAGTATCCCTGCTAGCTACAACATCAAGCAACTCTACAGTCACTGTGACCGCGATCGGCGGAGGCATCACCCACACCCTAACATTCACAGTCATACCAGGGACACCCAACATATCCATCATATCTGTCACAGTATCGACAGGCACCTCGGCCACGATCGGGGACACGGTCACAATAAGCGTGAAACTCCAAAACACAGCTGCCATTGCAGGAACCTTCCAGCTCTCTGTCAGCTACGGACAAGTCACAGTCGGAGCCCCGATTAACGTCACAGTTCCAGCACAAACAACGCGAGTGTACAACTTTACCTGGAACACCGCAGGCTATGCTGCGGGACCAGGAACGCTCAAAGTAGTGATCTCACAAATTCCGCAGGGAAACATTTCTAGCGGACAAGCCGGGACATTTTCCCCCACAACTTTCACACTGAACGCTGCTCCCACTTCACCATTAGGCGACATCCTGATCTACATTATCGCCGCTGTTCTCGCCGTCATAGTCATCGCTGCCGCTCTACTGCTGCTTAGGCGCAGAGGCGCACGGAAAACCTCCACGCCTCCCTAAGAACTCCGGCATTTTTTTCCACTTTCCCACGTCGAGCGTTAACTCACATTGGGAAGTAACATCACATGTTAAGCAAGGTCTAGGACCTTCGGCCTTTCTCTTTTATTCCCGGTTTCCCGGTCTTGACAGGGGCCTTGCGTAGCCGGCTTCTGGCATCAGATCTTCTCTTCCAAAACAACCCTCCCGCGAAAACGCCGATGCCTGCTGCCATACTCACGCCGAAAATAATGTCTCCGAAATATGAGGGCGCGGTTGGAGCAACTACTTTTAGATAAATAGTGTCAAGGGTCTGCCAGCCAGCAGAGATACTCTCTGTAGCATTGTTATTCTCAATATTTTGACCGGAGAACTTGAGATAATAGGACCCGGGGAGAAGCCCGCCGAAGACAGCATGACCGCCGAAGTCTGTAGTCTTGTTTCCGAAAGGCTTCGGAGCACCCGTATAGTTGAAGATCTGGACCAGCGCCGCGCCCCTGATCTGTGACCCCAACTGATCCAGCACCGACAAGTACAAGCTGCCCAAAGCAGATTGAACGGGAACAATCTGGGTTATGCTTGCCTGGCCACCATTCTGTGTCACGACTGTAAGCTGTACGGAATAGTTCCCCGGGAGCGGAAATCTGTGATGGATGAAATTGGAAGTTGTAGAATTGTCCGGAGTTCCATCTTTCCAGCTCCAAACATAATTGACGATGGGATCAGCGCCATTAAAGTTGAAGCTCGGACTTGCGTCGAACACGCTGTCGTCATGTAACAGGATAGCCGGAGGGTTCACAGGCCAGTAGTTGTAGAAAGGCGCGATTCCATCGTTAGCAAAGACGCCTCCCTCAGAGATCTCCTGCACGTACGTAACTTTCGGGTTCTGCAGATCCGACCCTGGATTGAATAGATGCGCAATGTCAAAGCTGAAAAAACTTGAACCAGAACTCAACACTTTGAACTTGACGCTAAACAGTGGCGAGCTGAATGGTCCATGAACGGGACCGCCAAAGGATGTGTCGACAACATGAACCGTTCCAAGTCGATCGTCGGCGGCGCAACTCGTATTATTCTGTATAACAGAATCTACACAGACGAGTGCAGGAGTGGCAGAAAGGCCAGCAAACACGTTGTTGGAAAGATCAACACTCATCGCCCTCACCATGCTAGAGTCGCTGTAGACAAGTCTGACATCGAACTGATTGATACTCTGCCCCGAGGTGAGGTTCAACCAGACACCAATAGTGAAACTAGTAGGAGGAAGAGACGCTATCGTTCTGACAGGGTTCACATAAACACATGAAACCGTCGGATAGGGCAGATTGCATCCGGGGGAGACTGTGGATGCTTGAACGCGAGCTGGAAGGTCTAAAGAGGCTGATAAGGACAAACCTGCGAGCGCCAAGAGTACTAGCACCATCGCGCCCCTAGAAACTGTCAGTCGAACCTCCCCCAGTGGAAATATCACTGCTCTGGGCAATAAACGAAAGGGTAGAATATCGCTTTATCGATCTTCAACGCCAGAAACATCTCTCCCAGCCCTCCGCACCGTCAACTTCTCCCCGAGGAGATCCCCCATCAACGAGGCCACATCGTCAAAATGCTTCCCAGTCCGAAACTCCATCTTCTCGTCTCCAGTAAGGATCCTGATCACAGTCTGCAGTTCTTCCTCAACCAGTTCTGCACTGACCACCTCGTCGGCCGCGATGGCGAAATTGTCCCTGTTCCGACGTAGAATTTCTGAGGGAACGAGAGTCTCGAGCTCCCCAGAGCCCACCGACCTTTTCCCGCGTCCGAATATTCCCGCGAACGCTGAGCCCATCGCACCAAGAAAACCCGTCGCCGCGACAGTTCCTGCTCCACTCTTGCTTTCGTGGGCCGCAATGATCCGGGTGCGGGTGAAGAAAAGCCTCAACCGGTCAGAGCCCATCGCCAACCGGGCGGAGACTGGAAACTCGCCCAACACTACCTCAGAAGCGCGATCTGCCTCAAAGCCGGCGTGAGACAACCCTAGTGACCAGAGAGCGATGGTTTTAGGAACTAGCTAAAGATTCCCGGAAAAGAATCCCACTCTCCGCAGGCACGAAAAAAATTCTGCCACTGGTAAGAAAAGAAATGGGTATCGATTTCATTTTGAGCGCGCCCTCTTGCGAGCGCGTGTTCCTCGGAAGTACACGAATATTATCAAGGCGACGAGTGGGAGTCCTAGGGCGGCGGTGAGATTTGCAGCGACTACGAACGGCCCGAACGGATCAGGCGTGGTCGTGTCTGGACTCCAGAGGGTTGTGTTTTTCATAGTCATTCCGAGGTTCTTGGCCTGGTTGTTTTGGTCGCTCAATGCCAGTCTGCATAGTGCTCCCGTGCTCTGATCCCAGCCCACCAAGACATTCTGCGGATACTTTGTGAATTGAACCGAGACCATCTGACGAGTGGCACCCCCACACTGAGTCGATTGCTGGCTTGTAATCTTGAGAGGCCCACTGTTGAAGATCGGATCGGCGACCAGCAGCCCGGGTGTGACCGCGAAGAAAATGTTCGAGCTAGCATTTCGGGCCTGCCCATTGAACACATCCATCCAGTAAACGTTGGAGCTGCTGGGACCATCAGGGTAGAATCCCGAGAAGCTCGCGGTGATATTCGTCGCCATTGCAACAGCTAGCACGACCATCTGAGTCTCCGGTTGGGCGAGATTGAAACCGTAGGTTCCTGAGAGATCATAGAACGCGCCGTCACCAGGCTTGAGACCCGCGTGATAGACAGGTGCCGCAACCCCGGCCGGCAAGAGGGATGTCAGTACAATGCCGGTCAAGGATAGTATGACCATCAGGGTCGAGATGAGTGAACGCAAATGTGGCCCGCGAAGGAATAGGTACGAGATGCGGGAAATAACCGTTGTTCCATGTCCAACAAGACAGCATTGCAGACATGGCGTGGTCCTGATGCAGTTCAGACAAATGACCCTTTTTCGCCAGCTATTTGTCAAACATTCTTTTCATATCGACCCCCGGGGGTAGTTGATTTTCCCGCGCCCACCCTTCACAAAACCCGAAGGCAACTGCAAAGAGACTGTCGTGTGATTGACGAACTATAAAAAAAAGTTGGAGTTTGAAGTTTGGTTCGGAGCTAGCCGCCGTGAACGGTGAGTGCTACGCCCGTTGAAGCAGTCTGGGTAATTTGGCCGCCGCTCAGCGTGACGAAGGTTGACACGAAGGTACCTTGGAGGTCAATCCCCTGGTTCATCTGTACCTGATCAGTCCAGCCGGGAACGATGCTGAACTGCAGCTTTCCAGAGCTACTGCGAGGGGCGATGCTATGAAGCCATCCCACCTCAGAGGTTTGGTTTGGCTGAGTGGTGTCAGTGACATTGGTGTTCTTGAGCATGTAGCTCTGGGTCTGATTTGCCGTGGTCACTGCAGCAAACGATCCTGTTGTCACCCCGATCCTGTACGTTGCAAGAGTAGGGCCTGAGGTGATCAGGGATCCGGGTCCGTGACTGACCAGAGTATTGGTGCCAGGGTTTACGTTAATAGTATCATTCTCGCTGAAGTTTCTCCAAGGACTGAATGGCATCAGAGTCTGGTTGGCGAAGAAGTTGTACCACTTGTTCGTGCTGCTTCCACTGTTCTGCAAACGATAGATTGTATACGTGGAGTTGATTGCTGCCTCGAAAAACTCATTTCCGCTGTTGACTCTGAGCTGAAGAACAAGGGCCCAAGACCCAGCGGGGGAACTGTCAGGGGCAGAAAGGACACCAGTAGTGGGGATCTTGGTCGCGAGTGTAGCGCTCGTCGATTGAGGCGATAGCGTTGATGGAATCGCGTTCGTAAGGTGTTGTTGTGCCCATGCGAACTCTGCGCTGATCGAGTAGTCGAACCCTGCGATCACCTGAAGGGCCGCACCTTGCCGCGTTCCATCGGATAGAGTGTTGAAAATCTTGAGTCCTTCTGCGATCAGTGGAAGGTTTGGTACTTGTCCCTTTATGAGTCCTGAGATCGAGTTCTGAAGAATTGTCGGAGTTCCTCTTACCACCACTGATGGAACACCGTTCAGTACTGTGGAGTCGAGGAGCGGAAGTATAGTCGGGTCGAGGGATGAAACCGATTGCAACCATGCTCCATCAATGAACAGAATCGAACCGGGTCCTAACAACGATAATCCGGAGACTCCGGATAGAATTGTCAAGGACGAGGTTTGACTCTGCAGATCTACGACCAATGGGTCAAGAGGGCCGGAAACACCCAAGACATACGTTGGCGTGGTGCTTTGAGCTGCGGCGAGAGGGATCTGGCCGGCCGAGATGGCGGCAAGGGCCAACCCAATCAGTAAGCTAGCATAGAGAGACGTTTGCATTGATGTTTTCCTGTTCAACACAAACACAAACGAACACAACCGATATCATGTGTAGTTAACAGTACTCTCGAATCCCGAGAATATCGGGAAAGAATAATATCGGATTTCGACATATCCGCGTATTTCCGTGAGTATCTGGCTCAGATTCTACATCAATGGCTCGGGATATCTCCTTATTGCCGCAGAAAGGAGAAGTCATCCAAGACTACAGATACGCAGCAGAATCAATCGACAAGTGGGCGGAAACACTCCTGACTTAGCGCTACGAGGAGATAGCGAAATCGCCCAGAATCAGCCCTTATCTAGAATCCAAGCCCACGATTTCTAGAACACGATCTTCCACGCTGATCGCTAGGGGATTCAACGGGTATCATGGAGGGCTGAACAAACCAGAAACAAGCCCCAAGCAAGAGAACAAGCCCAGAATCATACCCAGACAGGAACACCCTTCCTAGAAAAAAATGGAACCTTGGGGCATCCCGCCCGGCATGAGCGGTTCCCCGCAGACGCCCCCCCAAAAAATAAGGGAACCTCACCAGTCTCCCCAAAATCATCATGCTCCCTTCTCTTGACAAATCATGTTCGATTCGTAACCTTTCTTTTTCTGTAACTATTCTTTCCTGCTAACTAATCCAAGACCCCTCCGAGTGGTCGATTCTCCCGCGCCCCGCCCTTCGAAAACACGCTAGGAATCCACGTTCACCCGTCGCTGCCGACCGGTTCTTCCTTCGTGAAAGGACGTGCAACCAGCCATACTTCTAGTAACTCATATAACGCGTTCCAGCCCGCGGCATCGACAACGTGCCCCGGTGGCTCAGCCTGGTAGATCCCAGAATAGCCAAGAGCGTTGCCTTGGTAGACTCCTCAAAAAGGCAAAGGCCACGGGTTCAAATCCCGTCCGGGGCTCCACCAAAAAACGACTATGCAGCACTGGCGCCACGCTTCATCTGCGCAACCCGGTCCCGCCAAGCAGGCAGCTCAGCCATCTGACTCAGAACATGTTTCTCCGCCTGCTCACGATTCATCCACCGCGTATCCATCGCCGACTTCACCATATCCTCAAACTTCCGCTCAAACGGCAACAACTTCCCCTTCATATCCG
>JGI25382J43887_10000841_pt1 | contig 11411 bp, 10 predicted proteins | sample GraSoi013_1_40cm_3_FD_43887 | JGI IMG/M metagenome (IMG submission 43887) | reverse complement strand
TGGCGGAGATCGTCCACGATGACCGGATTCAGCGGCTCGGAGGTCGCCACGGTGAGGAGGCTGCCGTCCACGGTCACCGGACAGACGACGTACTGGCGGAGGTACTTGGGCGAGAGGTTCTTGATGACGGGCAGGGGCGATGGCAGCTCGTCGCGCGAGAGGTAGGGCAGGTTGTGCTGGCGCGCGACCGCGCGCAGCACGTCCTCCTTGGTGACGGCGCCGAGCCCCACCAGCGCCTCGCCGAGCCGCTCGCCGGTCGTCCGCGTGCGGTTCAGCGCCAGCGCGATCATCTCGGGCGTGGTGATGCCGTCGGCGATCAGGATCTCGCCGAGGAGCCGGGTCGACGTCACGATGGCCATGCTATGCTCCATCGGAGCATGTTAGCACAGTGGACCTTCGTCGCCGTGGCCGCCGCCGCGGACTTGGCGGGCGCCGCGTTCGTCACCAGCGTGCATCGTCGCCGCCGGGCGCCGCTGCGCTACTTCGTGGCGCTGGGCGCCGGCTTCATGCTGGCGGCGGCATTCGTGCGGATGCTGCCCGAGAGCGCGCACGTCCCTCACGCCTTCCTCTTCGTGCTCCTGGGCTATTTCGGGATCCATCTCTTCGAGCACACCGTGGCGCCNCACTTCCANTTCGGGGAAGAGATCCATGCCGACGCGTTCCTGCGGCCCTCGGCCGGNTACCTCGCCCTGCTCGGGCTCGGCGTGCANACGCTCTTCGACGGCGTGGCCATCGCCGCGGGGTTCATGATCGGGCCCACGCTCGGCCTGCTGCTGTTCCTGGCGGTGGTGCTGCACAAGCTACCCGAGGGGTTCACGGTCGCCTCCATCGTGCTGGCCACCGGACGCTCCCGCGCCGCCGCGCTGGGTGCGGGCCTCGCGCTCGGGGTGTTCACCGTGCTCGGCGCGCTGGCCACGAGCCTGCTGGCCGAGCGCCACATCGGACACGCGCTGGCCCTGTCGGCCGGCGTGACGATCTACGTGGCGGCCTCGGATCTGGTCCCCGAGGTCAACCGCGAGGGCGGCCCCGCACTGGCCTGGACGGTGATCGGCGGCCTCGTGCTCTTCGTGGCCGCCGACTGGGCGCTGTCGTCGTTCGGCGCTCGTTGACGCCGGCCTCGGCGCCGTGATGGTATCCTGGCGGCCATGAGATCTCCGGCGGCGCTCGTGCTCCACGGTCCCAACCTCAACCTGCTCGGCGCCCGCGAGCCCACCATCTATGGGTCGTTGTCGCTGGCGGCGCTCGATCGCCTGATCCAGGCCCACGGGCGGCGGCGCGGGATGCGGGTGGTGTGCCGCCAGTCGAACGTCGAGGGAGAGCTCATCGACTGGCTGCAGGGCGCCGAGCGGGAGGGTTTCACCGGGATCGTCTTCAACCCGGGCGCCTTCACCCACTACTCGATCGCGCTCCGCGACACGGTGGCGGGGATCCGCCTGCCGGTGGTCGAGGTGCACCTGAGCAACGTCCACGGTCGGGAGGAGTTCCGGCGCCACTCCGTGATCGCCGCCGTCGCCCGGGGGCAGATCTCTGGTTTCGGTCCCCAGAGCTACGTGCTCGGCCTCGACGCGCTCCTCACGCTCACGCCGGCCGGGGATGACGCGAACAAGCGTGCGCGTAAGCGAGACGCGCACCGATGAATCGGATCCGCCGCCCCGGCGTCTAAGCAGTGACGGCGCGGGGTGGGCAACCGACACCCCGTGGACACCGACGATCAGGCGCTGATCGAGCGATGCCGGCAGGGCGACCTGGCGGCCTTCGAGCCGCTGGTGGAGAAGTACCGCGAGCGCGTGTGGCGCCTCGCCTGCAACTTTCTCCGGGATCCCGAGGAGGCGTGGGACGTCGCTCAGGAAGCATTCGTCCGGGCCTGGCAGGCGCTGCCGTCGTTCCGGGGCCAGTCGGCGTTTTACACCTGGCTGTTCCGAATCACGATGAACGTCGCCACCGACCGGGCGCGGCAGCGGGCGGCCCGGGGGCGCGCGTTCGGCACCGAGCGGGTGTCGGAGGAGGAGTGGGAGCGGGTCATGGTCGATCAGGCTGCCGCGCCGGACGACGTCGCCATGCGCGCCGAGGAGCGGGAGCGCATCCGGCGGGCGCTGGAGGCTTTGCCCCCGCATCACCGCGCGATTATCATGTTGGGCGATCTCGAAGGGCTCTCGTACCGGGAGATTGCCGAGGTGCTGGACATTCCGATGGGCACGGTGATGTCACGCCTGCACAATGCTCGCAAGCGCCTGCGCCAGGTGCTGGGACCGCTGCTGGTCCTGGTCCTGGCGCTGATGATCCTGCTGGCGCCGGCCGTCGTCGNGGCGGAGCAGACGGTGCGGTTCNGCGCCCAGGTGCTGCTGGCCAGCGATGCTCCCGCCGGCGGCTCGCGCGTGCCGCCCGATCTGGAGCAGCTCCTGCCCCGCCTCCGACAGACGCTCCGGTATCGAGAATACGCGTTGCTGGAACGCTACCGCGGGCAGGCCGCCGTCGGCTCCAGCCAGCGCTTTTCCGTGCCGGGGGACCGGCAGCTCGAGATCACGCCGGAGTCCGCGTCGCCGGTCCGGCTGCGGGTCCGGCTCCTCCGCGGTAGCGTCGCCGAGGTGAACACGGTGATTCAGGCGGCGCCCGGCGCCCCCGCCGTCATCGGGGGACCGCGCCACGGCAACGGCGTGCTCATCATCGTCGTCTCGCCGAGTCCCTAGCGCTCCGGGAGGCATGGTGGGCGAAGGCGAAGAACGTTATTTCCGTGAGCGGGCGCGGATCGAACAGGGCCACACCAAATACCGCGACAAGCTCCGCGCCGAGGGCAAGCTCTTCGTCCGCGACCGCCTGAAGCTCCTGCTCGACCCCGGCCGCGACTTCCAGGAGGANTGGCTCTTCGCGCGCGGGCAGGAAGCGGAGACNCCGGCTGACGGGGTGGTGACCGGCNTCGGCACCGTCGGCGGCCGCACCGTCTGCATCATGGCCAACGACTACACGGTCAAGGCGGGCTCCTGGGGCGAGAAGACGGTCCAGAAGATCATCCGGATCCAGGAGAAGGCNCTTCGGCTGCAGGTGCCTCTCCTCTACATGGTCGACGCCGCCGGCGCCCGGATCTCCGAGCAGATCAGCGTCTTCCCCGGGCGCTTCCACGCCGGGCGGATCTTCTACAACGAGGTGCAGCTCTCCGGCGTCGTGCCCCAGCTCTGCATCCTCTTCGGCCCCTCGCCGGCCGGCTCGGCCTATCTACCCGCGCTCACCGACGTCGTCATCATGGTGGAGGGCAAGGCCTCGCTCTACGTGGGCAGCCCCCGGATGGTCGAGATGGCGATCGGCGAGAAGACCACCCCGGAGGAGCTGGGGGGCGCCCGCATGCACTGCACGGTGTCCGGCTGCGGCGACGTTCTGGCGCCTTCCGACGAGGAAGCGATCGAGCTCGCCAAGCAGTACCTCGCCTATATGCCCCAGTCCTACCGGGAGCGGCTCGCGCGGGCGGCGGCGGTCGATCCCAAGCCCGGGCGATCCATCGAGGAGATCGTTCCCTACGATCAGCGGAAGTACTTCGACATGTACGAGGTGATCGACCGCATCATCGACGCCGGCTCCTGGTTCGAGCTCAAGCGTCTGTTCGCCCCGGAGGTGATCGTCGGCCTGGCCCGCCTCGGTGGTCGTGCCGTCGGCCTCGTCGCCAACCAGCCGAAGGTGAAGGGCGGCGTGCTCTTCGTCGACTCGTCAGACAAGGCGGCGCGCTTCATCTGGCTGTGCAATGCCTACAACATCCCGCTCGTGTATCTGGCCGATGTGGCTGGCTTCATGGTGGGTACCAAGGTCGAGCGCGAGGGCATCATCCGCCACGGCGCCAAGATGATCTTCGCCACCTCCCAGGCCACCGTGCCCAAGATNTGCGTGGTCGTGCGCAAGTGCTACGGGGCCGGGCTCTACGCGATGTGCGGCCCGGCCTTCGAGCCGGACGCGGCCGTCAGCCTGCCCCAAGGCCAGATCGCCATCATGGGGCCGGAGCCGGCGGTGAACGCCGTCTACTACAACAAGATCATGGAACTGCCGGAGTCCGAGCGCGCCGCCTTCGTGCGGCAGAAGCGCGACGAGTTCGCCCGCGACGTGGACGTCTACAAGCTCGCTTCCGAGATGGTGGTGGACGACATCGTACCCGGCTCCGCGCTGCGCGCCGAGCTGATCAAGCGCCTGGCCTACGCTGAAACCAAGGCCGCCGAGTTCCCGCCCCGCCGTAACGGCGTCTACCCCGTGTAACGTCGGAGGGGGCCTCGACGGCCCCCTCCGAAACCTCCCCCCAGGGTTGCGCCGGCAAAGCCGGCGCTCGGAGAGCCCCGGCCACGATCTCGCCGTTCGCGAGGAGCCACCGCCTGCCCAACGCGGCCGACGTGGTGGTCAGGCGCGGAAGCGTCTCTGCGTCTCAGCCAGGGCCTGGGCGATGGGCGCGGGCAGGCGTGGGCCGAACTGCCGGTAAAATTCGCCGAGATCGTCGAGGGCCGCGAGCCATTCCTGGGCGTCGCAGTGGAGAGCCTGCCGCAAGCGCTCGGGAGTGACGTCGAGGCCGCTGGTGTCGAGGGCGCCGGGCGCCGGGATCCAGCCGACCGGCGTCTCCTCGGCCCGGGCGGCGCCGCGAATCCGCTCCACCATCCATTTAAGGATGCGCACGTTCTCGCTGTAGCCTGGCCAGAGGAAGCGCCCGTCCCCGTCGCGCCGGAACCAGTTCACGCGGAAGATGCGCGGCGGCCGGGCCAGACGCCGTCCCACGGCCAGCCAGTGGGCGAAGTAGTCGGCCATGTTGTAGCCGCAGAACGGGAGCATGGCCATGGGATCGCGGCGGACGACGCCGACCTTGCCAGTGATGGCGGCCGTGGTCTCGGTGCTCATGGCCGAGCCCAGGAACACGCCGTGCGTCCAGTCGAACGCCTCGAAGACCAGCGGGATCACCTGCGAGCGTCGCGAGCCGAAGATGAGCCCGGAGATGGGAACGCCCTGGGGGTCTTCCCAGTTCGGCGCCATGGACGGGCACTGCTGCGCGAGCACGGTGAAGCGCGAGTTGGGATGGGCGGCCGGGCCGCTGCCGGGCTGCCACGGTCGGCCCTGCCAATCCATCAACCCCGCGGGCGGCTCGGCCGTGAGCCCCTCCCACCACGGCTCGCGGGAGGGCGTCAGGGCCACGTTGGTGAAGATGGTGTTCGAGCGGACCATGGTGATCGCGTTGGCGTTCGTCTTGGGGCTGGTGTTGGGCGCCACGCCGAAGAACCCGCGCTCGGGGTTGGTGGCGCGCAGCTGCCCACTGGCGTCCACGTGCATCCAGGCGATGTCGTCGCCCACGGTCCACACCCGCCAGCCGGGAAGCCGCGATTCCACCATTGCTAGATTTGTCTTGCCGGAGGCGCTGGGCATGGCCGCCGCCAGGTAGGCGACGCGCCCCTCGGGGTCCTCGACGCCGATGATCAGCATGTGCTCGGCGAGCCAGCCCTCTCGGCGGGCCTGCCAGGACCCGATGCGGAGGGAGTGGCACTTCTTGCCGAGGAGGGCATTGCCGCCATAGCCCGAGCCCACGCTCCAGATGAGCTTCTCCTCGGGGAAGTGCAGGATGAGCCGCCGGTCGGGCGAGAGATCACCCAGCGAGTGAAGCCCGAAGACGAGGTCGTCCTCGCTCCGCATGTGCTGGAGGGCCACCGGTCCCACGCGGGTCATGATGTGCATGCTGGCGACGACGTACGCGCTGTCGGTGACCATCAACCCCACGCGGCTCATGGACGAGCCGGCCGGACCCATGAGGTAGGGGATCACATACATGGGCCGATCCTGCATGGCCCCCCGCAGAAAGCCGCCCGCCCGGGCTTTGGCCTCGGCCGGCGCCATCCAGTTGTTGGTGAGCCCGGCATCGTCGCGCTCGCACGTGCAGATGAAGGTAAGCTGCTCGGTTCGCGCGACGTCCTGAGGGTGGCTCCGGTGCAGGTAGCAGTTCGGATAGGTCGTGGGATTGAGGGGCAACAACGTTCCGTCCCGGAGCATCTCTTCGACGAGCGCGTCGTACTCGATCTTGGAGCCGTCGCACCAGACGACTCGGGACGGCCGGGTGAGTGCGGCGGCCTCGTCCACCCACTTTTCGGTCACGCTCGTCACGCTCATGCGCGTATCCGCGTCGTCCTTTTAGGTGAGCCTTCGATACGGCTGGCCGACCGCGCCGCCCGGGCGCCGGCGTTCGTCGCCCCGGGCCGAAGCCCGATGCGATCCTGGCTGACGCCGTTAAGGCTAAGCGTGCGCGGTCTTCCCTCGGACGTCAAGCGGAACATGCTAGCATCGCGCCGTGAGGGGCCTCCTGCTGGCCGCGCGCTATCTNACGATCGTGCCGGTCGGGGGCGGGCGACCTCACGAGCACGGCGCCTCACTGGGAGAGGCGGCACCATGGTTCCCGGCGGTGGGGCTGGGGATCGGACTGGCGGTAGTCGCCACCGAGCGGATCACCGCCTGGCTCTTCCCGATGCTGCTCGCCGCGCTTCTGACGGTCACGGTGTGGAAGCTCCTCACCGGCGGCCTCCACCTGGACGGTCTTGCCGACTGCCTGGACGGGCTGGCCGGCCACGACGCCAGGCAGCGACTCCGGATCATGAGCGACAGCCGGATCGGAGCCTTCGGCGCGATGGGGCTGATCCTCGTCCTCCTGCTCGAGATCGCGGCGGTGGCCGAGCTTCCGGCACCGGTCCGCTGGCGGGCCCTGCTGGCGACGCCGGCGATCGCGCGGGCCACGCCGGCACTGGTCGCACGCTTCTTCCCGGCCGCCCGCGCCGAGGGCCATGGGGCGACATTCCGGGCCGGTGTGCAATCGCGTGCAGTGGTCCTGGCGTTGGGCCTGGCGGGGCTGATTGCGGCCGGGGCACTCGGGCTCTTGGGGCTGGCCACCCTCGTGGTCGCCTGCCTGGGGGCGCTCGGCCTGGGGCGCTTTCTCACGGTGCGGCTCGGCGGGATCACCGGCGACGTCCTGGGGGCCGGGGTGGAGACCGCGGAGCTCATGGTGCTGCTGACGGTGTCGGCATGGACGCACGCCGGACGCTGATCTACCTCTTCCGCCACGGCGAGATCACGCCAGTGGAGCCCCGGCGGTTCGTCGGCCACATGGACGTCCCCCTCTCGCCGCTGGGCGAGCGGCAATGCGCGGCGCAGGCCGAGCGGCTCCGCGGCGTGAAGCTCGCCGCCGTGATCACCAGCGATCTGGCGCGGGCCCGGCGCAGCGGCGAGATCATCGCGGCCCCGCACGGGTTGCGGCCGGACGTGGTGCCCGCGTTGCGCGAGATGGACATGGGGCGCTGGGACGGGCTCACCGCCGCCGAGATCGCCGAGCGCGATCCGCGAGCGTTCAGCNATTGGATGGCGCGCATCGGCAACTTTGCATTCCCCGGCGGCGAGAGCCTGGGGGACGTGCTGGCGCGCGCCTGGCCGGCCTTCGAAGCGATGGCCGTCGCCTACGCGGGCGAGCGCATCGCCGTGGTGGCGCACGGCGGGACGAATCGCGCGCTGCTCTGCCGCGCGCTGGACCTTCCCCTGGGATGCATCCTGGCCTTCGGCCAGGANTACGCCGCCCTCACCCTGCTCGAGCGCGCCGAGGGGCGCTGGCGCCTGCGCCGGCTGAACGAGNTCCCGGTGCTATAATCCGCGGCCGCAGGGTCACGCATGCAACCCATGATCGATCCACTCGGTCCNGCGGTGCCCCGCACGATCTACGTCGACATCGCCTGAGATAGATTCCATGGCCAGACGGGGCTGGAGCGCCGGTGTCTTCGCGCTGAGCGTCGCGCTGCTGGCGGGCGCGGCGGCCGCCGCCGAGGAGCCGCGGGCGGGCGGGGTGCTGAAGGCCGCGATGATCGGCGAGCCCCCGTCCCTCGACCTTCACTGGACGACGGCCGTCATCACCCAGCAGATCACCTGGCACATCTACGAGACGCTCTATACCTACGACCGGGACTACACCGCGATCCCGCTGCTGGTCGAAGGCCACACGGTGGGCGATCGCGGTCGCAGGTACACGTTCAGGCTGCGCCGCGGGGTCCGCTTCCACAACGGCAAGGAGATGACCTCGGCCGACGTGGTGGCCTCGTTGCGCCGCTGGGGCCGCATGGCGACGCCGGGCAAGGCCGTGTGGCGGAACGTCGAGGACCTGGAGGCCAAGGATCCATATACGGTGGCGATGTACCTGAAGGAGCCCACCGGCGCCCTGCTCATGGCGCTGGCGCGACCCAACAACGGGGCCGCGGTCTATCCCAGGGAGATCGTAGACGCTGCCGGCGAGCAGCAGATCTCGCAGTTCGTCGGCACCGGCCCGTACCGCTTCGTCGAGCACAAGCCCGACCGCTACATCAAGCTCGCCCGCTTCAAGGACTACGTCGCCCGCAGCGACGGCCCCGAAGGGTTCGGGGGCAAGCGTACGGCCTGGGTCGACGAGATCCTCTTCATTCCCGTGCCCGACGTCGCCGTCCGGCTGGCGGGGGTGGAGACCGGCGAGTACCACTACGCCCAGCAGATCAAGCAGGATCAGTACGAGCGGATCAGGGCCATGGCGGGCGTTGTGCCCGTCGTCATCAAGCCGGCGGGGTGGTCCACCGCGGTGCTGAACCACAAGCAAGGGCTCATGACCGACAAGCGGATCCGGCAGGCGTTCCAGGCCGCGCTCGACATGGAGCCGATCATGGCGGCCGGCTTCGGCCACCGGGCATTTTACCGCGTCGACCCGAGCCTCATGCACATCGAGCAGGCGCAGTGGTACTCGACGGTNGGCGCCGAGCTCTACAACCAGAGGAATCCCGCCAGGGCGCAGAAGCTCCTGAAGGAGGCGGGCTACCCCGGCTCGCCGGTGCGCTGGATCACGACGCGGGAGTACGAGTGGATGTACAAGAACGCGCTGGTCGCCANGCAGCAGCTGGAGGCGGTCGGCTTCCGGATCGACCTGCAGGTCGTCGACTGGGCGACGCTCGTCCAGCGGCGCAACAAGCCCGAGCTGTGGGACGCCTTCTCCACCGGGATCACGTTCAATCCCGAGCCGGCGTACAACACGGGCGTGCAGTGCAACTGGCCCGGGTGGTGGTGCCACGAGGACAAGGAGCGCTGGCTGGACGCCGTGGCCCGAGAGACCGACCCCCGGAAGCGGAAGGCGATGTGGGACAAGGTCCAGCTCCTCTTCTACGAGGACGTCGGCCGGGTCAAGTTCGGGGACTACTTTTCGCTCGAGGTCGCGCGCAAGGAGTTGCGGGGCTTCCGGTCCACGCCGGAGCTGAACTTCTGGAACGTGTGGCTCGGGCCCGCGCGCTGAGAGCGANGGGAGACCGGCCATGAGGCTCGTCGCGATCGNGGTGCTGGCCCTCGTCGCGGCCGCGCCGGCGGCGGCGCAGGAGAACCGGCTGATGGACGCGCTCCACCGGGAGGTGGATCCCAGGAAGCGCCGGGCGCTCTGGGAGCGCGTGCAGCAGCTCTTCTACGAGGACGCGGGCCGTATCAAGTTCGGCGACTATGCCTCGCTGGAGGCCGTGCGACGGGAGGTCAAGGGCTTCGTCCCCTGGCTCGACCGGTAGCCCCGGGGCCGGCGTGAAGACGTACGTCCTCCGGCGGCTCCTGGCGCTGATCCCGGTGGCGCTGGTAGTGGCCACGGTGGGCTTCGTGCTGATCCACCTGGCGCCGGGTGACCCCGCCTCCATCATCGCCGGTCCCGACGCCTCCGCCGAGGACGTCAGCAAGATCGCCCAGCAGCTCGGCCTCGACCAGCCGCTCCACGTCCAGCTCGTGCGCTGGTACGGCCGCCTGCTCCAGGGCGACCTCGGGAGCTCGATCTTCCTCCGCAAGCCGGTGACCGAGGCCATCCTGGACCGCGCGGAGCCGACGCTGCTGCTGACGCTCGCCGCCGTCCTGATCGCCGTCCTCATCGGCGTCCCCGCCGGCGTACTCTCCGCGCGCTACCACAACTCGGCCACCGACCAGGCGTTCATGATGCTGGCGCTGGCCGGGATCTCGATCCCCAACTTCCTCCTGGGCCTCCTCTTCGTCCTCGTCTTCGGCGTCTGGCTGGGCTGGTTCCCCGTGGCCGGCTACTCGCCGCTCGAGGACGGCTGGCCGGCCACGCTGCGCTCGCTCGTGCTGCCGGCCTTCGCGCTCGGCCTCGTCCAGTCTGCGCTCATCGCGCGCATCGCCCGCTCCAGCATGCTCGACGTGCTGCGCGAACAGTTCATCGTCGCCGGCCGGGCCAAGGGGCTCGGCGAACGCGCGGTCGTCTACAAGCACGCGCTGCGGAACGCGCTGGTGCCCACCGTGACCGTGATCGGCATCAGCTTNGCCGTGCTGATCAGCGGCGCGGTGGTGGTGGANACCGTCTTCAACATCCCGGGGCTCGGCCGCCTCATCATCTCGGCCGTGCTCCGGCGCGACTACCCGGTGGTGCAGGGGGTGGTCCTCGTCATCGCCGGCGTCTACATGCTGATGAACCTCCTGGTCGACCTCTCCTATCTCCTGATCGACCCGCGGGTGAGATACCGGTGAGTGGTTGGGCGAGCCGGCGGGCGGCCGCGGAGCCGCAGGCGGAGCGCGCCCGAGGCGAGCCGTGAAATGGCCCGATTGACCATCGCGATTCCGCAGGCGCCGGCCGGGCGGCGGCTGCCACCGGCGCTGGCCGTCCTGCTGCGGCGGAAGATCGCCGTCCTCGGCGCCGTGCTGATGGTCTTGACCACGGCGGTCGGCCTGCTGGCGCCGGTGATCGCCGGCAATCCCACCCATATGGACGTGGCGGCGCGGCTGGGCGCGCCGAGCGCGGCCCGCTGGTTCGGCACCGACGACCTCGGCCGCGACGTNTTCAGCCGCGTCGTCTACGGCGCGCGGCTCTCGCTCCTCGTGGGCACGACCGTGGTGGTGCTGACGTTCGGGGNCGGCGTGAGCGCGGGGCTGCTCGCCGGTTACTTCCGGGCGCTCGACAACCCGATCATGCGCGTGATGGACGGGCTCATGGCGTTCCCCGCCATCATCCTGGCNATCGCGCTNATGGCCTCGCTCGGCCCCTCCGTCAGCAACGTGATCCTGGCCATCGCCGTCGTCTACACGCCCCGGGTGGCGCGCGTGGTGCGGGGCGCGGTGCTGGTGATCCGCGAGACCGCCTACGTCGAGGCGGCCCGTGCGCTGGGCGCCGCCGACGCGAGCCTCATGCTCCGGCACATTCTGCCCAACTGCCTCAGCCCCGTGATCGTGCAGGGCAGCTTCGTCTTCGCCGCCGCCGTGCTCACCGAGGCCGCNCTCTCGTTCCTCGGCGTCGGCGTGCCGCCCTACGTGCCGAGCTGGGGGAACATCCTGTCGGAGGGTCGCCTCTACCTGCAGCAGGCGCCCTGGCTCGTCCTCTACCCCGGCGGCGCCATCATGCTGACCATCCTTGGCCTGAACCTGTTCGGCGACGGCCTGCG
>JGI25382J43887_10000839_pt1 | contig 11428 bp, 12 predicted proteins | sample GraSoi013_1_40cm_3_FD_43887 | JGI IMG/M metagenome (IMG submission 43887) | reverse complement strand
AGCGTCAGCGGCGGCGCGCGCGGGCGGCGGCCAGCTCCCGCTCGAGTTCGGCGAGGCGACGGGCCAGTGCATCCCGCTCCGCCCCCAGCGCACTCAGCTGCCGCTCGCCGAGCGTGGAGCGCTGGTCCTGCTGGGCCAGCTGGGTCTGCAGCGCCGCCTCGCGGGCGTAGACCTCCCTCAGCTCCGTCTCCAGAAGCACGATGCGCTGCTTGGCCGGCAGGACGTTCGCGAACATCACGTAGAGCAGCAACATCAGAAGCAGCACGCTCGCGGCGACGAGCATCCAGGGCAGCTTCGCGCGCGGCGAATCCGTCACGGAGTCGGATTCTAGCAAATCTGCTATCATCAGAAATCGAGAAGCTTCCGAGACAGGGGGAACCCCGTGGAGCTGCGGAACTTCTTCGAGCGAGCGATTCGCGCGAGCTTTCGCGACCTGGCGCTGCAGGACGAGCCCGCCGCGACGTATCTCGCCGACCTCCTCACCCGGTTCGTGCGGACCGAGAACGTGTACCCGCGGGGCGTGGCCCTGCCCCGGCTGGAGACGGTCGTCGACATGCTGCTGGACATCCAGGCGGCCTGGCGGGAGGACTCGCCGTACTTCCGCCCCGAGCATGAGGTGACCGTGCGTCGCCACATCGGCGACTACACGATGTTCATGATCGGCGTCTTCCGCGAGCGCGTCGAGCGCATGGCCAGCACCGGCTACTACATCTCGCAGGGCAAGCACGCCTACCGCTTCGTCTCCGAGCACGTCCGGGTCGGCGCCGGCGCGGCCGCGCCGCCGTACCGACGGCTGGCCGAGCGCTTCGAGAGCTATGCCGGCGCGCTGGACTACGCGCGCCGCGTCCACTTCCCCGAGGGCCCCTGCCACCCATTCCTCCGCCTCGCGCTTGAATGAAGTAAGCGCGGCCTGCCGCCAGGCCCTGGAGGCGCTGCTCGCCCGGGGCGGCGCGCCCAGCCGCGCCGATCTCCAGACGCTCGCCACCCTGCCCACCGGCGCGCTCGAAGAAGCGCTACCCGCGCTGGCCACCGAGCACGGCGCCGCCGCGGTGCCCCTGCTCACCGCCCTCGGCTCCGGCGTGGCCGAGCGCCGCATCCGTCGTGCCGCCAAGCGCGCGCTCTATCGTCTGGCCCAGCGCGGCGTCCAGGCCCCCGAGCAGGCGACGGAGCGGCCGCCGGTGGTGGCGCGAGGCGGGGAGCGCGCGATGCGGGCCTGGCTCTCGGGCGTCGACGGCAGCGGCTCCCGGGCGGCGTGGATTCTCTTCGAGGGCAGCTACGGCGCCCTCCGCCTCTGCTCGTTGATTCTCAACGATGTCGCCGGAATCCTGGACGCCGCCGGCGGCGACATCACGAAGAAGCGCCTGGACCGCGAGCTGGCCGAGCTCCGCGCCTCGCAGAAGCTGCCGTGGGTGGAGACCGGTCCCGCCCGCGCGGCCGGCCTGGTGGCCGAGGCGCTGGCGCTTCATCGGGCGATTCACACCACACCGCCGGCGGCATTCGCACGCTGGCAGCCGCTCTTCGAGACCGCGGCGCCCATCGAGCCTCCGGCCCCGGCCGCCAACCCGCAGCTCGTCGAGCGTTCCGCGGAGCTGCTCGAGCTGCCCGAGCTGGCCGGCTGGTTCCTCGACCCCGAGGCCGTTCAGGCCGACGCCGTGGAGCTGCTGCAGGCTCGCGAGAGCCGGCTCGTCGTCTCCGATCAGCTGAAGGCCGAGCGCGAGGACGCGATCGTGAGTCGCGTCGTCGAGCGCGAGCTGACCGAAGGCCCCCGCCGCCTGTGGGCCCGACGGCTCCTGGAAATGGACCTCGTCTTCGAGTCCATCGGCCGGGAGCAGCACGGTGCGCTCGCACGGGCCGCCGCCGCGGCCCTCCAGGACGCCTCGCGCGACGTCGGGCGCCACCCGTTCGCCCGCGCGCTCGCCGCGCGGGCGCTCGAGCTGGCCGGCCAGGTCGCGCTGGGGCGACTCGGCGCCGCCGAGGTGAGCCGGAAGCCCGCCTGCCCGACCACCGTCCCCTCCGCGTGATCACCGACGTTCCCGGAATCCGTGTCGGCCATGCCACCGACGATGCGGGCCTGACCGGCGTCACCGTCGTCCTCTGCGATCGGCCCGCCGTGGGCGGCGTCGAGCTTCGCGGCGGCGGCAACGACGTCGTCGGGCTCGACTTCCTCGACCCCCGCCATCTCGTGGCCACCGTGAACGGGGTCGTGTTGGGGGGCGGCAGCCGCTTCGGCGAGGAGGCCGTCTACGGCGTGCTCCGGTACCTGGAAGAGCGCGGCGTGGGCTTTCCGGTGGGGCCCGCCGTCGTGCCGCACGTGCCGGGGGCCTTCCTCTTCGACCTCAACGTGGGCGATCCCCGCGCCCGGCCCACCCGCGAGATGGGCTACGAGGCCGCCAAGCGCGCCACCGGGGGCGGGGTGGCGGAGGGTAACGTCGGCGCCGGCGCCGGCGCCAGTGTGGGCAAGCTCCACCACATCGCCCGCGCCATGCGCGGCGGGATCGGCAGCGCCAGCGCGCGGTTGGGCGACGTCATCGTGGGCGCGCTGGTCGCCGTGAACGCCGTCGGCGACGTGCGCGATCCCGACACGGGCGCCCTGATCGCGGGCACGCGCGATGCGCCCGGTGGCCGGCGACTCATCGACTCGGCGCGCGCGCTGGCCGGCGGGGCGACGCTCGACCGCTTCGCCCCACCCGCGCATACGACGATCGGCGTCGTCGCCACCAATGCGCGGCTGGGCAAAGCCGAGGCGGCCAAGGTCGCGGCGCTCGGCCTGCTGGGCTTCGCCCGGGCCCTGTCGCCGCCCCATACGGCCTTCGACGGCGACACGCTCTTCGCGCTCTCGGTGGGCGACCTGCCCGCCGACCTGACCCGCCTCGGCCTGGCGGCGGCGGACGCCGTCGCCCGCGCCATCGTCCGCGGCGTCCGCGCGGCGACCTCGCTGCCGACCCTGCCCGCCGCCCGCGACCTGGCGCCGGCCTAGCTAGGAGCCTGTCGGCGAATGGCGCTCACTGTGGCCACCGCTCGCCGTTTCGAGCGCCGGCTTTGCCGGCGCAACGAGCTGTGTGGGGAGGTGTCGGAGGGGGCGTCTCGCCCCCGCCGACGTGATCGACCCGCCGGCTTTGCCGGCGCAACCTATTCCTGGGGGGAGGTTTCGGAAGGGGGGCGAAGCCCCCTCCGAGTCTCCTAGCGGAACCGCCAGCCGGCGGCAGTGTAGGCCAGCAGCGCCCAGACGGCCCAGAGCCAGCGGCGGACCCAGGCCGCGCGTTCCGGGGGCATCGGCTCCAGCACCACCGGATGCAGCCCGCGCGCGATCAGCGCCCCGCCCACGGCGCCGCCGACGTGGGCGCCGTTGTCGATGTACGGCGTGACGATCCCCGCGCCGATCGAGTAGATCGCCCACACCAGCAGCACCACGCCGATACGCCGGTCGCGCAGCAGCAGCCGATCACGGTGCCGGCGGAAGAGCACGATGGCCGCGGCCTGCAACCCGAAGATGGCCCCGGAGGCGCCCACCGACGGCCCCGCGCTCGTGAACAGGCTCAGGAGCGAGCCGGCCACGCCGCTGCCCACGTAGAGGATCAGGTACTGCGCGCGCCCGAAGGCGTGCTCGCAAACCATCCCCAGGATGAAGAGCGCGACGGCGTTGCCGACCAGATGCTCGACGCCGCCGTGGAGCAGGGTCGCGCTCACGAGCCGCCAGTATTCCCCTGCCACCACCGCGCGCACCTCCAGCGCCCCGGCCGCGGTGATGGCCGCCCGGGAGCCGAGGGCGCCCCGGGCGACCTCCCCGGCGAAGATCGCCGTGAGCAAGACGATGATCCCGATCGTGAACGGCGGCGCGCGCCGCATCCTGCGCTCGAAGTCCACCCGCCGGCTCAGCAGCATCTCGGGCGTGATGCGCAGCGGCTGCTCGGCGCTCTCCATCATCCCCGGTCCAGCAGCTTGTAGTAGATCGCGTTGGCGTCCAGCGCGCCATTGGTGCTCCGCGCGCAGCGGGGAATCGATCCCACGAACGTCCACCCCACNGACCGGTAGAGCCGTTCGGCGGGGTCGCCCAGCCGTGTGTCCAGGAAGAGCGTCGCGCGCCCGAGACGCCGCGCGTGCTCATCGACGGCGAGCATGAGGGCCCGGCCGATCCCCCGCCGGCGCGCAAGGCGATGCACCATGAGCTTGGCGACCTCGCCGCGATGACGCCCGTTCGGCCGCATGACCAGGTCGAGCTGGACCGTGCCGAGGATCGCCCCGTCCGCCTCTCGCGCGACCAGGAGCGCCCGCGAGCCCTCGGCCAGCGCGCGGACAACCGTCTGCCAGTAGTCCCTCGCCTCGGATGGCGCCAGCGGCGACAGGAAGCCGATGGAGGCGCCGCCGTCGACGACGTCCTCGAGCAATGCGCCCAGTTCCGCCGCGTGAGCGCGAGCGTCGTCCGCCGTCAACGACTCGATGTCGGCCTTCATCGACCTTCGCCGGTGTCGAGCATGATGCCCAGCGCCAGCGCGACCCGCCGGTCGAGGCGGCGCTCGGCGTCGGCCTTGAGGTCGAGGACATAGCGGTCGAGAAGCGTGAACTTCCGGTTGAACTCGCCGAGCACCGTGCCGTCGGCCAGGCCGCCCATGTCGACGAGGAGGAAATTCGTGCGCAGCACGCCGAAGAGGGGACCGAGCAGGCGGCGCAGCAGCGAGAGCACGACCGAGTCTTCGATGGCCATCGCCACCCGCCGGCCCCCGGGCGCCTCGACGTACCAGCGCTTGCGGAAGACGTTGTGGATATAGTGCTTGCTCAGGCGCGCGACCGCAGTCCCACTGCCCGTGAGGACGGTGTAGGTCCGCACGAGCACGGCCACGCGCTGGTCCTGCAGCACCCTCAGGAGCACCTCCCGGCGCGACTCGTCCCGGTACACCGTCACGTGGCGCCGGGGGCGCGCCGAGGTGGCGACCACCAGGAACGTGGCGCCGGCCAGCAGGTAGCCGAGCAGGTCGAAGAGCGGGCCGAGTCCCGGCCCGCGCAGGGCGGTCTGGCCGAAGACGAACGAGGCCGCGAGGACGGCCAGCACATAGGCGAAGAGCGTCCGGACCGGGAAGGTCGGCCGCTCGACGTAGAGGATGGGCGTGCCGTCCTCGCCCCACACCTCGTACTTCGACCGGATGGTGAGCACCCGCTCGCGCAGCAGGAAGAGGTCGCGGTCGAACGCGGGGTCGAGGTCGGGCGTGGCGGGCCGGACGGGGCCGCGGGCGCCGGCGGCCCGCAGATGACGGCCGCAGACCGGACACTCCAGCAGCCGCCCCGCGTACTCCGGCTTGAGCTCGTAGACTTCCCCGCAGGGGCAGGCGACCACGACCCCGCTCACGGCCGGGGCCGTCGGCTCAGGCGAGCGCGCCGCCGCCCACGACGGCGATCAGCGGTGGAAGGCGGGGAGGACGTGCCGCGCCATCAGCTCCATCGAGCGGAGCACCCTGGCCTGCGGCAGTCCCCCGAAGTTCATGATGGCGAGATAGTCGGTGTAGCCGGCCTCCTGGTAGAGACGGGCGACGCGGATGACGTCCTCGGGGCTGCCGAAGGCGATGAGGTTCTTCTCCACGAGCGTCTCGTAGGGGCGCTGCCTGGCGTAGAGGCGCGTACGCACGTAGCGCTCCATCGCCTCCCTGGCCTCGGCCGTCGCCCGCTCGAAGCTGTCGGACACGTAGGTGTGGAAGCCGAACGGGAGCGCGGCCCGCGCCGGCTCGCCACCAGCCTCGGCGTAGGCGGCGCGGAAGGCGGCCAGGGTCTCGGCGAACTCGCCGATCCGTTCCGACGTCACGTAGGGGATCATCATCACCGGAAACCCCTTCTTGCCGACCTGCACGGCCGCCTCGTTGCGGAGGATGGCGATCCAGACCGGGGGGTGGGGCTTCTGCACGGGCGCGACGTTGAGCTTCACGTCCTTGACCGTGTAGAACCGGCCGTCGTACGAGAAGCGCTCCCCGGTCCATGATTTCAGGACAATGTCCAGGGCCTCGTCGAAGCGCTCGCGCTTGTCGCCGGGATCGATGCCGAAGCCCTCGTACTCGTGCTGGAGGTAGCCGGAGCCCGCCCCGAGATTGAGGCGTCCGCCTGACAGCAGGTCGACGGTCGCGTAGTCCTCGGCGACCAGCAGCGGGTTGTGGAACGGCAGCACCACGACTGCGGCGCCCAGACGGATGCGCCGGGTGCGCTGGGCGGCGGCGGCCAGGAACACCGGCGGCGCCGGGATCGCGCCGTACTCGTGGAAGTGGTGCTCGGCGACCCAGAACGAATCGAACCCGAGCTCCTCGGCGGCCACCACCTGCTCGAGCAGCTCGCCGTAGAACTGCGCGGACGTCCGGGGCAGCTCGGCCGGGTAATGGTCGCAGACGGAGAAGAGGCCGAATCTCATTACTCGGGCGGCCGGAGCGTATCCCGCGCCCCTGCCAGCCGATCGGCGATCGCCCGGACCTCGTCGAGGCGCGTCGGGTGATAGCTGAATCCCGGATCGGTCGTGTAGGCGGACCAGCTCTGCATGTAGTCCGGCCGGCTCAGCCCCAGCGCGAACTCGGAGATCCGCACCGGGTTCTGGAAATCCGCCATGATGGCGACTTCATGGTGGACCTCGGGACGGCGGCCGTCCCTGAACGCCTTGAGGGCGGCGGGCTTGGGCCCGTGGGGCAGCCCCACCGGGTGCACCGTCACCAGGCCGGCCGCGCTGGTGCCGCCGCTGCTGAAGAACTCGCCGCAGTGGAAGCCGATGGTCTCGCAGTAGTCGAGGTTCTTGTGGAAAAAGGGGAGCCACATCCCCTCCTTCTCCACCGAGCGGACGGTGAAGACGCAGAGGTAGCAGCCGGGCAGCCGGAAGATCGTGTGCCCGGAGGGCGGCACATGCGAGCGGTCGGCCACCAGCGGGCGGACGTCCTCCACGGCGAACTTGTAGGGCAGGTAATCGCCCCGCCAGCCGATGACGTCGAAGGGGTGCGTGGGGTGCAGGCGGCGGGTGTAGAGGCCCTCCACTTTGGAGACGATCTCGAAGCGCCCCGTCTCGTTCACCGTCTGGAGCGAGCGCGGATATCTGTAGTCGCTCTGGCTGTGGGTGACGAATCGACCGGTGGTCGGCGCCTCCGATTTCTCGGGATCGCCCGCGAAGCTCTCGTACATCCAGTAATAGTGCGGGCCGGGGGCGAGATCAAAGCGGTGCGTGACGCCCTGGGGCACGATCAGGAAGTCGCCCTTCTGATAGGCGATGGGGCCGAAGGTCGTCTCGAGCGTCCCGCTGCCCTGGTGAACGAAGAACACCATCGTGGCCGAGTGGTGCTCGAAGAAGTAGTCCATCGACGCGCGCGGCGCGGTGACGTTCATCGCGGCCGTCGCGTTCGCCACCAGCCGCGCCATGCCCCGGTAGACGTCTCCGGGGCCATCGGGCGTCATGACGCCCAGCGCATGATGGACCCCGCCCAGCGGGCGCAGCGGCGACTCCCAGCGCGGTACCCAGCCCTCCAGGCCCTTCGTCTCGCCGGGCAGCCAGTTGGTCGGGGGGTAGAGATGGTAGGTGTGGGTGACCTTGCCGGAAAACCCGCCGCGCCCGTGCTCCTGCTCGTAGACGTGCTGCACAAGTGGCCCGGCGTGCGGCGCGCGGGGCACGATCCCCACCTCGGGCAGACCGCCGAAATATTCGATCTCACCCATGCGCGGTCCTCCCTCTGCCACGGGACTCTGGTGGACCAGGAACGGCTCGCCCAGATTCTACCGCTTCACGAGGTCGGCAGCAGGCGCGGGAACGGGTCGTCAACGCGACGCGCGGTCCTGGTGCAGCGCGCGCCAGACCTTCTCGGCGGTGATCGGCATGTCGAGGTGCGTGCAGCCGTAGGACGCCAGCGCGTCGATCACCGCGTTCACGATGGCGGGCGGCACCGCGATGCAGCCCGCCTCCCCGAGCCCCTTGGCACCCAGTGGGTTGCGCGGCGTGGGCGTNACGCTCTTGCCCAGCTCGGGCTCGGGCAAGTCGCCCAGGCGCGGCAGCGCGTAGTCCATCAGCGTCGCCGTCAGCAGCTGGCCGTCGCGGTCGTACACGACGCCTTCCAGGAGCGCCTGCCCCGCGCCCTGCGCGTAGCCGCCGTGCAGNTGGCCCTCGGCCAGCAGCGGGTTGACGATGGTGCCGGCGTCGTCCACCCACACCAGGCGCGTGAGAGCGACGTGCCCGGTGTCGCGATCGATGGCGACAGTGGCCACGCATGTCCCGAACGACCACGTCTCGGCCTCGGCCTTGAAGAACACCGTNGCGTCCAGGCCGGGATCATCGCCCGGCGCCAGGTNCACGCCACGGTAGGCGGCGTCGGCCACACGGGCCCACGTCACCTTCTTGGCCGGCGCGCCCGTCACCTGGAAGCCGCCGGGCACGGCCACGACGTCGGCGGGCGCGGCCTCCAGGGCATTGGCCGCAATGCGCCGTCCCTTCTCCCGCACCTCGGTGGCCGCCCGGAAGACCGCGCTGCCACCCAGCGCGGTGCTGCGGCTGCCGAAGGTCCCGAACCCCTGGGGGGCGCCGCGCGTGTCGCCGTGACGGACCACGACGTCGGCGGGCTCGACGCCGAGGACATCGGCGACGATCTGGGCCCACGTCGTCTCGTGGCCCTGGCCGTGGGCGCTGGAGCCGGTGACGACGGTCACCGTCCCCGTGCGCTCCACGCGCACGCTGCCGCTCTCCCAGCCCAGCGCCGCCGGCTCCACGTAGGCGGCCAGACCCACGCCCACGATCTCGCCCCGCTGCCGCGTCGCGCGTTGCTGCTCGCGCAGTCGCTCGTACTCCGCCAGCTTCAGCGCCTGCTCGAACGCCGCCAGGTAGTCGCCGGAGTCGTAGACGCAGCCGGTGGGCGTGCGGTACGGGAACGCATCGGGCGGGATGAAGTTGCGGCGGCGGACGTCGGCCGGGTCCAGGCCGAGCGCCCGGGCGACCTCGTCGAGCAGCCGCTCGATGAGGAAGATGCCTTCGGGCCGGCCGGCGCCGCGGTAGGGTCCGGTCGACATCGTCGTGGTGTAGGTGCCGCCCGTCTCGATGTCCACGGCGGGCACGACGTACGCTCCGGGCAGCGTGCGTCCGTGGTTAGACGCGGGCACGGCGCCGCTGAAGACGAGCTCCGAGCCCAGCGGGAAGACGATTCTGGCCCGCAGGCCGAGGATCCGGCCCTCGGCATCCACGGCCAGCTCGCCCTCGGCCTCGCCGCCGCGCCCGTGGTGGGTCACCGCGAAGTCCTCGCCGCGGGTGGCGATCCACTTCACGGGACGCTGGAGCCGCCGGGCCAGCCACGCCACCAGCACGTCCTCGNGGTAGGCCGAGCCCTTGACCCCGAAGCCGCCTCCCACGTCGGGGGCGATCACGCGGATGCGGCTTTCGTTGAACCCGAGGCAGGCCGCGATCTCGGAGCGGACGCGGAAGGGTGCCTGCGAGGACGTCCAGACCGTGAGCTCGTCGAGATACGGGTCGTAGCTGGCCAGCACGCCGCGGGGCTCCATGGTCACGGCGCTGAGCCGCGGCTGCCTGACGGTGAGGCGCGCCACCCGCGCCGCGCGCGCGAACGCGCCGGCGACGTCGCCCACGCGCCAGGCGTGGGTGAACGCACGATTGCCCCCTAGCCCCGGGTGGAGCACGGGCGCGTCCGGGCGGGCGGCGTCATCTGGATCGACCGCGGCCGGCAACGGCTGCCAGTCCACGGCGATGAGGTCGGCGGCATCGCGCGCGCGCCAGGCCTCGTCGGCGACGACGGCCGCGATGGGCTCGCCCACCGCCCGAACAACGTCGGCCACCACGAGGGGACGGCGCCCGATCTTCATCCCGGGGAAGAGCGCGTTCACCGACAGCACNCCGAGCTCGCGCACGTGGGCGCCCGTGACGACCTCGACCACGCCGGTGGCGCGCTGGGCCGCCGCGACGTCGAGCCGCACGATGCGGGCGTGGGCGTGGGGGCTGCGGAGGAAGTGGACGTGAACCGTGCCCGGCAGCCGGATGTCGTCGGTGTAGCGGCCGGCGCCGACCAGCAGGGGCCGGTCCTCCACCCGACGGAGCGATGCGCCGACCCAGGCGGCCATGGGACTGGGATTATCGCACGCCTCCTGTACACTGGCCTGCGATGCCCCGGCGCGGCAAAGTGATCCGCTTTCCCGGCGCGCCGCCCGCTCCCCNGCGGCCGCCGGTCCGCCAGCTGCGCGACGACGACCCCGGCCTCGTCGAGGTCTACCGCTGCGTCCAGGCGGAGGCGCTCGTCATCAAGAGCCTCTTCGAGAGCGAGGGCATCCCCACGCTCCTGCGCTCGCGCCTGGCCCAGTCGGTCTATCCCTTCACCGTCGGCGACCAGGGTGAGGTGGTGATTCTGGTCCCCGAGGCCGAGGCCGCGCGGAGCCGGTTACTGCTCGCCCGCATCGCGCCCGGCCCGTCCTTCCCCTGAGAGACGGACCGCCAGCCGAGCATCGCCGTTCAGCCGAACCCGGCGATGATCGCTTCCAGCGCCCGGGCAACATGATCGAGCGCGGCAGGCTGGAGCGTGCCCAGGCTGTCGCGGCTGGTGTGGTANGTGTCGAAGGGAGGCGGGCGGCGCACCAGGTGCATGAGCACGCTGCGCCCCGGGCTGAGCACGAACTGGCGGAGCGCGTCGGCCTGGCTCGCGGGGACGATGGTCAGCCCGTAGGCCGGGATGCCGGCGGCGGCGAAGGCACGGTGGTCGCTGCCGAAGACCGGAATGCGCCCCACGACGTGATAGCTCTCGTCCCGCTTCAGCCCCAGCCCCTCGAGCGCGCCCGCCACGGATCGTAGGAAAGGCGTCTCCCCCGCCGTGTCCCAGATGGCGAGGCTGTCGCCGATGCCGCACAGCTCCAGGCTCAGCACTCCGGCCAGGCCCGCCAGCGGCATCTCCCGCACGTAGGCGCGCGCGCCGAGATAGCCGAGCTCCTCGGCCGCGGTGAAGAGCAGCCGCACCCGCAGCCCCGGCGGCGTGCACGCGCGCAGCCGCCCGATCAGGCTCAGGAGGATCCCGACGGCGGCGGCGTTGTCGTTGGCGCCGGGGCTCCCCGGCACGGCGTCGTGATGCGCGATGAGGACCAGCAGCCGGTCGCCGGAGCCGAGGTCCACCCCGAAGTTCTCGCCCCGCCCCTCGAACGTCCGGAAGCGATGGCGCATGAACGGGATGCCCCGCGCGGCCAGGAACGCGGCGACCGCGGCCTCGCGCTCGTCGTTGGCGCGTCCTTCGACCAGGCGCGAGAGGACCAGCGGTAAATCGCCGCCGCCCAGCACCTCGGCCAGCGTCGGGGGCGACGCGGCGAGGCGCGGGCGCCGCCGCGCGTTGAGCAGCCGACTCAGCCCGCTGTTGATCCGCCCGCGGACGTAGAAGCCGAGCTCACGCAGCGCCAGGGCCGATGCTCACGGTACGCCGAAGAGCGCGCAGCCATTGGCGGTGAGCCG
>JGI25382J43887_10000834_pt1 | contig 11451 bp, 12 predicted proteins | sample GraSoi013_1_40cm_3_FD_43887 | JGI IMG/M metagenome (IMG submission 43887) | reverse complement strand
TGCGGAGGGCTGACCGTGCGGCCGGCGGTCGCTGTCCCCGAAATCCCACCGGGAGAGTATCAGGCGAGCGCCTTCATCGCGATGGCCCCGACCCTCCAGGGTGACGGCGAGGTCGTGGCAGCCGTCCTCTACACGATCCCCGGCGGGCGCGGCATCGAGGTCCGCGACAGCCCGCGCTGGTGGCTCTGGGAGCGCGCGCTCGGACGGGGGACGGGGAGGGAACATCTGGCGCTGGTGAAATCGCCGGCGCACTATGCCATCGTCAGCCTCCCCGGGCGGGATGGCCAGCCGATCGCGTACGCCGTCCTCCACCGGAAAGGCGTGCACGGGGCCGTGCAGGACCGGGGCGACCGGAGCGTGCTGTTCCTCTCCACCCTCTACTTCATCGATCCCAACTACATCCAATCCAACGACGGTAAGGCCGGTCACTAAGCCCGCGCGGCGACCTTCGCAGCCGCCGGCCTCGGTGCGAGGACGGAGATGACGCTCGTCGTGAGCAACGAGGATGTGGAGCAGGTCCTGACGCTCGAGGACTGCCTCGAGGTCGTCGAGACCGCCTATCGCGAGCTGGCAGAGGGTCGGGCCGTCAACCGGGCCCGCTCTCACACCTACCTCCCCACCAGACGGCCTGACGTCGCCTACTGTCTGAAGTCCATGGAGGGCGGCGTCCGGTCGTTGGGCGTGATGGCGCTCCGGCTCAGTTCGGACCACGTGGCGGAGCGTGTGGTGGCGGGGTTGCGCCGCCGGGACAAGCTGCCGTCCGCGAGCGGCGATCGCTACCTGGGGCTCATCCTGCTATTCAGCACCGAGACGCTGGAGCTGCTGGCCGTTCTGCACGACGGCGTCATCCAGAAACTGCGGGTCGGCGTCACCACGGCGCTCGCCCTGCGACACCTGGCGCGGACGGATGCGCGCATCCTCGGGCTGTTGGGGTCCGGCTGGCAAGCGAGCGCCCACCTGCCAGCGCTGTGCCGTATGCGGGACTTCCGGGAGGTCCGGGTGTATAGCCCCACGGTGGAGCACCGGCGGCGATTTGCCGACGAGATGGCGCGCGCGGTCGGGGTGCCAGTGCGGGCGGTGGACGGGCCACGGGAGGTGGTGGAGGGCGCCGACTGCGTCGTGGCGACCACCAATGCCAGCGCTCCGGTCTTCGAGGGCGCGTGGATCGCGCCGGGAACCTTCGTGGCGTCGATCGTGGGAGGAGATCACGTGAGGCCCCGGCGGGAGCTCGATGACACCACCATCCGAAGAGCGGACCGGATCGTCGTCAACTCGCGCGAGCACCTCCGTGCGGCTCATCAGCGCGATCTCCTGGATCCGCTCGAGACGGGCGCGCTCCGCTGGGAGATGATCGCCGAGCTCGCCGACGTGATCGCCGGCCGGGAACGCGGCCGGACCCGGCCCGACGAGATCACCCTCTTCAAGAACAACGTGGGCTTGGGGATCCAGTTCGCGGCGGTCGGCGCCCGGGTGCTCGAGCTCTGCCGCGCGAAGGGACGAGGTCGCGAGATCCCGTCGGAGTGGTTTCTGCAAACCGTCCATCCCTAGCTCCTCAGAGGGGGGCCTCGCCCCCCTTCCGAAGCCTCCCCCAGGAGAGGGTTGCGCCGGCGGAGCCGGCGCTCGAACAGCGGTTACTGGCGAATCGGAGGGAGAAGGACATGGGAGAGCGAGAAGAGCGGCTGCTCCAGGCGTACCGGACGGGCGCGCNCACGCGGCGCGACTTCATCGCCGAGGCGATCGCGATCGCCGGCAGTTTCGCGGCGGCGGCGCCGCTGCTCGAGGCCGCCGGCGTCGGGACGGCCACCGCGGCGCAGGTGGATCCCCAGGCCCCCGATCTCGCGTCCGGGATGGTGCAGTATCCCGGAGCAACCGGCGCGGTGTCGGCATATCAGTCACGGCCCAAGGCGCCGGGCCGCCAGCCCGGTGTCGTGGTCATCCACGAGAACCGCGGCCTCACGGCCCACATCCAGGACGTGGCCCGCCGGCTCGCTCGAGCGGGCTATCACGCGCTGGCCCCCGATCTCCTGAGCCGACGCGGGGGGACGCAGGCCTACCCAACACCCGAGGCCACCATCGAGGCCATACGTGGACTCTCCAACGCCGACGTGCAGGCCGACCTGCTGGCCGCCCTGGCCTGGCTTCAGAAGGCGGACGCCGTGCGGAGTGACCGCCTCGGCGTGATGGGATTCTGCTGGGGCGGCGCCCAGTCCCTGCTCCTGGGCACCGGGAGTCGCGACCTCCGCGCCGTCGTCGTGTTCTACGGCCGGAACCCGTCGCCCCTGGACCTCGTGCAGAACATGACCGCTCCTCTCCTGGCGATCTACGGCGAAGATGATCCGTCGATCATGCCCGGCGTGGCGCCTCTCGAGGCCGCCCTCAAGCAGTCCGGGAAGGTGTACGAGATCAAGATCTATCCCGGCGCCAAGCACGCCTTCCACAACGATACGAACCCCGAGCGGTACAACGCCGAGGCGGCCCGCGACGCCTGGGAGCGGGTGCTGGCCTTCTATCGGCGCCACCTGATTGGCTGACCTGGGTTCGAGCGCCGGCTCCGCCGGCGCAATCCCGTCCTGGGGGAGGATTCGGAGGGGGCCGTCGAGGCCCCCTCCGACGCTCGAGCGCCGGCTTCGCCGGCGCAACCCTGTCCTGGGGGAGGGTTCGGAGGGGGCCGTCGCGCCCTGCGGGCGCGCCTGTGAAGTCGCCCCCTCCGATGACTACTCGCGCGGCCGGGCCAGGCGCATCGCCACCATCACCAGGCCCATGCAGAGCAGGGTCACGACCACGCCCAGCGCCGCCATCCGCCCGTGCAGCCCATCGAGCCACAGGTGGTAGAGCAGAGGGCCGATGGGTTCCGAGGCCGGGGTGTAGAGGAACACCGAGAGGCTGAACTCCCGGACAAAGATGGTGGCCAGGAGGATCCAGCCGGCCAGAAATCCCGGCTTCATCAAGGGCAGGAGAATTTTCCGGAAGGTGACCAGGAACCCTCCCCCCGAGATCTGAGAGGCCTCCTCCAGCTCCCGGTGGATTTGCACGATGGTCGCCGTCATCGAGCGCAAGCCGTAGGGAAAGAACCGGGTGATGTATCCGATGAGGAGAATCCAGATCGTGGCGATGATCGGGATGGGAAAGCGGACGTACGCCCACAAGAGCCCGATGCCCAGGGCNGTGCCCGGGAAGGCAAAGGGCAGGAAGCTGAGCCCCTCGACGATCCNCCGCCCGGCGATCGTCGTCTTGACCGTGATGTAGGCGGTGANGGAGGCCAGGAGCATACAGAGGGTCGGGCCAGCGACCGCGAGAAAGAGGCTGTTGCCCATGGCCGTCCACACGCGGTCGTCGTTCACGATCGTCGTGTAGTGCTTCGCCGTGAGCAATCTCATGGCCTCGTCCAGGGGCATCGGAAAGTACGGGAGCAAGGAGGTGAGCACGAGGATCAAGAAGGGGAACACGACGAGCAGGACCAGGATCCCGGCGGCCACGGCGGAGGCGAGATAGCGGAACCCCCCGAGGTCGATCAGGGCCGGGCGAAATCCCTTGCCGGTGACGGTGGCGAACCGTTCGGCCCGGCGGATCATCACGCGATACACGTACACCAGGCTCAGGGTGATCGCGAGCAAGCTCNTCCCGTAGGAGGCCGCCAGGTTGTGGTTGGGGGGAAAGGCATCGAGCGCTTCTTTGTAGATCTTCGACGTGAGGACGTCGATCCGGGCCGGCAGCGCGAGGATCGCCGGCGTGTCGAAGCTCTCGATCGCCCGCACGAAGTTCAAGATCGCCGCCGCCAGGATGGCCGGACGGACCAGGGGCAAGGTCACGCGCCTGACGACCTTGAGGTGGGGCGACCCCGACATCCGCGCGGATTCCTCCAGCGCGGGATCCATCGAGCGCAGCGCGGCCGCGATGATCAGAAACGCGAGCGGCGTCAGGATGAGCCCCTCCACGAAGATCATGCCGGGCAGCGAATACACGTCGAAGGGGGCCGCGGAAAGCCCGAAGACCCTCATCACCAAAATATTGATGACGCCCGTGGACGGATTGAGGAGAAAGGTCCAGGCCACGGCGATGAGCAACGGCGGCATGATGTTGGGGACGACGGTGATGAGCTCGAAGAGCCGCCGGCCGGGCGCGTTGGTGCGAACCACGACCCACGCGATCGCCGCGGCGAACACGATGGACAGGAGCGCCGAACCCGCGGCGAAGACGAACGAGTTCAGGATCACCCCGACGATTTCGGGGTCGGCGTACGCGGTGCGATAGTTCTCCAGCGTCAGCTTCCCCGGGCGGCCGAGCGGAGCGTCGGTGATGCTGCCGTAGAGGAGCATCACGGTCGGTTGCAGGCTGAGGAAGGCGATGAGCCCCCCGACGACGAGCGTGAGGGGCAGGAGCGGAGTTCGGAGCGCGCTGATCGCCCTGATCACAGAAGGGTTAGAAGAAGATCTTCTTGAACTCTCCCCGCCACTTCTTCAATTCCTCGTCCCGGAGGTCGTCCATGGTCATGATCTCGAGCTTGTCCGCGTCTTTGATGGGCGGATAGACGCCCTTCACCAGCACGAACTCGCCCTCCGAGGCGAGGACCTTCAGGCCGTCCGGGGAAATAAAGTAATTGGTGAAGACTCTGGCCCCACTGGGGTTGTCGGTCTTGGCGGCGATGGCGATGTGGTGGGCATCGCCCAGGGCGGGATTCAACCGGGCGTAATCGATGGGCGCCCCGTCTTTGGTCCCCATCAGGTAGACGTACTTGATGTAGCTGAGCCCGAGGAGGGCTTCCCCGCCAATCACTTTCTTCGCCGAGGGGATGAAGGACTCGACCATGATCGGTTTCTGGGCGGCCAGCCCCTCCAGGAACGGCTTCCAGTCTTTGCCCAGAAGCTTCTCCAGATTGACCAGCCACGTCATCGTCGTGGAGTGCCGTGTCGGATCCGGCAGCGCGATCTTGCCCTTCCACTTNGGCAGGAGAAGGTCTCTGAGCGTCTTGGGCGCATCGGCCGCCTTCACGAGGCGCGTGTTATAGAGAACGCCCACGACCACGACCCGGTAGGGAGGTGACAGGACGCCGTCGCGGTCCTGGACCTTGGCCGGGAAGCGGGNGGCCGAGGGAGCCTCGTAACGGGCGAAGATACCTTCCTGTTTCAGGATCTTCATCGGGGTCGCGTTCGTCAGGACGACGTCGAAGAGCGGCTTGCCCGCCCGGCTCTCGGTCAGCACGCGATCCATGACCTTCGTCGAGGACGCCCGCCAGTACTCCGTCTTGATGCCGTACTTGGCCTCGAAGGCTTTCTGCACCGCCTGCATGCTCTCCGTCTCGATCGATCCGTAGATGGTGAGCTTCCCCTCCGTCTTGGCCGCCCCCAGAATCTCTTTCGATACCTCCTGGGCACTCGCCCCGGCCGCGAAGGCCGCCAGCCCGGCGATTCCCATTGCGAGCGCCATCCTCCGGATCATGTCGGCGCGACCTCCTCTGAATGCAGGCAGTTCATTGTACTTCATGGTAAGGTCCCTTCGTCTCACGCGTGAGAATCAGGAGGACTCCGAGATGGCCAAGGACTTCCGTCAGTTCCTGGAACAGCTCGAGCGCGACTCGCCCCTCGAGGTCATCCGGATCAAGAAGCCAGTGGACCCTGCCGCGTTCGAGCTGACGGCCCTCCTGGTCCACCTGGAACGGCAGGGAAAGTTCCCGGTTCTCCTCCTCGAGCAGCCGCTGAATCTCAAGTCCGAGCGGGCGCCGTTCCACTTCGCATCGAACCTCTACGCGCTCCGCCAGCGCTGCGCCCTGGCCCTGGGGCTCAGGCCGGCCGACTGGGCGCTCCCCCTCAGCCTCGAGTACGCCCGGCGCGAGACCCAGGTGGTGGCGCCGGTGGTGATCGGCCGGGCCGAGGCGCCGGTGCAGGAAGTCGTGCGAACGGGCGACGCGGTCGACCTCCGAGACCTTCCCATCGTCCGCCACCACCGCATGGATCCCGCCCCCTACATCGACATGACGCCCGTGATGCGGGACCCGGAGGGCGGCTTCTACAACGTGGCCTTTCTCCGGACGATGTACCAGGGGCCGCGGCGACTCGGCCTCCACATGTCGCCCCGACACAACTGGCAGATCCAGAGGAAGTACGAGGCCGGGAAGCGGCCCACGCCGGTCGCCATCATCGTCAGCCATCACCCCGCCTTCTATCTCGGCGCCCTCAACGTCTCGGCCTTCGGCGTGGACGACTACGCCAAGATCGGAGCGATCATGGGCGAGCCGCTCCGCCTCACGGCCTCCCAGAGCTTCGGCGACGACCTCCTCGTCCCCGCCGATGCCGAGCTGATCATCGAGGGGCAGATCCCCCCCGGCGTCAAAGAGGTCGAAGGGCCGTTCGGCGAGTTCACCGGCTACTACGGGCCCCAACGCCTCCGCCCCGTGATCGAGGTGACGGCCATCACCCATCGACGGGAGGCCATTCTCCAACACGTCTTCGTCGGGCACCGCGACAACTGGATCATCGGCGGGATCCCCAAGGAGGGAAGCCTCTTCAACGTGATCAAGGGGGTCGTCCCCACGGTCAGGGCCGTCCACTTCGCGCTCTCCGGCTGCTGCCGCTTCAATTGCTACGTCTCCATCGACAAGAAGGTCGATGGCGAGACGAAGCAGGCGGCCCTGGCCGCCCTGGGGGCCTGCGACTTCGTCAAGAATGTCATCGTCGTCGATGCCGACATCGACGTCTTCAACGAGCGCGACGTGATGTGGGCGGTCGCCACCCGAGTGCAGGCCGATCGGGACGTGGACATCATCAAGGNCGTCAAAGGCAACACGCTCGATCCCTCGCAGACCGACGACATCATGACCGCGAAGATGATCGTCGACGCCACCAAGCCGGTGCGGCGAGCGTTTCCCTCGCGGGTCGAAGTGCCGAAGGAGGCGCTGGAGACCGTTCGGCTCNAGGACTACATCCCGCTCGAGATCCTGGAACGACTGAGCCCGGCCCCCGAGGTCAGCGGAAGGGCCTGACCATGGCGCGAATCTTCTGGGTCACCTGCCCCCAGTGTCGCGACCGCTTCTACTGTCACCGCGACGAGCTGCGGGGCAAGGGGATCCCCCTCCTCTGCCCGTACTGCGGGCACCGCTTCCTCGACAGCGAGAGCCCGCAGATCGAGGAATGACGATACTCCGCCTCGCGCTCGTCGCCGGCCTCCTCGCCACGATGGTCGCGCCGGCCTGGGCTCTCGAGAAGTTCTCGCTGATCCACAGCTCCGTCTCCGGCTCCCAGGCGGTCCTCTTCGTGGCCCGGGACGCCAGGATCTTCGACAAGCACGGTCTCGACGTGGACATNCGCTTCGTCGCGGGCGGTCCCACGGCGATCCAGGCGCTCTTGGCCGCCGACGTGCACGCCGCCGTCATGGGCGGCCCCGCCGCCCTGGCCGCGAAGCTCCAGGGGGCCGATACGGTCATCATCGCGGGATTGATCAACACCATGGATCACGTCATGATCGCCCAGCCTCAGATCAAGCGGCCCCAGGACCTGAAGGACAAGAAGATCGCGGTGTCCCGGTTCGGCTCCTCCGACGACTTCGCCGCCCGCTTCGCCGTTCGGAAGTGGGGGCTGGCCCCGGGCACGAATGTAACCTTCCTCCAGATCGGCGAGCAGGGCGCCCGCCTCACGGCCTTGAAGGCGGGGCGGGTCGATGCCTCGCTGATCCAGCCGCCCCTGACGGTGGTGGCCCGCAAGGCCGGCTTGACGGAACTGGCGGCCCTGGCCGACCTGGAGGTCGATTACATCGGCACCACGGTGGTCGCCACGCGGGGACTGATCGCGCGTCGCGAGGACCTCGTGCGTCGGTTCGTCCGCGCCCTGGTGGAAGGCATCCACTTCTACAAGACCAACAAGGCGGCGGCCCTGGCCTCCATCGGAAAGTTCATGAAGCTGGAGGACCCGGACGCGCTGGAGGAAACCTACAAACAATACGCCGGACGCCTCACGCCCCGGGCGCCGTACCCGACGGCGAAAGGCGTCAAAACGATCCTCGACGACCTCGGAGCGACAGATCCAAAGGCCAAGGGGGCGAATCCCGCCGACTTCATCGAGTCCCGGTTCGTGCGTGAGCTGGAGGAGTCCGGCTTTATCAAGGCCCTGTACGGGGAGTAGCGGCCCCGTGATTCACGGCGGCGAGGGCGACGTCAGCACGGGCGAGATCAACCGCAAGGCCGGCTGTCTATCGATCCNAGTGCTGCCAGGCGCAGTACGAGGCGGCTGTCGGTGAGACCATGCCCCCCTGCTCGCGATGCGGCGAACCCGCCGACTGGACGCGCACCAGCCCGCTCGATCGCCCGGCGACGTCATAACGGAACGGACCGAATCTAAGTTCGACGAACAGGGCGACGGCTTGGGTATGAGAAAGGAGTACGACTTCTCCGAAGGCGTTCGGGGCCGAGCCCGAGTGCGCCCGCCTAGGCAACGGGGCGCCGCGNCCGGTATGGCCACGTCCCGTCAGTCCGACTCAATCGACGACGAGTTGACACCTGCACAAATTCGCGAACTGCGNCGGCGAATGGCGGATCTCGATGACGTCACCCGATACCTGCTCGTCTCCCAGATGGGGCCGCGGTTCGCGCTGTACTACAACGTATCTGACGATGTCTACGCGATGAACGACCCGCGGGGTGCGACGTTGTTCAAACGACTCAAGGCTGCCCTCGCGGTCAAGGCGCTGTTGGGAGGCTCGATCCGCATCCTCCGCTGCAAGAGCAGACGGGTCAACGGCGTTCGCGTCCCCATGCTGGGGACTACGCGATCTGGTAGGGCGATCGGACANCGNTCGTCGTCGAACCAGCGTCTGCAGCCGACGGCCGGCGCGAAGCGCCGAGTTCGAGCNCGTAGGCGCAGTGCCGGCCGCGGNTGAGACGCGCCGTTAGACGCTAGGCGACGGAGCGAAGGAACAAAGATGCCAACGATTGAAACCATCATGTTATTCATGGGTGCCGCATTGGCCCTCAACGTGACGCCAGGACCGTCGATCGCATATGTCATGTCGCGGACCTTCGGCCAGGGCCGGACAGCGGGTCTCGTATCAGCCCTGGGGCTGGGGACCGGCAGTCTCCTTCACGCGATCGCCGCGACGCTTGGACTCTCGGCGATTGTCACGTACTCACCCGTGGCCTACGCTGTTGTCAAATATCTCGGAGCCGCGTACTTGGTGTACCTTGGTGTGAGTCTCCTGCGACAGCGCACTCTGCGGCCTACTGACGCCGTGCTGCCAAACCTCGCCCTCAGCCACGTGTATTGGCAAGGCGTCCTCACCGAAATCTTGAATCCCAAGATCGCCTTGTTCTTTCTGTCTTTCCTCCCGCAATTCGTCGACCCTGCCCGAGGATCGGTCGCGGGACAGACCTTGTTCTTCGGCCTCCTCTTTCATGTGACCGGCGTTCCCATCAATATGCTTGTCGCAGTCACCGGGAGTGGCATCGCGGCGTGGTTTTCTCGGAATCGCCTGTTTGAACGGATGCGTAATTGGCTGGCGGGTATAGTGCTGATCGGTCTCGGAGTCCGTCTCGCTCTGAGCGAGCGGCGGTAGTCAAGCGCCGGCGGACTACGCTCTTGGCGGTGTGAAGCGTCTAACCCTGGATGCATGCCGAACGAGGTAACATCATCCGCATTATCAGCGCCCGACGAGCGACCAGGCGAGAGAGGGTATTCTATGAGCATGGCTAGCCGCAGAAACAGTAACGATCTTCGCCGGGAGTACGACTTCGCATCGATGAAGGGTGGTGTGCGGGGCAAGTACGCAGCGCGGCTTCAGAAGGAAGGAAGCAATCTTGCACTCCTGGACCCTGAAGTCGCCGATGCCTTTCCTTCCGACGCGGCAGTAAACGAGGCCCTGCGCGGTGTTCTTAACACGGCTCGCGCCGTCCGGGAGTAAGGGCGGGCTGCCTAACAAGGCACTGCAGCCGACGAGCCGTACCAGACGTCGTGCACGGAAGCGAAAGCGCGTGCGTGCGGCTCGCGGCTGAGTGCCCGTCCGTTAGGTTGCAAACATTTCTTGGGAGGCTTCATGACAAAAAAGCGAGCTATATGCGGGCTTTTGACTGTCGTCGCGTGGTTAGTGGTGGCGCTTTCAGCGTGCGACCAAGCATTTGCGCAAATTTGCCGACCGGTCAGCCAGCGGGCCGGAGAGGTAGGATGCTGGATCACGCTCAGCGCGCCGCTAGGGAAGCTTCCACCACCGCCGATCTTCTGGCATTTGGACACGTATCCAACGCGCGCAGCAGCGGAAGTTGCCAAGGGACAACGTGGCGCCGTCGTCGAGTCACTTGGGAAAGTCTGGCTGTTCACCATCGCTGAGCGCGGGTGGCGCCCCTCTAGTGGCGTGCGCGTCGCGGAAATCGGACCGCTCCCGGTCAGCGCGCATGCAAATTACACAGCGCAATATATGGAAGCGATCTTCACACCGGGTATGACAGCACCCGCCCATCGACATGCAGGCCCCGAGGCGTGGTATACGCTGACCGGAGAAACATGTCTAGAGACCCCAGAAGGCAAGATGATTGGCCGCGCAGGCGGTGAACATGTCATCGTGCCGGGCGGTCCACCTATGCATCTCACAGCCACTGGCACCCAAACGCGTCGTGCACTCGTGCTTATCCTCCATGATTCATCGCAACCTGCGACGACTCCGGCCAACGATTGGACGCCAAAGGGGTTGTGCAAAACCTGAGTTGCAACCTAACAACGTTAGATTGTCCGATACGAATCGGGAAAGGAGGCAACCATGTTGAAGTGGCTCAGTGCTCTGCTGTGCGTTCTACTTGCATATCAGCCGGCGTTTGCCGACGATCGCGCGAGGCTTCTGGGCATCTGGAAGCTCGCTTCATTTGACGTCGAACGTCAAGACACCGGAGAGCGCAGTGCTGCGTACGGAAAGAATCCTACGGGCTACCTCATCTTCACACCAGAAGGACGAATGATGGCGGTGTTGGAGGGCGAGGGGCGCAAGGCACCGCAAACCGATGAGGACCGTGTCGCGCTCTTCCGAAATATGTTCGCATACACCGGCACATATCGCTTAGAGGGCGACAAGTGGATCACAAAGGTCGATGTTTCTTGGAATCCGGCGTGGAACGGGACAGACCAAGCGCGGTTCTATAAGTTGGAAGGCGACCGCCTGCACGTTATTTCCGCGTGGGCGCCCTCCCCAAATTTGCCTGGAAGGCCGATGGTGCGGGGAATTACTACCTGGGAGAAATCCAAATAATAACGCCCGGTAATGTCGGGCAATCTAACCGCCCAATGCACCGGACGCGCGCAGAAGCAGCGCGCGCCGGTGATTGCGATCGTTAGCCAGGTGCCGTGTCATACTTGGTCGCGGAGGCCGGGGCGACATACAATCGGCCTGATGCCGACGGTCCTCAGAATCGGGCCGTACCGGTTTTTCTTCTACTCAGGGGACAGAGACGAGCCGCGCATGTGCATGTGGAGCGGGAAGCGAGCC
>JGI25382J43887_10000832_pt1 | contig 11455 bp, 8 predicted proteins | sample GraSoi013_1_40cm_3_FD_43887 | JGI IMG/M metagenome (IMG submission 43887) | reverse complement strand
CCTAACTTTGTTGCTGTGTCCGCGCGACTGGATGATCCTCAACTAGTCAACCGGGTCGCTGACATTGCCGCCGAACGGCAAGTCAAGAGTCGCAGTTGAGTCCAGTGATGACAGGCCTAATGTAACGGCATCAAGTCACGCATGTCACATTCGAGGTTTAGAAGCGAGGCTATTGTTCGTAGCAAAGGATGATACGCGGGCATGATTTGGGGCGCATAAGGAGTAAGCCTTGTCGTCTTCCCATCGAAGGTCTCTATACTCTCTGATCACAATCGTTGGTCTGGGCTACTTCGCAGTATTCGCTAGTGTGCAGTTGGTGACTGACTGGCTTGGAGGGACGATTCCCTTCTTCGACTATTACCACGTACCCTTCATCATTCTCTTTCTCACGTCCATCCTTCTAGTACTGACAAGGCCAAGAATCGGCTATTTGCTGAGCATAATCGTCGGGCTCGTTGCCGTCTCAATTTTCACTCCCTTTACTTTTGTAAAAGGGCTATCCAGCCCTTCAGACACTGGACTCTTCGTCTACGTGATGACCGTCTTCCCACTGATACTTGCCGCAGTCTCCTATTCAGCAATGGGTCTTCTAGAAATGCGGAAACCAGCACGAGCCAGCTCCCTAACCTTCTCAATCCTCCGCCGCACAATCGCTGTTCTAGTCCTAGGATTCATAATAGGAGGATTCACCGTGGGCGCCTTGGCAGCTGGAACAGAAAACCAGCTTTTATCTTCTGCCGGGACCTCTGCTGACATTACCATTCCTCGAGGCGCTGGAACACCCGGTAGTACTGGTTACGTGCCGGCCAATTTCACGATAACCGCTGGCAAGACTGTCACATGGGCGAACAAGGATACTACGCCGCATACCGTAACCAGCGCTACTGGCTTATTCGACTCGGGAATCCTGAACCCTGGGCAGACATTTTCCCACACCTTTCCTCGAGCGGGCGTGTATGGTTACTACTGTACGCTGCATTCTTGGATGAAAGGTAATGTCACAGTTAAGCCGTAACTCGATGATGCCCGGGAAGTTAGTATGAACACCTGCGGACAGTTGTCTCATTGGTTCTTGGTCAAGTCAGTCTCAATGCGGTGGATCAGCATCTTCACCAGGCCACCTCGGTCCATTTTCGGAAGGTGCCGCTGTCGTCGATGATCGAGAGCAAGTACTCGGCAACATCCGCTCTGCCTATTCGAAATGCGTGGTGAAGGGGTTTACCTATCGAGCTTCGGTAGCGGTCCTTTCTAGAGCCGTTCGTGAGTAGTGGGACGCCTACGAGAGTCCAATCCATATCTGATGGAGCCAGCAAGTCCGTCATCTTTGCCATGTCACGGTAGGCGAATCCAAAAACGGGCTGGAGCAAGATCTTCATCATGATGGAGGCATACCAGGGAAAATCAGGGTGTGGGTCAATTCCCTGCGAGGCCGCAAGTACTATCAGACGCCGAGGTCCAACCTCCTCCATCGCTTTGGCAATGTTGAGTACTCCTTCCGAATAGATTCTCGTCTCTCTGGAACGTCTGGCAAAACCGAGGGTGGAAATTACGGCTTCACTACCCTTAACCGCGGTTTCAGCGGTTTCTAGACTGAAGGCGTCGCCCGGGATAACCCGAATTCCTGGAAATCTTGCTGAGAGAACCTCCGGCCTACGGGCTAGAGCTGTGACTTCATGACCTTCGGCCAGCGCCTTTTCGATTAGCTTTAGCCCTGTGCCCCTCGTACCTCCGAACACGGATAATTTCGTCGTCGAAGCTTCACAACCTTGACTCTTTCCTTACTGAAAACAATGCAGTAGCTCGGTGTCACTTGGAACCGTATAGATTCCCGTATGCAGTGGCGTCGCGTAGGGTGACGAGAGTGTACAAGAGCCACGCGATCAACGCGACGACTCCCACGGCTGTGAGTCCGACTGTGAACAGTATCAGAGCTGGCTCGAGTATTACGAATAGTGTGCCGAAGAGCCAGAATAGTGCTCCTCTCTGCATGCTTGCGCGTTTCTTCGCAGTGTTCAGCTTCAATACACCGACACGGTAGTAATAGAGTCCAGATAGGCTGAACGTTAGAATGGTCAGAATTATGATTGTCAGAGTGAGTTGGAAGAGAACTGGGTCGATCTGCCCCGAGGAATAGCGCGGGTAGAGGAAGAAAAGCAGGAAGGTGAAGACGGCAATTGTCGACCCTACAAGGGTCCCAGCCCGATTCACATTCGCAGCCGCAAGGTCGAGGTCCAACCACCTATCTTCTCTACTCTCGGACACCTGACTCCAACCCCTCTAGAATTCGCTCGAAGCAGAGAGTCCACTATTTAGAGGCTTGAAAAGTTGCCGAGGACTGTAAGTCTGTGCTAGTAACCTTCGATTTCGCGTTTCATGCGCGCTAGCAGGTCCACCGCATTATCTGCGTATCTGCCTATCCACCGATCATGTAGCTCTTTTATGGGGAGCGGGTTGATGTAGTTCCAGCGTAGACGCCCTTCACGCTTCACGACGATGAGGTCTGCTTTCTCGAGAACACGCAGATGCTGCATCACAGTGCACCTATCTAACTGTCCGAACCGCTCCACCAGCTCGCCGGTAGTTCTGCCCCTAACCTTGAGCATGTCGAGCATTTCGCGTCTCCGAGAATCGCCTAGCGCCTTGAAGATCAGATCGTACTTGTCTTCCCGTAGCAAGGTTACTCTCTCCCAGGTGAGCCGTTCAGCTGAATGCTCAACGTCGATAACCCAGTGGTAGACAAAGTGTTATAAATATATAACATATCGCTAAACGCAGATTGAGAGCGAACATGGACCTGAGATTTGCTGTACAGACAAAGATTCAGAAACCTGTTAGTGAGGTCTTCGACGCTGTTCATAACCCGAAGAAGCTAAGCGGCTACTTCACGACCGGCGGATCTGACGGACCACTTGATGAGGGAAAAACGGTGTTATGGAAATTCAATGACACGGGAAACGAAGTCATAACGGTTNCTGTGAAGGTGCAGAAGGTTGTGCCGAACAAGCTGATTCAATTCTCTTGGGAGGCCAGTGAAGGGGTCTACGACCCGAAGGCCGGAACAGTTCCGAGCGGTGGAGGATACGATACTTTCGTTGAAGTGAGTTTCGAGCCTCTGAATTCAAAAGAGACGCTGGTGAAGATCGTCGAGGGCAAATGGAGGCCTACGGAGCGCGGTCTGGAAGGCTCATACCAGAACTGCCAAGGCTGGACGCACATGAGCATGTGTCTCAAAGCCTACCTGGAATACGGCATCAACCTCCGAAAAGGATCTGTCTGAAAAAGTTCTGAAACTACAGGCAGAAAGGCGCGAAAGCTTTGTATGATCTACCTCTTCGCAGCTGCGCGATGGGTTCGTAGTCAAGCCTGAGAACTCTGTTCTTGTAAGCCAAAGGCTCGCCCCTCCCCGATGCCTGATAGAAGATCTGTGATCCCCTTACCGGGAGATACGCGTTTGCGACGGTTACGGAGTCGTCCGAGGATTTGGGAGTAGTTAAGTTCCAGTTTGACGATTAGACTCGCTCGAAATCAGAATGTTCTTCTCGGTCATAGTAAGGGAGAACCATTCGAACAGCCTTTTGGTTCTGGGAAAAAGTAAACACCAATAAGGTAGCTAGTCATGTCGAAGGTCGGAAGTTCTTGCCGAGCCAACGGACGATTGGTCTGAATAGACTCTATCTTCTCGCGACATTGATCATTGTCACTTCGATCCTAGTGATCCCCTTTCAGGCGTTTGCAGCCAAGCCTTCAGCCCTTACATATGCAACAATGCCCGGTGTCACAAATGTTCAGGCTAGCCACACAGTCGTAGGCGGTGCAACAGATAGGACGGGTGCATGCGTCCCCAACGCTCAGTACGACAATCATCATAGCGAATCGTGGATTGCCGTAGACCCTACCAACTCGCAGCATCTCGTCGCCATGTCCAAGTTCTTCTTTGATCCACAATACTACCTCTTCCACATCGGAGCATATGTCTCAAGGGATGGCGGGCTTCATTGGAAGGATGCTGTTATTCCGGGGTTTGACTGTCAGAGTGCGCCAAACAATAGCTGGGTCGACACTACAGATCCGGTTCTGGCATTCGACGCCAAGGGCAACGTGTACTCCGCTTTCCTACCGTTTAGTTTCAAGTACAATCCCGACGGGCATCAGGTCTGGGGAGTCGTCCCGAACGACGCCGTCTTCGTCGTCAAGTCTGCGGACGGAGGCGATACATGGGCCATTGGAAACCAGGGCGTTGCGCTGGCGACCTACAACTCGAGCGGGCTGGGGATCACAGCTGATAAGCAGTGGATAGCTGTTGACTCTAATCCGCATAGCCCGTTCGCCAACAACGTCTATGTGGGCTGGACCCTCTTCGCCGGTGGAAGTAACGAAATGTGGTTCTCCAAGTCCAGCGACCAAGCAGCGCACTTCTCCGCCCCGATCAAGATCTCCAGGCCTAACAACGATGGGCCCTTCAACCAGTTCATAATGATGGGCACCGGACCGGACGGGACACTCTACGGTGCCTACACTAGTTCTCCCTCCTCCAAGCACTCAACGGTTGATGTCTGGGTGCTCAAGTCCACCGACGGTGGACAAACATTCTCAGCTCCGATGCTCGCTGCCACGTTTCACGCTGTCTCAACAGCCGCACTGGCCAATACTACTTTTCGAGACGGGATAGCGGACAATTTCGCCGTGAACCCGGCAAACGGCCACCTCCTGCTGGCGTTGGAAGTTGACAGTGGAAACGGGGTCGATGTTCAACTTACAGAATCTCTCGACGGCGGGATCCACTGGACAACACCACTCAACGTCAACGACCCGTCGACGGTGAGTGACGGGACTGACCAGTTCCAGCCGACGGTCTCCGCCTCGCCGATCGGGACCATGGCCGTGGCCTTCTATGACCGACGACTAGCATGCCCGGCCAACGACACAAACATCCTTCCGAACGATGCAGGGCGGACAAACTTCTGCATCAACACCACAATCCAGTTTTACACAGATGGAGTACTAGGCCTGCAACCAGAAGGGTCCAACATTCGCGTATCATCTTCTACTTGGGATCCCCAGAACCCCGGAACTACGACCGGCCAGCTACCCAGGCCCTTCGGACCAACCACCTCATTGACATTCATCGGAGACTACTTCGGACTCGCGCTCTCAACCAACACAGCCTACGTTTTGTCGGTCTCCAACCACGACTCGGGACTCAACCCCTCTAACGACCAGCAACAATTTCTAGGTATAGTGCCCATCCCGTCAGCGTAAACAGACGCAACCCTAGCCAGAAGAAACCCCGATCACCGCGTTGTGATAAGCGGGATGTTGAGCCATATGCTGCACAGAGGAAGAGTCATACTTTTGATGCAGAATAATCACCTGCGAGGGATAATCTCTTAAAGAAGGGAAAGAGAACATTAAAGNCTCTTCGAGAAACTTGCGAAGCAATCACATCGCAAGCCTAGTCATCCTCTTCGCAGTCGCCTTATCGTTCTGTACGCTTCCAGGTCCTCTTGCCGCCATGGTTCATTTTCCCAGTATTCCTTACGCTCGCGCAAGTCCCGCGCCGGCTACTCAGTGGCTTCCTGCGGGTCCATCCACCAATACTCAGGTTCAGGCGATTTTCGCGAGTGACCTGGCTGAACAGACCGCGCTTCTCGGCGAAACGGTCGACCTGACCGATGTGGCTCTAACACCGACCATGGCGCAGTGTCTTTCCCAGACAGGCCCAGTTTGCCCCCAAATCCCGGGAGTGAACCCTTCTCACTTTGCTGTCACCTCTCCCCTCACGACCCATGACATTTTCGAGATACAGGTCATGCTGCACAACAACTACTGGGGTATTCCAATGAACTTCGGCTTAGACTCAGGCTGTACCATTACAGCCGCGGTAGGTGCTGGTGTCAATGATACTACTTGTCCAGGTGTGAGTATCCGACAGGCGGTTGCCCACCTGATCGACAAGGTCCAGTATTGTGCTGCTAACGGTATTGTGGTGTGCTCTGCGGTCGACAATGACTCTCCCATAAGTTCGGGTCTGATTACTGCTGACCCGTGTGGCTGGGACGTGCTGTTTCCGCAGACAGGCCCGAATTGTATTGTTGGTGGCGCTGCAGGAACAGCCTACCATCTGAGCCCTACTACCGCTGTGGGACATGATATTGGTGGTGTTGCTGCAACCTATAGCTGGGAGCCTGCCACTGATAACGGTGGTAAGGCTGACCTTTGCGCTGCAGCACAACACCTCGTGACTGCGGGAGTAGCCTCCGGCTTCGACACCACCACATGTGTTCTTACCGGGGTGTCTGCTAACGCTACTGCTCACCCTGTCAACATCTTCGCCCGGAGTGATAGACCTGCTCGTCTTGCTCTTGGTGACGGTCTGTTTCAAGACCTCTGCTACCTGTTCACAGGCCACTGGAGCGATGCGACATGCCAGCAGAACTCTACAACCACTACCGGCTGCACGGGTACTTGTGTTGTTACTGAGACTCGCGGACCGTTTAGTCTCTTCCCAGGCTTCACCACCAGCGCTACCGGTATCAATGATAACTGGTGGCTCTACACGGGCGGCTACGGTAGCGTCTTCCCATACGACAGCCTCCTCTACGGCACCTACAACAGCCAGTTCGTCTCTGGAGGCGCATGGGATCAACCACCATGCTCTTCGCTCGCTGTTCCTTCCACCGGTGCAGGCAACTACCAGTACGTCTGTGTTCCAGCCTACGACTCTATCAGCCGGACCATGGAGTTTTCTCCATGTGCTACTGCTAGTGGAGACCCGTCTCCTGGGCAGACTCATACAACTGTCACCTTCGGCAACTGCTCTAGTCCTGTAGCGCCGAGTGCTCAGAGTGCTGGCTACCAGACAGAAGACCTGTATGGTAAGCTGGAGCTTCAAATTCCAATCTACGATCCCTCGGGACAGTTCGGCTATCTTGCTAAATGGAATAACGTGATCAACAGCCAAAGCTCGGGCTTACCCAACCTCTTCACTTGGTTAGACGCTTACGATAGTTTAACGCACTCGACCACTGTGACTCAGGGATTTGCTGGTCCGACAAGGAGCCTCAATCCCTACGCGGCCAGTACTGTGTTCGACTTTCAGACGATAGACAACATATACGGCAGCCTCGGTTCTCTAAACCCGGCCCGGAGCGGACAATACTTTGACTACTTGGCCAGCGGACATTCGATGCAGTGCAATACGAACCTATCGATCCCATGTGACGCCTTACATTTAGGCTACACTCCACCAACTGGAACCATCGGCACGTTCAGGTTCACTCTTCGTCCAGACATCTTCTGGCAGAGCGACACCTCCGGGGCTCATCCCGCGCGTGCCTTGACATCCTGGGATGTCCGTTTCAGCTACATCACGTTTCATTCCACTGCCTGCAATATATGCTTCTCACCAATTATCGACATCCACGTTCTCGACAAGGCCAACTTTGACATAAATCTCAACGCTATTGGACCCTTCAGCCTACTGAGCATCACGGGCCCCACCATCATCCCAGGGCGCTACTGGTCTGCGACATGTAGCGGCGCGACCTGGGACAACGATGTTGCTGCTAGGTCAGTTCCTGACAGCTGCATGGCTGTCACAAGCCAGATGTCGACCATTACCTTCGACCCGCTCTCGTCAACACCCAACAACGGGGTCTCCCCCGGCATTCTGATTGGATCAGGACCGTTCGAGTGCCAGTCGTCGAGCGGAGTGGTGGGAACAGGCTGCTCCAGCACAGGCACCGAGAACCCACCCGCGGGCGGCTCGTACACTCTCACAAGGTTCGGGTGCAACCGGGCCACAGGCACATGCAATGCTCCAGGCGCGAACCCGACATCGACCTACTTCCGCAGCGATGGAACACTAGCGCTCTACATCTGGGCAGGTAACAACGGCGACGTTATCCACGACTCTGTCATTGTCAGTAGCGCGGCTTTCTGCCTCAACAAGCCAATCGGCCAGACAGGCTGTACTCAATGGCAGCGAGGAATCGGTAACCCAGGCACTGGGACACCGGTCAACGTTGCCCAGGTCAGCGCAGTTATCAGGTTCTACCAGGACGGCAACTGGCTCTCACCTTTCAACTGGCTACCAGGCATACCGGTAGCATGCTGCCCATTCATATCGAATCCACCCATTCTAATACAAATCTTAACACCGGTACTCGTTGAGGGCACTGTGACACTCAACCCGTGCAGCATCGACCCTGTAAACGGATACGACTGCTAGATCCAAAAGGCGGACACTAACTATCTCTTCCTTCTGGTCTATGCGACTGGCGAAATGAGGAAGATGCGTTGTCTCATTCAGGGGCAATCTGACTGAAGATGAAACAGGTCGAAGAATGACCTACTATCCCGTGTTATCTTTGGATCTTATTCGCAACCTTCGAACCGTCATCACGACCACGCTCAATAAGCCCGCGAGTAGAAAGGCTTGCGGGAGGACAGCTTGGACGACGGTTTGCAGGACGGTTGGGATCGGATAGTAATCAGAGCCTCCGAGCGTTGACGTCGACGGAGGCGGGGGCGTGTAGTGAATGTTCAGGTTCTCAGTGATGGTTTGGACCATGACAAGGCCCAAAACCATTACGGCAACGAGAGAAATACACGCTACGACAAACATTCGGTCTATGCTCATTGAGGGTCTCTTTTGCACCACATTAATCATCGACAGTCGCTGTCAGAAACAGCATTACAATGGGTACAGGTGACGGTAACTCTAGAAATCGGCGATCTAGCACGGATTAGCCCTAGACTTTGAAAAATATATGTTTAGCGGGATTAATCGCGCCGTTTGCGAATCGCCGGGGCGATTATCGTTACATGGATTCCGTAGCCTAGTCTGGACATCCTGGTTCGAGATTCCTACTCTTTTCTCGAGGAGGCCACGTGAGATAGCAAGATAAGTCGGGATTGGAGATAATTTCTCGAAGGGAAAGTCTTGAAGAAGTGTCAGGGTTGTAGCTCGATAAACTCCGATGATGACTCTGTCTGCGGAGTCTGCGGAAGAAGCCTCTCCGAAGTCGTGTCCACAGACCTCGCAGAACCCGCTGTCAGTCGCAGATCCAGACCTAGGTCTTCCCCGCCTAGTCGAAGAACTCTCTTCGCGATAATAACCGTAGCTGTGCTGGCCCTGATCGGCGTGGGCCTCTACATCATGTTGTTTATCGCCCTCTATGGCGCTGTGATCTTACTCTCGGGCATTGTGTCGCTAATTTTTCTCCTCGACTCACCGAACGTCAAGCTCGGAGAAATGCTTTGGACTAGAGGAGAAGTGCTTAGAGAGGAGGAAGAAGAAAGGGAAAGAGAGACAGGAGAAGCAGACTAGCACCCTAGTACCATAGCAGGTATGGGACTACGGACGGTCCGACCAACATGATCCAATCCTATTTTCGCATTAGGACACGAGATTAGTCTCATTCCCGTGAGTCCATTGCTCACGAATAGGTGATCTTCCGAGCTGGGGTCCTGATGGCCGGTTAACTGGTCGATCGGTATGATGATAGAATGAAGATCATGACCTATACATGCGCGACGGGACAGGCGTCGGGGTCGTTTTCAGCTTAGTTTGAATGTAGCGCTGACGGTATCTCTCTGCCCATAGGCAAAGGTGCTGCAGAACGCCTTTAGACTTATTGAAGGCACTGTCCCGGGAGTAAATGACTTTGTTGCGGAGTCCTGAGTGAAGCAATTCCTGAAAGATGCATCCAGGCGGGCTATGATGCCGTTCACGTTTGACGGCACAGTTCCACTGCCCGGGTTGGCTGAGCAGAAGGCAGTGTTGCCTTGTAGGGAAACTCCATTCGCTGTCCAGTTCCAATACGCAACTACGTTCCCAACGAGCCCTCCACTTCTCTTGCAGTCCAAAGTCCACGAATACGTCGATTGTCCGAAAGCCGAGGGAGTGATCGAGAGTGCGGTGAGGGAGAGAACAATTATCCCGTAGATCGGTAAATTCTGGATCCGCAATCTAATACGCAATCTGCTTCCGGAGCTAAGTATAAGTCTGCACCGGGATAGAATCTTTTAGCGCCGTAGTAAATATTCAGCGAGACCGTCTCCTGGAGACCCAACACACAGACGCGAGAGCAAGCGTTCTGTCAATCCGATGATAGGAATCTGCGGCGGCTAGATAAAAAAAAGGGGACTCGCTGAAATTTTGTTGGGCCCGCCCGGATTCAGTTCAAATTTACAGTGGAACCAATTGTTTTTGGTTTAGATTAGCCGAATACGATGGTGAAAGTGTGACCGAGGTCCCCGTTGAGTCCTGGCACAGATACTGAGATTCCGCAGCCTACAGTCTTGCCGCTGTCATTAGCCTGCCAGGTTACTATTACGATCACTTGTACGGTTCCGCCCGGGAGTAGTGGATAGGGAGGGGGATTGCCGCTGCACATGGAGCAATTAGCGGCAGGGGAGTAGAGAAGAACTTCATCTTTTCCAAGGGGAATCCATGGGGAGATAGGTCCGCCCCCTACGGTGAGGTTTCCGTGTACTCCGTTCACGCTGTGCATTGTTACCGTGATATTGGCCTTAGAGTTCTGTGGTACGACGAGAGGATCGACGCTGTCTTGGAAGGTCATATCCTGGGCAATGATAGTCACGCTGACGCTGTGGGACAATTGGCCGCTCGTTCCGGTGATCGCTACTGTAAGGTTTCCGGCGACTCCTGCGGAAACGCCTAGGAAAACGGTATCGTTGGGTCCAAGAATAGCTACAGGGTTACCGTTGTATCCGGTAATAGTGGCGTTGACATTGGCAGGAGTGGCAGCAGCCAATGTAACTATTCCTGCAAACCCGTTGATGCTCTTAACCGAGATCTTTGATATGCTGCCGTTTGTGCATCCGGCCAACCAAGAAGTGCCACCATGGTGGCATCCTACCAGCAAGGTTTGAGAGCTAAGGTTGGGTTGCAATTGAAAATCTGGTTTGGGGTTGAGAAGATTGGGTCCCCACAACAATAGGGCGGTAACTGAGGCCGTGACCAGGATCGCTACTAAGGCCAGCCAGAAGGGGATGGATCTCCTTAACGTTCTAAGCCATGACATCGGATCACTGGAAACGTAGCTCTGAAGTTATTAGCATTCTGACGATTTCTAGAGTTCAAGATGTCACTTCTACAGGAAATCTGTCCTTGGCTTGTCCCGACTCACAGCAAATTTACAGTGGAACTGCTCCGTCAGAATTGTTTGCCGCCGGATTTGTCGTGCCGACAGGGATTACGTCGGGTTTACTTGGAGGAACTGCTGCGCAATTAGTTCCTTCATAAGGTCGAAAGCCTNCGAGTCCAGCTTGTCCTTCTCGAAGGTAATATGCCCATAATCGGTAAAGTTACTACCGAAAAGAGGTAAGGAGATTCTTTCATGGCCCTCCCCTATAGCAAATTACAGGCGTTTCTAGATATAAAACCTCCGGTTCCACTGAAAAATCTATGGTGGGCCCGCCCGGATTC
>JGI25382J43887_10000829_pt1 | contig 11464 bp, 10 predicted proteins | sample GraSoi013_1_40cm_3_FD_43887 | JGI IMG/M metagenome (IMG submission 43887) | reverse complement strand
CCGCCACTCCCGTCATCGATCTTTCAAGCGGACCACATGGCACGATTTACGTAGTTGCAATGAGCAAAGAAGTTTCGTCCGGTGCATACCATCAACGCTTACACGCGCTCGATATTACGACCGGGACCGAGGAGTTCGGCGGGCCCGTAGAAATCCAGGCGACGTATTCGGGCGCAGGTGCCGAAGGGAACGGTACAACTCTCACGTTTGATCCAAAGCAGCACAAGGAACGCGCCTCCCTCCTTCTGTTGAACAACATTGTTTACACGGCTTGGTCTTCCCACTGCGATATCAATCCCTATACAGCATGGATCATCGGTTACGACAAAAGCACTCTGCTCCAAACTCGCCTGCTGAACATCACTCCTAACGGAAGTGAGGGCTCCGTCTGGCAGAGTGGCGCAGGTATGGCCGCCGATTCCGGCAACATCTATTTCCTCACCGCGAATGGGACGGCCGACACGACACTCAACGCACAGGGCTTTCCAATCAACGGAAACTACGGAAACGCGTTCATGAAACTCTCCACCAGTGGCACGCTGGCGGTGGCGGACTATTTCAACATGTTCAATACGGTTTCCGAGTCGAATGCCGACCAGGACCTCGGCTCAGGCGGTGCGTTGGTCCTGCCGGATATGACCGACTCCAGCAATATGACCTGGCACCTCGCGGTAGGGGCAGGCAAGGACCGGAACATTTATCTCGTTAACCGAGACAACATGGGTAAGTTCAATTCCAGTACGAACAATATCTATCAGCAACTCACCACAGCTCTTGCGGGAGGTGAGTATGGCATGCCCGCCTACTTTAACAATGCGATCTACTACGGATCGGTCGGCGATCACTTGAAAATGTTTCCCTTTATCAACGCCAGGCTACAGTCCAATCCCTCCTCAACAAGCAGTGTCACCTTCGCATACCCTGGCGCAACTCCGAGCATCTCGGCCAACGGCACCGCGAATGGCATCGTTTGGGTCACGTCCAACACCAACCCCGCAGTCTTGCGTGCTTATGACGCCGCGAATCTTGCCACGGAACTTTACAACAGCAATCAGGCCGCGAACGGCCGCGACAATTTCGGGAACGGGAACAAGTTCATCACGCCCATGATTGCAAACGGTAAAGTCTTCGTGGGCACAACGACAGGCGTTGGAGTCTTCGGATTATTGTCGTCAGCTCAGTTGGCGCCCGCCAGCGTCGACTTCGGCAGCCAGGTCGTAGGAACAACGAGCGTCTCCCAGCCCATCACGCTTACGAACCTTGCTTCTACTTCCATAACGATCAGCGCTATCACTACCAGTGGCGATTTCAGCAAGACCGATAATTGCGGATCGGCCCTTGCCGGGAACGCGAGCTGCACTATTAACGTGGCCTTTACGCCTACAGCGTCCGGAACCCGCAACGGGTCACTAACCGTCACCGACAGCGCGAGCAACAGCCCTCAGACGGCCAGCTTGAGTGGGACGGGTTCTGGGCCCGCCGTAAGCCTCCAGCCGAGCAGTCTTTCGTTTGGGGGCCAACCTATAAACACCACGAGCTCCCCGAAATCTGTGACGTTGAGCAATACGGGGACTGCAACACTCACCATCTCTAGTATTGCAACAACTAATGTTAAATTTGCTGTGACTTCAGGCACAAACGCGTGCGGTTCCAACTTGGCGGCGGGATCGAATTGCCTGATTTATGTGACTTTCACCCCCACGGCGACCGGGACACAAAGCGGAACGCTATCCATCGCCGATAACGCCAGTGGCAGCCCACAGTCGGTGCCGCTTTCGGGAACGGGCACGGACTTCTCAGTCTCCGCCTCTCCTTCTTCACGAACGGTTCGTTCAACTGACTCTACAACCTTCAACGTGACGGTGGGCGCGGTGAGCGGGTTCACGGGAACCGTGGGACTTAGTTGCCCTGGTGTTCCCGACAGTGTGACCTGCACCTTCTCACCCGCGTTGGTAGTTCTGACCGGCTCCAGTCAGACGTCCACGCTCACCGTAAACACCGGAGGCGCACCCAAAGGTGCCTACAGCCTGACTCTGACGGGCACATCCGGTACGCTGAGCCACAGCACATCGGTCTCGCTGAAGGTGCCTAAGTAAAGCGGATGGCTTTTGCCGGGACTGGTAGGGCCGGCGGCGTGCGACGTATCTTCCCACGCGAGAGCCGCCACACGGCGGCTCTACCACCAAGCCCGCGCGAGGTTCAGCAGAAGAACAAAATCCAGAACGGCGGNCGCGGCGATTCGGAAATCAATGGCACGTCTCGCTGGGAAGATGTTGGCTTTGTTCCAGTAGAGTTGCTCGTTGTTGCTGAGGATCAGATATTCTGCAGCCATTCGATCGTAGCTGGGGGCAAAGACCGACAACTGCAAGCAGCCTGAAGCGGCGTGGCGGCCCTTGCGGTATATCTCGGTTTGAGAGTTGCGGCAGATGCGGTAGGTCCCGAGCTTACCCACATGGTGGAAGTAGTCTTTCTCGAGAAATTCCTGCAACGCCCTTAGCGGGAGAATCTCACACAGCAGTTGTTTGCTTTTGGCCTCGGGAGTAACCGGCTCGGGCTGAACCCCCATTCACCCGCCTCTGACGGCCGGAATCAGCAGAATGTCCGCCTTGGAATCAAACTTACTGATGAACGTATTCCTGCCGTCGGTGATGTTTACGGCAAAATAGCCTTGCCGCATCTTGGACTGGAACTCGACTTCAATTTCGTTCAACCGCTGAGGACTAATGGTTTCGGTTTCCCATTCGGCTAAGGTCTCGTCGCCCGCGGCGCACATCATGCGCAATTTCCTGACAGTCATGCTCGATTTCTCCCGTGGGATTGCACCCTGAAAATCTGTGTTTACTGTTTTTCACTCCCTCCAAAGACTTCGTCAACTCCATGGAGACGTCCCGTGGAGTCAGCCGAGAGCGGGAGTGAGAAGTATTGTGCGTCCCAAGGCAGTTCTTGAGAATGGTACGAATGTATTAGGACAAAGGTTCTAGCACCGCTGTCTCAATGAGTGCTGGGCACCGTTGCAGTCCACGGTTTCTTCCGCAATTTCGACCGGAACGGGCGAAGAACATCAAAGGCCGTGTCCTGATCCTGCACGGCGCGGAAGATGAGGTCGCGCCTTTAACGGAAGTGAACAAGCTGATTAGTGATCTACGAGCGGCGAAGGTAGGTTGGGAACTTCAATTGTTCAGCGGGGCGCAACACGCGTTCACGAATCCATCGAACGCCTCCGAAGAGCGCGCCGACCGCGAATACAAGTTCGCGATCGAGCGCTTCTTCAAGGAGATCTTCGGCCGATCATCGTGAATCTTTATTTCAGCAATTCGACGTAACCAATCCGGCCTGAAGTGTTGCCGGTCCACCAGATGCGATTTGAATTCGTTGGATCGATCTCGATTCTGCGATGATCCTCTTCCGCGTTTGACAACGCGAATTCCGTAAAGGCTCGAGTCGCGGGATCGAATCGGGCGATCTGATCAGCGTGCTGCTGGCTGAACCAAATCAGTTTGCTCTTCGGGTCGCCTTGAACGGAATACACGCCGGAGTCTTCGGTTGGAGGATCGAAGATCGTCATCTGGGTGGTTTTGTAATCCACCTTCATTAACTTTCCGGGAACGTGGAGTCCGACCCAGATGTTGCCTTCGGAATCCGATCCCATCTTTCGCGTGACCGCTCCCTTGACCGGAATCGGGTATTCATCGAACTTGCCCGTCGCGGGATCGATGCGGCCGAGTTGATTGAAGGTATTTTCCACGAACCACACTTTGCCGTCACCTGCGACGGCCATACCGTATGGGGTTGCGTTCTTCTTCGCCTGTACGCCTGCGGGAACCTCCCACACGTCGAACTTGTTGGTTTTTGGATCCAGGCGGATGATCTGATTGCTCCCGATATTACAGAGCCACACGGTTCCGTTCGGATGGACGCGCATGGTGTTTCCAGTACTGTTGCCATACTTGAGCTTCGGCACCGGGAACACATTGAACGTTTCAGATGCCAGGTCGTAGTTCAGCCAACGGCGATTGGGACCGCCATCGACGAACCAGAGTTTGTTGTCTGGACCTCTCACAATTCCATTCAGCCGAACTTTTTGGGTGGCTCCCGCAGGCGGCTCCAATTCTGTATACGTGAAGGTCTTGGTGTCGAACCTTCCCAGGCGGCCGCCGGTCCGCTGGGTCAGCCAGCCATTTCCCTGATTATCAACCGTGAGCTCGTGCGGCTCGACATTGGTTTTCGGCAGCTCAAATTCCACAGCAATGTATTTTGTGGCGTCACCTTGCATCAGAGTTCTCGGTAAGCGGCTATTCGGATCGACAGGCTGCCTGGCACGGCGACCGCGTTCCGCGTCGGAGAAGTTAGCAAGAAGATAATCCAGCAGAACGTTGACTTCTTCGTTTGTCAGTTCGCGAGCGATTTCTGAGCCCCGAGCATACGCTTGCATATCGTCGATGATATCCAGCCAGTGTGCGCGGTCGTAGCGGGCGTTGGCGATGCGCGCGGCATCGTGGCACATCGAGCATTTCCCGGTGACAAGCTGCTTTCCGTTTCCATCGGGCAGCTTTAATGGAGCTGTGGCGGCCGCTTCGCCTCCGCCTTGACCCGGCGGGCGGCCCGGCCAGGCATTAGGCAAATGCGGCGCCCTCTTGTCGGTGAGAGCGACATCGACGGTTGTCGAGCGGCCTGGGGATACATCTTTCTGCGTCGAGAGCGCGCTCTGGTATTCTCCTCCCACTCCCTGGACGACATAGCTTCCAGGTGGGACATTAGCGGTGTAACGGCCCTGCGGCTGGCTGATCACCATAAAGGTTAAGCGCCGCTCCGCGTTTTTCATCTTCACAAAGGCTCCGGCGACGGGCGCGCCGGCGTTGTCTTTCACAACGCCTTGCAAAACACCCGTGTTGTCCGCCCCGCGAATGGAAACGGCAGCGATCATGACCATCATTGCCAACACCATAACGATCTTCCGATTTAGTCTTTGAGACATGAGAGTTTTCTCCCAAAAGAAGTTGCGCCGAAGCATAGCATTACATTTGAACCCGTACAAGTTTGCCGGCGCCGCCGCAGCCGCCACTTATCGTCAATTTCGCGAGCCATTTTTTGGTAATTCGCGGTCCGAGTGTCAGGGTCCCCGCGTGTCATTTCTTTGACTTACATGTTGGTTCCGTGTTTGCTAGGTTCCACGGCACATTGGATTTGTTACCAAGGAGGGTAATCAATGAACTTCTCGCGGACTTTCGGAATCATAGTATCGATATTTTTGTTGGGGGCCGTAGCAGCATATTCGGAGACAGGTACTCCATCCATTACGACAAACGGCGCGACGGCGGTGACCGCCGGTTCCGCCGAGCTGCATGGAACAATCAATACAGGCGGTAACGCTGCGGCCGGGTGGTTTGAATGGGGAACAACAAGTTCCCTCGGGAAGCGAACCGATCCACAGGTCTTTGCAGTGGGGACCAGTTCGGTTACGCTCGTTGCATCTATAAGGGAGCTCGAGCCGCACACGACCTATTATTTCCGGGCTGCTCTTTATCAGGGGGTGGCCGGAGCGGCCGTTATCAACGGCGACATCAAGACATTTACGACGGCAGGCGACGCCGCGCCGGCAACGAATGTGGTCGCGATTACCGGCGACGCCACCGCGGTGACGTCAAGCGGCGCTACTCTTAATGGAAGCATTAACCCGGGTGGCGGTTCGCTGTCGGTCTGGTTCGACTGGGGAACGTCGACGGCCCTTGGACACCGCACGGAAGTACAGACCATCCCTAGTGGAACCACAGCAGTCGCGGTGACATTCTCCCTGTCGAAGCTTCAGCCCAACACTGTTTATTACTTTCGTTTAGATGCGTATCGTTCGTCAGGAGGCGCTTACTCGACCGGTGACATCAAAACCTTCACGACCTCCAACGCGCCGGTCGAGACCACAGTGACAGTCACCACTGGTGAAGCGTCCGCAATCACATTCAATTCTGCTACCTTGAATGGGAAGATTAAGGTGGGCGGAAGGCCGTTTGGAGCGTGGTTTGAATATGGAACGACTCCATCGTTGGGCACACGGACAGAAGTCCACACGTTTGGCGAAAACACAACAATTGCAGATCTCACTCAAACCCTCAACGAGCTTCATTCGAACACGACGTTCTACTTCCGCGCCGTGGTTTACCGCCCCGGGGGTACGAATGTGGCAGGCGATATCTCAAGTTTTACGACGCCGCGCGTGCCTACAACGCGGCCGCAGACCAGCGAAGTGGAACGCGGCGAAACCAAATCCGGGTATCTGATTATTACACCCGACGGGTCATCGGACGCGCCGACTGTGACATTCACGTACGGAACGATCAGTCAAGGCGCTGTGCAGTCGCAAGCGGGATTCGTTCCGGCGATGTTGGCGACCGACGCTTCTATGTTCATCGAAGTAATTCCCAGTATCGGCCGCAACATTGGCGTGGCGATTGTGAATCCCGGCAGCAACGTTAATGCGGTAACGCTGACGTTGCGAGACGAGAACGGATTTATTTTGGGATCGCCAACCAACATCTCCGTTGCATCCCGTCAGCAAGTCGCCAAGTTCATTAATGAGTTGTTCGGAGCTGATGTTATATCCAACGGCTTCCGCGGCAGCTTGCGGATGCAAAGCGCTTCTCCATTTGCGGTAATGGGACTGCGTTTCGCCGGAACCGTTTTCAGCACGCTGCCGATAGCGGTGACGGCAGGAGTTTCGGGCGTCCCATCCATAACACTCGCAGCGGGACCTACCGCGAATTCTCCTGCAGCGGGAACCGTGGGAGGCACAACAGCGGTTCTCATCCCGGAATTTGCTATTGCCGGCGGTTGGGCAACCCAGGTCGCTTTAGTGAACAATAGCAACGCCACGCTGGCAGGCCGCATCGATGTTTTCGACACGTCAGGCCGACCAATGCCGGTCAAGATGAATGGCGAGACTCGAAGCACATTCACGTACTCGATTCCTGTTGGCGGAACGTTCGTCCTCTCTCCCAGAGACTTGAACGGACAGTCTCCGCTATAGAGCAGGAGAAGGCCGCAAAAAGGCACAAAAGACACAAGAATCGAAATAGGGTTTTGTGAATTTTGTGCCTCTTTGTGGCTATTCCCTTTTTGTAGCTATGAAATCAGGTGGCGAGCATTCGGACTGTCTGACGCACGCGCTCGATAATCTCTTTATAGTTGCGATCTTCTTTGGCGCCTCCGGCCTGGAGAGGCGGACCCAGACGAATTTTGAATTTGAACGGCGGCTCTCCAAAGAGAGAGCGAGCGACAGCTTTCAGCATGTCCGGCGGTCCCCAGTGATAGGGTAAGCCTTCAATGAAGAACGGCACGATGGCCGCTCTTGTTTCGAGTGCTGCAACCGCGGCACTCGTGTGCCAGGGTTTGGTCATGTGCTTCTCAAAATCGAAATCGGCTTCACCCACCGGAAAGACTCCCAGCATCGGTTGGCGGCGTTGAAATGCTGAGGGATTCCTCAGAAATTCCACCATTGTTTTCGTGGTCATGCCTTTTTGGATGGGCAAGATTATGCCATCGGTTTTACCCAAAAGACGGACGAAGTGTTGGAGCATCCAGCCCGGCGGATCAGCGATCGAGACCCATTTGGCCGGAACGCCCCGCTCAACGAGGATCTTCGAGCCCAGAAGCATCCCATCCATGGACGTTTTGTTGATGTGATTGCCTGCCAGGATGACCGGACCCGTTTTCGGCAAATACTCGAGGCCTGTAATTTCCACACAACGATCCAAAGCCATNTGATAGAGACCGAGAAAAACGATGGTAGGCCAGCGCTGCGCCCATAGCTGGCGCGGGTTCGGGCGCAATGCCAGGTACAGGAAACTGATCGGAGGCAGTGCCAGCAGGCTGAGCAGCATCGCGTTCCGGGCGGTATTTTGTCTTGTCAGCGCCCTTTCGATATGCGCGATGCCGCGGCCGATGANCGCTCCGGCGTGTCTGGCAGAATGCAGCCCAACCACGCCATCGACGGCTGGCCGCCTCTGAGCCTCGGATCGGATCGGGTCACTCATACAGCGGTATTTTGACTCGCGGATGTCCATAAGGGAAGCCCCCGCTCGCGGTAAAGTGAAAATCCAGTGGAGTCACACTGTTCAGGGATCCTCAGGTCATCGATTCCGGTTCCATGGGATGGATTAGCGCTTATTTTCTTTGAGCTTTCTATAAGCTCGACGCTTTTTTGGAATCTGCACAGCGGAGCGGCGGGAAGGATCCGAAGGTACGGCCTCTGGGCGTCGTTGCCGGATGGGGTTGATCCCTTCGAGATCAACGCTGGGGCAGGCGCTGAGCAGATGTTGATCGTTGGAGTAAATGCGATTGAAGTGTTCAGCCTTTGCCGTGATCAAGTGCAATGCATCCAAGGACCGCAGGAACACGGAGCTGTCCAACCGCAGGAAAAGAGTGCGCACTTGTTGGAGCAGCACCTCCGTCGGTCCGATCAGGCGCCACAATCCGTTCGTCAAGTCATGTTGAAATTGTCCCTGCAAGGCATCGAAGACGTCCCGATCCACAGAGCCTTCGCGCAGTTTGCGATGAAACGCCGCTGAGACCTCGGCCACCGCGATTCCCGATGTTACGACAATGCCGGCGTCTCTTGCTAAGCTGCGTATCGCTTCCCGGCCGGGTTCATTCAGGTAAAACTTTGCAATCAACGCGGAATCGAAATAGACCGGAACGATCCGGGAACTTTTTTCAGCGGTTTCGATCTTGATCAATGATGTCTTCAACCGGCGTTCCGCCCACAGGCCGATCGAGCGCCTCTGCGAACTTCTTCAGCGGTTTCCACTGTTTAAACAAATTCTCGGGCGGTTCGCCGCTAAACGGGATCAATTGGGCGATTGGCGTGCTCCGGTCACTTATCACGATCGACCCATATTTGCGCGCGTTTCGCACCCACGCACCAGTGCGGCGATGCAACTCGCGGATAGAGATTTGCTTCATGTGTGACATGGTGACACAATCATTCGCATCCCGTCAATCATGAGAGACTGGCCGCCATGGGTGGTGCCGACACCCGTGCCTCTGCCGCACCGCGTAAACGCCGCTGGAACCGAAGGGACCGAAGAGAATCTTTGGCAAAGGGATCGGCTGGATCGACGCCCATCTCTTGCTGTCCTGCATCCTGAACAGTACGGAACTGTGGACGGCGGATAAAACCCTGCTCTCGGTTGCTCGTTTCTGCGGAGCGAAACTTTATTCTTGATTCGGCCGCCGGTTCGTCGCCAACGGAGTCGAAGGCGCGGCGACCGCAAGTGAGTGGCCTTTACCTCTGAGTTTTTGGGCTGGCCGTTTCATTCGCTGGTTGTATTCATTCGATCAACGAGGCGTACTTATCGATCAGCGGCAGAACAGTGTCTCGTTGGGCGGGCGGCAGCATAAATACCGCGCGTTCGACTCCCGCTTTGGCAAGCTCTTCGAGTGTGGCCGGTTGAGGGTTGGCTCCGAATACAGTGATCGAGATGGATTTCGGATCACGGCCCGCTGCTTCAGCCTGCCGCCGCAGGTCTCTGATCTTTTGCGTCATGTCAATCTTCCGATATCCGAGCGGTAGCCACCCGTTCGAGAACTCGATCACTCTGTTAAAAGTAGTGGCGCCATCTCCGCCCATCAAGATCGGTGGATGTGGTTTCTGTACCGGCTTCGGGTAAGACCAAATCTTATCGAAGTTCACGAACTCACCGTGAAACTCGGCCTCTTCCTTGGTCCATATTTCCTTCATCGCCAGCACTCGCTCACGCAGCAGGCGCCATCGCTTTTTGAAATTGGTGCCGTGATTCTCCATCTCCTCCGCATTCCAGCCGCCGCCGATGCCGAAGATGAACCGGCCGCCGGAAAGCATGTCGAGACTGGCCACTTGTTTTGCAGTGATGATCGGGTCACGTTGGATAATGAGACAGATGCCGGTGGCCACGCGAAGTTTCTTTGTCGCCATCGCCGCCGCGGTCAAAGCTAGAAACGGATCGTGCGTGTGCCAGTACTCCTTCGGGAGGTCTCCGCCGCCGGGGTAAGGGCTGCGGCGGCTTGCCGGTATATGAGTATGCTCAGGCAACCACAACGATTCATACCCGCGTTGTTCGAGCTCACGAGCCAATTCATCCGGACGAATAGCGTAGTCGGTTGCAAAGATCGCTGCGCCGATGAGCATGAGATCCTCCTCAGGTTATATGCTGGATTTCAGTGTACAGAGTACAACGTCGAACTGGCATGCTGTCCGGAAATCTGCAAGAATGCGTCATTGATTTAGATCGACCGTTAGCGCGAAGTGAAAAAGGAGGAATGTTATGCGTAAGCTGACGCTTGTGGTGGCCGTGGTGTTTGCCTGCGGCCTGTTATGGGGAGCTGCGGCGCCCCAGCAGAAGGGCGGAGAAGACGAAACAGGTCCCTACGAGGTTGTCCCGAATTGGCCGCAGCAGCTCGCTCGTTCCGGCTACGCGTTGGGTTCCCAGGGCGGTGTCTTCGCGGAAAGTCCCAATCGCATCATTCTGCTCAATCGGGGTGAGATCAAGCTGCCGGAAAAACTGCCGAATGATTACAACGGCGCCTACGGCTCCATCGGTTCGGCGCTGACGCCGAAACCGGAAATGCGCAATTGCATCATCATCGTGGATGCCGCGGGCAAGATGATCGAGTCCTGGACGCAATGGGATCATCTGTTCGAAGGCGGACGCGGTCCTCACAAGGTCAAAATCAGCCCGTACGACCCGGAACGGCACGTCTGGATCATCGACGACATGCGGCAGCAAATCTTCAAGTTCACACACGACGGCAAGCGGCTCGTCATGACACTTGGAGAAGCAGGAGTGGCGGGCACTGACGAAAAACACTTTGGCCGGCCGACCGACGTCGCGTGGCTGCCCGATGGAACATTCTTTATCAGCGATGGCTATACGAACACGCGCGTGATGAAGTTCGACAAGAACGGGAAGTTCCTCATGCAGTGGGGAACGCCGGGCAAAGGTAATAGCCAATTCAACACCGTCCACGCGGTGGACATCGATCGGAATCGCCGGGTTTACGTTTCGGATCGGGGGAATGGCCGTATCCAGATTTTCGATGAGAACGGCAAGTATCTCGAGCAGTTCGGAGGTCTCCGCCAGCCGCAACATGTCATGATCACTGCGGATGGGTATCTCGCGACCATCGGCGGCAACAATAACAAGGTCGTCAAGTACGACCTCAGTGGAAAGATGATCACCTCATGGGGCACGCAGGGCACCTTCCCTGGTGCGATTTGGAACCCGCATCAGTTCTCCGTTGATTCAGAAGGGAACCTCTATATCGCAGAAGCTACCGGAGGCCGCACTCAAAAATTCCGGCCAAGACCAGGAGCGGATCGTTCGAGATTGATCGGNCCGCCGCCGGCCCTGATGCCGCTGGCGAGCAATTGAAATGCAAAACTTGTCAAATGTCGAATTGTCAATGGGTCGTTTTTACAAGTTCATCGAACATCGCA
>JGI25382J43887_10000824_pt1 | contig 11488 bp, 9 predicted proteins | sample GraSoi013_1_40cm_3_FD_43887 | JGI IMG/M metagenome (IMG submission 43887) | reverse complement strand
GACTACGGCGGCGTCAGCGTGGCCCAGGGCCGGACGAAGGTGATCTTCAAGGTCGAGACGATCACGCCGAAGTGGATCAGCTTCATCGAGTACGCGTCGGAGGACCAGATCAAGAAGAACGCCGAGCAGGTGCGCGGCAGTGTGCGCGCGCTGTTCCAGGCCTTCCGGTTCATGAAGGCCAACCCGGAGGAATCGGCGCGGATCACCGCGCCGAAGCTCGGCTGGGCTCCCGAGGTCGTCCTGGCGGTGCACAAGAGCTGGGTGCCGATCGCCCCCGCTGACGGCCGAATCGACGTGGACGCGCTGCGTGTCATGCAGGACACGCTGCTGGAGTCGGGCACGATCAAGAAGCGGCTGCCGCTGGACGAGCACTACACGACCGAGTTCACGCCCGTTCGCCTGTGAGCCGATGAGGCGCATCGACCTTCACTGCTATCCCGGCACGCGGGAGTGGATCACTGCCCAGGGTCCGTTCGTCGAGGCGCTCGGCAAGTACTGGAATCGCGCCTGGACGGCGAAGACCGAGGACGAGGTGATCAAGGACTTCACCGACGCCGGCGTGGAGGCGGTGCTGGTCGCCTTCGACATCGAGACGGCGGTGGCGACGCCGCCGTGCACCAACGAGTACGTGGCCGCCATGCGCGACAAGTATCGCGATCGCATCATCCAGGCGTGGGCCGCGGTCGATCCGTTCAAGGGCGAGGTGGCCATCCGCCAGGCGACGACGGCGATCCGCGATCTCCACATGCTCGGCTTCCACTTCCATCCGATCATGGGTCGCTTCGCGATGGACGATCGCCGATTCTACCCGCTGTGGGAGACCATCGCCGGGCTCGGCGTGCCCGTGATGGTCGACGTGGGCACGACGGGCATGGGCGCGGGCCTGCCCGGCGGGCTGGGCGCGAAGATTCGCCACGCGCATCCGCTGGCCATCGACGAGCTGGCCGCCGATTTCCCGACGCTCACCATCGTCGCCGCCCATCCCGGCTGGCCGTGGGTGGACGAGATGACGGCCGTCGCGCTCCACAAGGGCAATGTCTTTTGGGAGCTCTCGGGCTGGGCGCCGAAGTATTTCCCGGACGGCCTCAAGCGCGATGCCAGGGGCCGGCTGCAGGACAAGATCATGTTCGGCAGCGACTATCCGAGCCTTCCGTACGCGCGGCTGCTGCGCGAGTGGGACGAGCTGGGCCTGCCGGCCGACGTGATGGAGAAGGTTTTCCATCAGAACGCCGAGCGCGTGCTGGGGCTCTGATGGATCTTCGCGGCAAGGCGGCGCTCGTGACGGGATCGGCCAGCGGCATCGGCCGCGCGACGGCGCTGGCCCTGGCCAGGCGCGGCTGTCACGTCGTCGTCAACTACACGCGGAGCGAGGCCGAGGCGAAGACGACCGTTCGCGACGTGGAGGCGCTCGGGGTCCGCGCGCTGCTCCACCGGTGCGACGTGATGTATGACGCCGCCGTCCACGGCATGGTGAACGCCTGCGAGCGCGAGCTGGGCCGGCTCGACGTCCTCGTCAACGCCGCCGGCACGACGCACTTCGCCGCCGCCGACGATCTGGAGGCGATCACGCCCGAGATCTGGGACCGCATCTTCAACGTGAACGTCCGCGGCACGTTCTTCGCGATCCGCGCTGCCGCGCCGTTGCTGAAGCGGTCGGGGAACGGCGCCGTCGTGAACCTGGCCAGCATCGCCGGCCTTCGCCCGGCCGCCCAGGTCATTCCGTACGCCGCCAGCAAGGCCGCCATCGTCAACATGACGATGTCCTTTGCCCGCATCCTGGCGCCGAAGGTCCGCGTCAACGCTGTCGCACCCGGCTGGATGGAAGGCCGGTGGATGGAGGCGGCGCTCGGCGCCGACTACGACCGCTTGATGGANCGCCGCGCCGACCGCACGCCGCTCGGTCGCGTGGCCACGCCCGACGACGTCGCGCAGACCATCGTCGGCCTCATCGCCGACAACGACTTCGTCACGGGGCAGACGGTCGTCATCGACGGCGGCTATTCGATCGTCGCGTAGGCCAAGCTAAGGCGGACCGATCTTGTCGGCCGCTGACCCGCGCGCTATAGTTCGTCGTCCGCACGAAAGGGGGCGTCAGCAGCGAACCTCCTGAAGCGATCGGGCCCGGAGTGTACGTCGGCGCCGCCGGGCACCGTCGCTGGTTGCCATTCATGAAGCACCACCACCGGGCCTCCCAAGCCCCCACCGACCGGGTCCGCGCCGGCCCATGGGCCGCGCCGCTGCGTTTCAACTCAAACACGACGGGGTAGGCTGTGCGGCGTCGCAGCCTCTTTCCCGCGACGCAGTCGCTTCTCACAGGGAACGTCGTGAAGGAAAAGGGCGAAGAGAGCGCAGACCAGCCTATNCCTGGTCCGAATTCAGGTTAGCCGCACNAACCGGACGCGCCGTGCGCTCAGTGCAGATTGCTCGAAGGGACGTCTGGAGGTACTCTTGGGCGTACTGAAGGAGGAGGCCCAATGTCCAAGGTACCTGACATCATGCCGGTCACCGATCTTCGGCAGGACGCGGCCGCGGCTCTCAAGCGGGTTCGCGCTACGAAGCAACCCCTCGTTATCACGCAGCGAGGGAGGGCAGCCGCCGTCATGATCAGCATCGAAGCGTATGAACGCGCCGAGCATGAACGGCAGATTCTCCGGGTACTCGCACGGGGCGAACGCGAGATTCGAGCGGGAAAGGGACATGATCTCGACGACGTACTGGAAGAGGCCGATCGCCTGCTCGCCGACGGGTGAGGCTGCGGGTCCGCTTCACGCTGTCCGGCCGGAGGCAGTTCCTTGCTGCGGTCGCGTACATCCTTCGGGACAATCCCGCCGCCGCCAGACGGTTCCGTCAGCGAGCCGGACGTGTACTGCGCCGGCTGGAACGGTCTCCCGAATCGGGCCGTGTCCTTCCCGAGTTTCCCGACCTTCCGTATCGTGAGGTCGTCGTCGCCCCGTACCGCTTCTTCTATCGTGTTGTGGACAAGACCGTCTGGGTTGTCGGCGTCTGGCATGGTGCTCAGATTCCAGAGGAGCCGAGAGTGAGCGGTCGGAGAGATAGGTAACAAAAGAGTCCGGGGACATGGGTTACAAACTTCTGGGGTTCGGGCCTCGTGATGCTCATTCCGTGAAGCCGCGATAGCGACATGCTTGACGGTGTCGTTCCGTTTCCTTCCGAGTTCGTCGAGCGCTATCGGGCCAAGGGCTACTGGGAGGATCGCTCGCTCGCCAGTGTGTTCGCGGACGTGTTCACGCGCTTCGCCGAGCGTGTGGCGCTGGTGGCCGGGTCCGAGCGAATCATCTATCGCGAGCTGGCCGGTCGCGTCGAGCGGTTGGCGCGGCACTTCCTCAAGCTGGAGATCCGCCCGCTTGACCGCGTGGTGGTTCAGCTCCCCAACGTCCCGGAGTTCGTGTACGTCTACTTCGCGCTCCAGCGCGTGGGCGCGATCCCGGTCATGGCGTTGCTGCCGCACCGCTATCGTGAGATCAAATACTACGTCGAGCTGACCGAGGCCGTGGCGTATGTGATTCCTGACCGTGCCGGTGACTTCGACTTCATTGAGTTGGCTCGGCGGATCAAGACCGAGTGCCCATCACTGCTCCACGTCGTGGTAGCAGGGGAGGCGCCGCGGGACTCGGTCTCACTCGCGCGGTGTCTCGCCAGCGAAAGCAACGTGCCAGCCTCCGCGCTGTGCGAAGCTGCGATCGACCCCATGGACCCCGCCGTGCTCCAGCTTTCGGGTGGCACCACCGGCGTGCCCAAGCTCATCCCGCGGCTGCACAACGACTACGTCTACAACTCGAAGACGGCGGCGACNATGGTNGANGTGCGGCCCGACGACGCGCTGCTGGTGGTGCTGCCGATCGCCCACAATCTCCCGCTGGCCTGTCCCGGTATCCAGGGCTTCTTCCTTCGCGGTGCGCGCGCGGTGCTGAGCACGAGCGTGCGTGCCGGCGACGTCTTCCCGCTGATCGAGCGCGAGCGCGTCACCCACTCGGCGGTGGTGCCGGCGCTCCTGATCCGCTGGATCAACGACCCGGCGATCAGCCGGTACGACCTCTCGTCGGTGCGCGTCATCCAGAGCGGGGGACAGCGGCTCCAGCCCGAGGTGAAGCGCCTGGCCGAGGAGCGGATCCCGGGCGCGATCGTGCAGGAGAACTTCGGGATGGCGGAGGGGATGCTGACGTTCGTGCGGCTCGACGATCCCTACGAAGTTCGCCTGGAGACGGTCGGGCGGCCGATGTGCCCGGACGACGAGGTCAAGCTGGTCGACGACGAGGGCCGGGAAGTTCCCGATGGCGAGGTCGGGGAGCTGGCGGTACGTGGGCCGTACACGCTGCGCGGCTACTACCGGGCGCCCGAGCACAACGCGCGCGTTTTCACACCCGACGGCTTCTATCTCTCCGGCGACCTCATGCGACGCCACCCGTCCGGCAATTTCATCGTCGAAGGCCGCAAGAAGGACCTGATCAACCGGGGCGGGGAGAAGATCAGCGCCGAGGAGATCGAGAACCTCATCCTCTCGCACCCGGCCGTGCAGAACGTCGCCTGCGTGCCGATGCCCGATCCGATCCTCGGCGAGCGCACGTGCGCCTTCATTGTTCCGCGCCGCGGCCAGCGGGTGACCTTGCCCGAGATCGTGCAGCATCTCAACGAGGCGGGCATCGCCAGGTTCAAGCTGCCCGAGCGCGTTGAGCTGATCGACGAGCTGCCGCTCTCACCGTTCGGCAAGGTCTCGAAGGTCACGCTGATCAAGCTGATCGCCGAGAAGCTGAGCCCCACGAAAACAGCGCGAGGCTGAGTATCAGGGCCACCGGCGCCAGGCTGAACGGCACGGCGTACGAGCCCGTCGCGTCGTAGACGAACCCCGCGATGGCGGGGCCGAGCGCGGCGCCGATCCGCCAGCCCAGCGCGAGCAGGCCCGTGATCGCGCCCAGCGCCTCCAGGCCGAAGACGTCGGGGATGATCCGGACGAACGCGGTGTCGCCACCGCTGAAGCCCATCCCGAACACGGCCAGGACGACGAAGAGCACTTCCTGCGGCGGCCCGAAGAGCAGCACGGTCAGCGCAACGACCTCGAGGACGACGCAGATGCGCATCACGGCGCGCGCGCCGAGCCGGTCCGCCAGCGCGCCGAATCCCACGCGGCCGACGGTGGCGCCGATGCCGTAGGCCGTCAGGGCGAGCGAGGCGGACGCCAGCGCAATGCCGCGATCACGCGAGTAGGGCACGATGTGGACCGACACCGTCAGGACGACGCTCCCGAGCAGGAGCCAGCACAGCTCGAGAAACCAGAGTCGCCGATCGGCGAGCGCGGCCTGGATGGTCATGCCGCGCGGCTCCGCTCTCGACGCGGACACCGCGCTGAGCATGCGGCGAGGCGGATCACGAACCACGAGCGTGGCGAGGCCGCCGACCAGGCAGAGCCAGCCGCCGAAGACCAGGAACGCGCCCCGCCAGCCGAGCCACCCGATGAGCCAGGCCGCCACCGGCCCGGAGGTGACGAAGCTCACGTTGAAGCCGGCCAGCACGAGCGCCAGCACGAGGCCGCGCTGACGATCGAACCAGCGCGTGACCGTGGACGAGGCGATGACGTAGAAGCCCGACGTGCCGATGCCGCCCATGATGCCGACGAAGAGATAGAGCTCCGAGAGCGAGTCGGTCGTCGAGGCCAGGGCGAAGCCGGCGCCGGCCATCGCCACCGTGAACGCCAGGATGAAGCGCGGTCCATAGCGATCAGCGATCGCACCCGCGCCGAAAGCCCCGATCCCACCGAGCAGCAGCGCCAGCGAGAGCGCGACCGAGATGGCGCCCCGGCTCCAGCCGAAGGTCTCGGCCAGCACCGGCAGGAAGACGCCGAACGCCGCGATGGGACTGGAAGCGCTGAACACGACGGCGAACAGAGCGGCGGCGATCAGCCAGCGCTGGCTCACGAGCGGGGAGGCGCGCACAGAGCCTTGACGATACACGCAGTGTGGTATGCAATGCGAGCGTCGACATGGCTCAGGCCTCGCAGTGGATCGGCAAGCCCATCAAGCGCGTCGAGGACGCGCGCCTCCTGACCGGGCGCGGCACCTTCATCGACGACCATCCGCCCGTGGCCAACGCGTACCACGCGGCCATCGTTCGCTCGCCGCACGCCCACGCGCGCATCCTCGGCTACGACACCGCGGCGGCGCTCGCCATGCCGGGCGTGGTCGGCGTGATCACCGGTGAGGACGTGGCCAAGGCCACCAAGCCGTTCTCCGTCGGCGTGACGGCGCCCGTCCAATATTTCTGCACGGCCACTGACAAGGCGCGCTTCGTCGGCGAGCCGGTGGCGGTGGTCGTCGCGCGCGATCGCTACACCGCCGAGGATGCCGCCGATCACGTCGTCGTGAGGTACGAGCCGCTGCCCGCCGTCGTCGATCCCGAGAAGGCTCTGGAGCCTGACGCGCCGATCCTCCACGAGGCCGTCGGCACCAATCTCGCGGGTCATCGCCGGCTCGTGTACGGCGACCCCGACCGCGCCTTCGCCGAGGCGGAGGTTGTCATCCGCGAGCGCTTCCGCTTCCCGAAGTACGGCTCGACGCCGATCGAGACCTACGGCGTGATCGCGCGCTGGGACGGTCTCGACGGCGTGCTGACGATCTGGTCCAACTTCATGGGGCCGTTCATCATGCACCCGCTGGTGAGCCGCGTGCTCGGCGTGCCGGAAAACAAGCTGCGCTTCATCGTGCCACCCGACATCGGCGGCTCGTTCGGCATCAAGTCGAGCATCTATCCGTATCTGGCCCTCATCGGCCTCTGCGCCATGAAGACCGGCGTGCCGGTGAAGTGGATCGAGGATCGGCGCGAGCACTTGACCGCCTCGTCGAGCGGAACGGACCGCGTGGCGTGGCGCGAGGTGGCCGCGCGCAAGGACGGCACGATCCTCGGCATGCGGTTCAAGTGGTTTGATAATGTCGGTGGCTACATTCGCAGTCCGGAGCCTGGTTGCAGTTTTCGCCCGACCGGAAATTTTGTCGGCCCCTATCGCTTCAAGAACCTCGAGGTCGATGCCTCGGTCGTGATGACCAACAAGAGCCTCACCGGCCCGAACCGCGGCTACGCCTGCGGTCATCTCTACTTCGAGACGGAAGGGATGATGGATCGCCTCGCGGAGAAGCTCGGGATGGACCCGGCCGAGGTTCGCCGCAAGAACCTGATCCTGCCTGCCGAGTTTCCCTATCGCACGCCGACGGGTGGGCTCTACGACAGCGGCGACTATCCGAAGACGTTCGGGATGGCGCTCGACATGGCCAGGTACGACGAGCTCCGGCGCGAGCAGAAGAGGGCGCGCGCGGCGGGAAAGTACTTCGGGATCGGCCTCGCGCTGGCGGTCGATCCGTCGGTGTCGAACATGGGCTACGTGGCGACGGCGCTCGATCCGCAGTTCCGGGCCAAGCCGGAGTATCTGCCGAAGTCGGGGGCCACCGAGTCGGCCACCGTGAAGGTGGATCCGCTCGGCCGGGTCATCGCCATTCTCGGCACGACGCCGCAGGGCCAGGGCCACCAGACGATCGTGTCGCAGATCATCGCCGACGAGCTCGGGCTCAAGCCCCAGGACATCACGGTCGTCGACGAGATGGACACGTTCACGCGCGTGTGGTCGATCTCGTCGGGGACGTACTCCAGCCGGTTCGGCTCGGTGGGCACCAGCGCGGCGGCGCTCGCTGCGCGCAAGCTGCGCGCCAAGCTCGTCGAGTACGCGGCGCACCTGATGGACGTGCCCGGCAACGACGTCGAGTTCAAGGACGGCGCCGTGAGGATGAAGACCGGCAAAGGCCCGTCCTACACCGTGAAGGACCTGGCCGGGCGCGCCCACTGGAACACGGAGTCGCTTCCCGACGGGATGGAGCCCGGGCTCCAGGCCACGGCCGTGTTCGGCTTCACCGTGGCCAAGGCGGTCGACGCCGAGGATCGCGTGAACTCGTCGAACACGTACGGGTTCATCGCCGAGGTCATGGCGGTCGAAGTGGATCCCGACACGGGGCAGATCAAGATCGTGCGCTACGTGACCGTCCACGACGCGGGCACGATCATCAACCCGATGATCGTCAAGGGCCAGATCTACGGCGGCGCGCTGCACGGCCTGGGCGGCGCGCTCTACGAGGAGATGCAGTACGACGAGGACGGCCAGTTCCTGAACGGCAGCTTCATGGATTACCTGGTGCCGACGGCCAGCGAGGCGCCGACGATCGAGATCGCCCACCTCTCGTCGCCCTCTCCGCTGACCACGCTCGGCTCCAAGGGGCTTGGCGAATCGTCGTCGATGACGGTGCCCGCGGTCATCGCCAACGCGGTGAGCGACGCGCTCACGCCGCTCGGCGTGCGCATCACCGAGCTGCCGATGACACCGGACCGCCTGTGGCGCTCGATCCGCGAGGCGAAGGAGAAGAAGGGTTCGTGAAACCACCGAAGTTCGACTACCACGCGCCGAAGACGGTGGACGAGGCCCTCGCGCTCCTGACGCGCTATGACGGCGAGGCGAAGATCCTGGCCGGCGGTCAGAGCCTGATGCCGCTGCTCAACTTCCGCCTGAGCCGGCCGGCGGCACTGGTCGACCTCAACCGGATCCCGGCGCTGGCCTATATAAAGGAAGGGGACGGAAGTGTCAAATTCGGCGCCATGACCCGGCAGCGGACGATCGAGTTCTCGGCCGTCGTGGCCAAGCGCCTGCCGCTGCTCACCGAGGCCACGCGCTGGGTCGGCCATCTGCCGATCCGCACGCGTGGCACCATCGGCGGCTCCATCGCCCACGCCGATCCGTCTGCCGAGTACCCGGCGGTGCTCACGGCGCTCGATGGCGAGGTCGTCGCGCGCGGGCCGAAGGGCGAGCGCGTGCTGAAGTCGCGCGAGCTCTTCCAGACGTACCTCACCACGACGCTCGCCGCGGACGAGATCCTCACCGAGGTGAGACTGCCCGCGACGCCGGCCGGCGCCGGGTATGCGTTCGAGGAGTTCGCGCGGCGCCACGGCGACTTCGCCATCATCGGGATCGCGGCTGTCATCGTTTGCGACGCTGGGGTCGCGCGCGACGGCCGTCGGTGCTCGATGGCGCGGCTGGCGACGGCGGGCGCGGGGCCGGTGCCCGTTCGCCTGCGCGCGGCCGAGGAGATCCTCGAGCGCGAAGGCCTCGGCGACGACGCGATCGCGCGCGCGTCCGCCAAGGCCCAGGAGCTGGTGCAGCCGGACGCCGATATCCACGCGTCGGCGGACTACCGGCGCCACCTCACCGGCGTGCTCACAGGACGGGCCATCAAGCGGGCGCTCACGAAGGTCGCGAGAGGCGAGCGGTGAAATGGCCGAAAATGTGATGACGGTCCGCTTGAAGGTCAACGGCGTCCAGCACGAAGGCCGCTGCGAGCCGCGGAAGCTCCTCGTCGATTTCCTGCGCGAGGACCTGGGGCTGACCGGCACGCACGTGGGCTGCGAGCACGGCATCTGCGGCGCCTGCACGATCCTGTTCAATGGCGAGGCCGCGCGCTCCTGCATCATGCTCGCGGTCCAGGCCGACGGCGCCGAGCTCCAGACGATCGAAGGCTTGATGCAGAACGGCAAGCTTCACCCGCTGCAGCAGGCCTTCCACGAGCACCACGGGCTCCAGTGCGGCTTCTGCACGCCGGGCATGCTGATGACGGCGCTCGATCTTCTGCGCGTGAAGCCCGAGCCCACCGAGGCCGACATCCGCGAGGGCATCTCGGCGGTGCTGTGCCGCTGCACGGGCTACCAGGGCATCATCGAGGCCGTGAAGGCGGCGGCGCCGGTTCTCCGTCGGAGCTAGAGAGCAGCGCCTTTCCGTCCGCGACCTACTTCGCCACGCTGCCGACGGCCGGTACGGCCGCGCGGACCGCGCTCTTGCTGCGGAAAGTTTTCCGCTGGTAGAGGTTGTTCGATACCAGTGCCGCGATCGTGACGACCGCGCCGACGACTTCCAGTTTGCTCATGTGATACCCGGACAGGATCGAGATGACGAACGTGGTTACCGGCACCAGATTGATGAACAGGATGCCGTTGATCGGCGTGAGCGCTCGGTTGCCGGCGTTCCAGCCGAACGCGGCGAGCACGCCGGAGATCACGATCATGTAACCCATTTCCCAGCGGATCGTCGAAAGGGTGTCGACGGCGGGGACCTGCAGGTAGCCGGCGATCGTGGCCAGGACGACGATCACGAGCGCGCTCGTGGTGCCGAGGATACAGCTGAGCGTCGTATAGCGCAGCGGCGACCACGTGAAGTTGCTGCCGCCGATGGTGTAGATCACCCAGGCAAACACGCCCGTCAGGATCAGCAGCGCTGGAATCAGGTTGCCGCTGGTCGACGACAGGACGCTGAGGTCGCCTCTGGTGATCACGAGCGACACTCCCAGGAACGCCACCACGATGCATCCCAGCGTGAANTTGCTGGGCGTGGTNCTTTTTTGGACCCAGACGACGAGCACGGAGGTGATNGGCATCAGCGCCATCATGATCGAGGCCAGCACNGCGCCGGAGGGTCCGGCGGTCTTCTGGCCGAGGAACACCAGGAAGTTGTAAACGGNAAANGCCATCGTGCCGTAGAACCACACCCACTTGGCCCTGCCTTCGAGGCTGAGCGCCTTGGTGCCCTCGGAGACGATCAGCAGCAGCACCAGGATGANCGATACCGCCATGTAGCGCAGCAACGTGAAATAAAACGGATCGATCAGCTTCAACGCGCTCCCGGCGATCGGAAATTGCGCTCCCCAGGCCACCCCGGCGATGAGGCAGAACAGGGCACCGACGATCAACTTGTCCTTCATGACGGCGACCAACGAACCACTCGGGCGAACGCGCGCTCATCCATGCTCGACCTGGTATACGTCTCAGGGGTCAGAAGGGGTGGAACGGCCCCCGGGGATTGATCCCGCACCGCGGGTGGGCTTCATCGTCACCACGCTCACGGGGACGAACCGAGCGGAGAGTCACTTGACCGGGACCCTCTTTCGGCAGATCCTCGGGCGCATCGAACGGCTCGCCTGACATCCGACGTGATGATGCTTCCGAGGGCGGCCACGCTCGGGCTGACGATCCCGCCCTCGCTCCTGGCGCGGGCAGACTGGGTTATCGAGTAGGTCATGAGCGCGGCGCTCACCAACGGGACGCAGCCGGCAGCGGGCCCGGAGGCCATGCGATGAAGATGAATGGGACGGGTATGCGGATCGGGGTGGCGGTTCTTGCTCTCGGCGTAAGCCTGCTCGCCATACCGACCTTGCTCGAGGCGCAAAGGGGTGCCGGGATATCGCGCGTCGGCTGGCTGGAGGTCTGTGGCCCCGGTCCTCGGCGCCCCCATTTCGATATTTTCCGGGCTCGCCTGGCGGAACAAGGCTACGTCGAGGGGAAGAACCTCATTCTCGAGCAGCGATTCGCAGATTGCCGATACGACCGGATGCCGGGGTTAGCCGCTGACCTCGTGCAGGTTCCGGTCGACGTTCTGTTCACCATGGGCACGAGG
>JGI25382J43887_10000822_pt1 | contig 11509 bp, 12 predicted proteins | sample GraSoi013_1_40cm_3_FD_43887 | JGI IMG/M metagenome (IMG submission 43887) | reverse complement strand
GAACCGGATCTGGGGGTTGACCCGGGGGAGATCGGTGCCCGCATACCCGCGCAGAATCGCGAGCGGCAGGCCCGCCGCGCCGGCCGCGTAAGCGTGGGCCATGCCCGCGTGGCTGTGCTCGATGAGCTCGAGGGGCTGCGGCCAGCCGTGCTCGACGGCATCCCGCAGCCGGTGCAGCGAGCCCACGCCAGGGTTCCCGCCCCAGGAGAACACCAGCTTGCGCGCGCACCCCATCCCGATGAGCTGGTCGTAGATGAGGTCCGGGGTCATCCGGATCAAAGTAAGGTCGCGCCGCCGCTGCCGGATCACCTCGTGGCCAGCGGCGAAGGGGATCAAGTGGGTGAACCCCTCCATGGCGACGGTGTCACCGTCGTGCACGGAATCCGCGATCGCGTCCTGCAGTGACAGAATGCGCGGCATGCCGCTTAGAGTTCGAAGAAGACGGTTTCCTGGTCCCCCTGGAGGATGATGTCAAATCGGTACACGGTCTGGCCCTCGACGGTCCGGCGCCGGGCCAGCAGGGTCGGCCGCCGCGGCTCGGGGACTAGCCCCAACACCGGGTCGTCGCTGTTGGCGCGCTCGTCGTCGAAGTACACGCGGGTGCGAAGATGGTCCAGCAACCCGCGGGCACTCACGCACACGCCGATGTGGGGAGCCTGGGTCGTGTGGGTGTCGAACGGCACCGGTCCTGGTTTGATGGTCTCGAATGCGTAGAAACCGTGCTCGTCCGTCCCGGCGCGGCCAAAACCCACAAACGCCGGATCCAGGGGCACCGGACGGAGGTCGGCGGGATGCCGGTACCGTCCGGCGGCGTTCGCCTGCCAGATTTCGACCAAAGCGTCAGACACTCCCGTGCGGTCCCCGTCGTAGACGTACCCTTCGAGACGGATGCGCTCACCCTGCGTCTGCCCTGTCGTGAGAGTGTTGAGGGGATCGCGCAATAAGCCGCTGTGAAAGAAAGGTCCTGCAGTTTGTGACGGCGTGAGATCACGGTTGGTCATCGCCTTGCGTGGTGCGTGGTCGCGAAGGGCTCGAACGGTGTTGCATTGGGACCACGCAAGATCACGTCAAACCGAAACCCCAGCGCGTATCCCTCTTGCGTCACGTCGTGTGCATACGTGGCGATGAGACGGGCCCGGGCCGCGTCCGTGGGCACCGAGTTGAAGATCGGGTCAAGCGGCAGCAGCGGATCGCCGGGGAAGTACATCTGGGTGATCAGCCGCGAGACCCAGGAGGGCCCGAACACGGAGAAGTGGATGTGGGCTGGGCGCCACGCGTTGGGATGGTTTTGCCAGGGATAGGCGCCGGGGCGGATGGTGATGAATCGGTAGACTCCGTCATTGTTTGTGGTGCACTTGCCGTAGCCGAGGAAGTGCGGATCCAGCGGCGCACGGTGATCATCGACGCGGTGCCGGTACCGTCCGGCGGCATTCGCCTGCCAGATCTCGATGAGTGCTCCCGACTCCGGCATCGCGTGATCGTCCAGCACTCGTCCAGTAACGATGATCCGTTCTCCGATCGCCTCGCCGCCTGTGCCCATGTTCGTGGTCAGATCGCTGTCCTGTGCGCCCATTGCACTGAGGGCCGGCCCTGGGCCGGTGATCTCCGACAGGGTGTGCGGGACCGAGATAAGCGGCTGCCGGGGGGCGCGGCGCACGGTGCTGCGGTAGGCCTCATGGTAATAGGGCGGAAAGGTCGTGGGATCGCGCCCGGGGCCGTCCACTACGGGTTCCCCTTTGCCTCCAAGTGGGTTTTGGCCATCGCGAATGCAGTATTCGCGGCGGGGATGCCGGCGTAGATGGCGACGTGGAATAGGACGTCGATGATCTCCTTCGGGTCGACCCCGGTGTTGCGGCTGGCGCGGAGGTGCAGCGCGAGTTCGTCACGTCCCAACGCCGCCAGGATGCCGATCGTGATGAGGCTCCGGGTGCGGCGATCGAGGTTCGGCCTCGCCCACACGGTACCCCACGCCGTCTCCGTAATGAAGCGTTGGAAGTCCGCGTCCAGATCGGTCTGCTGCGCTTTCGTCCGGGCGACGTGCTCTGCCCCCAACACCTCTGTGCGAATCTTCATTCCGGTTTCATAACGCGAATCCATTTGCCTGCTCCACCCGCTCTGACGTCGCGATCCTTCTGACCGATCCGTTCTCTTGAAGCGTGTTGGTTAGGAACTTGTCCACGAAAGCCGTCACGCCCTCTTTGGCTCCAGCAGCTCCGACATCTGATCCGACCGGTTGGGATCGAGGGCTTAGTCTGCGAGAGCCTGACGGAGCATCCTGGCAATCTCGGCATTCGAGTCCGAGCCAAGGAACTGGTGAACCATCCCGTTGTAGCGTTTAGAGACGACCGGGACGCCATCCGCCCGGAGGCGGGCCGCGTAGGCTTCACCCTCGTCGCGGAGCGGATCGAATTCGGCCGTGACCACGACAGCCGGGGGCAGGCCGCGCAGGCTTGCGGCCCGGATGGGCGAGGCATAGGGTTGCGCGCCATCGGCCGCAGTGTGCAGGTAGTGCGACCAATACCAGCGCATCGCGTCTGCCGTCAGACCGTACCCGTCCGCATTTTCGCGGTACGACGTCGTCTCGAAGTTGTGGTCAGTGACCGGCACGATGAGGAGTTGGCAGGCGACCTGCGGCCCACGGCGATCGCGTGCGATCTGCGCCACCACGGCGGCCTGGGCCCCACCGGCGCTGGTGCCCCCCACCGCCAGCCGGGCCGGGTTGCCGCCCAGCGTCCCCGCATGGGTTGCGACCCACTGCGTCGCCGCATACGCGTCCTCGACGGGGAGCGGAAACTTGTGCTCCGGGGCGTGGCGGTAGTTGACCGAGACAACGGTGCAGCGCGCGAGATTCGTCATCGACCGGCAGAAGGCATCCACCGTCTCGAGGTTGCCCACGACCCACCCGCCGCCGTGGAAGTACACGAGCATCGGCACAGACTCGGCGCGTGCGGGGAGGTAGATGCGGACGGGGATATCGCCATAGGGCCCCGGAAGCAAACGTTCGTCGACCCGCGCGACGGGTTCGGCAGGACCACTCATGGCGCGCGCGACCCGCACAGCCTGTTCGCGGGCGGCCTCGACTGTGAGTTCGTTGACAGGACGGACGCCCAGTGCTGTCCGTTGATCGAGAAAGGTCTTCGCCTGCGGATCTAACCGCGAGGATACCGCCATCGTCTTCTTGTCCAACATGACCGGCCTATTTCAAGACACGAGCCAAGAACGCCTGCCGCGCGCCTACCGCGGGGCCGTGGGGAGGCGGGAATCCAGGCGTTCCCCGGTCTCACCTCACCCATCCCCGCGCCCTCGAGGATCGAGGGAATCGGCGGATGCGGGTGACCCCACGTGGCGAACGACCGTTTTGGCGAAAGTCAGCGGCGGGCCCCCTGGTTGGGCTTGACAGGTACGGGACAGCGTTCTATATTTAACCAGCAAGTTATTTAACCATTGGGTTTATTCCACGATGGCCCACGACCNCCTCAGCGATACCTTCGCGGCCCTCGCCGATCCCACGCGCCGCGCGATCCTCGCGCGCCTGGCGTCGGGGACGGCCTCGGTGACCGAACTGGCGAAGCCGTTCCGGATGAGTCTGCCGGCGATCTCCAAACACCTAAAGGTGCTGGAGCGTTCCCATCTGATCTCGCGGACGCGTCGGGCCCAGTGGCGGCCCTGCCGGCTGGAGGCGGGCCCGCTCAAAGAGGTCGACGACTGGGTCGAGTACTACCGCCGGTTCTGGGAGCAGAGTTTCGATCGATTGGACGCCTACCTGCGAGAGGTGAGGGCTCGCGAGGTCAAAGACAACCGACAGGGCCGCAAACACCACAAGCGCTGACGTGGCCACGCGCGCTTGTGTTCACGCTGTGGACGGATCCCCGCCACATCACGCAGTGGTGGGGACCCTACGGATTTACGACGACCCGTCACGAGATGCCTAGATCCCAGGGAGGAACACGATGGCCACAAAGGCACGTCGCTCGACTCAGGTGAAGACCATGGAGTTGACCGTCACCCGCACACTACTCGCAACTCCCTCCCAGGTGTTCGACGCGTGGTTGGACTGGAAGGGTTCCGGCAGCCCCTGGTTCGGTGCGGCGAGGGCAATCGTCCATCCGGTGGTCGACGGCCTCTTTTTCCACATGGTCCGGTTCGAGGACCACGATTGGGCTCACTATGGACGATTTGTCGCTCTCGACCGGCCACGGCGAATCCAGCATACCTGGGTCTCGGAGGCGACCCGTGGGCTCGAGTCGGTGGTCACCCTCACCTTTGACGGGCAGGAGAATAAGACTCGAGTCCGGCTTCACCATGCCAATCTCCCAGATGATGCTATGGGCCGCCGACATGAGGAAGGGTGGGGATTCGTGCTCGGCGCGCTTGCGGAACGCTTCACCCGGCGGGGGCGCCCCTAAAACCCGCCACCAATCTTTTCCCGTTCGTGGTTTCCGACACCGTAAGCACGCAGATCCTCGGGCCCCTGGGCACGGTGGACGTGAGGGAGGGTGANGATGAGACAGCTGATTATGTGGAACTTGGTGACGCTTGANGGCTATTTTGAGGGTCCCAAGCCTTGGGATATCGACTGGCACAACTACGTCTGGGGCGAAGAACTGGAGCAGCTGTCTCTGGAGCAGGCGGGATCCATTGGCGTGCTGCTGTTCGGTCGCCGGACATACGAGGGGATGGCTGCGCACTGGCCGTCCGCGGAGGGGGACATTGCCGCTTTCATGAACACCGTCCCGAAAGTCGTCTTTTCGAGGACGCTGGAAACGGTGGGGTGGAAGAACACGCGGCTCGTGACAAAGGATGCCGCGGAGGAAGTGGAAAGGCTCAAACAAGGAAGCGGAAAGGACCTCTTTCTCTTCGGCAGCGCGGACCTCTCCGCGACCCTGACGCGCCACGGGCTCATCGACGAATACCGTCTTGCGCTCACCCCCCTCGTCCTGGGGGGAGGGAATCCTCTGTTTAAACCCAGTCCCCAGCGGCTGCCATTGCGGCTTGTGGAGGCGCGGCCGTTGAAATCCGGCTGCGTGATCCTCCGCTACCAGCCGGCGAAAGACCGGTGAACGTGCGGCCGGCGAGTGTTCGGTGTGTGAACAACAGCAGCGGTATGGTGAGGTCTAGAGCGTAAGGGTGTAGGTCTGGTGTCTGGCCCTGGGAACGTGGCATCTGCACGATCCCGCGCCACCCCACGACGAACACAAGGTAGGCGGCGGGGAGTCCTAAGCTGAGCAGCCTACTGCACTTTGTTGGACTGACGCCCGGTGTAGATCGTCGGGTGGTGAGACTCCAGGTCGTGCGCACAGGCGACCGGAGTATCGGACGTCGCCGATGCCGCCGCATCCTGCGCGGCGTAAGCGAGTTGCGCAGCGCCCACGGCATCGTCGGGAAACATCGCGATGCCGACACGCATCTCAGGGCCCGACGGCGAGTCCACCAGCCGGCTGATCGTAGCGTCGTCTTTGATTTCCCGGAGTAATCGCTCCGCGTAGCGCTGCGCGCTGACGAGGTTCGTCATGGAAAGCAGGACGAAGAACTCCCCGCGTGTTCCCTGGGCTACAATATCCACCCGGCGAGCGGTGCCGAGTATCAGATCGCTGAATCGCTTTTGGACGAGCTCGGCGGTCGTGTCCAGGGCGGTTTCACCGACCTCGAGGTCGGCGAGCACAAGTTTCAGCAAGGCGAAGGGGACGCCCAACTGTGTGGCGCGCCCGATCTCATCTTTGAGGATCCGGTCGAACTGGTCGCGCGTGAACAACCGGGCCTCCGGCTTGGCCACGGCGAGGCGCTGCAGGTCTTCCAGCATTGTCGCGCGGTCGAGTGCGATCCCGGCTTGGCCCGCCACGTGCCCGAGCACCGCGATCGAGTGACGCGCGGGGTGCCACGCGTCATTGCCCCCGGCACACAACACGCCGACCAACCGGTCGGCGACGACAATCGGCGTGCAGACCGCGCGGGTCCACGCCCCGTCGCCCTCTACGTGGATACTGACGGGGTGGGAGGTGTCGGTGGTGACCCGGCCCGCCGACGCGTACATAACCGGCATGGCGTCATGGTCGGCTACGCCCGCGGCGTGCGCGAGCACCAGCTCTCCTCCTGCATGTTCCGCCAAGAACACGGCGGCGTACGGCGCCCGCAGGAGCTGTTGGGCGGCTTGGGCCACCGATACCAGGACCGGGACCGTCCCGGTGGCNCCGGCGAGCCGGCGCGACAGTTCGTAGGCGAACTCTAACTCCTCCAGCCGCCGTCGCAGCTGTTCAGTGGCTTCGTCCAGCTTGTCATTGAGGCGGCGGTTCAGATTGCCGCGTTCCTGCATCAGGCGCGACTCTCCCGCTAAGATACTGAAGAAGACCGCCACCACCATGCTGCTCCCAACCAGCAGGCCGACACGCAACGTGCTTCCGCTGAATGACGGAAAGCCCCCTTCGGCGACTGCCCACAGCCACACCACGATGCCCGATACCGCGACCGCCGATAGCACCGAGTCCCGGAGGTCCAGCCGGATCGCGGCAGACAGGATCGGCAAGTAGAAGAGGAAGAGGAGACTGCTCTGGATGCCGCCTGTAAACCATGCCAAGGCGGTGATGGAGAGGACATCGATCGTCAGCAGGAGATCATGGCGGACATTATGGCGCAACCGGGGGATGACGAACAGGGCCACCAGGATGTAGCACGCAATCAGGGCCGTCAAACCGATCAGGATCTGCGCGGTGTCGGGCGAGACCACGTCCCACCACAGAATGGGCAGCAAGGAAAAGAGGATGATCAAGCGGACCACGGAGACCTTCCGCTCAGTGTTGTCTGGCAGACGGATCGTCTTCACCAGCGCCACGATCCGCGCCATCGCGTCGTTTCCTCGTCTGGCTCGTTGGGTTCGCAACTCGGGCAACACTAGCTCCTTGGGAGGGGCCGCTGCTTTTATGTCTCATACCTCAAGATGATGGCGCCAAGACGTGAGATGGAGCGGCGACCAGTTCAGCGGTTGCGCCTGCGAGATCGGAGCGCAGGGGGGCGGATGCGAGGCCCAGGTGGGGGGGAACGTTCCAGGGAGAGTGTGGGCGAGTCGNTCAGGGAGAGCGGTCAGGCGTCGGCATCAGGGGGCGGAGGGTTCTCCTGCCCATTGGGCGATGGGGCGTTGGTGTCCAGGACCAAGCTGTACCTGAGTCCAACGAGCGGACGAGTCGACAGGCGAGTAAGCGCGAGGACTCCGCGCGGAGTACGCGGGTCCTGCAGACCGCGCACCACGAAGCGGGCGTTCCACCCGAACTCGCCTGGCTCCACCTTGACGCATTCCACGTCGATGGTGACCGCGTGCTGGTTGAGCAGGAGCCAGTACATTCCAAGCTGTCGCACTGCGTCGGTGAACTGCGTGAAGTCGACGGGCTTGACGATGTAACTGTTGACCCCCAACTGGTAGCTCTCGAGGATATCCCGTTGTTCTACGGAGGAGGTGAGCACCACGATCGGGATCGACCTTGTCAGAAGGTTGCCCTTGATCTGCCGGAGCACCTCCCGTCCGTCGACCTGGGGGAGTTGCAAGTCTAGCAGGATCACCCGCGGACCGTCTTCAAGGCTGCGGCCACGATATGCCCCCTTGCCGAAGACGAAGTCCAGCGCTTCCACCCCATCACGAACTACATGCACGCGGTTTGTAACGTTGTTCTTGTGCAGAGCGTGAAGGGTCAATTCCACATCCGTCGGATTGTCTTCAACGAGCAGGATGTCTACCGGTTCTGTCCTCATGAGAAGCTCCTCCTCCCCGGGCGGCGGAGAGCCCAACGGTCAACGACTCCGATCCTCGACAGGGTCACGACATCCGGACACGAGATGGGGTAGCACCGAGAAGTGGTGTCGCCCGATGGCTCTGCGGCCCGAGTCGCAAACGGTGAGGTGTCGCGCAAGAATCCTGGCGAGNGTGCCCGTCGCCCCTGGACTCAATTGCGCTTCGGCGGTCGGCAGGNTTGTCGTTTCGCGCAGCGGCGAGAGCGAGACTCACGGTGGGTTTGTCTTCATGCGACGTGGCGACGCTGCACTTCNCGCCAGGACATTGGTACGCGAGCGCCCCTATCGCCGCCGANAGCGGGACGTCCGCTTTCCCGCTATGGGGCGTGGCCCGGTGACGGAAGGCATTTCGGCCCCCTGTCCCCCGCAGTCACAGGGCCCCGCCAGGTTGGGTCCTCAGAGTCGATACCCGTGCCGGCGCGGGGACGAGCCACCGGTGCAAGTCCCTCCTCGCGAGGCCCTGCCCCGCTTCCTCTCCCCGCGCCGCGCCACGAGGCACTCCGTCCCGTTCGTCCGGCTCCTGTCTTGCGTACGTAACGGGACACTTCCCCTGCGGTGATGTATCGGGCCATGGTCTCAAACCGGACCGGCCGACCAAGGGCCAGCCACGCCAAGGACGCATACAACCCCGACCACGCCAGAGCCTTCAACTGGTGCGCCGGGACTGCGGTGCGCTGATACCGGCGGGTGATCTGGTAAACCAGCGGAGCCAGCACGCCTGTGAGCTGCATGGCCGTGCGGGAATCTCCAGTCTTCCGAAACTCCTCCAAAAGCGCGAGGGTGAGCTGCATCCGAGAGTCCTGAGGAGCGCGCCATCGTCTCATGGCGCCTCGCGGAGCGACCCGACGACTGCGTCTGCAGGAGCGCTGCGCCCTCGCTGCCGCAGGACGGCGAACATCGTGGGGAGCAGACCGGTGTGCAAATTGGTTTTCGAGACACACGCATCCGCCCCAGCCTTCGCGACGGCCGCGCGGAACCCGTGGCGGTCAACGCGGGAGAGGACGATGATCCCGGCGTGGGGGAACTGTTGCCTCAGATGGGTGATGGTGCCCAGCCCCCCGCCGGGTCTCTTAATGTCCGTCAAGACCAAGTCGGGGTGAAGCCAGGTCAGATTCTCGGTTTCCGAGACGGTGGAGGCGGTTTGGACCGCGAAGCGGCCATCCCCGCACATGTGCAAAAAGTATCGTACGACGGCGAGGAACAGCGTGCTGTGATCGATCACAAGCACATCGGTCTGTCGCATGACCTTTCCACTTAGGGATGGCGTATCGTCTGGTGGTAACGAGTAGTGTCCTCCCGTTGGGCGGGGAACGGCAATCGGGCAGATTACGTAGATTGGCAGAAATCACTACGTAACAGCCCAGCAGCATAATCTAACGCTTGCAATCGGAGGGCGGGCGCGCTTATCCGTCTGGGGGGAGGAGGCCCCGGCGGATGGCATAGCGGATGACGTCGGCCTGCGTGCGCAGGCTCAGCTTGTGCAACAGGTTCGCCCGGTGCACTTCGACGGTGCGGGGACTGATGCCCAGGCGCACCCCAATTTCCGCACTGGTGTGGCCCTCGGCGACGAGTTGCAGGATTTCGCGCTCCCGGGGGGTGAGCGTCTCGTGTGTGGAAGTGCTGGAGGCCGCCCGCTTCGCGTAGGCATCGATGGCGTGTTCTGACAGAGGGGGGCTGAGATACCGGCGCCCTGCCGCGACCTCCCGCAAACCTCGGGTCAGGTCCGCGATGTTGACATCTTTCAGCGCATAGCCGGCGGCTCCGTACCGCAAGGCTTCTAAGACGTGGGCTTCATCGGCGTGGATGGATAAGACGATGACACGCGTGTGAGGAGAGCGCTCGACCACCCGGCGCGTTACCTCCAGGCCGTTCAACCCAGGCATCATCACGTCGACGATGAGGAGGCTCGGTTTGAGGCGTTCGACCACGGCGAGAGTTTCCAGTCCATCCGACGCCTCGCCGACGACCTCGTAATCAGGCTCGGCGTCAAGCACCGCCCGAAGCCCCTGGCGCACGATAGGGTGGTCATCCGCGAGGACGATGGTCTGTGGCATGGGGGGAATGAAGCCTAGCCGCGTCCCTCCGGGCTCGGGGCCTGGGACGTCATGGGAATGGAGGCACTCACCCGCGTCCCGCAACCGGGCACGGAGTCCACGCGGAACGAGCCGTCCAGGAACTCGGCGCGTTCCCGCATCCCCGCAAGGCCGCTCGAGGCACCCCCGGCCAGGGCCGCGCCGACATCGAACCCCTGCCCATCATCGACGACTCGAATCGAAAGAATCCCCTGTTCGACGGCGACCTGCACGTCCACGGATCGGGCGCCCGCATGCCGGGCTACATTCGTCAGGGCCTCTTGGACGATGCGGTAGACGGCTGTGGCGACGGGCTGGGAAAGGGACCGCTCGATTCCTTGGTGTCGCCAGTGCACCTGCATCCCCGTCTGGGCAGAGAAGCGATCAATGTGCCATGCGAGCGCGGCTCCCAGGCCCAGGTCGTCGAGCATCGGCGGGCGGAGGTCGAGAGTCAGCGTGCGGACTTGCCCGATGAGATGCTCGACGATGGACAGTGCTTCTTGGAGCCGGGCCCCCGCGCTGTCCGCGTGGCGCGACGCGAGATCGAGCAGCAGTTTGAGGCCTGTCAAGGTCTGGCCGACTTCGTCGTGCAGTTCGCGGGAGATCTCCAGCCGCTCGGTCTCTTGCAGGTCNACGACGCGGCGCGACAGCGCCCGCAGGCGCTCCGCGGTGCGTCGGAGTTTGTGCTCGGCGATTTTCCGAGACGTGATATCCTCGACGGTCGCGATCCGGAACGTGATATGGCCCTGCTTGTCGCGAATGACCGTCGCCGTCAACTGTCCCCAAATGATCCGCCCGTCTTTGGTGAGGTACCGCTTCTCGACATGGTAGCGAGGAATCGTCCCCGCGAAGAGCTGAGAGATGAGGGCGCGGTCCAACTCCACATCGTCAGGGTGCGTAAATTCGCTGAAACTCTTGCCGCGCAACTCGTTGGCGGAGTACCCGAGCATATCGGCCATGGCGGCGCTGACGCGGACCACCCTATACTCGGCATCCATCAGCGATATCCCGATCGGCAACTCATCGAAGATCTGATGGAGCTGTTCTTCGCGGAGCTGCTCCGCGCGTTCGCCGACCGCCTGCGGTCCGTCGGTCTCCGCGCGCTCATGTTGCTTCAAGGCCTGGGCCAAGCGATCGAACGCGACGCTGAGTCCGTTCAGCTTGCCCACCTCACGCATACCGATGGCTCCCCCCCGCTCGCTCGTGACCGACGGTTTTGACGAGGCCGTCGTGGGTCCGGAAGCTGTGCAGAACTCCGCCTCGAGGGGTGACCCGAGCTCTTGGTGGATCAGGGAATGAGGACGTTGCGCGGTGTTGGTGAGGTGTTACTCTCCCTGCGATCGACGCGCGCGTGGCTGCGAGATAATCGACCCGCACACGACGGTCGCGAACGCAACTGAGAAGTGATGCTGTGAAGAGGCCCATGGCGCTGGATCCGCTCCCTCCGGTCGGTGTCTTGCGCCTGGTTTAGTAATACTATCACAGCAAGCCCAGTAATCCTATAACAGCCCGACTATACCGTCTCTGCGGTGGCACAATGCGACCGCCACGCACATTGCGTAAACGCAATCTCAGCAGAACGAGGACTGGGGGGCCTACCGGATGATGCTCGACATCCACAGGAAAACCCGCCGAACATTTGTATTGCCAAAGGGCGGTAC
>JGI25382J43887_10000821_pt1 | contig 11513 bp, 9 predicted proteins | sample GraSoi013_1_40cm_3_FD_43887 | JGI IMG/M metagenome (IMG submission 43887) | reverse complement strand
GGCCCGTGCTCCACCTTCGCCCTCGCGAACGCGGGAAGCGAAAGAGCGAGCGCGCTGCCGGCGCCGAGCTTGAGGAACTCGCGGCGGCGGACGTACAACCACTTCGGCGTCACCTCGGACGAGCGCATGAGTGACCTCCGCGGCGATCCTACGCCGCCCGCGCGCGCGTGGTTACGCTTCCGCGGATTCCGCCTTGCGGACGATGGGCGGGACCGGCGCCGGCAGCGCCTTGGCCTGCTCGGACGCGGCCTCCGCCGCGGCGCCCTTCTGCCGCGCGTTCCAGCGCTCGCGGGCCGCGCGCTGTTCCTCCGCGCTCAACTCCGCGCGGTGCTGATCGCAGATGAACCCGACCCGCGGGCCGCGCGAGCGGTTCAAGCATCCTTCGACGCGGCAGCTCATGTCCAGCGCACGCCGGGGGCGCGGCGACTTCGCCGGAAGGCGAACGATCCGCTGCGCGGGAATCGCCGTGGGAAGCTTGCCTTCCGCCGCGAGCCTCCGATTGCGCTCCAGGATGCTCTTCTGCTCCGCCGCGGAGAGCTTGCCCGCGTGGTCCTTGCAGAACCAGCGGTTGCGCGGGCCGGCGCCCGGCTCTCCGCAGCCGGGGACCGGGCACAGCCTCCCCGAGCGCCTGCCGTCGAGATGGACGCGCGCGCCGCCGCCCACCTGGATCCGGGACAGCGCCGCGGACACCTGCTCTTCCACCTGGCGCGAGATGACGGCGGTCAACTCGCGCGTGAACCGGTCGATGACCGAGCGAAACGACGCATCCCTTGTCTGATTTGCCATGCGATTGTTCCGTATTCGCAGATATCCGCCGCAAAAGCGGCGCAACCGCACTCCTTCTTATCTCGCGGCGCCGCGCAGTGCGAGCGAAAACAGCAACTACCTGCCGAACAAGCCCTTCAGCCGGTTCTTAGCCTCTTCTTCCAGCTTCTTGCGTTTCGCCTCCGCTTCCGCCTCCGCGCGCTTCTGCGCGTCGGCCTGCACTTGCCCTGCCTTCTGCTCCGCGGTCTGCTCCGCCTTCGACGAATCGACGCCGAAGGCGCGCCCGAGCAACGCCGTGCCCCCTTCTTTCACGATCTGGTTCACGGCGGGCTTCAGGTCGAGATCCGCCGCCGTCGGGTTCCAGGCCGGCCCGATCAGCTTGAGATTGACGGGGATCGGATTCGCCGGCTTCACCTTCCCGCCGGTGAGGGCGGCGATCGTGGCAGGGGCGAGCGCCACGGTGCCGGGCAGATCGAGCGTGCCGTCTACGCGCATTCCGCCCGAGAACGTCATCTCCGCCTCCGGGAGCGAGATCTTGATCGGGTTCTTCAGCCGCGCAACCCCGTTTTCGATCGTCACTCCGAATGGCAACTTCTTGCCCAGGCTCGTCGCGCCGCCCTGCGTGACCTTCCCTGCCGCTCCGAACGGCAACGCCTTCGCGAGCGGCCCGCTCACCGAACCGATGATGTCCTTTCCATAGAACACCCCGTCGAGCACGTTGCCGTCGAGCACGCCGGCCAGCGTCTTCTCCAGATCTCCCGCTCCGCGCAGGTCGATGGCGCCGTTGAACTTCCCCGCCATCAGCTTGTGCGTGGTTCCCGGCGCGACGAGGTTCTCGAGGCCGACGTCGTCGAGCTTGGTCACCAGGTGGAACGGCTCGCCCGGGTGCGCGAGGCGCATCTCCGTCCCGCCGGCGTTCACCATCCCGCCGAACGCCTTCAGCTGCGCGGTGTTCACCTTGACGTGGTCCTCCTCGACCACCACGTCCGCGACGATGTCGGTGACCGTCTGCTTCTTCATCGTCAGGCGCGCGATCTGCACTTTCGCGTGACCGGAGAGCCCCTTGAACATCGCCGGATCGAGCGGCTTGCCCTGCTCCTTCTTCGCTGTCGAGGGGATCAGCATCCGGTCCAGATCGAGATGCGACGAGGCCAGGTCGAGGTCGAACTGCTTCGTCGCCTTCGCCCCGGCGCCCTTCATCTCGTACCACCCCTTCCCCTGGATCTCGTCGTCGAGCACGTGCGCCTTCAGGTCGGAAAAATCCATGCGCTGTTCGGGATTGGCGGTCGACTTGTTCGTCTTGCGGGTACCCTCGATGGCGAGATCGAGCCGGTCGCCGGGCTTCTTGTCGATGGACTTGCCGGGACGAAGGTCCACGCCGGCGAGGTCGAATGTCGCGTCGAATCGCACAGGGCCGTTGCTGGCGGCGGCGCTTTTGGCGTGCGCCACCAGCGTCATCGGGGCGCCGGCTGCCTTCGTCATCTGCTCGGGCATGGCCACCTTGACCGGAGTGAGATCGATGCGCAGCTCGAGTGCCTGCGCCGATTGCGTGCCGCTGCCGTGCACGGTGAGCCCGATCGGACCCGCGAGCATTTTTCCCAGGGACTCGCGCAGCGGCGGGTAGTAGGCCGCGAGCCGCGCCGGGTCGAGATCGTGCGAGACGATCTCCAACCCTTCGATCCGCGGCGACGGCGAGGTCAACCCCTTGGCGCTGCCGTGACCGGTGATTCCGGCCGGCCCGAGATCGAGCTTGAGCTTGTCGATGCGAACATCGCCGGCCACGGCGTCGCCCTTCAAGTCTGTGTCCAGCGACACGTCGAGCTTCTTGCCGCCCTCCGCCCCGGCGAAGCTCAGGCCGGCGAGCTTGATGACGCCCTTGACCGTCGTGGGGCCCGATCCGCCGGCGACGGCCGCACCGAGCTGCGCGTCGAAGTCCGCATCCAAGGTACCCGCCTGCAGCCCCACGTCCTTGCCGGCGAACGGTCCGAGCGGCCCGATGTCGATGGGCGGGTTCACGTGCAGGGCCACGCTGGTCGGGGTCGGCGTCAGCGTCGCTGGAAGCGGGGCCGTCTTCACCCGGACCTCGAGGTTCTGCTTCTCCGCGAGCACCGCGCCCTTGAGGAGCAACTCCAGCGGCCTCCCCGCGCGCAGGTCGTTGACGGTCAGATCGAGGTGCTGGACCGCCAGCTCCTTCGCCCCTCGCGTCGCCTTGTCGATGAATGCGATCTTCCCGTCGAGAAGCGCCGCGTGGTCCACGCGCANGAACGAGAGATCGGATTGCTTCTCNTCCTTCGGCTTCTTCTCCGCGTTCGCGGCCAGCTTCTCCTGNAAACGCTGCAGATTCGTCGTGCCGTCGCGGAGCCGCTCGACNTTCACGGTCAGCCCTTGCACCTCGGCGGAGCGGACCTCCACGCTCTTGCCCGCGGAGAAGATGGCGCGCAGCAGCGCCACCCTCACTTCGGCGCGCTTCAGGTCGACCAGCGGCACGTCCTCGCCGGCGGCGGCGCCGATCTGTACGTCCGAGACGCGCACGCCCAGGCCGGTGAGGAGCTTGGTCGCGACGCTTCCGATCCGCACCGGCCGGCCCCACTCCTGCGACAGCTTCTGCGCCTGCTCTCTCGCCTTGGAAGTGAGGATGCCGTCGAGCACGAACGAGACGACCACGAGGACTACGACGAGGATCGCAATCGCGATGCCGACGATCTTCTGCCATCGCTTCATAGGGCGGCAAACCTAGGCACATGCCGGGCAAGCTGTCAGCCTGCCGCAACATGGTTGCGCAGCAGACGACGCGCCCCCGCAAGTTGACCGCATGCCCCCCCGACCTGCTGCCCGTGAGGCATGCGCAGGAGCGCACGAATGCCGGAGTCGCGCAGGCGCTTCTGGAAGGCGCGACAGCGATCCATCGACGGCGCCCGCTGTGAAGGCACCGGCCCGGGGTTCAACGGGATCAAGTTCACGCGGACGTCGAGTCCGGCGCAGAACCCGGCGAGCGCGTCCGCGTCCGGGTCGGCGTCGTTGATTCCCTCGATCAGCGTCCATTGCAGCAGCACCGTGCGCGGCGCCCTGGCGATGCAGTCCCGCAGCTCGGGCAGGCTCCATTTCCGGGCCACCGGCAGGAGCGCGCGCCGCTGCGCCGGATCGACGGCGTGCAGCGAGACGGCCACCTGCGCCTTCGTGCGCGCGAAGAGCTCGTCCATGCGCGGCACGATCCCGACCGTGCTCACCGTGATGCGTCGCTCCGGCACGGCGAAACCAGAGGGCTCCCGCAGCACGGCGATCGCGCGCAGGACCTCTTCGAGGTTGTCGAGCGGCTCGCCCATCCCCATGAAGACGACGTTCGCCGGCCGTAGCTGCAGATGGCGCGCTGCCAGAGCGTACTGCGCCACGATTTCGGCGGCGGTGAGATTGCGCTCGAGCCCGAGCCGGCCGGTCTCGCAGAAGACGCATCCGCGCGCGCAGCCCACCTGCGAGGAGACGCAGACCGTCCAGCGCTCGCGGGGACGGAGGTCGGAGACCGCCTGATGGATGAGCACGGTCTCGACCACCTCGCCGTCATCGAGCCGCACCGCGAAGCGGACGGTCCCGTCGGCATCCGCGATGACCTCGGCGGCCGGCAGGGCAAACGACGCCTCCAGCTGCGCAAGCAGCTTCCCGGAAGGCCTCTCCGGCGCGGGACGGCCCGCGGCTTGCGCGAGGACGAAGCGCGCCAGCGCGCGCGCCGCGCCAGGGGTGGCTCCGCGCGACCGCGCCCAGCCCGAGAGCGCCTCCTCCGTCATGCCGAAGGGCTGCACAGGCCTGTTCTAGAATGCATTTCATGAGCTGGCTAGCGAGTGTTCGCGCTCAGGAGTAGCCGCTACCCGGCCTTCGGCCGGCGCGGCTAACTCGACTTGGGCCGCCGGCGCTCGCCCAGCCCACGGTAGATGCCGCTCTCGGCCCAGGTGGAAACGCCGGTCGGCCGGCGGTCCCAGTAGTTCACCACCAGGGTCACGCGCAACCGACCGCGCGGACCTTGGACGCGCTTGCCCGGCGTGCGCCCCCGGGCGTCGAGCACGCCGTGCAGCAGGTTGCCCGCGAAGATCGCGTAGCGGTTTCGCCGCGGCGCAACCGTCTCCAGCCGCATCGCGGTGCGGCTTGTGGGCACCTGGTCGGTGACGGCGAGCTGCCCGCCCCGAACCGGGTTGAAGAAGAAGACGCTGGAAAGCCGCGGATGGCGCCGATGGCGTCCCTTCACGTCCTGGTCGAAGTGGAACTCCACCGGGAGGTCTGTGGTGTACGCCCGGCCGAGCCACCACTCGGCGCCAGCACAGCGCCTGGCGCCGGCCAGCGGCCAGAGCGCGAGGACCGCCTCCTCCACGGCGTGCGCCGGCGCCGCGCGGCGAGGGAGCCAGAAGGTGGTGAAGTAGCTCTGGCGCAAGCGCTCGCTACCGATCCGGGCGATGGCTTTTCGGGCGCGGCGGACCAGGGGCGGGGGAAGCGCCGCTTCGATCACGCGCACCAAAGCTTGTGATCGGCTGCCGCGCTGTGGCAGATCCGCCGCACCAATGTCGAATTCCGATTGGTCCATCGAGCGATCGCTGCAGCTGTACAACATTCCGGGTTGGGGCGTCGGCTACTTCAGCATCAACCCCAAGGGCCACCTGGTGGTCCACCCCTTCGGGCAACCCGGCCCGGTGATCGACCTGATGGACGTGGTCGACGACATCCGCGAGCGCAAGCTCGGCTTTCCCTGCGTGGTGCGCTTCCAGGACCTCTTGCGCAGCCGGGTCAAGCAGCTCAACGACGTGTTTCGCAACGCGATCGCGCAGCACGGATACAAGGGACAGTACTTCGGCGTCTACCCGACCAAGGTGAACCAGATGCGCGAAGTGGTCGAGGAGATCCTCGACGCAGGCGCCCCCTGGCACTTCGGGCTGGAGGCGGGCAGCAAAGGCGAGCTCCTCATCGTCCTCGCGCTGAACACGGACCCCGAGGCGCTCACCATCTGCAACGGCTACAAGGACGAGGAGTACCTGCGGCTCGCGCTGATTGGACGCAAGCTCGGGCGCAAGATCCTGGTGGTGATCGAGAAGCTCTCCGAGCTGCCGCACCTGCTCCGCCTCTCGGAGGAGATGAACGTGCAGCCCCTGATCGGGCTGCGCAGCAAGCTCTCCACCAAAGGCACGGGCAAGTGGGAGTCGTCCTCCGGCGACTTCGCCAAGTTCGGGCTCACCACGCCGGAGTTGATCCGCGCCATCGAGATCCTGCGCGCCGCCGGGAAGGTGGAAGCGGCCAAGCTCTTCCACTTCCATGTCGGGTCGCAGCTCACCGACATCCGCACCGTCAAGGACGTGGTCAACGAAGGCGCCCGGTTCTACGCCAAGCTGCGGAAGATGGGCCTCTCCAGCCTGGAGTATTTCGACGTCGGGGGCGGCCTCGGCGTCGATTACGTCGGCGCGCGCAGCACCTCCTACGTCTCGTCGCTGAACTACTCGATGGAGGAGTACGCCGCCGACGTGGTCTACACGGTGCAGCAGATCTGCAGCAACGAAGGCGTGCCGGAGCCGAATCTGGTCTCCGAAAGCGGGCGCGCGCTGACCGCGCACCACGCCTGCCTCCTCATGAANGTCTTCGGCCACATCGAGTTCGGCGAGAACGGCACCGTGCACGAGGAGCCCTCGGCGAGCCCGGGACCCAACGCGCCTGCCGACGCGGTGGCGCCCGTGCCGGAAGATAACTCTCCCATCGTTCGCGAGATGCGCGAGATCGTCTCCGGGATGACGCCGAAGAACTCCGGCGAGGCCTACAACGACGCGGTGGCGAAGAAGGAGCAGGCCCTGACGATGTTCAAGCTGGGAATCCTCGGCTTGGAAGAACGCGCCGCGGTGGAAGGACTCTTCTGGCGCCTCTGCCGCCGCCTCGTCGAGATCAACAAGAAGCGCAAGCGGGTGCCGGGGCCCACGCGCGGCCTCGACGATCGTCTCGCCGACCAGTACATGGCCAACTTCTCGCTCTTCCAGAGCGCGCCCGATTCCTGGGCCATCAACCAGCTCTTTCCCATCGTCCCGTTGCACCGGCACACCGAGCAGCCCACCCGCGATTCCACCATCGTGGACATCACCTGCGACTCGGACGGAAAGATCGACATCTTCATCGAAGGCGAGACGGTGGACGAAACCATCGCGCTGCACCCGTTGCGGCCCGGCGAGCCGTACTACCTCGGCATGTTCCTCACCGGCGCCTACCAGGACATCATGGGCGACATGCACAACCTCTTCGGGCGCGTGCACGAGGTGCACGTGTTCGTCGACGACGACGACCCGGAGGACTTCTACATCGAGGAAGTGATCCCGGGCGACACCATGGAGCGCGTGCTGGCGCGGGTGCAGTACGAGCCGAGCGATCTGGCCAAGCGCATCAAGCAAGCGCTGGACGGCAAGGTCCGCGAAGGCCACGTGAAGCCAAAAGAGAGCGTCCAGCTCACCGACTTCTACGAGCAGGCGATGCGCGGGTACACGTATCTCGGGACGGAGTGATCAGCCCCGCAACCGCAGCGCATCGAGTTTTCGCAACAGGCTCGAGCGAGCGATGCCCAGCTCCTCGGAAATGGCGCGGCGATTGCCGCCGTGGCGCACGAGCGCGGATCGGATGGCGAGCTCTTCCAACTCGTCGAGGGTGCGGCCGCGCAGGACCACCGCGGAGTCTCCAGGCTGTTCGCAGACCCTTGGCGCCCACGGCGCCGGCGCCGGATCGTCGAACCTCAGCGCGTGCGCGCGGATGATGGGAGACTCCGAAAGCAGGGCCGCGAGCTGGACCACGTGACGCAGCTCGCGGACGTTGCCGGGCCAGCGGTGGGAGAGCAGCGCCGCCCGGGCGTCCGGCGCGAACGACCGGTCCGCCGGCAGGAAATGCTCGGCGAGCGGAAGATGTCGTGCGGGCGCGCGCGCAAAGGCGGCAGCTCGACGGTGACCCCGCGCAGCCGGTAGAGCAAGTCCTCGCGAAAGGCGCCGTCGCGCACCCGCAGCCTCAAGTCGTGGTGCGTGGCGCAAACCACCCGCACGTCGATGCGGCGCGGCTTCGGCGCGCCCACGGGCTTCACTTCTCCCGCTTCCAGCGCGCGCAGCAGCTTCACTTGCAGGGGCGTGGGTAGATCGCCGATCTCGTCGAGGAACAGCGTTCCGCCGTCGGCCGTGGCGAACGCCCCGGGCGCGCTGGTGATGGCACCGGTGAACGAGCCTCTCTCGTGCCCGAACAGCTCCGATTCCGCCAACTCGCGGGAGATGGCGCCACAGTTCAGCGGAACGAAGGGGCCGGCGCGCCGGTCGGACAGCTCGTGTACCGCGCGTGCGGCAACCTCCTTGCCCGTGCCGCTTTCGCCGAGGAGGATGACCGGCAACGACGACGGAGCGGCGCGGCGAAGAAGCTCCAGGACCGGCCCCAGCGCGGGATCGCAGGCGACGAGGCCAGGGAGCGACGCCTCCAGCCGCGGACCCGCGCGCTCGACGCGCAGCTCCTTGGAGCCGACGCGGATGCGGGCTCCGGCCTCGATCTCCGCCTCCGCGACCCGCGCGCCGTCGAGGTAGGTGCCGTTGGTGGACGAGAGATCCTTCAGCACCCAGCGGCCGCCCTGTGGGATCAGCCGGCAGTGGAACCGCGAGACGTACCGGTCATCGAGGACGACCTGGTTCGTCGCATCCGCGCCGACCGATAGGAGGCTCTGCAATCCGATGCTGCCTCCCGGGAAGTGCAGCACAAGCGTCGGGACCGGCGGCGTGTGGCGCGGCGAATCCGCGGTGACGCGGTCCGACAGTGCGAGGATCGCTTGAGCCATGTCGCCCTCCGTGCGTGCGATCACCGTATCGGGCGTTCGGCGTTCCGAACATCCGATCGGTGACGGAGAGGTTATGATCGGCGCGCGATGCCTTCCGTGGTCCTCGTCCTGCCCAAGTCGGGATACCGGAACGATGACTTCCTCGCCGCGGCGAAGCGCCTCGGCGTCGACGTGATCGCCGCGAGCGACGTCTGCCACCAGCTCGCCGACATCTGGGAAGACGCGCCGGTGGCGCTCCGGTTCCGGGACGCCCAGGCGGCGGCCGACGAGCTGGCGCGCGGCGTGCGCGAGAGCAAGCCGCTGGCGGTCGTGGGGGTAGACGATCTGACGGCGCTGGTCGCCGCGCTCGCCGCCGCGAGACTGCGGCTTCCGCACAATCCGGCCGAGGCGGTCGCCGCTGCGCGAAGCAAGGCGTTGAGCCGCGCGCGCCTGCGCCAAGCCGGCGTTCCCGTGCCTCGCTTCGAGGTCGTCCCCCGCGAGCTTTCGGGAACAGACCTCGACGCGCTGCTCCAGCGCGCGCCGTATCCCAGCGTGGTGAAGCCGCTGGTGCTCTCGGGGAGCCGCGGCGTGATCCGCGCTGATGACGCGGGGGGACTCCGCTCGGCCTTTCTTCGAGTCGCCGCCCTGCTTCGTTCGCCCGACGTCGCACAGCGCCGCGATCCCGATCTCGAGCGCGTGCTGATCGAGGAATTCGTTCCGGGGCCCGAAGTTGCTCTCGAGGGATTGCTCATGCGCGGCCACCTGCACGTGCTCGCGCTGTTCGACAAGCCGGACCCGCTCGACGGCCCTTACTTCGAGGAGTCGCTCTACGTCACCCCTTCCCGGCAGCCAGCGCCTCTGCAGGACGCCATTGCCCGGGAGGTCTCGCGCGGCTGCGCGGCGCTCGGGCTCGTGGAAGGCCCCGTGCACGCGGAGCTGCGCCTCTCGCCGGACGGTCCACGAATCCTCGAGATCGCCGCACGGAGCATCGGCGGCCTGTGCGGACGGGCGCTGCGTTTCGGCGTCGGGGTGACGCTGGAGGAGCTGATCCTCCGCCACGCGCTCGGGCGCGGGGGCGAGCCACCTCCGCGCGAGAACCGCTCTGCCGGCGTGCTCATGCTGCCCATCCGCGAGCGGGGCGTGCTCCAGGAGGTGCGCGGGGTCGACGAAGCACGCCGCGTGCCCCTGATCGAAGACGTGGTGATCACCGCGCACCTGCGCGAGGAGATCGTCCCGCTCCCGGAGGGCGCGTCGTATCTCGGATTCGCCTTCGCGCGCGGCGACACACCCGAGGAGGTCGAGGCCGCGCTGCGGGCGGCGGGTGCCCGCATCGAAGCGGTGGTCACTCCCAAGCTTCCGGTGGCGTGATCAGACCCGGCCGAACTGGCCGGCGGTGGGCTCCGCTCAACAGAACCAGGGCTCGGTGAGGCGAGGGACGCTCCTCTGCGAGCGCGAGACCCGCCTGGCGGGCGGCCTGCGCAAGGTGCGGTCTGCCAGCGCCCGCAACTCGTCGAATCCGGCGTCGCCGCGCACCGCCTCCACCGAATCGCGCCAGAGCGCGTCGACGCGCGGGTCTTCGTGCTGCCAGCGCCAGGTGAACGCGTCCGAGTCGAAGTCACGCAGCCAGGGACCGGCATCTTCCAGAAGGAGCGATCCGGGCGGCAGCAGCAGGCGAAGAGTGTACTGGACGGGATCGATGGCGCTGACCAGATCGTGCCCGACCGCGAAGTCGAAGAGCGCCGGCAGGTCCTCGAGCGCCGCCCAAGGCGTGAACGGCAGGAGCGTCGGGCGAAGCTCGGCGCCCGCTTCGCGGACTGCGGCGAGCGCGAGCGGCACGTCGGCGGCAGCGTGCCCTTTGCGCAGGGCTTCGAGCACGCGGTCATTGAGGGACTCGACGGCGCTGGTGACGAAGATCATCCCGCAGCGCACGAGCTCGGGGAGCAGCGCGCGATGCTCGAGGAGGTGCTCGATCTTGATCGTGGCGTCGAAGGAGACCCGCGGCCAGCGCTCGTGCAGCTCGCGCGCGATCCGGAGCGCGTGGGTCGGCCCGTTCAGGAAATCGGGGTCCCCGAAGCTGACGTGGCGCGCCCCCACCGCGATCTGTTGCGCCACGTCGGCCAGCACCGTTTCGCGCGGCACCGCGACGAATCGGCCTCGATAGACAGGGACGATGGGGCAGTGCCGGCAGAGGTGCTTGCATCCCCGGGAAGCGTCGACCGACGCGACGAGGCGCTCCTCGCCGTTCCAGGAAAGCTTCGCGTACCGATCGAGGCCCGGCAGCGCTCCGCGCGAGGGCACGGCCACGTCGCGCTTGCCGCTTTCGCTGACCGCCGGCGCACGTCCCTCTTCGAGGGCGCGCGCCAGCTCGACCAGCTCGGCGGTATCCTCGCCGGCGACGAAGTCGCCATGGCGCTCGCGGAGGTGAGCGGCATTGAGCGCGGCGTACANCCCGAAGAACGCCACGCGCGCGCCGGCCTCGCGCGCCTTCTCCGCCACGCGGACGCCGAGCTGCAGAGCGGTGTGCATGGGAACGCTGATCAGGACCAGGCGGGCCCGCGACAGCGCCTGCGGCGAGAGCCTGTCGACGGAGACGTCCTGGGCGGCGGGAGCGAAACCTGCGCGCTCCAAGGCGCCGATCGCGGACGCGGCCGCCACCGGCTGGCGGCCGAGCTCGTAGCAGGAAACGACGAGGATCTCGCCTTGTCCGCGCACGCCTCAGCCCTTGGCGGCGGGCGGCTTGTAGTCCGGCGGGAGCTGCGCGCCTTCGCCGAAGAAGAACTTCTCGGCCTGATCGAAGAGCACCTGGTTCGCCTGCTCTGAGCCGCCGGCGAGGCGGTACTCGTTCATGACCATCTTGAAATGCTCCAGCCACATCTTCCACGCGTCCTGCGAGATGCTGTCGTAGATGCGCTGGCCCAGCTCGTTGTTCCACGGCTTGAAATCGAGGCCCGGCAGTTCC
>JGI25382J43887_10000820_pt1 | contig 11520 bp, 4 predicted proteins | sample GraSoi013_1_40cm_3_FD_43887 | JGI IMG/M metagenome (IMG submission 43887) | reverse complement strand
TACGAGCTGTTGCGCCAGCTCGGAAGCGGCGGCATGGGAACGGTGCACCTGGCCCGCGACGTAGCCCTCGACTGTCCCGTGGCCGTCAAGGTGCTGCGGCCGGGGTTGTGGACGGTCGAATCCGTCCAGCAGTTCGTCCGCGAAGCTCAAATCCTCGCCAATCTGCGACACCCCAACATCGTTCCGGTCCACAAGGTCGATGAGAGTCACGGCCTGAACTTCTATGTGATGGACTACCTGGAGGGCGACACCCTCCAGGCTCATCTCGAGAAGCATGGGCGCCTGTCGGTCGACGCCGCACGTAAACTCGGGCGCGACTTGTTGGCGGCGCTCGGGAGGGCGCATCGGAAAGGCGTGATCCATCGGGATGTGAAGCCGGCGAACGTCTTCCTCGACGAGGAGGGCGCGCTGCTGACGGACTTCGGCATCGCCCGGCGCCTCAGTGCTGGCGAGCAAACGGATCCGGAGATTCTGCAGGGGACGGCGGCGTACATGGCGCCGGAGCAGTTCGCCGGCGTCTCGGACGAGCGCACCGACATCTACGCCGCCGGGATGGTGATCTACGAGGCCTTCACGGCCCGTCGCTGGAATAAAGGTGAGCCCGCTGCTGGAGACTGGTCCGGAGTTCCGCTCAATCTCGCCCGCGTACTGCGTCGGGCGTTGGAGCTAAGCCCCGGTGACCGCTGGCCCTCTGCGACGGCGTTCCGGCGCGCCCTCTGGGGTACCCGCGTCTGGCAATACCGACGGAACGCGATCGGCCTGGCGATCGGGGGCACGGTCGTGGGGTTGTGGATCCATGTATTGACGCCTGTTTCCTCTACCATTCGTTTTCGTGTCGAAGCAGTGATACCCGCGGTGGACGTGGCGGGGACGTGGGGTGATTCAGTCGCGTGCGCATTGGCGCGGAACCTGGATCGTTACCCCGACCTCTCCGCGCACTGTGTCTCGGGACTCGGCCGGTGGTGGCCGGCCGGCTCCCACATTGGCGTGGAGACGGCGATTGAGACAGGCCGGTTGCGCATCCGGCTTCGCGGGCCGCGCGTCGACACGATCGCGATCGTTGGACCGCGGGCCGAGTGGCCGTCCATGGCAGAGAGCCTGGCCGATCGGGTATTCGGGGCGCAGCTCCAGTCGCTTGACTCGCTCGACCGACCGTTACCTCGTGGCGTCCTTCCCAAGAACGCGTTAGGGCGGGCCGCCTTCCAGCGTGCGGAGGGCGCCTTCGCGCGCGGACGCTGGGGCGAAGCGCGAGCGGGTTACGCCGAAGCCGCAGCGCTCGACTCGACGTGCTGGCTGTGTTATTGGCGGCACGGCGAAGTCGGCCGCTGGTTCGACCTCGAAGACGACCCTGCGGACAGTATGCACTACCTCGCCCACCTCAGGGACTTTCCGGACCAGTACCAGAGACTGATTCGGGCGCAGGGCTTGCCCCTGGCGGCCAGACTCGACTCCCTGGAGGCACTGACCCGGCGCTCCAAAGACTTTCTCTTCGGCCAATTCCGGCTCGCCGACGAGCTGTTGCATCGGGGACCGCTCGTCGGGCGCTCGCGGCGCGAAGCGATGCGCCCGTTTCAGGACGTGCTGAAAATTCAAGCCGAGTTCGTCCCGGCATTAGAGCACGTGGCGTGGCTCGACGTCGCTGAAGGCGATTCGATCGGCGCCACCGCGGCCCTCGCGCGCGTGGGGCCGCTCGTCGATCCGAAGGATCCCTCCTTTGCAACCCTGGCCATTGTTGAGCTGGCCTACGCGTGGCGGTTTTTGCCGCCGGCCGACGCGACGCGGCGGACGCGCGACCTGGCCCGGATGGCGCGAGCGGCCGGCATCAAGGATCTGGACGCCGGCGCGCGCTACCTCGCCGGATTCGGAGCTCCCCAAGGAGAGTTGGCCTTCGCGGACCAACTGCTGCCTGAACCGGTGTTCGCGCGCTCCGCCGGCTTGGCGCGCGTCCTGGCGCTCATCGGGATGGGGCGGCCTGATACCGCAATGGTGCTCGCCCGTGGCCTGGCCTACCGCTTTCCGGACCTGGAGGTTTTCGTCGGTGAGCTGGCCGGAGTGCTGGTGCTTGCAGACGTCGACTCCGCGGCGGCCACGGCCCGCTGGGCCGACGCCCTCCCCGCACTTGCGGGGGCGGCTGACGCCGCCACTGGGCGAGTGGCCTTGCAACGGCGGGCCGCTTGGATGCTCGCGATGCTCGACGCGCAGAGGCACGTCGGCCCACAACGTCGCGCCGGACCGTCCACGCTCCCGCCCGGGCCCCTGGCCACATTGCTGCGGGCCGAGGGGGCGGCTGCTAGAGGCGCGGTCGATTCGGCCCTCGCTGCTACGCTCTTCCTGACGGGGATTCCGGGCCAGGACACAGACGATCCATTCTTCCGAACGGTGCTGCATCTGGCGCGTGCGTCGTGGAACGAGAAGGGGGAACACCCGGCACGCGGGATCGCCGACCTCGTCTGGCACGAGGACTCCGATGTGCACCGTTACCCCACTGGAGATCCTCAACCCGCCGAGGTTGACTGGGCGTTGTCCGCGGTCGCCGAGTGGCGACTCGGGAAGCTGCTGGAGCGGACGGGGCAGCCACGGGAGGAAGCCTGTCGGGCCTACGGGACCGTGGTGCGGCTCTGGTCCGGCGGGGACCCACCTTACCGCGCCCGCGCGGACAGTGCCGCCACTCGGCTCGTCGCACTCGGCTGCAAAGGGGCCGCGTGATCGTCATTCGCGCCCTCGGCCCAGTGGACGTCAGCGTGGATGGCGCGGCGGCGCCGGCGAAGCTCCTCTGGAAGAAGAACCTCGCGCTGCTGATTTATCTGGCCCGGTCGCCCAAACGCGTCCGAGCGCGCGAACATCTCGTCGGCCTGTTGTGGGGTGAGAAGCCGGAGGAGAAGGCGCGCCACTCCCTGAACGAAGCCCTGCGCGTGCTGCGCCTGTGTGCGGGTAACGACGACTTCGAGTCCGACACGGCGCAAGTGCGGATTGCGCCCGGCACGGTCGACCTCGACACCGACGCTTTGGAAACGTTGGCGGCGGCCGGCGATTACGCCCGCGCAGCCGCCCTGATCAATGGGGACTTCCTGGAAGGCTTCAGTGTCCGCGGTGCNTCGGAGTTTGACAATTGGCTGGCTGCGGAGCGCCAGCACTGGTGCCGCCGCTCGGTGGACGTGCTGGTGCACCGCGCCGAGCAGTTGCTCGCCGCCGGGGATGTGGCCGCGGCGCACGATACGGTGCGGCGTGCCCGCGAGCTCGATTGGCGGCCTGAAACCGCGGTCCGGACCGCGCTGCGGACGCTCGCGCTCGCCGGAGACCGGGCTGGGGCCCTCGCGCTGTACGACGAGTTCGTCGCGCGACTAAAACGGGAGCTCGGCGCGGCGCCGGACGCGGAGACCAGCGCACTCGCCGAGCGGGTGCGGCTGGAGCGCAGCTGGCGGCTCCCCAAGGCGGTGCGCGAGGCAGNGCGCGCATCCGGGTCGCGTCGCGCCCCGCTGGTGGGCCGTGCTCTCGAGCTCGAGCGGTTGACGGACGCGTGGAGCGCCTGCCAGGCCAGGCGGCGGGCGACCGTCGCCGTGATCGAGGGCGACGCCGGTTCCGGGAAGACCCGACTCGCCGAAGAGCTCGCGGCTCGGGCCCGGCTCGAGGGCGCCGTTGTCGCCGCCGTGCGCGCGGTCGCGGCCGACCAGCACGACGTATGGAGCGGGGTATTCGGGATCGCGCGCGGCGGATTGCTCGAGGCCCCCGGGGTCGCCGGAGCTTCGCCCCACGCGCTCGCGCAGCTGCGCGGCACGGCGCTGCCCGGCGTACCGGGGCGCGCCCTGGCCGAGGTGCTGCGGGCAGTCGCGGACGAGCAGCCGGTGGTCGTCTTCGTAGATGACGCGCACTGGCTCGACCGGGAGTCGATGCTCGCGCTTGGGGCGGTCATCCGCGACCTCGAGCACTCGCCCGTCGCCTTCCTCCTCACCGTGGCGCTACACCCCAGCGATCCGGAGCTGGACGACGTGCGCGCGCGCATCGGCCGCGAGCTCGCCGGCACCGCGGTACAGCTCGGGGGATTCGGGACCGACGAGGTGCGCGCGCTCGGGCGGTGGGCGCTTCCTTCCTACGGGGACGAGCAGCAGGACCGTCTCGCGCGCCGCGTGCTGGCGGATTCCGCGGGCATTCCCCTCCTCGTGGTCGCGTTACTGCACGCCGTAGCAGCCGGCTTCGAGCCGAGTGATGCGCAGCAACCGTGGCCAAGGCCCACGGAGACGTTCGAGCAGACGTTACCGGGCGAGCTTCCGGACAACGTCGTGGCCGCGATCCGTGTCAACTTCCGTCGCCTGTCGGCGGACGCGCAGCGTGTGCTCGTGGCGACGGCGGTGCTGGGGAGCCGGGGGGGTCGGGTCGCCGGCGCGAGGCTCGGCCTGGCCGCGGGCGTCGTCGGAGAAGGGCTGGCACAGGCGCTGGACGAGCTCGAGTGGCAAGGCTGGCTCGCGGCAGAGCCACGGGGCTACCTGTTCGTCGCGCGAATCGTGCGTGACGTGATCGATCGGGACATGGTAACGCCGGGGCAGCGGCAACGGATGCTCGAGGCAGGCGGGCCTTCCACTTGACCGGGTCTTGATCGGGCGCGGTGACTTTATCCCCTCCACTCACGTGAGAGGGTCACATGCGTCGTCGTTCCGCGCTCCTCCTCGCCCTAATGGTCGCCTGCAACGACCAAAATGCCCTGGGCCCCACCCCCGCGTCCCTGTCGCACCGCGCCGCAGCGGCGGGCGCGGCCGCGTCCGAGCCGCCGGGCGTCACCGCGCTGACCTGGAACGTCTACGTCGGCGCGGATATTGGGCGCGTCATCCAGGCCCGGACCGCCGAGGAAGCCATCGCCCTGGCGACCGAGGAGTGGGCGCACGTGCGGGCGACGAACTTCCCCGCGCGCGCGAGCGTGCTGGCGCAGGCGATTGCCGCGCAACGACCGCAGTTGATCGGTCTCGAGGAGCTCGCGATCTACCGGACAACCGACCGGCCGTTCGAGGAGCTCGCGACGCACGTCGCATATGATTTCCTGGCACTTCTTCTCGATACGCTGCACGCGCGTGGTCTCGACTATTCGGCCGCGGCCGTGGACCGCACGACGGACATCCAAGTGCCCGTCATCGTCGCGTTCGACCCGGCGGGACACCCGATCTTCGGCGGTGTGCGCTTCACCGACGGTGACGCCGTACTGGTGCACGGTGGGGTGCTCCGCGCCAATCCGCGATCCGGTTTATACGCGGCCTACCTGCCGGTGACGCTGGCCGGCGTGACCTCAGGAGTCTATCAGGGATGGAGTTCGGTCGAGGCGACGATCGGCGGGCAAACGTACCGATTCGTCGCGACGCACCTCGCGGGCCAGGAAGTCCAGGACATCCAGCTCGCGCAGACCCAGGAGCTGCTCGCGCTGCTCGGCGACGCGCGTCCNACGATTCTCGTGGGCGACTTCAACTCCGATGCCTTCGGCACGGACCCGACGCGCGCTACCCCAACCTACGGGCAGGTGAGCGCGGCCGGATTTCGAGACGCATGGGTCAACCCGGACCGCAGGGCGCCCGGCCTGACGTGCTGCGAGCAGGCCGATCTCCTGAACCCGCGGCCCACCTTCGACCAGCGGATCGACTTCATCTTCGGCCGCAATCTGCCCGGGGGTANCGCGCCGATTCGTCGGGAGGTGGTCGGCGACCGTCCGGGAGATCGCACCGCGACAGGGCTTTGGCCGTCGGACCATGCTGGCGTGGTGGTGACGTTCATGGCCCGACCCGTAGAGCAGGAGACGGTCGCGACCAACTGAGGTGGGCGTGCTCAGCGCGATCGGACGACCAGACACAGGCGCTCGACCTCGGGCTGCGCCACCTGATCCACGTAGCCGATCAGGGTCTCGAACGACCTGCAGGCGCGCGTGGCGACGGCGCTGTCACGTTGCGCTACCGCCACCCGCACGAGGTCGAGCCGCAGGGGCCAGAGCGACGCGACCAGGTCGAGCGGCACGCTGAGCACGGCGTAACGCCGCGTCGCACCGTCCCATAGCCGGAGCGCCCGCGTCGTGTCGTGGCGCGACAGGGCAACGCGAGCGGCCAGGTCTGCGGCGAGGCTGGCCGGGAGTGGCCCCCGCTTCCCGTCGGCGAGCCGGGCCAGCGCGGCGGCGTGGCGGGAGCCCTCGATCCCGTGGCGCGCGAGCAGCCAGTGGGTGGCGGCGTCGGTGTCCGGCGCCGCGCGGACCCGCCCGCGCGCGCGCTCCGCCGCGCTCTGCCAGTCGCCCAGCGCCGGCAGCCCGGTCGCGTGCGCCAGCAGGATCCACAGGTCCCGTTCCCGTCCGGCCGACCCGCCCGTCGCCCGCGCGAGGCGCAAGCGGGCGCTGTCTGCCCATCCTGCCGCGAGATCGGCGGCCACGCCCATGCGGAGGATCCGGGCCCGCTCTGCGTCCGTGGCGGCACGCTGCTCGAGGCAGCGAAGCACGACGCGCGCCGGACCCGTGCGCTGCACCGGCGTTCCGAATTCGGCCGCCTGGAAGGCGAGGTACTGCAACGCCAGGAAGCTGTGCCGGCACACGCCGCGGAGCAGGGCGAGCTGGGCCGGGGCGGAGCCGAGGATGAGTGTGTCGGCGATCCCGACCGCCTCCGCGACGACCGAGGTCGAGTCGATGCGCAGGTAGCGGTGAATCAGGTCCGCGGTCTCGCGACGATCGCCCGCTTGGTGTGCCAGGGAGATCAGATGGCCGATGGCCGGTGAGAACCGCGGATCGAGGTCGAGGACGCGGTTGAACGCGACGCCCGCCTCGCCGACCGTCTCCTCGAACAGACCGGCGAAGTGATAGTAGAACTCGCCGAGCACGTACCACGCCTGGGGATAGTTCGGTGCCTGCTCGGTGGCATGCTTGAAGCGGTCGAGCGCAGCCAGCCCGTCGCCTTCGGTGAGCAGGCGGGTGAACCCGTCGAGCAGCAGGCTGTCGGCGGGGGAAAGTCCCCTCTGATGCACCAGGGCCCCTCGCAGGGCCGCGCCGAAGCCCTGCTCCGTCGGGTCCACCTGTGCGGCGACGAGCGCGAGTCGCAACCGCCCGATTGCGAACCCGGTGTCCGCTCGAATCACGCGGGTGTACTCGTCCCGCGCGGTTCGGTAGTCGCCACGCCGGAACGCCGCTTCGGCGTTCAAGTAGGCCGCCAGTGCTTCGGGGCCGCCGTTCGGGAGCGTGGCGTCGGGGCCGGGCGTGAACTCCGGGTACAACCCCGCCCACACGCGGTCCATCACCTCGGACTCCTCAGCGCCGACTCGCCCCTCCGCTTTCGCGCTGCGTCGCGCCCTGCCACCCTCGTACAGCGTCGCCTGGAGGGTGAGCGTGGGCCCCACGTAGGCGACGCTCCCCTGGACGAAGAACTTCGCGCCGAGCCGACAGGCGAGCGCCTGTGCCTCTTCGTTCGAAGGGTGCTCGCTGGCGATCTGCGCGGCGACGCGGCCGAAAGAGACGACCTCGCCGAGGCGCTCCACGGGGCGGAACCGAGAGATGAAGTACTCGGGGAGCTGAGACGCCGGATAGGGTGGTGTGCCGAGGATGGCGAACGGCATCACCGCGAGGCGTGCCGGTGCGTCGCGTGGCAGCTGGCAGGCCCCGTGCGAGCCAAGTAGGAGACGCAGGGCACCGGCGCCCACGACCGCGATGAGCCCCGCCGCCGCCCAAGGGCGCCACGGCCTGACTTCGGCGCGGCCGAGCGCGGCGAGCCAGGCCGCGGCGGTGGCCGGTCGATCATTCGGCTGCTCGGCGAGCGGCGCGACCAGCGCGGTGGCGAGACGAGTCGATAAGCCCGGCCGCGCGGTGCGCAGCGTGCGGACCAGCCCGGCGCGATCCGCTTTGAACGCCGGCGGCCCACCGCCGAGCGCCTCGAACGCCACCGCGGCGAGACTGTGCAGATCGGCGCGCCCGTCCACCCGCCCGCTCGCCGCCTGCTCCGGCGCCATGTAGCCGGGCGTCCCGATCGCGGCGCCGGGTTGCGTGAGCGAGGACTCCCCTGCGCCTTCCACCCGGGCGATTCCGAAATCGGCGAGCAGGGCCCGACCGCTGTCCTCGTCGAGCAGGATGTTGGAGGGCTTCACGTCGCGGTGTACGATGCCGCGCCGGTGGGCGTACCCGAGCGCGTCGGCGATCTCTCGCACCATGCGGAGGATCTGGTCCGTCGGGACGCGCGCAGTGCCNCGGAGGCGCTCCTCGAAGGTGTCGCCCCGCACGAACGTCATGATGAGGAAGCTGATCCCCTCGCGCGTTTCGAAGTCGTAGACCCGCACGATGTTGGGGTGGTCGAGCGACGCGCCGAGGGTCGCCTCGCGGCGGAACCGCTCGTGGCGCATGGCGCTCGCCGCCACGTCGGGCGGCAGCACCTTCACGGCCACGATGTGACCGAGCGTGCGATGGCGGGCGCGAAACACCGCGCCCATGCCGCCGATGCCGGCGAGGCTCAGCACTTCGTACCGATCGCCGACGGCGCGCTGCACCGCCTCGAGGTCGGGCGTCTGCATGAGAGCACGGGAATGTACCCGTGCTTGCCTGTGGCCGCAGCGTGCCCGATACTCGGGGCGTCATGCCTTCCGTCCTCTGTCGCGTGCTCGGTCCCGTGCGGGTCAGCGTGGCCGGCGCCGACGCGCCCCCAGAGCTACTCTGGCGCAAGCACGTCGCGCTGCTGGTGTACTTGGCCCGGAGTCCCCGCAGGAGCCGCACCCGCGAGCACTTGACCGGCCTGCTGTGGAGCGACCGCGACGAACGTCAGGCCCGTCACTCGTTGAGCGAGGCACTCCGCGTCCTGCGGCGCGCCCTCGGCGACGAGCGGCTACTGGCCGACGTGGACCAGGTTCGGTTGGCGCCGGACGCCGTGACGCTCGACTGCGACCGCTTCGCCGAGCTGTGCGAACGACGCGACTGGACCACCGCCGCCGCGCTGGTCGACGGCGAGTTCCTTGAGGGCCTCGCGATCCCCGAGGCGACCGATTTCGAGAATTGGCTCGCCGCGGAGCGGGCGCAGTGGCGGGCGCAAGCGCTCGAGGCTCTGGTGCAGGGCGTTGCCGCGGCTCTGGCGCGCGGCGACGCGGCAGAGGCGGCTCGAGTCGGCCTCCGCGCGGTCGCGCTCGACCGCACGTCCGAGCCCGCGGCCCGCGCCGCGATGCGCGCCCTCACGCTGGCCGGTGATCGCGCCGCCGCCCTGCGCCTCGCCGATGAGTTGGCGCACGCCCTGCACGACACGATTGGCGCGGCGGTGAGCGATGAGACCGCTCGCCTGGTCGCGCGGGTCCGGGACACTCGCGTCGGCCGCCGCGTCGTCGCCGCCCCGCCCATGGCTCGCCCCCGTCCGCCGCTGGTGTGCCGCGCCGAGGAGCTCGCGACCCTGACGGCGGCGTGGCAACGGGCGCGCGGCGGGCGGGGGCAGGTCGTGATCGTCGAGGGCGAGCCCGGGGAAGGGAAGACCCGGCTCATCGAGGAGCTGGTTGGACAAGCGCGGCTGGATGACGCCACCGTCGCCACCGCTCGCGCCGTGCCGGCCGACCAGACGGTCGAGTGGAGCACGCTGTCTGGGCTGCTCGCGGGTGGGCTGGGCGACGCGCCTGGGCTCGCGGGAGCACCACCGGAAGCCCTCGCCGGCCTCGCGGCGCTCGATGCCGACGTGCGAACGAGATTTCACCCCGCGGCGCCCGCGAGCCCCACCGGGGAAGCGCTCCGGATTGCGGTAGGTGCCGTCGCGGCGGAACGGCCCCTCCTCGTCGCGCTCGACGACGCGCAGTGGTCCGACGCGGCCACGCTTGGGTCGCTCCCCGCCCTGGCCCGCGATACCGCGGCGCGACCCGTGCTCCTCCTGCTCGGCATGTCCCGCGGCTCACCCGACAGCGAGCGGCTGGATGAGCTGCGGGCGCGGCTGAGTCGCGATCTCGCAGGCACAGTCGTCCGTCTGGGGCGGTTCGACGTGGCGGCGCTCGGCGAGCTCGTGCGCTGGGCGCTTCCCCGTTACGAACCCGACGAGGCGGAGCGGCTGACCCGGCGCCTGGAGCGCGACACGGGAGGACTCCCCCTCCTGGCGGTCGCGATGCTCGAGGCCGTGGCCGCGGGATTCAAGCCTGCGCCCGATGCACCAGCCTGGCCGTCCCCGACCCGGACACTCGTCGACTCCCTCCCCGGCGATCTGCCCCCAACCATCATCGGGGTCGTGTGCCAGCGGTACCGCGCGCTCTCCGAGGCGGCGCGGCAGGTGCTCGGGGCGGCGGCCGCGCTCGCACAGCGTGTGGACGCGGACCGGTTGCTTCGTGCCACCGGACTTGAGCCGGCGACTCTGGAGTCGGCGCTCGATGCGCTCGAGTGGGAGCGTTGGCTGGTGGCGGACGCTCGCGGATACGTGTTCACTGCGCCGATCGAGCGGGCCGTCCTGTTGCAGGAGATGATCACCCCTGGTCAGGTCAGGCGGTATCGCGAGCGGCCTTGAAGGGCTCTTGAAGATCGCTTGATACGCTGACGCGAACGTACCTCCCGGACCCGCACCGGGAGGTACCGTGGGATCGGGACGAACGGATGGGCGTCGGGTGGTGCTCGTGCTGATGGACGGCGCCCGGCACGATGTGCTTCGNGATCTGCTCGATCGAGGCGAGCTACCCAACCTCGCGCGCTGGGTGATCGAGCCGGGCGGTATCACCGTTGCGACCACGGTCTTTCCTTCCACCACGGGCGTCGCATACATCCCGTTTCTGTTCGGCCGCTATCCGGGGCCGGCGAACGTGCCAGGCGCCCGCTGGCTTGATCGCGCGGGGGCTGCGGGTGGGCTCCGTGCTCAGTGGCGGGCCGCGCGAAGTTACTGCGGCGTCCAAGCCTCGTGGATCAACCGGGACATCTCCTGTGGCCCATCGATATTCGAGATGGTGCCGGAGAGCGTCGCCATCTGCACGCCGATCATCCGCGGGCTCGTGCGCGGCGGACACCGCCTTGCGCTGCGACGCGCCATCCTCGGGATCGGCGCCCACTTCCTCGGGACGCACGCGGCGCTCGACCGCGCCGTCGCCGACTCGTGGGTCGCCGCGGCGGACGACCCGTGGCGGTTCCTATTCGTNGTGTTCCCCGGCCCGGACGGCCTGTCCCACCTGCATGGACCCAACCATCGCCTCGTACGCGCGGCGTATCGCCACATCGACGCAACGCTGGGTCGCTTCCTCGCGCGCGCGCGGCGCCGTGGCGACCCACCGGTGCTCTTCGTCACGACAGACCATGGGGCGAGCGCGGTCGAGCACCACTGCGACCTCGCGCTGACACTCGAGCGCTGGGGGGTGCCCACGCTCCGGCACCCGTGGCATGTCTGGCGCCGACAAGCGCAGGCCGCCGTGATGGTGTCGGGGAACGGCTGCGCGCACCTCTACTTTCGCCCCCGCGCCGGCGGCCCCGTCCCGCGGGCCGGCGCGGCCGTGCCTTCGGACTTGATCGCGCAGCTCCTCTCCCTGCCCGCGGTTCGGCTCGGCGCGTGGCGCGACGGGGCGGGCGAGGTGATGGTCGCGAGCGGTTGGCGG
>JGI25382J43887_10000819_pt1 | contig 11526 bp, 10 predicted proteins | sample GraSoi013_1_40cm_3_FD_43887 | JGI IMG/M metagenome (IMG submission 43887) | reverse complement strand
AGCACGCTCACGCCGGCGCTCCCTTGTTGGCCATCAGCGAGGCGCGGATGAAATCGTCGATGTCGCCATCCATCACGCCTTCCACGTTGCCGACCTCGACGCTCGTTCGATGGTCCTTCACCAGCTGGTACGGATGGAAGGTGTACGTGCGGATCTGGCTGCCGAAGGCGATCTCCTTCTTCTCGCCGGTGAGCTCGGACAGCTCGTCCCGTTGCTTCTTCTGNGCGATCTCGAAGAGTCGCGCCTTGAGAATGCGCATGGCGGTGTCGCGATTCCGGAGCTGCGAGCGCTCGTTCTGGCACTGCACGACGATGTTGGTCGGCAAATGCGTGATTCGGACGGCGGAGTCCGCGGTGTTCACGCCCTGCCCGCCCGGTCCCGAGGAGCGAAAGACGTCCACGCGCAGCTCGTCCTCGCGCACCGTGACCTCGACATCGTCGACTTCGGGCGCCACTGCCACCGAGGCGAACGACGTCTGGCGCCGCTTGGAGGCGTCGAACGGCGAGATACGGATGAGGCGGTGGACCCCGGTTTCACCGCGCAGATAGCCATACGCGTACTCGCCGGTGACCTCGATCGTCACCGATTTGATGCCGGCCTCTTCCCCGGGCAGCAAATCGACGACCTCGGCCTTGAAGCCGTTGCGCTCACACCAGCGGAGATACATCCGCATGAGCATCTGCGCCCAGTCCTGCGACTCGGTCCCACCCGCGCCCGGATGGATCGAGAGAATCGCTGCCTTGCCGTCGTGCGGTCCCGACAGCATCAGCTTCAGCTCGAACTCGTCGACCGCCGCGCGGAGCCGGGCCACGCCGTCGACGATGTCCTTGTCGAGGCCGTGATCCTCGTGCTCGGCCGCCAGCTCGAGCATCACACCGAGGTCCTCGGCCTGACCGGCCAGCTCCTTGGTCCGGGTGACGAGGCGCGAGATTTCTGTCCGCTCGCGGATCAGCTCCTGAGCGCGGCGGTTGTCTTCCCAGAACGTCGGAGCGCCCATCTCGGCGTCGAGCGCAGCCAGACGGGCTTCCTTGGCCGGGATGTCAAAGATGCCTCCGGAGCTCTTCCACGCGCCGGGTGAGATCGCCCACGTCCCGCTTGTGTTCGCCGACCATCACGCTGCCTTTCCGGTGGCCGTAGCGACGAGGGCGCCCCCCGACAGCACCAGCGCCGCGTACGCCAGCCACTCCCCCGCCCGCGTATAGAGCGTCACGCGCGAGCGGAGCGTCGCCTGGCCGACCAGGTCGCCNCGCTCGAACAGGCCGAGTGACGTNGCGATGCGGCCCTTTGGNGTGATGAAGGCGCTCACCCCGGTGTTGGCGACGCGCACGACGGCCGTGCGGTGCTCNACGGCGCGAAGCGGGTACATCGCGAGATGCTGCAGCGGCCCCTCGGTGTGGCCGAACCAGGCGTCATTCGTCATGTTCACCATCACACGCGCACCACTCCGCACGAACCGCCGGAACAACTCGGGGAAGATGCCCTCGTAACAGATCACGACGCCGAACGGGGCTGGCGGACCCGGAAACACGGTGGCGCGAGCACCGGGCTCGAGCTCGGAGATGAACTCGGCCCAGCCCTTCACGAACCCGATGATTCCCGACAGCGGCACGAACTCTCCGAATGGAACCAAGTGGATCTTATCATACCTGCCGATGATGCCCTGTCCGGTGAGCAGGAACGCGGTGTTACGTTGTCGGCCGGATTCGGTCACGTCCACCGTGCCGACCAGGAGCGGCACCCCCGACTGAGCGCTCAGATCGCGCAATGCCTGAAGCAGGTATGGATCCTGCCGGAGGATCGTGGGCGAGGCCGTCTCGGGCCACACGATCAAGTCCGGCTTGCGTTCGGCCGCCTTCCGGGTGAGATCGCCATAGATCCTGAGCGTGGCTTCGGTGTGGCTCCGGTCCCACTTCAGTGGCTGCGCGATGGAAGGCTGCATGCCCGCGATCGTCACCGTCGCCGCCGGCTCGGCCTCGGCCAGGCGCATTCGACCAAAGCCCAAGGTCGAGGCCAGCAAGACGCCCGCAACGGCGACGCCGAGCAGCGCGCGACGGTACTCGACGACCACGGTGGCGGTGATCGCGGCATTGACGGCGCACACGACGAAGGAGACGGCGTGGGCCCCACCAAGCTCGGCAACCTGGATCACGGTGAGCTGACGGTACTGCGAGTAGCCCAGCTCGCCCCAGGGAAATCCACCGAGGAGCGTGGCGCGGAGCCACTCACCGGCGACCCACAGGATGGGCGCGGCCAGGCAGGCCCAACCCGCGCCGCGGCGGCGAGCGATCAAGGCCATCGCCGCCGCAACGAGACCGAAGTAGAGAGCGCAATAGCCCGCGAGCGCCATGGTCGGCGCCCACGTCAGCGGCCACGGGATGTCGCTGTACGTGCGAAACGTGAAGTTCAGCCAGCGCAGCAGCGGGAGAAAGAACGCGAAGCCGGCGAGCCAGCCCCACCCGAAGGCCGTGCGCGGGGGCGCCGTCACCGCGACGTAAAAGACGGGCACGAGCGCGATCCACGCCGTGCCGGCCCAATCGATGGCCGGATAGGCGAGCCCGAGCGTGAAGCCGCCGCCCACGCACAGGACGAAGCGGATCAGGACCAGACGGATGCGGTCGCGCAGATCGGACTCCGTCAGCGGCCGCCGCCAAGACGGTCGGCGAGGAAGCGCGGGAGTCCCGCGGCCACGATCTTGGCGCGCGCCGCGCCGACGTCGTAGAGCACGCGACGGACGGCGATCCGCCGCTGCTCGGTGTCCCAGAGCACGTAGGCGGCGCGAGGATCCCGGTCACGCGGCTGACCGACNCTGCCGACATTCACGATGTAGCGACACCCGGCCTCGATGGCGATCTCGCTCGGATGGGGTTCCCAGTCCCGTCCCCATGATCCCGACGACCACACGCGGGGAATGTGGGAGTGGCCGACGAAGCACACGCGTGTGGCGAAGGCTCCGAAGGCCGCGAAGCCGTCCTCCGCAGAGATCAGGTACTCCCACTCGTCGGGACCGGCCGGCGACGCGTGGACCAGCGTCGCGTCCTCGACTTCTCGAACGAGCGGCAGAGCGCCCATCCAGGCATGGGCGTCGGTGTCCAGCCGCTCGCGGGTCCACTCGGCNGCTGCCCGCGCGTGGGGATTGAACCAGTCGAGATCGAGCTGTCCGGCCACGGCGCGCTCGTGGTTGCCGCCGACGACGGCCTGGCAGCGTTCCCCGACGAGATCGATGCAGGCGGCCGGATCGGCGCCGTATCCGACGACGTCACCAAGGCAGAAGACCGCGTCGCTGCGGTCGGCGGCGTCGGCGAGGACGGCNCGAAGCGCCTCCAGGTTGGCGTGGACATCGGAGAGAACGGCGTACCGCACGGCCGACGATCAGGACGCTGCGCGCAGCTCTTTGTGGACGCGATCGAGGATCCCGTTGATGAAGCGGCTCGACTCCTGCGTGCCGAACTTCTTGGCGATCTCGATCGCCTCGCTGATCACGACCTTGGGAGGCGCGTCGTCGCGCCAGAGCATCTCGTAGACGGCCAGGCGCAGGATGTTCCGGTCGGCCACGGCCATCCGGTCGAGATCCCAGTGCTCGGCGTATTGCGTGATGATGCGATCCGATTTCGCCTGGTTCTCCTTGGTGCCACGGACGAGCACGTCGGCAAAGCTGCGCGTGTCGCCGTCGACGGGATGACGGCTCCAGAACTCGTCGGCGTGAGGCGTCGGATCGTCCTCGCCGTAGACGTCGAGCTGATACAGGAACTGGAGCGCGACTTCGCGGGCTTTGCGACGTCTACCCACGGTGCACCTTGGCGATGAACTCGGCCATCTCGACGGCGGCCTCGGCCGCTTCCTCGCCGCGGTTGCCGACGTCNCCGCCCGCGCGGTCCCACGCTTGCTCTTCGCTGAGCGCGGTGATCACGCCGAAGGTGACCGGCACGCCAGTGGCCAGAGCGACCTCGCGAATTCCGGTGGCGGCTTCGCGGGCGACGTGCTCGAAGTGTGGCGTCTGGCCCCGGATCACCACGCCCACACAGGCGATCGCTCGATACCGCCCGCTGCGCGCGAGGTGGCTGGCGGCTTGGGGAAGCTCGAAGGAGCCGGGCACCCAGTGGACCTCGATGTCATTCGCTCGGACGCCGGCGGCGGAGAAGGCGTGGGTGGCACCGTCGACGAGCCGCTTGGTGATCCGCTCGTTGAAGCGCGCGGCCACGACCGCGAACCGCGTGTTCTCGCCACCACGATGGACGGCGCGCACCGCGGTACGACGACGGGGAGCCCGGCCCGCCATGTCAGGGCAGCGCGGAGAAGAGGTGCCCGAGCTTGTCGCGCTTTGTGCTCAGGTACCGGTGGTTGTCCGGCGTGGCCGGCGTCTCGACGGGGATGCGCTCGACGATCTGCAGGCCGTACGCTTCGAGGCCCACCCGCTTCTTCGGGTTGTTCGTGAGCAGGCGCAGGTTCTTCACGCCCAGATCGACGAGGACCTGAGCACCGATCCCGTAGTCGCGCTGGTCGGCTTTGAAGCCGAGCGCCTCGTTCGCCTCGACGGTGTCCTTGCCCTGGTCCTGCAGCTCGTACGCGCGCATCTTGTTGATGAGGCCGATGCCGCGGCCTTCTTGCCGCAGGTAGACGAGGATGCCTCGGCCCGCCTCCTGGATGATCTCGAGCGCGCGGCGAAGCTGCGAGCCGCAGTCGCAGCGACGACACTGGAACACGTCACCGAAGAGACACTCCGAGTGCATCCGGACCAGCACCGGCTCGTCGCCGGCGACGTCGCCCACGACGAGGGCCAGAGGTGTCCGGCTTTCGACCGTCGTCTCGTAGGCGATCGCGACCAGCGTTCCGAATTCGGTCGGGAGCCGGGTCTGTGCGATGCGACGGACCAGCTTTTCTTTCCGCGTGCGGTACGCGATGAGGTCCTTGATCGTGATCATCTTGAGGCGATGTTGCCGCGCCAGCTCNGCCAGGTGCGGCATCCTCGCCATCGCGCCGTCCTCGTCGAGCACCTCGCANATGACGCCGGCGGGGAAACAGCCNGCCATCCGCGCCAGATCGACCGCGGCCTCGGTGTGACCGGCCCGCCGCAAGACGCCGCCCGGCATCGCGCGCAGCGGCAGGATGTGACCGGGGCGCGTGAGATCTTCGGGGCCGCTGTCCGCGTCCACCATCGTGCGAATGGTGACGGCGCGGTCGTAGGCCGACGTGCCCGTCGTCACACCACGCCGGGCGTCCACCGTGACGGTGAACGCAGTGCCGAGTGGCGCCGTGTTGTCGGACACCATCATGGAGATCTTCAACTCGTCGAGCCGCTCGCCGGTCATGGGCACGCAGATCAGCCCCCGCCCGTACTTGGCCATGAAGTTGACGGCCTCGGGCGTCGCTTTGTCGGCCGCCATGAGGAGGTCGCCCTCGTTCTCACGGTCCTCGTCGTCGGTGACCAGGAGCATCCGGCCTTGCCGGATCTCCTCGATGGCCTCTTCGATACTCGCGAACCCGGTCATGACGATCCTCGTAATGCCAGCGAGCGCACCACATACTTGCCGATCACGTCGGCCTCGATGTTGACCGGCTGTCCCACGCGCAGCCGTCCCAGCGTCGTGGCGGCCAGCGTGTGCGGAATCAACATCACCTCGAACGCGGCCGCCTCCAGCGCGGCCACCGTGAGGCTGACTCCATCCACAGCCACCGAGCCCTTCGGCACGATCAGCGCCGCGAACTCGGGGTCGGGCAATGCAATCCGCACCCGCGCCGTAGATTCTACACGGGATACGTCGGTCACGGTGGCCACCCCATCCACGTGGCCGAGGACGAGGTGTCCCCCCAGGGCTGCGCCCAATCGGAGAGGGCGTTCGAGGTTCACCAAAGCTCCGGCGCGAAGGTGGCCGAGGGTGGTGCGCTCGAGGGTCTCGGGGCCGACATCGAAGGCGAGCGTGGTCGCATCGCGCGTCACGACGGTGAGGCAGGCGCCGTTCACGGCGATGCTGGCGCCGACATCACTCCCGTCGAGGGCGATCAGGGCGCGGACCGTGAGGCGCCGGGTGGAGCCTTCGCTGGTGACGGCGACGATTTCGCCGACTTCTTCGACGATGCCCGTGAACATTATTCGCCGCGGGCGAGGTCGGCCTCGATCAGGAGATCGTCGCCGATGGCGTGCACGGTAAGATCACGCAGCCGTGCGGCATCCTTCAGCGCGCGGCCGACGCCTCCGATCACACCGGGCGCGGCGCGACCGCCGAGCAGGCGCGGGGCAACAAAGATCGCGACGCGATCGACCAGGCCCGCTTCGAGGAAGCCGGCGTGGACTTCGCTGCCGCCTTCGACGAGGACGCCCCGGACGTCGCGCGCGAACAGCGCGGCCAGTATCTCCTGGACGTCGACCCGCGCATCGCGCTCGCTCACGCGCACGACCGTCGCGCCAGTCGCTTCCAGCCCGCGCATCCGTTCGACCGGGGCGTGGGCTCCCACGACGACCACGGCACGGGATGGCGTACCGGNCGAGATCAGTCTCGCCGCCGGCGGCGTGCGAGCGGACGTATCGAGTACGACACGATACGGCTCGCGCGGCCACGGCCGCTCCAGCCGGACGGTCAGCGCAGGGTCGTCGCGCAGCGCGGTCTCCACGCCCACGATGATGGCATCGACCTCGCTGCGGAGTCGATGGGCCTCGCGGCGCGCCGCCTCTCCGGTGATCCACTGCGANGTTCCGTGGACATCGGCGATGCGGCCGTCGAGCGTCATCGCCGCTTTCAGCGTNACGTGAGGCCGNCCCTGCCGGCTCGACGTGAAGAAGACGCGGTTCTGGCGNACCGCCTCATCGCCGAGCACGCCGACGGCGACGTCGACCCCGGCCGAGCGCAGGATCTCGAGGCCTCGNCCGTTCACGCGCGGATCAGGGTCGCCGGTGGCAATGACGACACGGCGAACTCCGGCCGCGACCACGGCCGGCGCGCAGGGCGGCGTGCGACCGTGGTGCGCGCACGGCTCGAGGGTCACGTAGAGCGTGGCGCCGCGCGCGTGGTGGCCCGAGGCCGCCAGCGCAACGGTCTCCGCGTGCGGCCGGCCGGCCGCCTCGTGAAAGCCTTCCCCGATCACCACGCCGTCCGCCACGATGACGGCGCCCACGAGAGGGTTCGGCGACGTGAGACCACGCGCGCGCTCGGCGAGCCCGAGCGCACGCCGCATGAAGCGTTCGTCGGCCTCCGCGGTCATGCTGCGGGCACGAGCGCGTCCACGAAGCGCTCGGCGTCGAAGGACCCCAGGTCTTCCACCTTTTCGCCCACGCCGACCAGCTTNATCGGGAGCTTGAGCTCGCGCACGATCCGCACGACGATGCCGCCCTTGGCGGTGCCGTCCAGCTTCGTGAGGATCACGCCGCTGACGCCGATCGTCTCGTGGAACATCCGCGCCTGGGCGAATCCGTTCTGTCCCGTCGGGGCGTCGAGCACCATCAGGCTCTCGTGGGGCGCGCCGGGCAACTGGCGCTCGATGACCTTCTTGAGCTTGGCCAGCTCGGCCATCAGGTTCGACTTGGTGTGCAGCCGACCAGCGGTGTCGATGATGAGCGTGTCGACGTTGCGGGCGGTGGCGGCCTTGAGCGCGTCGAANACGACCGCGGCGGGGTCCGAGCCGGCGGCCTGGCGGATGACGTCCACCCCGATCCGCGCCCCCCACGTCTCGAGCTGCTCNATGGCGGCCGCGCGAAACGTGTCGGCGGCGGCCAGGAGCACCTGCTTGCCGTCTCCTCGGAGCTGAGCCGCCAACTTCGCGCACGTCGTCGTCTTGCCGGAGCCGTTCACGCCCAGCATGAGGATCACGGCCGGCCGACGGTCGAGGTCGAGAGGTTGCACCGCCGGCGCCAGGATCTCGTTGAGAAATTTACGGAAGAGCGGCCGCAACTGCTCGGCCCGGGTCACGGTCCCGAACATGACCTCTTCGCGTGCGCGGTTGACGAAGTCGGCCGCGAGCGGGGCGCCCAGGTCGGCTGCGATCAGCGTCTCCTCGAGCTCGGTATAGAGCGCTTCGTCGATGGGGCGATCGGGCTCGAATACGGCCTGGAGCTCGGAACTGAGGTACTCTCGCGAACGCCTCAGGCCTGCGCCGAGGCGCTCACCGAGAGACGACAGGAACTTCACTGCTGGGGCGGAAGGACGAGCCGGGAAATCACCGCGCCGCTGGGCCCGAGAGCCGGCAACACCCGGCCATTCAGCTCGAAGCTCACGCCCCCGGCGTTGCCGATGGTGAGAACAAAGGGTCCATTCGATACCCACTCGCGAACCTGACCGGCCGGAATCGTTTCCTCGCTGAGACGGCCATCTTCGGTTCGCACACGAATCCACGTCGGCTCGGATACCCGGGCAACCAGATGGTACGGCGACGTCACGGCCGCCACGACGCCGCTCAGGTCCGGAGTTGCCGGTTGCGCCGGTGGCGCTGCCGGCGCTGAGGGCGGCGTCGCCGGCGAGGCAGACGGCACCGAGGTCGGCGGCGTCGCATGGACGCTCGCGACAGCCGGCGGCGCCGTGTGGACCGTCGCCACGGGCGGTGGCGAAATGACTCGTGGGGTAATGACGGGAGGTGGAGCGGCGACGGGTTCGCTCACGGGGGGCGACGGAGCCTCAGCGATCGCCGGTGTAGAGGACGGACTGAGGGACGGAGATGAGGTCGTATCGACCGTCCGTTTCTCCGTCGTGTCCTTTCCCGACTGAAGCGCGAGGGTCACCCCGAAGAGCGCCAGGCCGAGGACAACCAGCAGGATGAAGCTCACGAGGACCGTCGAGCGGCTCCGGGCCTCGGTCTCCGCCGACGGTGGTGGGGCCGCCACCTTGACGGGTTGCGTCGGAACGGAAGGCGTCCGTACCGATTGGGAGTGGTAGAGAGCCAGGGCCTCCTCGACCGGTTCGTGGAGCGCCTGACAATAGGCCCGGATGTACCCCCTGGTGAAGACTGGGGCCGGAAGCGCGCCAAAGGTATCGGCCTCGAGGGCCTCGATATAACGCGACGCGACACGGGTCAGACGCGCGACCTCGTCGAGCGACAGTCCACGCCGAGCCCTTAAATCACGCAGATACGTGCCGAGCGACGTCGTTCCCGACATCTCAGTGTGTCTAGCCTATCAGATGTGGCGCCTCATTCATCAGGATTGAGGTTGACCGAGACGAGCTTCGAAAGGCCGGGCTCCTCCATCGTCACGCCATAGAGAACATCCGCCGCTTCCATCGTGCGCCGGTTGTGAGTGATGACCAGAAACTGCGTCTGGCTGGTCAGCTCACGCAGGACTCTCAGGAAACGATGGATGTTGGCATCGTCGAGCGGCGCGTCCACCTCGTCGAGCACGCAGAATGGGCTCGGGCGGAAGTAGAAGATCGCGAACAGGAGGGCCAGTCCGGTCAGGGCGCGCTCACCACCGGAGAGCAGCGTCACGGACTGCAGGCGCTTGCCCCGAGGCTGCGCCATCAGGTCGACGCCCGTGTCGAGGGGATCGCCGCCTTCTTCGGCCTCCACGAGCCGCAGCTCCGCGCGGCCGCCTTCGAACAGCCGCTCGAAGATCTTCGCGAAGTCGCGGTTGATCTGCTCGAAGGCCTGGACGAAGCGTTCCTGCGCNGTGTGCGTCATTCCCCGCAACGCCTTCTCGAGGTCCTTGATCGACGCGGTGAGGTCGTCGTGCTGTGTGCGCAGAAACGTGAGCCGCTCGTCGAGCTCGCGATACTCCTCGTCGGCGACGAGGTTGACGGGGCCGATGGCGGACAGTTTCTCCGCGAGCTCTCGCACCCGCTGGCCAAGCGTCGCGAGGTCCNGGTTGGGATCGTGGCGNGCCAGCAGCGCGGCNGCATCCACGCCGTACGTCCGCTGGGCGTCGAGCGCCAGCTCCTCGCGTCGGACACGCCGCTCGGTCGCCTGCAGCTCGAGTTCGTGCATCGCGCTCACCAGGCGATGGAGATCGCCCTCGGCCGCGCGCAGCTCCTGCTCGATGCCGCGCAGCCCGTCCAGGAGCGTCTCGTGGGCTTCCGCCGCCTGGCGCGCCGCCGCCTCCGCGCGGTCGCGGTCCATCGCCACGTCGCGCGCTGTCGAATCCGTGCGCTGCCGCTCCTCCTCCAACCACACCCGCCGCTCGCCGAGCTGCTGCTGCCGGGTCTTCCCCTGCTCGAGGCGCTGGGTGAGATCGGCCTCCATCTGGTCGGCGCGCACGAGNTCCCGCCCGAGGGCCTCGACGCGCTCACCGATCGAGCCGACCTCGACCCGGCACGCGGTGAGCTGGGTCACCAGCGCGGTCTCCTCGGCCTGAGCGTTCTCGAGAGCGTCGCGGATTCCGCGAATCGTGCTCTCGTGCGCGGTTTCCGCCTCGCGTGCCGCCGCGACGCGCTGCTCGAGTCGGGCCAGCATCGCCCGTGTCTCGTCGGACTCCCGGGTCACCTGGCCGGCTTCGATGCGCACGGTCTCGGCGTGCCGGTGTTCGCGTTCGTGCTCACGGATCGCCTGTTCCAGATCTTTCTCACCGGCGACGCGCTCGGCCTGGCGCTGGCCGACTGTCTGCTCGCACTCGGCGATGCGCACGCGCAGCGCCGCGACATCAGCTTCGGTCTGGGCGACCGTGGTCTGCGTGATCCCCACCGTCTCGGTCAGTTCGCGGATCTGCTCGTCCAGCTCCCGCAGCTGGCGTTTGCGGGCCAGCAGCGAGTGCCGGGCCTCGCCGCCCCCCGCACCGCCGCGCAGTCGCCCCGTCGGCGCCAGCACCTCGCCGTTCGGCGTGACGTACGTCGCGCTGACACCGTTCCGCCGCCAGAGGGTCTCCGCCTGATCCAGATGATCGACGATCGCAACCTGGCCGAGCAGGAAGTGGACGAGGCTCTCGCGAGGCGCCGTAACGCGACGAGCGATCCAGCGCACACCGTCGTCCTCGGGCAAAGGGTCGGAGGCTGACGACAGGCACTCGAGGGGCAAGAACGTCGCGGCGCCGGCGCCGCGTTCTTGGAGAAACGTGACGGCGGCGCGGGCCTGGTCGAAGCGCTCGACCACGACCCAAGCCAGGCGCTCGGCCAGCACCGCCTCCACAGCCCGCTCGAGGTCGGGAGGAACGTCGAGGAGATCAGCGACCGTTCCCACCACGCCGTCGACGCCGACACGGCCTTCGCGTTCGGCCGCCTCGAAGATCGCGCGGACCCCGCTGTCATATCCCTCGCGGACACGTTCGAGCTCGCGNAGCGACTCCGCGGCAGAGGTGCGNGCGGCCAGGGTCAAGCGCGCATCGGCCAGTCGTGTCTCGGCGTCTGCCAGCCCGCGCTCACGNGCGGCCAGCTGAACGGCCAGCTCTTCGCGCTGACTCATCAGCGCCGCGAGCTCGGCCAGAGCGCGATCACGCGCGGCCTCGAGCNCGGTGCGAGCCGCCACGATCCGCTCNGCCTCGGTCTCGGCCTCGCGCAACTCGNTGGCCAGGCGCTCGCCNCGGCGCGCGAGCTGGCTCTCGCGCTCGCGGAGCTCACCGGCCGAGCGCATCAGATCCGTGCGCTCGGCAGCGATACGAATCTGCTCGAGACGCAATCCCTC
>JGI25382J43887_10000818_pt1 | contig 11527 bp, 10 predicted proteins | sample GraSoi013_1_40cm_3_FD_43887 | JGI IMG/M metagenome (IMG submission 43887) | reverse complement strand
GGGACGGGCGAATCCAGGATGGGCGGAGCGGGTTCTTCGACTGGCGCTGGCGGGGGTAGATCGGTAGGGGGGAGTTGTCGCGGCTTGCTCGGTGGTGCCGCTGTCCTTCCGCCGCTCTCAAGCAGGGACTGATCCCTGGGGAGCGGAGCGGGGTCCTGGAGTTTGAGAAGTTCGTCAACGAGGTCATCAGCCGTCCCGATCGCGGGCCCACGAGGGGGCTCGATGGGTGTCTCAGCAGTCACCAGGGCACCTGGATGCGGTAGAGTCGTTAAGGGGCATCTGATGCGAGGTGTCGCAGTCAGGCGACCGAGCACGCGGTCCATGCGGATGTCGTGGCGGAGAGCTTCGATCGAACTAATCCGGCGGGTCATCCCGCGGTAGAGAGGATCGGTGTGTACAGGCGACAGGCCCACGGTCGCCTTGATGTCGCCAGGCAAGACGACAACGGCGCGGAACTCGGGCATGGCCCGAAGCTCATTAGGCTCCAACAGGCGTCGGACCTGATACACGATACGCGTCCCGCGGCGTGCAATAGACAGCGGACTCTTGTGCTCATATTGGACGCCCGGTTCGGGCACGATTGTTTCTCCGAGGGCCTGGCAGATTTCGTCAGCCTGCTCCGGACGCAGGTCCCGCCCGAAGATGATCCGCGTATGCAAATTGGCAATGAGGGTATCCGCCTTTGTTTCCCCGTACACGTCGATTAGCTGTTTGCGGTCCTGCGTCGCGATGACGAACGACACGCCCATGTCCCGATATGTCGCAACGAAATCCTGAAAGGTGGGGATTAGACCAAGTACTCCCAGCTCATCGAGAAGGAAGGTTATCGGCACCGGGAGCTTTTGGGATTCCCGCGCGCGGACGAGGTCATCAAGCTCTTGAAGTAATTGCCGGAGGAACAATGCCGTGAGGACCCGGCGACGGGAACCAGGTTTACGCGGTAGACCGATGATCAAGGTCGTGGGCTGGCGGGCGACGACCGACAAGTGGAAATCCGACCGGCTTGTCGCCGCGATGACATCAGGGTCGCGGAAGATGATCAGCACGTTTTGGAGACCCTGCCATGCTCCGACTGTTTTGTCGTCGCGCGCTTGGAACACCTTGGAATAGCGATCGCGCCAGACAGCCCGGCCGCCATCGACGTGCTCGATGTACGCCATGAACTCCGACGGGTGGAGGTGAGACAGGCCAAGGATGAACGCCAGCGACCTGGGTGGGGGGACGACTCCTAGAATGTTACGCATCTTGTCCTGCAGGAAAGTGCCCAGGAGGCGGTCGGGACTCTCCTCGCAGACCAATTGAATTGTTGTGGCGAGCATGGTGAGTTCGGTTTGACGCCAGTACGGGTCTTTTCGGTTGTATTCCGTGTCGTTGCTCAGAATTGTTTCCGCCGTGTCCAATGCATCTCCCACCGTGTGCACATAGTCGAGAAAATTGTGCCCCGCGCTATCGGAACTCATCGGGGACCATCGGATTACCCGACGGTCATACTGCATGGCGATCGGTGCCGCAAACTCCCACAGGTCGGGGTCCTTCACATCGACGGCGACCGTCGACATCATGGCTGGGACATGCCGGCCGTCGAGGCGCGCGTCCGTGGCGAGCCACCGTTTAATGAGTCCGCTAGTTTTGCCAACGCCAGTCACCCCAAGGATCCAGATGTGCTGGCAGCGATAGGGCAGCGGAAGCCACACGTCGACCCTATGGGGACGGCCCTTGTCAGGAACCGTGTGGCCCAAGGGAAGGGCACCCGCATCGGCCATCGCCTCGGGAGGGGTGCCGCGTGGACGGAGGAAGGAGCGCAGTTCGTCGCGCGTGGCATAGGTGGTCGTTCTTCTGCGCGCGGGTCCCTCGGGCACGAGGCGTGTGAGTGCGAACAAGTAGGCCGATGCTCCGCCCACAACGATGAGAAGCATTGTCGCCCCGAAGAACCAGCCGCCGGGTCCGCCGGTCCATCTGTGAAACATCAGCCACCACTGACGGCACCACAGGTAATCGGCGGTGCTAGGCAGGGACGAGTTGGCGAATAGCGTGGTGGACGTACAGCGCGCGAGGACGGCTCCCACCTGCCATCCCTCCCCGCTGGCGAGGTCCCAGATCCAGCTCTCAGTATTTCCCAGGGCATAGTGGGCGAATGCGACCATTGACACGTGCGTGCCGAGGAGCCCGGCCACCAGAGCACTGATCATCAAGCTCCATCCAGGGAGGCGGGACGGGAAGGTAGGATCACGCATCGCAGCACGCTACGTGTGGCCCGTGGGCGGGGCCCTAGTCCCTGTAGCGGCAGAGGAGGGTGAATCGGGGAGAGGGACGCCGAGAGGGCTGCTTCCTCCCCCCGCGGGGGGCGTGGGGCCAGGTCCGCCGTAGCCGCCGTCCCTACTCCCGGCCAGCGTGGCGGCACGGCTCGCGGTCCAGCCTGAGACGACACCCGGCAGTGATCCCACGAGACGCGCTCCTACGAACGCGGCGACAGTCGCCCCCGCGACCGACTCAGCGCGACCCACAAACGAGCTAGCGAGGCCTTGCACATTTAGCAGAGCAAAGATCCCCACCCCCAACCCGATCAGCGCCTCGACTGGGATCCTGATCACACCGAGCGTTGTCCCACCCGACCGTGCGACTTCGACAAAATCCCGTAACGGCTGCACCACCGCCAGGCTCACCACGATCCCCACGATTGCCTGCGCCAGCAAAATAACGAGCGAGGCGTGGAGTATCGCTTGTAGCCATTCGAAGGCGAACGACTGCGTCGAGCGATGACCGAGAAATGCAAAGGAAAGGGGCGCAATGAGCGTGGCAAGGACGAGCGTCACCAGCGCCATGAAGACGAGGAAGTCGTAGATGGCGATTGCCGCCACGTAAAAAACCACGAACAAAATGGTCGTTAGCGCGGCGGTGAGACCGAATACGACGTGCTCGCCGAGGTTGCCGAGGGCGCTGAAGAGTCCACTGTCCCACGATGCCCACAACGCGCCCCACAGATCACGGAGGATCTGGTCGATGGCGGCTACGGTCTGCCAGTCCCCAAACTGAGCGTTCACCTGGCTTCCAATGGCCTGCATGAAGCGGAAAAACGAGACTGCGGCGACGGCGATCCAATCGGAATTCTGTACAAGCAATCCGGCGATCCCTGCGCGCAGGAATGCGTCGACGACGAGTGGACCGCTGCCCGCCAACAACGCACGAAACAGGTTGAGTAGACAGAAGAAGAGCAAGATCCCGATGCCCACAGTTCGCAGATGGCCCTGTGCTCCGGAGGCAACTATGATCTCCTGAAGCCGCGTAGCGGCCGCCTCAGGGCTGAAGAGCGTCGGCACGCCCCACGACCCCCTTGGTCAACACGGCGAAGAACCGATCCATCTCCTGCTGTTGTTGCAGCGAGTTCAGCGTCAGGAGGCTCTGTGCGATCTCCGCGAACGTTTGGCGTTGGGACTCGAAAAGACCGACCCCTGCTGCGGTGTGCTGGGCTAACCGGTCCTTCTGGTGTGCGTTTTCCTGGTCGTTGAGAGTTGCCAGCCGATCCACCACGGCCGCAAGCTGCAGGCTCAAGAGCGTCTGCTGTTGGATCGCCGCAGTCTGCCGCCCGATGACCGATTCGGCGGTGTGGCTCTGAAGGTCGATCTGGGCGGCCATGGCTTCGACCAGGAGTTGTACGGCCGCGCGCGTGCTGGGCGTGTACTGAGCTCGGATTGCCAAGTCCCGCGCGGCGGACATGGCCACCTGTGCCTGCGCTTGAGGGCTGAGATCATCGACAATCTGAGAGGCCGCAATCCGCGCGGCCTCGGTTGCGCTGAGCGCGGTGGCAAGGGCAGCCACATTTTCCTCAGTGACCTGATCGAGGGCCTGGGCTTGCTGGGCGGTCTCTCCGTGCGGGGATGCGTGGATTACTTGCTCAATGACCCATCGGGGGGTACCAGGACGCGGGAGGGGGATCGTGCGCAGGCGGCCTGCAAAACCGCGCAGGACCTCCTGAAACCGCCGCGGTCCCCCCGTGGCCAGGCCATCAATGCGCCGAGCGAGCACTTGGGCGCTATACGCACGGTCGAAAATGGGGGCGAGGGACTGGAATGCCGCCTCCGAGTAGTCGGCGACTCCTGCGATCCAGGCTAAAATCCCGTCAATTTGCCGATGGAGTTGACTGAGGAATATGAGCAAACCGTCCTCTGTGTTCCAATCGCCTCCGGGCAAGGAAGCTTCTACGGGGACAGCTCCCAGGACGGTCAGGACGAGAGCGAACGCTACGATCGCACCTCTCATGCTCGGTTATCCTCCTTGCGTACGTGGGTGAGGGGGAGGCTAGCGGGGGTGGGGTGATCGCGGACCAGTGCTTCCAAGGCCTGTAGTGGGTCGGCGTGCGCACAAAAGTATTGGTCGCGGAGCACCCGTTCTTGCGCATGGCTGGCAACTAGCCAGTAGTCGCTGGGAGAGGGAAAAAGGGCCAGCAAACCACTAGCGCTACGGTCTTGAAGACGTTGCACACGCATGAGCTCGGCGTATTCCCCGGTGGCCGTTGACATGCGCGCGAGATTTGCTTCGACCTCCCGGGGATTCAAGCGGAGCACCTCCCCGTATGCGGCGGGATTCTCCGTNCGAAAGAGGAAGTACGCGTTAGAATTGGCGAGGACGGCGAGCGCATGTTCATTGTTCCGGAAGTCTCTGATGTCCTGGGATATTGACAACACCCCCGAGCCGGTTGTTCGGAAACGCCGGTACAGGTCCTCAACGAATGCCCCTGCAACGGGATCGGCGATGAGAGCCCAGACCTCGTCAAGGACCACGAGGGTACGCACGGTACCCAGATTGCGGTTAACGTGTCGCCAGATTAGGTCGGTGAGGATAAGGATCATCACCGGCATGAGTTCGGGATTGCTTTCCAGGGCTGCTACGTCAATGTAGATCCAGTCCTGCGTTAGATTCACCGTGGTGGCACGGTCAACGAGACTCGCAAACCGGCCGCGGTCGACCCATTGGTACAGTCGGGAGGCGATGCGCTGGGCCGCGCGACGGTCGTCGTCGCTGATCTGATGCGTGCCGGCCACCGCACCTAGCATACGGAAGCTCTGCACGATGTCGCGCATCTGCAAGACACCCACCGCGTCTCGCATCCCCTCAGACATGGCGGCACGCTCGCACCGAGCATATGCAGTGCGCACGGCGGCTTCGGCGATCCCCCGCTCGTATCCGTCAAGCGGGGCACCAGCAGTGCTGACCATCCGGCTGATGAGGGTCACCAGGAACGTCACCTTGTTGGCATCCGGCTCTACGTGACCCCAGTCCAGGTCGCAGGGATTGACTGCTGAGCCCGTTACAGGATCCATCGAGATGTGTTGTCCTCCCAGCAACCGCGTTACTGACAACCACGGGCCCGGGGGACTATTACTGCCTCGGTCTACGATGACGACACGTGCGCCCGCCGCATGTGTGGCCATCGCCAAGATGGCCGAGAAAAATGTCTTCCCACTCCCTGTTGAACCTGCTGCAACGGCATTCCAGGCGTGCTGGCGCGGGTCGAAGGGATCGATTGCGGTGAGGCCGTGGTAGCGGTTGCTTGCGAGCAAGACAGGTCGTGACGAGCCGGGGGGCGGGCCGGCAACCGGCAGAAAGTGGACCGCAGTAATCGAGAGGGCCGCGCGCGTCCGACCGTTAATTTGGCCGGAGAAGGGGGCAAGGTTGAAGAACTGCCTCGCCAGCGCGCCGTCTTCACGGATGATTTGGGCGTCCTGTAACTCGCCGTTGAAGAATTCCAGCACCTCGCGCTCGGCGTCCGCGGCCTCCTCTGCGGTCTCGCCCACGAGGATGGCCGCCACCCCAAAGCGCACGATTTCGATCTCTCCACCAACGGCTTGGTAATGAACCTCGTGGGTCGACCGCAGCCCGCGTTCCGCGGCGACGGTATCGGGCACTCCGTGGGTCTCTATAATGCTGTGCAACAGACGGCTCCGCAGCGCGAGCCGAGCGAGGGCGGCGGCCCGGGGCTCGCGCGAGATGTCCACGACGACCCTACCCTTCGTCCGGCTCGCCAGGAGTTTGACGAGCTCGTTCATGCGTGATTCCCCCACCGGCAAGGCATCCATTGCAACGATCTTGATGTGGCGATCATCGACTAGGAGGGTGGACGGATCACGGACGATGCCACTGCGCGCAATCATTTGGCGCAAGCTCACATCGGCCATCCATTCGCCACCCCCCAACCAGTCGCGGCGATCGGGTCTCGTAAACCACGAGGGCAATTCGGTGCGTGTCTCATCGTGCAACAACGGCGATCGCAGGCCCGCCGCCGCGCGGCCAGGATTGAAGTACCGCCATGCCCAGTCGAGATACTCGTTGTCCCTCAGGGGGCGGGCGGAAACCCCAGCCGCATCCAAGGCACTAAGGATAATCTTCCGTAGTGTCTGAAGCGCAGCGCCGTCTTCCTCAAGCTCCGGACGGGTCAAAGGGACGAATGGTCTACGGCGGCGCACGGGTCCGAGCCACAGGCTCAGACTTGCTAATCCAGCTCCGGCCATCAGCCCGACCGTCCACCCCGAAAGAACTCCAAAGGCGAGGGCAGTCACCCCAACAACCACCGTAACCGCAGTCCATCGTCGTGGAGGACGGATGCGGCGCGGATGGTAGGTTAGCGACAGAAGCAGCCGCCGGTTAACGTACTGTCCACGCTTCACGGCGTCGCGAAGAGCAGCGATTCGCCGCCGGGCTAAATAGGCCCCCGCGCCTGACTGTTCCGAGATCAGCATTTCTTGTTGCGCGATCACCGGTTCAACGTCGGCGTCCTTGCTGTGGACAAAGCGGGCGCGCTCCCGCACAGGGAGTGTTTCGATGAGCCGCTTCAACCTGCGCGCTACGCCGTCCAACTCTTCCTCGCTGAGCGTATCGAGGTGGAGGGGCTGGAGTTCGAACCCCAGCTCATAGCTGCCGTCGCGCAGCAGCATTGCGCCATGGACGACTGCCCAGTAGGGGAGGGCGTGGGTTAGCGACGAGGCCGTAACCCCAGAATCAGCGAGTACCTTGGCCGGATCCATTTATGCCCCTCGCGTAACGGGGCGCGCTTGGAGATCTGCGGTAACAATCCAGACATCCGGTTCTGAAGCCGCGTGCAAGAGGTCGTGCGCGTAGTACCGGGGCTTTCCCCGCCGGAAGTACAGCCAGGATGAGAACATTGCAGCGATCCCCATGCAGGACGCTAGCAGCGTAGCGTCGATCGGTCCTACACGGAGGTGCAGTTGAGATGTTAACGCCCCCACGAAGTAGCCAACAGTGGCCAGCACGACCACATCATCGGGCTCCAGGCCCCAGAGGGTCACTGATTGGTCGATTTCGCGGTAGATGGGAGAGCGCAACACGGGCGCCTAGATGTATGGGCTCACATCGATGCCCAGTGCACCGAGGATCTGGGGTGCGAAAACGATGGCGAAGCCGACCAGCGCGACGAGAACGAAGGGACCCGCGCCCCGATCCATACCTAGCACAACCCGAAACCCGGAAAGAATCCACGCCGCGGCGATAATAAGGCGCCCGGGGCCCAACATCCACATCACCAGCCCGCGCAGGAACTGCTGAAAAGGCCCCAATGCCTGCTCGGTGCTGATCTGCGCAACCACCGGCGTCGCGAAAATGTTCACAATCGCTAGGGAGATCAACACAAGCCATGCGACCTGATGTGTGCGCATGCGCGTCCTCCTTGGGCGCGTTCCCTATAAGACTAGGATCGTTACGATCTGTCCGCGATCCAGTCGCGTCACCACAGTTGGTCCGGGCGGAACCTCCGAACTAGGTGCAAACGCGCGTGCTACGGTGGAAGCAAGTCCGTCCCATAAGGTGGGACCCTGCTGTCCCCCTGGGGTGGTAACTTGCGTCTGGCGTGCACGAGCTGTGAAGTAATCGCCAACCGACTGCATGGTTGCGCCGAGAAGCGCGGAAGAAGCGTCGGGCATCATCGTCGTCGTCTGGCCCCGTATCCCTACGCTGCCCAGCCCCGGGTCGTAGGCTGTGCCTCTGAACGAGTGCTCTCTTCCGTCCTTAGCGATCAACCCGTTGAACTGAATTAACACAAGTCCGTCTGGCGCTCTAGTCGCCTGTCCTAAAAGCACGGCGCCTTGCAAGGCTCCCTGGGTGATCTCGACGAGCGTTGGCGTGCTCCCGCGTGAGGAACTCACGACGGCAGGCGTTACGAGTTTCCCTTCCAACAACTGCCCACGGGAAATGGCCAGGACGGCCGGGTGCGTGGCGCTGGGTGCCGACGGGACGCGCGGAAGTTGACTGCCTGCCGCGAGGGTGCCGCCTGAGTCGTAGACAATCACCGGCACGGGCTGTTGTTGTGGCGAGTCATTTTCGGACCGCCCTCCAGCAGGCGGAGCTGATTGGCTCTGCTGGTGGTTGGTCTCAAAGACAACGACGGATGGAGTGACCGTCGGCGCCGAACCGCGCACTGGCACGGGCGAATTGGAGGCCCGCGTGGCGTTTGGAATCAGGTGGGACGCCGCAATCCCAGGTCGGCTGATCGTCAACGCAGCGGCATCTGGTGCGCCCGTTAAGAGAGACGGTCTCGGGCGCGGCTCACGCGATGGGGAAGGGGATAGCGTCAACGACGGCAAGATCTCCTGCCGCCGGCTTTGTGAGGCGGCCGCGTCCCCGCGTCGCGTCGTCCTGTACCGCTGTGGCGATTTTGGAACGAGCGACCAGATGATGAGGAGAATTGCTGCGGCGGCGATGCCGTAGTTGATCGTCTTTCTCAGGTTCAGCCGTACACGACCTGTCCGCAACCCATCAGGACGGACGAAGCGCGCGAGGAGGCGTTGGTACAAGCGCTGGCGCCGTCGTTCGGCTGCCNCCTCGAGTTCTGAGGGTAACGGTTCAACCGTCCCCGTGTAAGCGTTGATCACAGCCTCGGCTAGATCAGGGTCGGTCTTGCGTAACCGCGTCAGCAACTCCAAGAACTCGGGGGTGGCGGGATCACCGGGCGGGAGATCGGGAAGCGGCTGACCCAGTTTCGCCTTCACCCGCTGTGAGAGGGTACTCCACGATTCGTCCACAGGTGCTCCTTGACGCAAAATCTGTGCGGCCCAATAATACTCTTGCTGATAGTAAATTGCAAGTATTTAGATGAATCCGATAATGGAAGGCCGATCCCATCTGCTCCGGATCCTCGCGATCGACGGTGTGTGGTCTCTAATTGGCCTCTCGCAGGAGGAACCACACTTGATGGGCTTCCTGCGGACCCTCGTGAGGCAACGCTTAGTCAGGGTCACCCGACCGGCGCTGAAGCCGACGGGCTATAGCCGACGGGTGATCCCGACGGACATTGTGGTCCTGAGTCCCATTGGGCGATTGGTGGCCCAACGATGTCTAGGCCGTCCAGCGGTTGTGGCTACGGTCGGCCACGAAGTGGAGCATCAACTTGGCGTTGCGGTGCTGCGAACCCGACTGCACATATCGCTTGACGCATGGACATCCGCAAGGGATGTGGAGGCCCCACGGATGGCGGGGACAGTAGGTCCGGCCGTGCGCGCTCTCCCTGACGGTCTCGCCGACATCCGCGGGGTACGCCTGGCACTCGAATACGACCACGGTCGTTACACGGCAGTGCAGATGCGGCACAAGTTGCNAGAGTTCAAGCATCTGGCCAGGGAAACGATCTGGGCGGGGCCGACGGAGGATCGCGTCCGGTGGCTTCAGGATCTCGGATGCGAGCGTACGCTTGTAGTCCCACTTCCCTTGGGTGTCTGGAGGAAATCAGTTGATGGCGGTGCAGCGAGGACGGGTTCAGGTGACTTCCCGGGATCTGGAGATCCTCGCCCGGGTGCATGCAGCGCGCGCATGTGACAGTGCGTGTTTGGTGGATCTCTTCCCCTCAGCGCATGCACTCTGGCAACGCCTATGGCTATTGAGGCGCGCTCGGCTGCTCACAATCCACCACTTGGGCAGTCAGCGCGGATACTCGTTGGGCCGGCGGGGGGTGGCGATTCTCGGGCTGCCAGCTGAAGAAGTCCGAATCTCATACTCCGTCGTAGCGCGCTGCCTCCTCTATGCGCGTGCACGTCGGAAAATGCAAGCCGAGGGATACTTGTTGAACGGCCAAGATCAGGTGGGCCGCGTCACGGTGTTGTGGGTCTGGCGGGATGGGCGTCGAGTCGCCGTTGCGGTGAGCGATCCGGATGCATCACGGGAGCAGGTGCTCGCCTTGGCGCGTCGCCTGTGCGCGTTCGTGAACCCGTTCGGGCCACGTGCTGATCAGCTCGTTATCTTTGGTCCAGTAGGAGCATTCCGGAGACTGCCGAAGCTGCCGTCTGCATGGGATGGACGCATTGTCTTTCGGTCACTATAGGCCAAGACATCGTAGACCAGCTTGTTCAATTGGATTGGGGTCAGTCTAGCCAGGTGCCGGGAGATGCGGTTCGGCAGCCGCGATCCCCTCAATCTGCCGATTCAGCGCCTGCAAGACCGCGCGTGCTACAGCCCGCTGCGGCTCGTCCCGCATGGGGGCAGAGCCGACCAGAGAGAGTTCCCGGCCTTGGGATTCTGCGGTGATTGATACAATCACTACAGGACGAGGCTCAGGGATGATCTTTACGGCCCCGAGCGAGAAGTGCATCTGGACGCCTGTGAACCCGACATACATGCGGATCGCATTCACTGTCGCCTGGGCGACCACCGCATGCCAGTCCTCGCCTTCCGTACGGCTGCTTGCAAGCCCCACGTGGGTCAGACCTGAATCCCGCAGTTGGACCCTAGCCCGGCTACGGGAAAGGGCGACCTCGCAGGCGACATCTTCAAGTTTCAGCCGGTGTGCCATGGCAGCGCTCCCCACGGGACACGATGCGTTTGAGCAAGTTTAGAGCAATTTTCATGCCAGTGCGGAGATACTTCAGCGTCGTGGACGAGTTGACCTGAGGTGACTAGCTGCCCGCAGACGGTCNTTTGNTCGACGGAGAGCTGCCCGAAACCACAGTTACCGGATCACCGACAGGAGGGCAGCGTTTGCCGTGAGCATGTGCACCCCGGCCATGAAGGCTGCGATGCTCACGACCCAGCCGAGCAGGATGAGCTGCAGTTTGCGATCGAGCTCGTTGAACCTGAACTGAATCGCCTCAAACTCCTCGTGCCGCATTGCCTTGCTCCCTTCATGCCCCTTGCCGGTNGCAGAGGCCTAATTGGCGCCTTGGGCGCCACACAGGAACTAGGGAGCAACTCGGATGCCAGGAGCGAGAAAAGTTATCCGGCAGTTGTCAAACAGTGATCAGGGGGGCGTCACTTTTGTGGAAGTTTTGGGGGAAATCCTAGGCCAGGAGTGCAACTTGGATCTGATTGCGTCCCATGCGCTTCGCAGCATACAGAGCCCCGTCGGCCTTGTGAATCAGTTCCTCGTACCCCACACCGTCCTGAGGGCAGGAGGCGATGCCGACGCTGACCGTCAGGCGCCCAAAGGGCTGGATACTTCCGCCGCGGAAGGGGTACTCCTCAACCAATGTGCGCAGGCGCTCCATCACCGTCTGGGCCTCATCTTTGGCCGTGTTGACCATGACGAGGGCAA
>JGI25382J43887_10000813_pt1 | contig 11541 bp, 10 predicted proteins | sample GraSoi013_1_40cm_3_FD_43887 | JGI IMG/M metagenome (IMG submission 43887) | reverse complement strand
GGCGTCGGGAAGCGTTGACACGACCTCGGCGAGAGCGGCGGCCTCGGCTCGGCACACCGGGCACACGGCCAGATGCGACGCGATGCGTTCGGCGTCAGCACGGTCAACTGCTCCGAGGGCATACGGCTCGAGATCGTCGAGGACGTGGTCGTTCATCGGGAGCGCTCCAGCGCGCGGCGCATCTTTTGAAGGCCGATGCGCATGCGGCCCTTCACCGTGCCCAGGGGGACGCCCATGAGCTCCGACAGCTCGACGTGCGTGTAGCCGCCGAAATACGCGAGCTCGATCGTGCGCCGCTGCGCCTGCGGGAGCGCCTCGAGCGCCGCCCGGACGGTGCTGTGCTCGACGTTCCTTTCCGCCGCGAGCGCGGTGTCCTCGTCGCCCGGCTGAAGCTCCGCGACTTCGAGCGGCGCGGGCCGGAATGTCGTCTTGCGCCGGAGGATGTCGACCGCGCGGTGATGGACGATCGAGAGCAGCCACGCGCGGGGATTGCCGCGCTCGCGCCGGTAACCGCCGGCACCGCGCCACGCCGAGAGGAACGCGTCGTGGACGACGTCCTCGGCGGCCTCGCTCTCGCCCAGAATCCGGTAGGCGAGCGAGTACGCGAGCCGCCCGTAGCGGTCGTACAGCGTGGCGAGCGCGCCGAGGTCGCGCGCCGCGAGCGAGGTCAGGAGGGCTTCGTCGGACGGTGGCTGGTCAGGCACCTCGAAAACTGTACGGTGGACGGACAGGGGTGGATGAGGGGAGAAAAGAAAGCGTCCCGAGCGACCTGCCTCCGTGCCCTACCGCTGCTCCGAAGTTCAGCGGCCTGGCCGTGGAGCCGATCCTCGATATCCTCTCGGACCGCCTTTGATGCTATCTCCGGTTGCGCTCCCGGGGACCGGTGCCCTTGATGGAATCTCGGACCCGTTCCCTTTAGCAGACCCCTCGGGACGGGGAGGAATCTAGCGGTCGCGGCTTCGCCGCGGCAAGGCGGTTATCCACAGAATTGCCCTCCGCGGGGCCGACTCTTTCCACGACTTGCGGGATTTTTCCACCGCCTGTCCACGATCGATCAACAAGGCCCCGCCGTCCGTAGCATCGAGACGATGGCCGACCCGATCCTCGATCCCCTGAATGCGGAGCAGCGCGAGGCCGTGACCTACGGGAACGGCCCGCTGCTCATCCTCGCCGGCGCCGGATCGGGAAAGACGCGGGTCTTGACGCACCGCATCGCGTACCTGATNCGGGATCTCGGGGTCCCGGCGAACGCGATCCTCGCCGTCACCTTTACGAACAAGGCCGCNCGNGAAATGCGCGAGCGGCTCGATCGGCTGGTCGGAAAGGAGCGCTTGTCCGAGCTCACGGTCGGGACGTTCCATGCCTTCTGCGCGCGCCTCCTGCGCCGCGAAGGGCCGACCGTCGGGATCGACCGTTCGTTCGCCATTTACGACGAGGCCGACCAACGCGCCGTCATCCGCCAGGCGATGACCGACACGAACGCCAGCGAGCGGGTCTTCGCGCCCGGCGCGATCGCCGCGGTGATCTCCGGGGCGAAGAACGAGCTCAAAGGACCAGCCGACCTGGGTGCGACCCCAAAGGGCCAGCTCGACCGTATCGCCGCGATCGTCTGGAAGCGGTACGACGAGCTCCTTCGAGAGAACAACGCCGTCGACTTCGACGACCTGCTCCTCCTCGCGTGCCGACTTTTCGAGACCAGCGACCCTGCGCTCGAGCGGTGGCAGGACCGCTACCAACACATCCTCGTCGACGAATACCAGGACACGAACCGCGCGCAGTACGTGCTCCTCCGATATCTCGCGGGGTTCCGGCAGAACCTCGCGGTGGTCGGAGACGACGACCAGTCGGTCTTCAGCTGGCGCGGCGCCGACGTCCGCAACATCCTCGACTTCGAGCGCGATTATCCGAACGCCAAGGTCGTCAAGCTCGAGCAGAACTACCGCTCGACCCAGCGGATTCTCGACGCCGCGCATTCGGTCGTGCGCAACAACGCGGCGCGCAAGGAGAAGAAGCTCTGGACCGACCGGCAGGGTGGCGCCGACATCGTCGTGATGCAGGCGTACGACGAGTCGCACGAGGCCGAGCTCGTCGCGCGCGAGATCGAACGCCTGCAGCGCGAGGGCGAGGCGCACGGCACGCGTGATGTCGCCGTCCTCTACCGCACGAACGCGCAGTCGCGAGCGATCGAGGACACGTTCCGCGGGTTCGGACTGGCGTACCAGATCGTCGGTGGCGTCTCCTTCTACCAGCGTCGCGAGGTGAAGGACACGCTCGCGTACCTGCGGCTGATCCGGAATCCACACGATNCGTTCGCGCTCGCACGCGTGCTGAACACGCCGCCGCGCGGTCTGGGCGACAAGACGCGTGCGGCGCTGCTGGCGAGCGCGCGCGAGCACGAGTTGAGCGTCGGTGACGCGCTCGCGAAGGCGGAGCTGATCACCTCGATCCCCAAGCGGCAGCAGGACGCGCTCGGCTCGTTTGGGAGGGTCATGACACGGCTGCGCGAGGCGGCCGAGCAGCTCGCGCTGNCGAGGCTCTTGGACGAGCTCACAGCGCTCACCGGGTACGAGACGTATCTCAAGGATGGGACGGAAGAGGGAGAGGAGCGCTGGGCGAACGTCCAGGAGCTCCGGACGCTCGCCGAGGAGTTCATCACGCTCCCACTGGAGGAACAGCTCCCGAGCTTTCTCGAGCAGATCGCGCTCGTGTCCGACGTGGACGAATACCAGGACGCGAAGCCAGCGGCGACGCTCATCACGATGCACGCCGTCAAAGGCCTCGAATTCCCGGTCGTCTTCATGACCGGGATGGAAGAAGGGGTGTTTCCGCACGCCCGCGCGATCGAGAGCGGCAGCGAAGCCGAGCTCGAGGAAGAGCGCCGCCTTTGCTACGTCGGGATCACGCGCGCCAAGGATCGGGTGTACCTCACGTACGCTCGGCGCCGGTCGCTCTTCGGCCACACCAACATGAACCCGCCATCGCGCTTTCTCATGGAGCTCCCGAGCGAGGGCGTCGAGCTCCGTGGCCGCATCGAGACCGAGGAACGCGACACCTGGGCGGAGCTCGACTGGGAACGGGATCGCGCGCGCTATGAAGAGCGAAAGCAGGCGCGCCGGGACGCGATGCTCGCCGGTCTTCCGTCCGCGTGGACCGGCCATCCGACGCGAGCGCGTACGGCGACATCGACCGAGACGCGCTTTCGGGCCGGCGACAAGGTGCGGCACCCCGTGCTCGGCGAGGGGATGGTCGTGTCCAGCGTCGCGCGCGACGACGATGAAGAAGTCACTGTCGCTTTTCCGGACAGAGGCGTGAAAAAGCTCATGGCGAGCTTCGCCAAGCTCGGACGCGCGTAGCGGCCACCCGTAGCCGTCACCGCCCGGGGAGCGTCAGCTGCTGCCACGTCGCGCCGCCATCGGCGGTCCGGTACCCGGAGCGCTTGTTGTCGATCGTGAAGGCGATGGCCCAGCCGACCTTCGCATTGGCGAAACGGATCTCGATCGAGGATTTCTCGGGCGTCACCCGGACGCAGCGGAACGAGTTGCCCCCATCGTCCGTGACGAGTAGCCCGCCGGGATTCTCGGGCGACAGTCCTCCCGCACCCTGACCCATCGGGATGAGCCCGTGAGCCGAGTCGACGAACACCGGCCTGCCCAGGAAGCCGCCGCAGCCTTCCTTCCGCCACCACGCCGAGTTCGCGTCGAGNGGATGGGTCGTCGTCCAGGTGACACCGCCGTCGTGCGAGGCACGCAGTGCGTACCTCTCGCAGCCATCGCTGGTGCACGATGCGGTGTCGAAGGAAAGCGCCCACACATCGCGTGGGGTCGGTCCGCTCACACCGACGAACGCTTCGGACGGCCGCAGCTTGTCGACGGCAAGCGAGGTCTGCCATGAGCGCCCGCCATCGGAGGTTGCGAGCAGATCCTGCCCGTTACGCACGGCGAGCGATTCGGTCAGCCAGCCACGCGAGATGTCGGAGAACGCGGCGGTGCCGACAACCGCACCGCTCGGTCGGTATGAGGTCGACCACGTCACTCCCGCATCGACGGTCGCGCGCAATTCGGTGACGCAGCCGGCCGGGTCGCACGGCCCGGTCGTGATGACCACCCAAGCGTGACGGTCGTCGACCGCGACCAGATCGCGCAGGGGACTCGGGCCGGGCATGCCGGCCGGCGCGCCGACGACCAGACGTTCCGTCCAGGTCACACCGCCATCGTCGGTGCCGAGGACCGAACCCTTGCGCGGCGTGGCCTGCTCGTTGAAGGCGAGCGCGAAGCCACGGCGTTCATCGACGAACCGAAGCTCATCGAGTGAGGTGATCCCGCCGACCGGCGTGGTCCCGACGCGCCGCCAGGTCCGGCCGCCGTCGGTCGTCTTGGCGAGCGTCGCCGCCGGGCCCTCGCGAAGGCCGACCCAACCGACGAGCTCCGTGAGGACCTCGAAGGCTGTCACCTGGCCAGCGAGCGCGGGCGAGGCCGTCGCGGCGGGCGACGTGGCAGCCGTCGCGAGCGGTTCGGTCGTCGCGGCAGCCGGCGAGCCGGACGGGGAAGACGGAGCGGTGGCAGTCGACACGCATGCGGACAGGAGCAACAGGGCCGCGGGCAGCCCGATGCGGCTCGTCACACACCTCGTTCCTGCACGACCTCGAGCCCAGCCCGTACGCGATTGACGCGGACCAAGACCGCCTGACCTCTCTTCTCCTTGTCGGTGTCCTTCTCGACCTGTACGACGCGCTCCCAGATGCGCTCGCGAAGGTCGGGATCAGTGACGACCATGGCGTCTCCGTACATACGGATGGTCCTGCGGTCGCGGGTCGGATTGCGGACCAGGGCGGCCACATGCGGGTTCGCCTGGATGGCGGCGTATGTCTCCCGGAGCGTCCGTTCCCACCACGCAAGGTGGTCGCGATCCCACACCATGAGGCTCCCCTTGAAGCCGAGATCCGGATAAGCCCCGTTCGCCGAAGCCACCACCGCGCTGCTGTTGTCTATCCGCGCGTTGTCGATGATCTCCGCGAACTGCGTCAGGTCGATCGGCGTGACGGGTGGCGCGCTGCTCACCACTGTCCTCCATGCAGAATCGTCCTATGAAGGCGTCCAGGGAAGAACGGCCGTCAAGCGTAGAGCGGCGCGTCGCGGAGCTCCGCGAGAAGATCGAGAAAGCGAACTACGAGTACCACGTCCTCGATCAGCCGACGATCAGCGACCAGGCCTATGACGCCCTCATGCGCGAGCTGCAGTCGCTCGAGGAGGCGCATCCGGAGCTCGTCACGCCCGAGTCGCCGACGCAGCGCGTCGGCGCTCCGGCGGCGGCGCGGTTCGCTCCCGTTCAGCACGCGGCGCCGATGCTGTCGCTCTCGAACGCGTTCGATGAGCAGGAGCTCCGCGCTTTCGATCAGCGCGTGCGAAAGCTGCTTGGCCGCGACGCCATCGAGTATGTCTGCGAGCTGAAGATCGATGGGCTCGCCATCAACCTGACCTACCTCGACGGGAAATTCATTCAAGGAGCCACACGCGGCGACGGTCTCGTCGGCGAGGACGTCACGGCGAACCTGCGAACGATCCGTTCGATCCCGTTGACCTTCCGTACACCGCTGAAAGGCCGCGTCGACGTGCGCGGCGAGGTCTATCTGCCGACGGCCTCGTTCGAGGCAACGAACAAGGAGCGGGCGGGACGCGGCGAGCCGACGTTCGCGAATCCGCGCAATGCGGCCGCGGGCGCCGTGCGTCAGCTCGACCCGAAGGCGACGGCCAGCCGGAATCTCGCGATGTGGGCCTACAGCGCCGCGGGCCTCGAGGTCCGATCGCAGCGCGAGCTGCTCGAGCGGCTTCAGGCCCTCGGGGTCCGCGTAAACCCGCACCGGCGCAGCGCGTCAACGCTGGAAGAGGTCCTCGCGTTCATCGAAGAATGGAAAGAGAAACGCCGCTCGCTCGATTACGGGACCGACGGCGTCGTGGTGAAAGTCGATCAGATCGCCGATCAGGAGCGGCTCGGNTACGTCGCGCGCAGCCCGCGCTGGGCCGTCGCCTTCAAGTTCCCCGCGGAACAGGCGACGACGACGATCGAGGACATCCTCGTCTACGTCGGCCGGATGGGGACGCTCACGCCGGTGGCGGCGCTCGCGCCGGTGCTCGTCGGAGGGACGACCGTCCGGCGCGCGACGCTCCACAACCTGGACGAGGTGCGGCGCCTCGACGTGCGGAAGGGCGATCGCGTGGTCATTCAGCGCGCGGGCGACGTCATCCCTGAAGTCGTTCGCGTCGAGGTGGACGCACGCGAGAAAGGAACCGACTACCCCGAGTTCGACATGCCCGAGCGCTGCCCGGTCTGCGCGGGCGAAGTCATCCATCCCGAGGGCGAGGTTGCGTACTACTGCGGCAACCCGTCATGTCCGGCGAAGAGCGGACAGCGGATCGGCCACTTCGTCTCGCGCGGCGGCATGGACATCGAAGGCGTTGGCTGGGCTCTCGTGTCGCAGCTTCAGGAGCGCGGCTTGGTGAGCGATCCCGCGGACATCTTCTTCGTCAGCAAGGAGCAGCTCCTCGATCTCGACCGGTTCGCCGAGAAGAGCGCCACGAACATCTACGAACGCATCCAGGCCGCGAAGGAGCGTCCGCTCTCGCGCATCCTCCTGGCGCTCGGGATCCGCCACGTCGGGGATTCGACGGCCGACGATCTCGCTTACTGGCTCGCGGCGCGCCTTCCGAGGGACGCCGACCTCGGCGCTGTGTTCAACACGCTGCGCGACGCGAGCGTCGAGGAGCTGCAGTCGATCGAGGGCGTCGGTGCGGTGGTCGCCGAGAGCATCGCGGAGTACTTCGCGAGCGAGAGCGAGCGACCGTTCCTGGACAAGCTGGTGCGCGCGGGCATCCGGCCCGTATTGCCGAGGCCGCGTCCGGCGACGAGCGAAGGACCGTTCGCGGGAAAGACGGTCGTGTTCACCGGAACGCTCGAGCGTCGATCGCGCGAAGAGGCTGAGGGTCTGGTGCGTTCGCTCGGTGGCAAGACGACTGCCTCGGTGAGCGCGAAGACCGATCTGCTCGTCGCCGGTCCAGGTGCGGGATCAAAGTTGGAGAAAGCGAAGTCCTTGGGTGTCAAAGTGGTGGACGAGGAGACCTTCGACGGTATGCTGCGTTAGCACCCAGGGAAGGGAAGGGGCCACATGTACCAAACGCCGACGCAAACGCGGCCGCTTGTGGCGCAACCAGGCGCCGCGCAGCCGCCCGCGCCGGAGATCCCGCTCCCACCGGAACCCGGATCCATCGATCAGACCGGGCTGACGCTCGGGTTCCTCTCGGACCTCGCGCTAAAGACCCTGTACCTGCGCGGCCAGATGACGATGGCCGAGATCGCGAGTTCGCTCGGGCTGCCCATCGCCAACGTCACCGATCGCACGATGGAGTTCCTCAAGAGCGAACGTCTCGTGGAGATCCGTGGCGGCGCGGGGCTGTCGTCAGCGAATTACCAGTTCGTGATCATCGACCGGGGCTCTGAGAAGGCGCAGGAAGCGCTGGCCCGCAGCCAATACGTCGGTAAGGCGCCCGTCCCGCTCTCCATGTACGTCCAGGCCGTGCAGCGTCAATCGATCGCGAATCTGCATGTGACCCAGGACGACATGGTCCGCGCGTTCTCGCACATGGTCATCCCGCGCGAGACCCTCGCGCAGCTCGGCCCCGCCGTGAACTCAGGCAAGTCGATCTTCCTGTTCGGCCCGCCGGGCAACGGCAAGACGACCATCGCGGAAGTGCTCGCGTCGCTGATGAAAGGCGACGTCGTGCTTCCGTACGCGGTCGAGGTCGACCAGCAGGTGGTCAAGGTCTACGACCAGGTCTATCACCGCGTCGCGCTCGACCCGGTCGTCGCCGAGCGGCTTCGCTTCGACCACCGCTGGGTCGTTTCGAAGCGACCCATCGTTATGACCGGCGGCGAGCTCACCCTCGAGACGCTCGACCTCATCTACGACGAGACGTCGAAGTTCTACGAGGCGCCATTCCAGATGAAGGCGAACGGCGGCATCTTCATGGTCGACGACTTCGGCCGTCAGCGCGTCTCGCCAAAAGATCTTCTGAACCGCTGGATCGTTCCGCTCGAAAAGCGCGTCGACTACCTAACGCTCCACACCGGCAAGAAGATCGAGATCCCGTTCGACATGCTGATCATCTTCTCGACGAACCTCGACCCGGCAGACCTCGTCGACGAGGCATTCCTCCGTCGCATCCGGTACAAGATCGGCATCGAGGCGCCATCCGTCGAGCAGTACGACGAGATCTTCAAGCGGATCTGCACCCGCAAGGGCATCGAGTACAAGACCGAAGCGATGAGCCAGATCCTGGCGCACTACCGCAAGAAGAACCTCGGACTTCGGAGCTGCCATCCCAGAGACATCGTCGAGCAGCTCATCGACACCGCGCGTTTCCTCGGACGGCCGGCCCAGCTCACGCCGGACCTTATCGAGATGGCCTGCGACAGCTACTTCGTCTCGCTCGACCCGAGCGGCAACCCCGCCGGAGCCTAGTTAGGGCAACACGCTCTCGCCGGGGCGATCGGGATCGATGAGAACGCGCACCGGACCACCGAGGGTGTAGCGCGCCCCCTCGCCCGGGTACATGAGCGGTCCGCGACCGCGCCGACGCCGCCCGAATGGGTCCTCGTATTCGTACTCGATCGTCACGGTCTTACCGACGTANCGGACCTGCCCTCGCTTGAGCTTCGTGACGGTCGCGGTCACCGGCTGACCGGCGGCGCTGATCCGCTTGATCGCAGCGAGCCGCCTTCGTCCAGCGACGAACATGTAGGTCCCGGAAGCAAGTCCGACAACGCAGAGCGCGAGAAGTCCCGCGATGGGCAGGGTGTCGTCCTTACCCGTGAACCGGTTGATGCCCGGCTCGTCCGGCAGGTACTGCACGTTGTATCGAGTCCCGGCGCGGGTCTGGTCGTAGAGCGCGCGCGCGACGTCATCGGTCCCCCGGTGACTGGTGGCGTCCCTGTCGACGAACGCGTATGTCAGCCGGTACGAGTCCGAGTAGCGGCCGCTGACGATCCGCTTGTCCTGTACCGTCCCCACCGCCGTCGCGCTCGCGGTGTGGTAGCGGTACTCGTCGTAGGCACCCTTTCCCACGAAGGCGAGTGATGGGATCGCGATCGCGACGATGATGGCCCCCGCAAGACGCTGCGATCCGGGACCACCGATGCCGGGACGCGCGACCGCGCCCGTTCCCTGCCCACTCGTGATCTCGTGTCCGTCGACGACGAGGTCGTAGGAGTACGTGAAGCCGTTCGTCCTAATACGCACGCGCGCGTCGTGAGACCCGAACGGGAACTTGTACTCGCCGGCGTGATTCGTCAGCGGCCAGGCGCGTTGTGTCGTCGTCGTGCCGTCGACGGTGATCGTACGCTTCCCGATGANGTAGCTGTGCACGAGGTCGACCACGTGACGACCATCGGCGAGGTCGAACTCCCAGTGCCGGCGAGCCATGGCGCGAGCCTAGATGCGGAGAGTGGCTTGAACGCAGCTCCGCAGCCGCTGGACGGAAAATTGGCACGACTTCTACATCGCCTCTCGCTAGTAGCCGGGGGGCCAGACGTACGGCGCGATCGTCGGGAACGGCGGACCGAGCTCGAGCGCGATGTCGTCGTGATCGTGGAGCACGATCTTCTCGGGTGGATCGGCGTACGGCTTCTGATTCACCATGGCCTGTACGGACTCGCCGCTCGAGGCGCGATCGTCGGCGAGCGCGGTCTTGCCGAACGACTTTCCCCACACCGAGAAGAAGTCGCCGAGCGTAACCGTTCGGTCGTCGCCGGCCTCGATGTGGATGATCCCGCTCGTGTCGTGAGTGTGCAGCCAGCAGATCGACGTCGCCGTGATCCCGATTGAACCTGGCACCACGCGCAGCTGACCGCGAACCACGATGGTCAGGTGCGCGTGCTCGTGACGCGTGAAGACCTCGGTCGGGCCGCACGGCACCGCGCTGCGCGTCGCGGTCGCGGTCGGCGTCGGGCTCGACGCCGCGGTGCCGCCGCAGCTCGTGATGACGATCGCGAGCACGATCGCGACACGAAGCGTCACGGAGCTCCGAAGACCTCCTCGTAGCGCCGCGCCTGCGGCACGACCGTGATCCAGCGCGGCAGCACAGGCCTGGCCGCGCGGATCGCGACGATGACGGCTCTGAGGCAACGCCTCTCCGCGACGCCGAATGGCAGGCTGAGGGCGGACCGAAGGCTCTCCGGGAGGAGACCTGCGGTTATGGCGTCATTCGGCCAGTACGCGAGATCCGGGAGCCAACTGAATGGCCGTATGACATCACGCGCGACGCCAATCGCCGTGGCGTCCGGCACCGCTTCGGTCAGCAACATGACCTTCTCGTACTGGATCAGATCGGCGAGGGTAGACGGAAAGAGATGATGCGGGACCCCAAGCGTGCCGGCGAAGAACTTCCCCTCGTCCCAGTACGACTCGCGCTCGCGATCCGAGAGGGGACCCATGACCATCTCGTACCAGCGCAGCGATGTCAGAACGAGGGTGGTCTGCACCCACAACATCAGTCGTGGATCGCGTGCCATGTAGGGCCTACCGTCGCGGGCCTTCCCGCGAATCGGAGCGTGCACGCGGTCGATCCGGCGCAGTGCGCGCTCGGCCCGCGTGCGCTGACCGAAGACGATCGCAAGGGTGGTGTCGACGGTGCGGATGAGCCGGGGCAGCGGGGCACGCCGAAAGTCGGAGTGCTGGTCGACCCCCGCGGCCACGAGAGGGTGCGCGACCTGCATGAGCAACGCCGCGGTCCCGCCGAGAAGGAGAAAGGTCTCGCGGTTGATGCGTCTTGCGACCGAGTCGACGGCCAGTATCCCTGTGTCGCGCACACTAGGAGTGTGCCGCTCGTTCGCGCGTTCCGCTTCGCGTTCGAGGGCGCGGTCTACGTCATCCGCAGCGAACGCAACGCTCAGATCCAGCTGGTGGTCAGCGCGGCGGCGGTGGTCCTTGGGATCTGGTTGGGGCTGGGGTCGGTCGAGTGGGCGGTGCTCGCCCTGACGATGGCTCTGGTGATCGGCCTCGAATGGCTGAACACCGCCGTCGAGATCACTGTGACGCTCGCGTCGCCCGAAGAGCATCCTCTCGCGAAAGCCGCAAAGGATGTCGCCGCAGCGGGTGTCCTCGTCGGCGCGATGGCGTCGGTCGCGATCGGCCTGTTCCTCTTCGGCCCGCGCCTCGTCGCCCGCCTTTTCGGCCCCTAGACTTTCCTCATGGCCATCGATCGTTCCCTCGTCGAGAAGGCCGCCGGGCTCGCGCGCATCGCGCTGACACCCGCAGAGGTCGAGCGTTTCACGGGGCAGCTGTCGGTCGTGCTGCAGGCGGTCGACCGGCTCAAAGACGTCGACACCGAGAAGGTGTCGCCAACGGCGTCCGTGCTCCCTGTTTCGAACGTGATGCGCGAGGATGAGATACGTCCGGGCCTCACCCTGGACGAGGCCCTGGCGAACGCCCCGCGGGGCGGGCGCGACGGCGACTTCTTCCGCGTGCAGCAGGTGCTCGAGGAAAGACCGTGA
>JGI25382J43887_10000811_pt1 | contig 11548 bp, 7 predicted proteins | sample GraSoi013_1_40cm_3_FD_43887 | JGI IMG/M metagenome (IMG submission 43887) | reverse complement strand
GCATGCGAGTGGGCCGAGCTACTATGCCGCCTTGGTCGTCACGCCGGAAAGCAGGACTGCGCCCAGCTTCGTGCTTCTGGGCGACCGGAAGAGCTTGGCAGGCGGCGCGCCGCGCGACCCTCGCCAACCGGTGGGACCCGGCGCTAGCGTTGGTCAAACTGCCGAGGGGGTCGTGAAGCAGCAAGCAAACCGCGTCACGGCTGGGCAGACAGGATTGCTAGAGCCGTTTTGGGAGCCTCTTGAACCAGCACTCGCAAAGACAAAACGCATCTTCCTCTCTCCCGACCATGGTTTGAACCAGGCGGCTGTGGGGGTCATCCCGGTGGACCAAAGGCGCCTGCCGGCGGAAATGTACGATCTGCGCATCGTTTCCAGTACGAGAGATCTTCTGCGGCAAGAGAGCAAACCCGCAGCAATTTTGGCCGCGTCGCGCGAGAAGGCTAAGCATGGCTTGGCTCAGACCGGGCGCAGGCCGGCAATCTCTCGCACCAAGGTTGACGGCAGCTTGGTTGCAGCGGCAGAGAGAAAAGAGACGGCGACAGGCGGCCAGCGGAGTCAGCTCCCACCTCAAGGGTCGCCTTCGACGGCCGTAGCTGCTAAGACTGGGCCTGCCCTCCCCACCACTACCGCCCCCTATCAGCCTGCCTTTGCCGTGCAAGTCGGCGCGTACAAGGACCGTGCCTTCGCAGAAGCTTTGGCTTCGAGACTGGCCGCGCGGTACCCGACTCCACCTATACTGTCGCCCGTTGAAGTGGGAGGCAAGACGGTGTACCGCGTTCGCATCCCCGCGAGTACGAAAGCTGAGGCGGAGGCTCTGGCCGACCGGCTGCGAGGCGAGGAAAAATCCCAGGTTTGGATTGTTCCTTTGCCCTGAGTGAAGGCTTATGTAGATCAGGATAAGTTCCTGACGGCTGAGAAATAACAACCTGAGCAAGCACGATCATTAAACGGCCAATCGAGGTGGATGTGGCGGCGCTTTACAATCGCGACCGTTACCGGCCAAATTTACTTCTGCAAGTTAGGTAAGTCACTTCTGCTCAACCAAGTGTGACACAAGGAAACTACGGCCCGCCCGCACCCGACGGAGTTTCGTCTGGCGGCGCCACGGCGCGGAGGTCAACCTCCCACTTAAGCGGCCGGCTCGGGTCGAGGGCGAAACCTGGTGCGGTAAGAACAAGAATGAGAGGAATCGGACCGCGAGCGCCGCGACCGAGCGCCGAGTCGCCGGTCGCCGTGAGTTGTGATTCGATGGTCCAGTCGGAGCGCAGAACGCGAAACTCAAGTGTCCCCTCGCGTGACTCGAAACGGTCCACGCGTGAACCCTTTTCTACATTTGTTAAGACATAGTCTGCGGTGCTCGGGATGGCCACCCACCACCGGCGCAAGCGAAGCGGTTTGGAAGAAACCAGAGTCTCGGTGCGGCGGAGGTGATTCCCATTTACCTGCCAAGCCACGCTCGCTCTGATTCCCGGGTCGATCGTGGCTCCTGCCTTCCTGCCTGCTACTGCCCAGCGTTTCCAAGTCGCCGTCACGCTGTGCCCGTTTTCTGAAGGCTGAATCGCGTCCGCACCGTCCGAGGCCACAATCACTGTGCCGTCCTGAAGCTCGAGAAATGGAACCAGGCATGGGTACACTTGCTCGACGGGGACCGCGAACCCAGGCACGCCATGCGGGGCCGGAAGGTAATCCGTGACGCCGGCTTTTGGCCCCGTCGTAAAGGGCAATGCGAAACGCATCTGCCCGTGCCGCACCACCCACACGCCGAACTGCCTCGTGGGATTGCGGCTGAAGAATTCGAAGCGGGCGATATTCGGGAGATGTAACTGCGCAGCAAAGCTAGTGATATTTTCCTCGGCCAGCACCTTTGCGAAGGCGAGATGAGCACCAGTCAGCTTGCCGAAAAAGCCGGTCGTCTGCTGCCACTCGCGCTCCTTGTTGATGTAGCTNTAGTTGCCGCGGCCGAAAGCAAACACCGATAGCACGTGTTTGTTGTCCTGGAAGTCTCTGCGCAGCCAACGCCAAGCGACATAGTATGCCGTGGCGAGTTGGGACATCGGAGCGGGCCGAAACTGCGGGTGCCTTGCCAGGAAGGCCACAATCTCGACCGTATCCATGTATCCGATGGCGCCCAAGCTCCGCCCCCACGGATAGCCGTAGCCATCCGGAGACAGCAAGTCCCACCACAACTGCATCTGAACCTTGAGGGTGGGCTCCATCGCCTTCAGGATGTCCTTGCGGTCAGATGTCTCGGCTGCGTCATAAATGTACCGCGCATACTCCTGGGAATANCGGTCGTAGCGTCCGGTCGGAATCGCATCGTCNGCATACAGGGCCCCGCTGGTGAACTGCTGCGCCGCTCGGTCCAGAATATCGTCCACGTAGGCACGGCCCGTGATAATGCCAAGCTGATAGCTGATGGCGGCGATACGCGAAGCCACCCCGAGATAGTTTTCCGGGAGATTGATTACCCGGCGGNTCTGGCGGTCATAGAAGCGCCCGGGGTCCAGAAGCGAACGCCAGGCTTGCTTTTCCTCCGGCGACAAACTTTGCCACACCGGGTTGCGATTCAGGTCGGTGCCGAAGTGGCTTAAAGCAAGCGCCGCATAGAGCTGCGCAAATGCTTTTCCACTCTGGCGGGACTCGATTAATCCGATCTTCCCAATCAGGGTCGGAATGTCGCGACCCGCAATCGCCCGAGCTCCGGAGAGCTCCGCATAGGCGGCCAGCGCACGCATGAAGGTTCCCCAGGAAAACTCACCCGTCGTCAGAGCGCCCACAACGCGATCCGGCGGCGGATCCAGAGTCTTGATGTCTTCGACGTGGGCGGTGATTTCACGCTCGAGGAACTGCCGGATCTCGCGGTCCAAATCTGCCGCGGACACCTGTGCCGGAGTCGCTTGCACCTGGTNCGTCTTCTGTCTCGGCGGAGCCGCAGGTGCGGACGAACCAGCCACAGTGACTAGTCCCATCCAACAAATCGCCGCAAGAATTCGATTCATGACGGCACGCGCTCCTTCGGCTGATGCGCCAAGAGGAATACGTCTCGCTCCTTGCAGTTCGTGAGATATGCACCCACGGCGGCATGATGATCCGCGCCGTCTTGCGCTTTACGCGGTTGATCGGCAGGTACGCCCGCCGATACGGATACTGCGCCGCCAGCGTTTCGTCGATGTCAACTCCGAGCCCCGGCGCCTCGCCTGGGTGCATCATGCCGTCGGCAAACGTGTGGGCCACGCATGGAGTCTGCGTCAATGCGATTGCTCCCGGGGGTTTTCCGGACGGACCTCGTTACCGGAGGTAGTCCTCGCGGCACGGCGTGAAGACGTCCACGACGAGCGAGTCCTCTACGGCTGACGCGGCGTGCGTCACTCCACCGCGCACCAAAAAGCTGTCGCCCCTACGGACGTCGAATGTCTGGCCCAGGCAGGTAACCTTCAGATGCCCGCGAACCACATAAACCACTTGCTCGTGCGGATGGCTGTGCGCTGCGCCCACCCAGCCCTTTTGCATTTGATGTTCCACCAAGAAAAGCTTTTCGTTGAACGCCAGCACTTTGCGCGTTAGGCCGCGCTCGGGCGCCGACTCCCGCGCTTCGTTGTTCTTGACGACCACCAGATTTGGAAAGGCTTGCTCCTGTGTGGCCATAAGTGCTCCCTTCAAATGGGTGATACACCGCTTGTGGCTGCCGTGCTCGACGGAACCGGTCGCGTCCGCGCCTGCCTCACGATTGCGAGGAACCGGCGGGCGTTGTTGTATTCGCCCCCGCCCTCGTACACCTCGAATCTACGCGTCGTCCAGATGCCTTCTCACCCGGGTCGAACCGAAGCATGACTCGCCAAGACTCACCAGGTCCCAGCGGCATTCCTGTTTCGGTTTGATCGTCAGTTCCATCAGTCCACCTCAATGGGCTTAACGGCCCATCCAGCCGCCGTCCACCACCAGAACGTGGCCGTGAACATAGTCGCTCGCCGGGGAGCAGAGAAAGACAGCCGCGCCGGCCAGATCGCAGGGCTCGCCCCACCGGCCGACGGGGATGCGCTCGAGAATCTGGCGGCTGCGCTCCGGGTCGTTGCGCAGCGCCGTCGTATTGTCCGTGGCCATATAGCCAGGCGCGATGGCGTTGACGTTGATGCCCTTGGGTGCCCACTCGTTCGCGAGCGCCTTGGTGAGCTGCGCCACGCCTCCTTTGGCCGCGGCGTAAGCGGGCACCAGAATTCCCCCCTGAAACGAGAGCAGCGAGGCAATGTTCAGAATCTTGCCTTTCGCGCCCCGCTTCAGCATGTGCTGCCCGGCGAGTTGCGAAAGCCGGAACACAGCGTGAGGTTTACGGCGATCACTTCGTCCCAGTCCTTCTGCGGAAACTCGGCCGCCGGCGCCCGGCGAATCGTGCCCGCATTGTTGACGAGGATGTCGATCGAGCCGAATTCCTCGATTGTCTTCTCAATCAGACTCGAATACACCCCCGGGTCCGCCATATCGCCCGCGATATAAGAAGACTTCCTCCCCAGTTCACGGATTCTCTCGCAAGGGCTGTTGCCATCCGAGTCTTTCCCATGACAGGCGACGTTAGCCCCGGCCTGGGCCAGCGCTAGCGCGATACCGGCGCCCAATCCACGATGGGAGCCGGTTACCAATGCATTCTTGCCGGTGAGTTGGAAGGCCTCGAGAATCATGCGCGTGGCCTTTGGCCGCGACTCAGCCGCGGTCGCGCCGGCACGGACCGATGCGGCCACTTCAACCCCGGCGCTTGAATTTCGCTCGTCCATCGCGTGATTCGCGAGTCCTACCTCCCGCGGCCGGCATCCGGACCCGAGCTGCCCTGGTTGAACCCCGGCTGCACGTTGACCACGCCGAACTGGCGATCTGCGACCTCGCGGTGCGCCGCCATCGCCCACAGGAAACAAATACGGTGGCCCGGAACGGAGACGTTTGGGTGGTAACCACTGGGCATCAGCACGGCATCGCCGTCGCGAACAACGGTCACGAACTCGGGATACTCGGTGTTGCTGTAAACGAGCTGAATTCCATACGCCGGATCTGGCATGTCGAAATACACATACATTTCTTCGAGCATCGTGGCGTGCTCGTGCGGCGGCCAACTCGTCCAGTTGCCCGGATCGGAGTGCGTGAAGCCTGCCACCAGTCTTCCGGCCTCGATGTTCTTGGCGAGCAGCACGTGCAGATGCCGCGATGAGCCTGGACCACCGGTGCTGAACTTCAGCCCTGGATCCTTGGAGATGTCCGCATAGCGCACAACCTGCAGCGGGTAACGTCCCTCGACTTCTGCGGAGAACTCGGCGATATCCACGGACGAGCCGGTCCTCACATCGACCGCAGAGTCGCGCGGGATGTAGATGGCGTCATACTGTCCGAGGCGTGTCTCCGTCGTCCCGACTATCGCGAGCGCCTCGCCCGCGAGGCAAATCAGGCCGGATTCACGGTCACCGGTTGCAAACGCCACCGAAGGATGCGAAGCGTTCAGGATGATGCGGCCGTATGCGAGATGCCGCATTGTACTGTTGCTGGGCGAGACCGCAATGCGTCGCCCAGTGTGTACATTGGTCTTGCGGAAGATCATTTTTTCCGACACGACCCGTGCTTCTGTACTCATAGCGAAAAGTCCTCCCCTTGGATAATGACGAATGCGCCTGAAGGGAGCTGGCAGACTTACCAGCGTGGCCACTCCGCAAAGCTCCCCGGTTGCGGGCTCTAGAGCATATTTTTCATGTCCCTCTGGAACCAACGTGGCTCATCGGCCAATTTGCGTCCAAGCCTTTCGGTGCGCTCAGAACGTCAAACGGAGGCCAAGCTGAAGCTGCCGCATGGGTTGCGCGCTCGTAATCTTTCCAAACGCAGACGAGGTCAGAGTGGCATTTGGACTATTCAGGCTCACCGTATTGAATACGTTGCTGGCCTCCACGCGCGCCTGGAGATCGAATCGCTCCTTGATCTTGAAGTTCCGAAAGATAGCCAGATCTACGTCCCGAAAGCCGGGGCCATCCAGCAGATTGCGCGCCGCGTTTCCGTCCGTCGGCAGGCACGTTGGCGTGCTCGTGTTCCCGACGCAGTTCTGAGTAAACGCAGCCGTGTTAAACCATTGCGCTACCAACTGCGCGCGGGAGCGGTGGGAGTCCAATACGGNGTTCATAGTGGGCACCAGGTTGGGCCGGTCATTGGCGCTGGTGCCGTCCAGGTTGTTATCTCTCCCGCTGACGACCGTAAATGGCAGGCCGCTGCGCAGCATCACAATCGGTGAGATCGTCCATCCGTTGAGGATTCCGCGNAGCACCGCACTNTGCCCGCTGTAGTAGTCTACCTGCCAGATCGCCGAGGCCACGAATTGGTGGCGCAGGTCNAAATCNGCGCGGGCTTTCTCCGGGGCCAGATTCCGATAATTCTGCGGCACTTGGCCGGCGGCCGTGGGGTTCGTTGTGTTGTTCTGCAGTTCGACGCTATCCAGTGTCTTGCTATAGGTGTAATAAGCATTAAACAGAAGGTGGTGCGACATTCTCTTCGCGGTAGTGATCTGCAGCCCGTGATACGCCGCGTGCTGGTTGGACCCCACGACAAAGATTTGACCGAGGGTACCGGTGTCGATGGGCCGCCGGGAGAGCACACTGGAACCCGAACCACTGCAAGCGGANGNGGGAATCGGGCAAGGAGTTGGATAGTTCACATCCACCGCGAACGGAAGGTTGTGGCTCAATGTNCCCACGTATGCCACGGAGACNCTGAAGTCCCTCAGGATCTGCCGCTCGACGGAAAGATTGAATTGGTACGAATAGGGCCACTGGAAATTCGGCGACACACCTAAGATCGAGCCTCCGGTCACAAACTTGCCGGTGTAGGGGAACGGGTTGCCGCCGGGGAAGTTGTGGTACGGGTTGCTTAGCGTCGCCCCCTGCGCCCTCCCCGCCGAGGTCGTCACGATTCCGACGTTGGGGAATGGATTGAGGCGGATGGCAAACGGCTCGAAGTTCGAAGTCATATTCCAATTGTTGCCGGAAGTGCTGCCCCAAAAGACTCCTGCCCCGGCCCGGAGGGAGGTCTTGCCGTCGCCGAACGGATCCCAGGCGATGCCGACTCGGGGAGAAACGTGGTGCCAGCGCACCGGAACGATTCCNCGGGTGATGCCGGGATCACCCGGGAACAGCACACCCAGCGGGGCCGAGGGATTCACCCTCGACTGCACGCCCTGTACGAAGGTTGATTCGCGATTCGCGGGATCGGTTGGCGGCGTCTGGATATCCCAGCGCAATCCAAGGTTAAACGTGAGGCGCGGAAAAGCCCGGAAATTGTCCTGGACGAACGACGCGGTATACCAACTGTTGTTGCCCGGGGTAACCGGGGCATCTTGCGCTACTGCGCTAGGCAGGCCGAGTTCGAAGTCCGCGAGGGCATTGCCGGTTGATGCGAGAGGAGGTGTGCCGGTGGTTCTTCCGCTGGAGAAGGTAAAGATGCCGTAGTTGTTGAGCAATGTCGCCTGGATGTCCTTATTGAGCGAGAGCTCGGTCCCGAAGTTCAGGGCGTGGCGGCCGTGCGTGTAGCTGAGCACGTCTCGGACGGAGTAAAAATTCGTGCCGGCCAACGGCCCGGCAATGGATTGTCCCGCAGTGAAGAAACCTGTCACTGTAATCTGCGGCAAAGAAGGCGTGCCTTGGATCGTAAACGCCGAACCAAGGTCTCCGAGCGAGGTTTGTGGCAGATTGAGGCGCCCCCCGAAGTTTCGCGTGTAGGTGAGCCACGTCTGGTTCACCTTGGTTGAGCTGATGGTCCACGTGTCGCTCAAGTTGACATTTTGCTGCCGCCAGTTGAACTGTTGCAGCGCCCAGGGGATGTTGCTATTAGGCGTTACCCCATTGGCCTGGAGCCCACCCGACACGATGTTGTTGTTTCCGCTGGTTTCAAAGTAGCTGACGGTCAGCCGTTGCTTGTTGGTCAGATTGTGATCCACTTTAGCCAGGAAATCGTCGGTGTTAAACGGACTGGGAATGGAGCCACGCCAGCCATTGGTGCCCAAGTTCGCCGTCGGAATCAAGGTGCTGATGATCTTCGTCGCGACTGGATCTAAGGGCCCAATCATGCCACCGGGGAAGGGCTTGCCAGTGGTCGGGTTGACCGGGGCAGGCGAGGATGCTGAAAAATTCCCCGTCCGCTCGAGCGTCGTAGGTACGGTCGCACCGTTGAGAAAGGTGGGTGTTGTTTGGCGCAGCCCCTGATAGGAAAAGAAGAAGAATGTCTTGTCCTTTCGAATAGGACCGCCCAACGTGCCGCCGAACTGGTTGCGATGTAGAGGGGGCTTGGGGTTCGTGGGGGTGATGACGTTGCCCCAGATGTTGGCATTGAAGATCGTATTACGCACGAATTCGAACAGCGAACCGTGAAAATTGTTCGTGCCGGATTTCGTGATTACGGTCACGACACCGCCCGAAAAGCGGCCGTACTCGGCGTTGTAGTTGTTCGTTTCCACCCGGAATTCCTGGATCGCATCCGGGTTCGGAAGGATGTTCCCGGTATTGCGCAGTCCGGTCATGTTCGTGCCGCCGTCCAGGTAATAACTTACCGATCCGGCGCCGCCGTCCACTCCGCCGTTAATCAGGGTCCGCTGCTCCGGGTAGCCCAGAACGATGCTATTTTGCGAGGATTGGACGCCCGGCACTAGCGCCAACAGCGTGTACACATTCCGATTCACGATCGGAAGATCAACAATCTCTGCATTTTCGACCGTGCGTCCGATCTCAGCGTTGCTGGTGTTGACGAGCGGCATATCAGAGATCACGTCGACCGTCTCGGTGACAGCACCCACGTCCAGCCTCGCATCCACGCGTACATTTTGGTCCACTTCGAGCTTGATACCCTTTTGGATAAATTTCTTGAATCCCGTGGCGCTCACCTCAAGCGCATAGTTGCCCACGGGCAGAAATTCAATCCGGTATTGGCCCTCGGCATTGGTCTGCACGGTGCGCGAAAGATTGGTGTCCGTGTTCATGGTGGTCACCTGTGCGCCGGCAACCGTCGCGCCGCTCTTGTCGGTCACTGTGCCGAACATGGTTGTTGTCGTGGTCTGGGCCTCAACGCACTGCGTGGCCGCAAGCCCCAGCGAAAAGACGACGAGCAATACCAACAGTTCTCTGCGCATGTTAATCTCTCCTATCGCCGTGCATGTCGGCGCAGTGCGAAAATTTCGGACCTGAATTACCGTCGGTCCTCCCATCCCTGCAGAAACTCATTGGTACGTATAAACGTCCTGGCGCGTACCGGATTGTGAGACTCTGTACCGCACCGAAATTTGCCGCCAAAAAATACCCGGCTTGCGCCGGGCCCCAATTCCGTTTCCCTAGGGTCCAGCCTGAGCGACCCCCGACAGCAGAGCCTGCGCGGTTGCTTGCGTGCTTCGGAAGCCCAGTTCAGCCGAGAGCTCCCGTGCGGCTGCCGCGACGTGCTGCGCGATACGCGGCACTGTCTTCGAATTCAGCCGGAACGTCGGGCCGGAGACGCTGATCGCAGCAATCCCAGCTCCCGCATGACTAAACACCGGGGCACCCACGCATCTCACACCCTCTTCACTCTCCTCGTTGTCGATGGTATAGCCGCGCTGGCGAGCCAGAGCCAACTCCGACCGGAGTTCCTCAGCCGACGTGATCGTATTCGGCGTGCGTTTTTCGAGCTGGCGGCCATTCATGATCTGGTTCAGTTCTCCCTCTGGGAGCTGCGCGAGAAGCGCTTTGCCCACGGCTGTGCAGTGGGCCAGATTTCGCCGGCCGACACTGGAGGCCATGCGCACGCTGCGTGCCGGTTCGACTTTGTCAATGTAGAGGACTTCGGCACCATCGAGGATGCAGAGGTGGACCGTCTCGCCTGTCTCGCGCACCAACCGTTCCAGGAAGGGACGCGCGCGAGGCACGAGATTGAGGCGCGCGACTGCCTTGGCTCCAAATTCAAACAACCGCAGACCGAGGCGGTAGCGGCCTGTCTCCGTATCCTTCTCAATGAGCCTCTGCCGTTCGAGCACGCGCACCAAGCGGTGCGCTGTGCTCTTGTGTAGCCCGAGCCCCTCGGAGATTTGAGCGAGAGACAAATCTGAATCGTGCTCGGCGAGCGCTTCAAGGATGGCCAGGGCGCGGTCGAGAACCTGCACCTGATATGGGGAATGTTGGGGCTTTTGCTTCGTCTTGCTATGCGGCATAGCGTCCTAATATATGAGAAGAGCCCTCCCGTCAAGCTTTTTTGATCTGTCACAGGCACCCAAGCCTAAGAGTCACCGAGAAACATTACACACCTTGGGTGCGGTCGCGACAGGAGCAGCTTGAGGCGGACGTTAAGCGGAGTTGGGAGGCAGATCCTAGTGTGCCTGCAGCCACGAAGGGTACACCGCAGGTACACGAAAAAGGCACGCCCGTCAACTAAATGAAAACAAAAGACAAAAACTGGTGGAGGCGGGGGGAGTCGAACCCCCGTCCGAAAAGCGCTACGGCCCGAAGCCTACATGCTTAGCTCATTCCGTTTGGTTCGCCGACCGCGGTCAGAACGAGCAAGAGACGCGGCCGGCTAGCCCGATGGTTCTCACCGGTGAATCACGGGCCGAGACGCACCGGCCAGCCTGCTAAATGACGCCTCACATCAAGCCCGCAGGCGCTGCTCGAGGAGACGGGCTACGCTAGGTTTTGTCTAGGCAGCCAAAGCCAACTCTGTGTTGGCAGTTATGTTTTTCCACCCGATTGCGGGCAGGTGGCGCCCGGCATGCCTTCGGGTCGCGACTGCTTCCGTCGAAACCGTGTCGCCCCCATTGGAATTATATCGTAACACCCCTGGCCGCAGCCGTCCACCGGTGCGCAGCGAGCGTCGGCCCGGCGTCGGCCGCAGCCGTCCACCATGGGCACGCCTCGGAGGTCCTCCTTGGGGTCATTCCGAGCGGAGCGAGGAATCTCTCCGGCTTCTTCGCTCCGTCCATGGCAGAGAACCTTTAGAGAGATTCCTCGTCGCCCGCCGCGACGGGCTCGTCGGAATGACACCCTGGCCCCGGCCATTCGATGCGCTTGCCATACCGTCGGCGAGACCCTCCGCCCGCCGAGGCGGGCTCAAGGCAGGCGCTGGCGCTACGACCACTCGCACAGCACCTGGCAGATGTTTGGAGTTGACACTATTTGATGGCGTCTTGATAATCCTATGACGGTAATCCTATGACCGTACTCCGTATCTGAGGAATAGAAGACGTATGGCTCCCGATCCAAGCGGTGTCGAGCAAGCGGTCTCGCGGACCCTGCGCGACAACCTAGACAAACTTCAGCGCATGTCGGACGAATTGCACCAAGCAATTGCAGACCTGGTGTCGGCGTGCGCAAGCAGCCGGCCGACCTACGCGCTGCCGCCGATGTTGCGCTCGCAAACCGCTGCGGCGGCGCTGGCGGCCACGCTGGATGTGCTCTCCCGGTTTATCACCACGGCTCTGCAGCCGGCCCAACGCCCTCCCGCAGAAGAAGAAGTGATTCGGGTTGTGGCGATGCCGCCACCGAAACCCTCACCCGCGCCCGTTCAGCCGCCGCCCTCC
>JGI25382J43887_10000809_pt1 | contig 11555 bp, 17 predicted proteins | sample GraSoi013_1_40cm_3_FD_43887 | JGI IMG/M metagenome (IMG submission 43887) | reverse complement strand
GCTGAGCGCCTTCGGGCCGACGGGGCCGTGGCGCGAGAAGCCCGGCCTCGACATGCTCGTGCAGGCCATGGGCGGGCTCATGGCGGTGACCGGTGAGCCCGACGGCGCACCGATCCTCACCGGTGCGCCCGTCGTCGACACCATCGGCGCCCTGCTGGCGGGACAGGGCATCGTCACGGCGCTCCTGCACCGTGAGCGCACCGGCCAGGGCCAGCGTGTCGACGTGTGTCTGCTCGACGGTCTCATGCTGGCTCACGCCGCACGACTGAGCATCTTCCTTGCGACGGGCGAGGAGCCCGGCCGTCACGGCAGCGCGCATCCCTACCTTTCGCCGTTCCAGGCCTTTGCCGCGCGGGACGGCTGGATCTACGTGGCGGCGTGGATCGATCGCCTGTGGGCGCCGTTCTGCGCGGCGATCGAGCGCCCCGATCTCGTGAAGGGCGAACGCTTCGCGACCAACGAGCTGCGCGTGCGCCACCGGGCCGCGCTCAACGCGATCCTCGCGCCGATCTTCACCCACGCCACCGTGAAGGAGTGGATGGCGCGCCTGGAAGCTCGTGAAGTCCTGTGCGCGCCCGTGAATCGCTACGCCGACCTCACGACCGATCCCCAGGTGGCGGCCACCGGGATGCTCGTCCCGGACACGCACCCGCGCGCGGGCGGCTTCACCAGTCTCGGCACGCCCGTGCGGTTCGGGCGCACGCCCGGCACCATCCGGACTCCGGCGCCGCAGCTCGGCGAGCACACCGAGCTCGTCCTGTGCGAAGCCGGCATCGCCGCCGACGAGATCGCACGGCTTCGGACGGCCAAGGTGGTCGCGTGACGAAGGCGATCGAGTTTCCTCCCGGCGCCTTCCGCCGGATGAACGAGGAGGACGATCACCGCTTCTATGCCCAGCCGCGGCGCGTCGTCCACATCGACGACGACGCGATCGCCGCCTTGCGGGGACTCTATGCCGCGCTGGTACCGGCGGCGGCAACCGTGCTCGACCTCATGGCCTCCTGGCGCAGCCACCTGCCGCCGTCCTTCACCGGCATCGTGATCGGGCTGGGGATGAATCGCGACGAGATGCGTGACAACCCGCAACTGGCTCAGGGCATCGTCCACGATCTCAATCGCGAGCCGTCGCTGCCCTTCAACGACACCGCCTTCGACGCGGCGCTGTGCGCGGTGTCCGTGCAGTACCTCACGCGGCCGGTGGAGGTCTTCCGGGAGGTGGCGCGCTGCCTGAGGCCGCATGCGCCCTTCATCGTCTCGTTCAGCAACCGTTGCTTTCCGGAGAAGGCCGTCGCCCTCTGGCACGCGGCTGACGACTCCCAGCATGGGGCCATCGTCACCGCGTACTTCGCGGCCTCGGCCGCCTTCGCCGACGTTCATCAGTGGGCGCACACGTCGCCGGCCGGTGATCCGCTGTACGCGGTGTGGGCGTCGCGCGCCGAGGACACCCGATGACCACGCCGCTGAACCGTCAGATCGTGCTGGCCCGCCGACCGACCGGAGCGCCGCGTCAGGACGACTTCATGCTCATCGAGTCGCCGCCGCCGCGGCCGGGCGACGGCCAGATCCTCTGCCGGACGATCTACCTTTCCCTGGATCCGTACATGCGTGGCCGCATGAGTGAGGGACGTTCGTACGCCAAGGCGGTGGACATCGGACAGGTCATGGTGGGCGGCACGGTGAGCGAGGTGATGGAGTCGCGTCACCCCTCGTTCAAGCCGGGTGACGTCGTCCTCGGCTACGACGGCTGGCAGGGCTGGGCGGTGTCCACGGGCGCCGGGGTTCGGACGCTCGATCCGACGCAGGCGCCGATCGGCATGGCCCTCGGCGTGCTCGGCATGCCCGGCCTGACGGCGTACGTCGGATTGCTCGACATCGGCCGCCCGCGGGCCGGCGAGACCGTCGTCGTGTCAGCGGCGTCGGGCGCCGTGGGCAGCGTGGTCGGTCAGATCGCAAAGCTCAAAGGGTGCCGGGCCGTCGGCATCGCGGGCTCCGAGGAGAAGTGCCGCTTCGTCGTGGACACGCTCGGCTTCGACGCGTGTGTGAATCATCGAAGCGGCGATCTCGTGGGCGCGCTCCGCCTGGCCTGTCCGTCCGGGATCGACGTGTACTTCGAGAACGTCGGCGGCGCCGTGCTCGACGCCGTGCTCCGGCTCGTCAACCCCGGCGCCCGCATCCCGCTCTGTGGCCTCGTCAGCCAGTACAATGCGACGGAGCCGGTGCGAGGGCCCGACCTCCGGCCTGTCCTGGTCAACCGCGTGACGATTCGCGGCTTCATCGTCTCCGACCACAGCGACCGTCAGGCCGACTTTCTGACGGAGATGACGCGCTGGGTGCGCGAAGGACGCGTCCGCTACCGTGAAGACGTCGTCGAGGGGCTGGAGCAGGCGCCGCGTGCGCTCATCGGCCTGCTCGACGGCCGGAATTTCGGCAAGGTCATCGTTCGCGTCGGGCCCGAGCCGGCACGACGTTGATCTGGCATAGTGCGATGGTCAGACGCCCGATGACAGGCGTCCGGGAGGAATGCATGCACGCTCGTACGACCGCGTTCGTCGTGGCCACGCTCGCCGGCGGAGCCCTCGGCGCGCTCTGGAATGCGCCGGTGTTCAGTCGGCTCTACAAGGGCTTCATCGCGCTGTTCATGGACCCCAGCGCCCCGCTGGCCGGCGCCGCGGCCACTGTCGTGCTCGCCTTCGTGATGGGGGTGCCACGCGTCTGTGTCCCCTGATGGACGCCGATGATCTTCACGATCACGCCCCTGGTTCAGGAGGCGAAAACGAGACGGCAGTGGCTGAGGACGCTCGGCATCTTCACGGGCGCGCTTCTCGTGGTGCTGGGCGCCTTCGGCGCGGCCATGGCGTGGGCCGGCGCCGCGGTGGCGGCGAAGGTGACGACACCCTGGGCGCGCGAGGCGATCGCCTCGATCGCGCTGACCATCGTCGGGTTGCTCGCGCTCATGGTCGCCCTCGGTGAGCTCGGCGTGATCCGACCACTGCTGCCCGAAGTACGCACCGTGCCGACCGGCCGGAGCACGAGCAGCCTGTCGCGGCGCGCGCTGATCATCGCCCTCGCCTTCGGCGCGACGATGGCCATCTTCAGTCCGCTGTCCGCGTACGCGCTGGTCATCGGCTGGGTGGCGGCGCGCCAGAGCCCGTGGCTCGGTGCGATCACGCTCATGGCGTACGGCCTGGGCCTGGTCGTTCCGCTCGCCGTGGCCGGCACGCTGATGGCGCGCGGCGACCGTTGTACCCAGGTCTTGCAGGAGCGCGTGAGGCTGGTGGGCGGCGTCGCCCTCGCCGTCGCCGGCGGCTTCATGCTCTCGATGTGGACGCTGCGCGCGACCTGGGCCCTGTTCTTCACGCGCGCCTAGCTCAGCGTGCCTCGCACCTTCGTCCTCCGCCTTGCTCTCGTCCTGGCGCTCGCCGCCTGTGCACGCCTCGAGTCCGGATCACCCGACGTCGGGCGGATCACGATCGTCGACATCAGTGACTGGCACGGGCAGCTCGAGCCGGTCGGCGTGGTCGACGGAGGTCGGACGCGGCAGGTCGGCGGCGCCGCCGCGCTCAAGACCTACTTCGACGCCGAGCGCGCCGCCAACCCCGTCGGCACGCTCGTGGTCACCGCCGGCGACGCCTTCGGTGGAACGCCACCGCTCTCGGCGTTCTTCGACGACGTCCCGGCCGTGCTGGCCGCGAATCTGATGGGCATCGACGTCGACACCCTCGGCAACCACAACTTCGACCACGGCGTCGACCGCCTGCGCGCGCTGATGGCGCGCGCGCGCTTCCCGTACGTCGCCGCCAACATCGTCGCCGCCGACGGCACCCGCCTGGTGCCGCCCTCGTGGCTGGTCACGCTGAACGGGATCAAGGTCGGCGTCGTCGGGATCGGCAACCCGGAGACGCCGTCCGTCGTCGCCGTCGGTCGCACCGGCGAGTTTCAGTTCTTCCCTCCGGTGCCGGCGATGAACGCGGAAGCCGGCGCGCTGCGCGCCCGCGGAGCCGAGGTCGTGATCGTCCTCGCCCACGTGGGCGCCATCGCCGTCGCCGCCGACGGCAGCCCGCGTGGCCAGATCGTCGAGATGGCGCGCGGGGCACGAGGCGTGGACGTCCTCATCGGCGATCACACCGACATGACCGTCAACGCGGTGATCGACGGCGTGCTGGTCGTGGAGAATCGCTCGAAGGGCGTGGAATACGCGGTGATCACCGTGGACTACGATCGGCGAGCCCGGGCCGTCGTGAGCAAGACGGCGGTTCACAAGCGGCCCTGGACCGACGCGGTGCGCCCGGATCCGACCGTGCAGGCGCTGATCGAGGAGTATCGAGCCCGGAGCCGGCCGCTGTTCGACGTCACCGTCGGCGAGGCTGCCGTGCGCCTCGACCGCTCGCGCCAGGAGGAGTCGCGCCTGGGCAACCTCGAGACCGACGCGCTCCGCGCGACCTACGGAACCGACTTCGCCTTCGACGTCTCGGGGGCCCTCCGCGACGACGTGCCGTCCACGTACCAGCCCGCCGATCATCGCCTGCGCCGTCCCGCACCCGGCTACTCGGCAGGGCCGCCGTGGGACGTGGTCGAGGGCGACTTCCACGCCGTCTTTCCCTTCAACAACGTGGCGGTCACGTTTCGGATCAGCGGGCGCGCGCTGTGGGCGGCCCTCGAGAACAGCGTGAGTCACGGCGCCTGGGTCGACGGTCGCTACCGGAACGGTGTGGGGCGGTTCTTGCAGGTCTCCGGGCTGCGCTACACGTTCGATCCGCGCCGGCCGCCCGGCCGCCGCGTCGTGGCGGTGACGCGCGCGAGCGCTGCTCCGATCGCGCCTGACGAGACCATGTACACCGCGGTGACCAGCGACTTCGTCTACAACGGAGGCGACGGCTACGCGAATCTCGCGAATGGAACGGGCGTGACGCGAGAGCCGATCGCCGAGACGATCAGCCGTGCGGTACGCGCGCGCGGACGCGTCACCGCCGCGGTCGAGGGCCGCATCAACGTCGCCCAGTGAGGCGGCGCGTCGCTAGCCGCCGCTCAGCAGACGTTCGATGAGCGTGCGCGTGGCCGGCGACGCCCAGTCGTGAGGGCCGACGCCTCGGGCCAGCAGTCGCCCCTGGCGATCGACGAAATAGACGGTCGGCGGGCCGAACACGCCGTACAGCCGGCCGGTAACGTCACCGCTGGCGTCGACGAGCGACGGAACGACGTAGCCACGCTCCTTCACCGTGCGGCGGACGAGGTCAGCGCTCTCGCGGAAGGCGATGAGCCGGACCTCGAGACCCTTACCCTTGAGCTCGCTGTACATCCGGTTGACGGAAGGTAACTCCTCCCGGCAGGTGGGTCACCACGTCGCCCAGTAGAACAGCAGGAGCACCTTGCCACGGAAGTCCTCCAGGCGCGTCGTCTTGCCGTCGAGATCGGGGAGCGCGAAGGCCGGCGCCGGCTTCGGCGGCTCGTAGGCCTGGAATCCGAGCGCGGTGAAGTCGGGACCGGCGGCGCCGGCGGTGGTCGTGAAGACGCACACCGCCGCCAGCGCCAGACCGATCACCGCATTCACGAGGCGGCGCCGGACTCTCGGATCTGCCGGAGCACTTCGTTGGCGTCGAGCAGATCGAGGGGGTTATCCATCACCTTGACGTACTTCACCGTGCCGTTCTTGTCGAGGATGAAGTACGCCCGCTTGGCGTAGCGGTAGATCGGGCTCTTCTCGTCGGTGACGATCGCGTCCCAGGCGGGAAGCATCTGGCGACGGAAGTCCGAGAGGAGCAGGTGCTGCGTCTTGTTTTCCTTCACGAACGCGTTCAGGGTTGCGACGTGATCGGCGCTGACGCCCACCACCTGGGCGTTGAGGGCTTGGAACTGCGGCAGGGCCGCGTCGAAGCCCGCTATCTCCTTGGTTCACGTCGGCGTGAAGGCCTGGATGGCCGTGTAGATGACGACCGGCCCCTTGCCGAGCAGGTCGCTCAGCTTCACGGGCTGCTGCTGGCCCGCGGCCGGCAAAGCGAACTCGGGCGCCTTCTGACCGACGGCGAGCGCCCCTGCCGTCCCGGTGAGCAAGACACCGGCGAGCAGGGCGAGGACGAAGCCCCGGACGAATGTTGCGCGCATGTGTGGACCCCCCTGGCGTGGCTTGACCGCCACGCCAGTGTACTAACGATCTGAGGAGTCTGCGCGTTCCACCGTCCGGAGGCGGACCTTTCCTTCGGCGGCGAGGAGGGCGAGCAGTGAGCTCGTCGCTGGCTCGCTCATCCCCAGCTTGCCGCCGAGCTCGGCCGGGGTGAGATAAGGATTCACGGCGAGACAGGCGAGGATCTCGTCGTCCACGGACCACCAATCATCCATGCTCGATCTCCTCGCGGTCATCCCGTGATGGCGTTGCCGTCGATGTCGATGAACATCAGCGGACGTTCGGATTGCGCGCGAGCAACCCAGATCGCCGAAGCGACCGCTCCCGTGCGCGGGTTCAGCCCCTGCCACACGCCGCCCGTCGGCGGCCGGCGCGGCAGGCGCGCCGTCTCGTACTTTACCTCCTGGAAGCCGTCGTGCGATAGCGCTCCCATGACTTCTTCGGGTTCGGCCATCCAGCCGTGGGCGGGACCGAGCCAGACCATCCGACCGAGTGCGCGCAACTGATCGAGGGATTCCGGCGCTTCCATGGATCGCCCCTCCACACTCCCGGCCGGTGCGGTGGGCTCCGGGAGTGTCGAAAAAGCGTGCAAGACGATCGCCACGCGCAACCCGGCGTCCGAGGAGGATTCCCTGACGAGCGACGCACGCGGTGTGTGAAGAAGTTTTCCCATAGTGGGGCACGTGACGCTTCCGCGCTGCGTCAGCTGAGGCGCCCGAGCGGGCCGAGATCGAGGTTGAGATCCTCCGGCGTGAGATCGAACTGCTTGGCCATGTCCTGGATCGTTTCTTCGAGGCGCATGAGGGCGAGACCGATCGCTTCCGTCTGCTCGGGCGTCAACGTCTTCGCCTCCATGCGTCTGAGCGTCTGCCGCTCGAACAGCTTGCGCAGGAACTCGACGAGCGTCAGCACCAGCTTGGCGACCGAGCGCTGCACGTCCTCCGGATTCGCATTCCAGCGCGGCGCGATGCTGTCCACGCGCCGCTCGAGCTCCTCCCGCAACGCATCGATGTCACGCACATCGCGGGCGACCAGTGGCGGCCGGGCGGCCGAGCGGCGGCGGCGCGGCGTCCGGCGCTTCTTCACGCGACCGCATCCGGCGCGAATGCGTAGGCGGGCCACGGACCGCTCGGGCTCACGCGCACGCCGTTGAGCCGCGCGCTGGCCGCGGCCACCGTCGCGAGGTAGCGCTCGCTGTCGCCACGCCGGACGAGGTGATAGACGCTCGCCAGCAATGGCGGCCGCTCGTGACGCTCGATCCGCTCGGCGCTGACGAGGCCGCGCAGTGCGCGACGGAGCGGGTCGACCTCGGGCGCGCGCCGCGCGTGCAGGCGGCGGGCGAGATAGCGCTGGCCGGCGCCACCGTCGTCCACGGCGCTCTCGTCCAAGGTCGTCGCCGCCTCACCGTAGATTCGCAACGTCATCTGCTCGTGACCGGCGACGAGCGCCAGCGCCTCGCGCAGCCCGGCGGCCCGCGGAGCCAGTGCGCGGGCCAGCGCTGGCCTGTCGTCGAGCACGGTGCCGAACCGGATCGGCAACACGGCGTCGGTGCGCCCGGCGAGGCGCCGCACCGTGGCGTCATGACGACGAAGCGCGGTCGCCGTCACACGTGGCGAGTCGGGGACGCGGCCGGCGACGACGAGGAGGCCGGCCGCCTCGACCAGCCGCAGTTGCTCACCGGCGAGGCCGCGGCCGAGTGGGCGGCGAACGGGGCGGCCGACGAGCGCGTACAGGTAGAGACTCATGTCTCGGTGAGCCGATCGGCCGCGCAGAGCAGCGCCGACAGCCTGAGATACACGAGGTCGACGTCGGCCAGCCCCAGAAGCACTTCACCCTCGATGAACACGCCCTTGTTCAGGACGTGATCGACGAGATCCAGCAGCGAGGCGTCGGCCTCGCTGAGGATCTGCTGGGCTTTCGAGATGCTCTTCTTCTTCACGTCGAATCGCCCACGAAGTTGTAGGGCGGCCACGGCCCGGTCAGCGTCAGATCGAATCCGCGACGCTCGAGCGCGGCGGCTGCGGCCTTGACGGCCGCGCGGAAGGCCGCGGCGCGTCTGATCGGTACCAGGAACGCAGCGTCGAGCACGACGGTCGTGCCGGTGCCGGCCTGGGCCGGCGTCTGTCGGCGCGCGTCGTCGGCGCGGCGGGCCAGGGCCGAGTAGAGCCGATCGGCCTCGACGCGGGCATCCTTGGCGACGTCCTGCACGGCCTGGCGCTCCCGCTGCTTTCGTACCAGAAAGGCGGTGCCACCGACGGCGCCCGTGGATTTGCCCTCGGTGGCCATGCGCTGGCGCAGCGCGCGCTGCTCGTCGAGCCGAAGGCGCACTCCCCACTCCTGGCGATCGCTGACGCGAGTCAGCACGCGCCGCACCCGCTTGAGCGAGCGTCGGACATGGTCGACGGCCCGGTCGTCGCCGGCGAAGAGCGTGAAGAGCTTCATCGGGATCACGGTCCCGTGACGCGCGAAGTGCTCCACGACGCGCTCGTGGGCCAGCGCGCACGACGACACCCAGCCCAGATCGCGCAGGTGTTGCTCGATGGGCTCGGTGCCGTAACGGCTCAGCGGCGCGTCGGCGACGATCAGGCGCAGCCCGTCGTCGACGTCGAGCGCGCGGACGGGCCCGGTGCCGGCGAGCCCACGCGGTCGGCGCGTCGGCGGCGGCGTGCGCCGCGCGCTCAGCAGGCAGTAGACGTAGGTGGCGGTGCCGTTCGTGTCCGTCATCGGCGGTCCGGAATCCACTGGTCGCGCCAGCGCGAGAGCGCGGCGACCCCGCGCGGCGGAGGTACCTCGGCCGGCGCCAGGATGATAGCGCACGGGCCCGGCGCCCGCCGGGCACGCCGGAGCGCGTCGAGGGCGTGCGACTCGGCGGCTGCCGCGCGGCGGCAGCGCGGACAAGCGGCCGGTGTCAGCGCGTTGACCACGATCCCGCTCACGGTCACGCGAAGTCGCTTCAGGGCGGCGAGCAGCCGCGCCGTCTCGAGGCGCGGCATCTCAGCGGCGCGGGTGACGAGCACGGCGCGCGTCTGGCGCGGCTCGCAGAGCAGTGCCTGGAGCCGCCGCAGATCTCGAGCGATCTCGACGAGATCGGCCCCGAGCTCGCCGAGGCCGATGACCTTGCGGTACTTGAGCAGGATCGCCAGCAGCGCGTGGACCCACTCGAGGGCCGCCGTCGGCATCTCGAGCAAGCGCAGGGCGTGCCCGGTGGGCGCCGTGTCGAGGACGACGACGTCGTAACCGGCTTCGCCGGACCGCGGAAAGAGGGCCTCGATGACGCCGACGATGCCGAACATCTCGTCGAGCCCAGAGGGCGCCAGATCGACCAGATCCTGAACCACCGCGCGATCGAAAGTGGCGTCGAAGCTCGAACCCCCGCGGAGCGCGTCGAAGAGTTCGTCGACCGCGTCACGATACCGTGCACGGCGCTCGGCGAAGGCCGCCTGTGCGTCGAGCTCCACGATGTCGATCCCGGCCACCCGCAGCGGATTCGCGATCGACGTCCCCGCAGTGGTGACGGTCGTGTCCCCGCCGCGCGAGGAGGGGGGTTTGGGGGGAAGCGGAACGGGTCCCCCCAGATCCAAGATATCCGCGAGCGAATGCGCCGGGTCCACCGATAGCAGGAGCACGCGGTGACCCTGCTCGCGCTCGGCCAGGGCGAGCGCGAGCGTCGCCGCACACGAGGTCTTGCCCACACCGCCCTTGCCAGCGACGACGAGGAGTCGCAGCCCCTGGGGCGCCAGTGTGGACAGCCACCCGTCAACCGGTAGTCGCGCGCTACGTGGAGAGGGGGGTCTGGGGGGAAGCGGAACGGGTCCCCTCAGGTGGGGTTTGGGGGGAAGCCGTAGGGGTCCGCCCAACGGCAGTCGCGGTCCCTGCAACTTCATCACCCGAGCAAACCCGCGAAGCGCGGCGACCCCGCGGGGCTCGGCGCCGAGGTCGAGCGCGACGACGAGCGGTCGCCCGGGGAAGGCCGCGCGCGTCGCCGCGATCACGTCGGCCTCGCTGCGCCGCCGCGCCGCGCAGAGCGCGCACCGCCGCGGTGGTGGTGGCGTCACGCGGTTCACGATGATCTCGGCGACCCTCATGCTCGCGTCCTCGAGTACTCGCACGCCGTCGCGCGTCTCCTCGAGTGCCGCCACCTCGGGGAGCAGCACCCACGAGAACGCGCAGCGTCTGGAATCGCGTAGCAACGCCCGGAGCTCGCCGCTCTCACGCTCGATCTCGGTGATGAGCGCGTCGGCGAGATCGGGGCGATACCGACCGCCGAGGCTCTCGGCCAGGAAGCGATGCTTGGCGAGCATCCCGTCGAGCACGCTCGCGATACGCCCGAGTGTCTGGGGCATGGTCAGCAGCCTCAGGGTGTGCCCGGTGGGAGCCGTGTCGACGATGACGTCGTCCCACGGGGCGCCCGCCACCAGTCGCTCGACCTCCACGAGACCGATCAGCTCGTTGACGCCGGGCAGGGACAGCGCAAGGAAGCGATCGATGTCGTCGTCGTCGAGATAGGTGCCGCGAGCGACGATCGTGCGCAGCGCCTGTCGACGCGGCCCCAGCCAGCGCCGAAACGCCCCGTTGGCATCGAGCTCCACGGCCTGAAGCTCTCCACGCCGTGTTGGAATGCGCGTCGGAGATGTGAAGTGTTTCGGAACCGCCGACGTGACTCTCGTCTTTGACGGACGCCCGCCCAATGAGGGCAGCCGCGCGCTACGCGAAGAGGGGGGTCTGGGGGGAAGCGGAACGGGTCCCCCCAGTCGCGAAAGCCGCAGGGGTCCCCCCAACTCCATAGACCCAAAAACGTCGAGGAGAGAATGCGCGGGGTCGGTGCTCACGATCAACACGCGGCGGCCGGTGTCGGCGGCGGCCACGGCACGGGCGGCGGCACAGGTCGTCTTGCCGACCCCGCCCTTGCCCCCGAGGAAGTGATAGTGCGGCGCTACTCCTCGTCCCAGGTCCGCGCCTCCACCCCCGTCACCTTCACGTCGGGGGACGAGAGCGAGGGACCCGCGTCCGCGCGGAGCTCGCGGAGCTGGGCGAGAATCGAACGCTCGAGCTCGGTGAACTCCTCGGCGCTCATCTCACCGAGCTCGAGCCGCATCTGCGCGGCCAGGAGCTCCTCGCGCAGGCGGCCCTCGTCGTTCATCTCGGCATCGACCGCCTGGACGATCTTGCCGAGGACGAACTTGATGCCGCCGATGAGAAGCGAATCGAGGATGATCACTTGGTGTCCTTGGCGCGCTCGAGCTTCAGCCGAATGTTGACGAAGTTGTAGGGCGGCCACGGCCCGGTGTACCGGAACGTCAGCTTGTCGTAGCGCGCGCCCAGCTCCTTCACCTTCTTGTCGAAGGCCGCCTCCTGATCGCGCGAGACGAGGAAGGCGGCGTTCAGGATCATCTTGTCGCCGATGGCCTTGTTNGCCCGCGAGGCGACGCTCACGTCA
>JGI25382J43887_10000807_pt1 | contig 11558 bp, 9 predicted proteins | sample GraSoi013_1_40cm_3_FD_43887 | JGI IMG/M metagenome (IMG submission 43887) | reverse complement strand
GGCAAGTCAGTCGCAACTCTTCCCCATTTATGGGGAAGTACCGCCCGTAGGGCGGGGATGGGGCTGGCGGTTCATTTCTTCGCTAACCGCCGAGCCAGAAATGCCTGCACGCCTTCTGCGAACTCGGAGCTCGCGGCCTGCGCCTCCTGCAGGTAGGACTCGAACTCCATCGCATCCTCGTAGCTCGAGACCAGCGCGTGGTTGACCGAGCGCTTGGCCCCGGCGAGCGCCTGCCTCGGCTGCGCCACGAGTTGATTGGCGAGGTCACGGACCTCTTCTTCCAGCCGCTCCGCCGGCACGATCCGGTTGATCACACCCAGCCGGTGGGCGTCCGCCGCCGAGAGCGGCTTGCCCGTGAAGAACATCTCGTACGCGACGCCGGTTCCGGCGAGGCGCGGCAGCAGCCAGCTCACGCCGCCATCGGGAGCCAGGCCGATGTTGACGAAGGCCTCGAGGATGTAGGACTCGGGCGTTCCGATCCGGATATCGCACGCGAGCGCGAAGCTCGCGCCGATTCCAACGGCTGGCCCGTTCATCGCCGCGATCACGGGCTTGGGCATCGTGCGAAGGCGCATCAGCATCGGCATGTACTCGTTGCGCAGGACGTTGCCGACGTCCTCAGGGGTGCGCATCCCGGCTCCTTGCACCATCTCGGTCACATCGGCTCCAGACGAGAAGGCGCGACCGGATCCNGTCAGGACGACGACCCGAACCGCGTCGTCGCGCTCCGCCTGCTTGATCGACTCGGCGAGCTGCTTCCGGGTGAGCGCTCCGATCGCGTTCATCTTCTCGGGCCGGTTGAATCGGATCCAGCCGATGCCGCTTTCGTTTTCGACGCTTACGTGCTGCTCGACTTCAGTCGCCATATTTCATCGTCCTTTGAAAACGCCCTTCCGCTTTTCGAGGAACGCGTGCATGCCTTCCTTCTGATCCTCGCTNGCAAACAGGAAGTAGAAGCTCTTGCGCTCGGAAGCCAGCCCTTCAGAGAGCGGCGACTCGAAGGCCTTGAGCACCGCCTCCTTCGCCATCCGCACCGCCAGCGGCGGCTTCTCGGCAAGCTGGCGCGCGAGCCGCTTCGCGACCTCGATCGTCATCTCCGCGGGCACGACCTTGTTGACGATGCCCAACTCGTAGGCCCGCTCGGCGGTCACCGGCGCGCCGGAGAGCATGACCTCCATCGCCGCGTACTTCCCCGCGGTCCGCGGCCAGCGTTGCGTGCCGCCCGCGCCGGGGATGATGCCGAGGTTGATCTCCGGCTGGCCCAGGCGGGCGGTCTCCCCCGCGACGACCAGGTCGCACATCAGCATCACCTCGCAGCCGCCGCCCAGGGCGTAGCCGTTGACCGCGGCGATGAGGGGCTTGCTGAATCCGGCGAGCGATATCCAGCGCCCGGTCTGGTCGCGGCTCAGCTGCTCGACGGCGCTTCTGTCCGCCATGTCGCCGATGTCGGCACCGGCGGCGAATACCTTGGGACCGCCGGTAAGCACCACCGCGCGGACGGTCTCATCGGCATCCAGGTCCGCGAGGGCTGCGGTCAGCTCGCGGATCAGGTCAGGGCTGAGCGCGTTCAGAACCTTCGGGCGGTTGAGCGTGACGGTCGCAATTGGCGCGTCGATTTCGACAAGGACGTTCTCGTACCCCATCGCGCCCTATCATCGGCTAAATGGCCAGCCACAGACTCGTGGACTCCTACGGCAGGGTGGCCGACGACCTGCGGATCTCGGTGACCGACCGCTGCAACTTCCGCTGCATCTACTGCATGCCGGCGGAAGGTCTCAAGTGGCTGGCGCGCGAGGACATCCTGAGGTACGAGGAGATCGTCCGCCTGGCCCGCATCTTCGTCGAGCGCTACGGCGTGCGCACGATCCGCATCACNGGCGGCGAGCCGCTGGTGCGCGTCAAGCTGGAAGAGCTCATCGGGATGATCAATGCGATCGACCCGACGCTCGACATCACGATGACCACCAATGGCGTGCTGCTCCGGCAGAAGGCGCTGGCGCTGCGCGACGCGGGTCTGAAGCGCATCAATATCTCGCTGGACACGCTGCATATGGACACCTTCAAGGACATGGCCCGCAGCGATGCTTTCGACCGCGTGATGGACGGCATCACCGCGGCGCGCGAGGCAGGCCTCTGGCCGATCAAGCTGAACATGGTCGTGATGAAGGGGCACAACGACGGCGAGGTCGTGGACTTCGCTCGACTCGCGCACAGCGAGGGCTACGAGGTCCGCTTCATCGAGTTCATGCCTCTCGATGGAGACAACATCTGGACCAACGAGCAGGTCGTGCCGAGCCGCCGCATCCAGGAGCAGATCGAGGACCAGTTCCCGCTCGAGCCGGTGGTCGACACGCGACCCGGGCCGGCGACCCGCTACCGGTTCGCCGACGGCGCGGTGGGTGGCGTCGGCTTCATCTCCTCGGTCAGCCAGGCCTTCTGCACCACCTGCAACCGAGTCCGGCTGACGGCCGAGGGCGGCCTGCGCACGTGCCTCTTCTCGCTGCACGAGACCCCGCTGCGCGACCTGATGCGCTCGGGCGTCTCGGACGATCACCTCGGATCGGTGATCGAGGCCGCGATCTGGCGCAAAGAGGAGGGCCACCTCATCAACAAGCCGGGATTCATCAAGCCGGCCAAGAGCATGTCCCAGATCGGGGGCTGATCAACCCGGATAGTCCGGACCAACCGAGGTTGTGACAACGCGATCAGCCGCATAGTCCGGACTAACGGGCATTTGGCTCCGGCCTAAGCTAGATCGCGTGATTCGGCCCGAGGAGGCCCAGCGCCCCTACACCGTCACCGAGCTCGCAAATGAGATCCGGCGCGAGCTCCGTCCGCTGACCGCCCTGCTGCTCAAAGGAGAGGTCAGCGGCATGAAGCAGGGCTCGAAAGGCCACTACAGCTTCGTCATTCGCGATGGCCAGAGCCTGATCAACGCCTTCATCTACGCCGACGACGCGCGGCGCGTCACGACGCTGCCTGAAGACGGCCAGGTCTTCATCTTCCGAGGGCGAGTCGATTACTGGATCCAGTACGGAACGATCCGCTTCATCGTCGACCAGGTCGAGTTCGACGANGTCGGCAAGCTCCGAGCGCGGCTCGACGAGCTGAAGCGAAGGCTCGAGGCCGAAGGCGCTTTCGCGGCNGAGCGTAAGCGCCGGATTCCATTCCTGCCGCGAGCCGTGGCGATCCTCACCTCACCGACCGGCGCTGTGATCCATGACCTTCAGGAAACGATCTGGGAGCGGTTTCCGAACATGGGAGTCGTCGTCTACCCGGTGCAGGTGCAGGGCGCGGGCGCGCCGATGAGCATCGCCCGCGCGCTGCGGCGCTGCAACCAGGAGCAGCTCGCTGACGTGATCGTGCTCGCCCGTGGCGGCGGCAGTTTCGAGGAGATGTACGCGTTCAACACCGAGCTGGTCGCCCGCGCGATCCTTGAATCACGACTGCCGGTGGTCACGGCGCTCGGACACACGTCCGACCGCACTGTCTCCGATCTTGTCGGCGACGCCGAGTGCCGCACGCCGACCGAGGCAGGCGCGCGTGTCGTGCCGAAGAAGTCGGACCTGATCGCCCGGCTTGGCGAACGAGGGCGAAGACTCGACCGCGAGATTACTCAGCGCATTGCACGCGAGGCCGAACGGCTGGCCCACAAGCGGGAGCGGATGGTCCAGCTCCTGCCGTCGCTAGTCCGCCAGCGGGCGGACCGGCTTGCCCGCGCGGCCGGCGAGCTGGGCAGGCTGAGCCCGATCGCGCAGGTCGCGCGCCGCGAGGACGCGCTTCGCGAACGCGCGCGACGGATCGACAGCGCGGCAGCTTCGAGGCTCGCCCGGAGCACCAACGCATTTGCGTCACGGCGGGCGGTCGACAGGCTGGAGCGGGCCCTGTCAGAACGTTTCGCCGGCGCGATACGAGCTCTCGGCCATCGGGAGCAGCGCCTGGCCGCGCTCAGCCCGGACGGTGTCCTCGCGCGCGGTTACAGCATCACGCTGGATGCCGAGTCGGGCACCGTCATCCGCTCCGCGGCCGCGACGAAGGTCAACCGCCGCGTCCGCATACGGCTCGCGTCGGGACGTATCGGGGCAAGGGTCGAGGAGGTCGAGACATGAGCCAGGAGCTCACCTACGAAGAGGCGCTCGAGAAGCTCGACGAGCAGCTGAAGCTGCTCGAGGACGGCAACCTTTCCCTCGAAGACGCGCTGAAAGCCGTCGATGAGGCGCGCGTCTACCTGAAGGTCTGCACCGAAAGGCTAGAAGCCGCCCGCAAGAAGATCGAGGTCCGCGGGGAGCCAGAAACTACGGAGTAGAGCTTTTCTCCATTGATGGGGAAGTCCGGCCGGAGGCCGGAATGGGGCCGCCGGAGGGGCTGGCCAAGGTAGAAGACTCCAGCTTCTCGTCCATCGCCCGCAGGCGCTGGCTGAGGTTCTTGATGAACTCGAGCATCACCTCTGGATGCTCGTGCACGATCGCCTGCAGGCGGTCGCGCCGCAGCACCCGGACGGTGGTGTCGGCCATCGCCTGGGCGCTCGCCGAGCGCGGCTGGTCGTCGAAAACCGACATCTCTCCTAGCGCCGTCCCCGCGCGATGCCGCACGAGCGTGACCTCCTGGCCCGCGTGGTCGAGGTGGACTCGGATCTCGCCCTCGACCACGACGTAGAGCTCGCCGCCAACATCGCCCCGGCGGAAAAGCGTCTCGCCCTTGGCGTAGTGCCTGCTGACCATGAGCCGGTCGACGCTTGCCAGCTGTTCGAGCGTGAGCGCGGTGAAAAGCGGAACCTGCTTCAGCGCAATCAGCTCTTTCATGTGTTCATCGAGTCCGTGCGACGCCGCTTCCGCTGTTTCGCGGACCCACCGGTCAGGATGCTTCGCCAGGGCCTCGATCTCCGCCTGCGCCAGTGGCCGGGCGAGCACCGGGTCAAAAGATCCCGGCTCGAGGAGGCGGGCCAGGGGTCCGGCGAGCCAACTGGGGCCGAAGTTTAGCAACGTCTCCAGCGCCTCCACGCGCGTTTGCGCGTGCACCGACGAAAGGCCGCGTTCCACAGTCGCAAAGCCTCGTTTGCCATGCAGGGCGCGCATGGCAGCCAGCCCCGATTCGGCCGCGCTCTGGACGAAGTCGTCGAGTCCGATGCGAAGCAAGGCGTAACCCGCCGCTTCGTTTCCATCGAGATGCCTCATCGCCCCGGCCACCCGCGCCGACAGCCGGGCAAGATGGGCGCCCTGGCCAAGCTGCATCTCCAGGTGTTCACGGGCTCGCTGGAAGAGCTCCGGCCTGCCGCTCCTGACCAGGGCCTCGACGGCGGCCAAAGACGTCTCGTCCCTGGCAAGCAGCATGGGCAGGACAAGGTCAAGCGCCTCCGGAGCCTGCGTGGACATCGCTTCCGAGGCCAGCAACCGCACGTCGCGGTCCCCGCTGGCCAAACCATCGGCGAGTGCTTCGGAGAACCGCCGTGTCCAGTCTGCGGGCGGCGTCCAGCGCACCGCCTGGCGCAGCGCCTCGCGCCTGACTTCGACGTCNTCATCGCGAAGACAGGCGATCAGTGCCTCGGCGATCTCCTGGACTTCGCCTTTCATGCGCGCAAAGCTGCGAATCGCCTCCAGGCGGACCTGCCGATCTGCGTCTCGCATCCCGCGTGCGATCGCACCTTCGTCGGCGAGAAAGGCAGCTGCCCACACCGCCGCCGCGCGGTCCTGCGGATCAGGTGCATCGCGAAGACCTGCGAGCAGCCCGTCCAGGCCATCGCCTGGTTCTGGGACCGTCATGCCGGCGACCGCGGCCGCCGCGCGGACCCATCCGTTCTCGTCGTTCCGGGCCGCGGCGAGCTGCTCGCGAGTGATCCGCTCGGGCGGCCCAAGCTGAAGCGCAAGGCGGCGGATCACCGGGTCCGAGGACCCAAGAAGCTCGGGCACCATGCCGGCGAAGGTGTCGGGTGACATCCGCGCCAGCGCTGCCGCCGCGAACTCCCTCATCCTCTTTTCCCCACCCCGCACGTGCGCCTGCAGCTCGGCGATCTCCTCGGGAGCCGGCCGTCCCACGGCCTGCTGGTAGTCGGCAAGGCTCAACGCATGCGTCCGGAGGCGCGTGTAGATCGCGTCCAGGTACTGGCTGCGCAGCCACCAGGCCGCGCCGATGAAGGCGATGGCGNCAACGATGCCGACGCCGGCCAGCACCTCCACGTTGCCGACGATCTCCGGCTGCAGCGCCAGAAGGACGACGCCGCTCAGCACGGCGCCACCCGGCAGCACAGCATTGTTGAGAAGGAACTGCAGCTTCGGCACCACCTGGGCCGGGAGCGCGCCACCCAGCACGTTCTGCGCGGGATCGTCCAGCCCGGTCTGCAGGCCGTTGCGGACGATGAACAGCAAGAGCGAGGTCGCCAGGATGGGGTTGATGGCGACCCCTATGAAGCCGATCAGGGTGAAGACCGGCAGCGCGAGGATCGCGTTCTTCACGCCGAGCCGGTCGAGCACCCACGGAGCGACGAACAGGCTCACGACGAGCTGCACCGCGTAGCTGGCGAGCCAGGCGTTGCCGATCAGGATCGTCAGCTCCTGGAGGTTGTTGTGCGTGGCGGCGACGAAGATGACCGCGACGAGATAGTCGCCAACCCGGCTCGCGACCTGCAGCACGAACGCCAGCAGCAACAGGGCAAGAACAAGTCGGCTGCCCGTCACGTGCTCGAGCGCGCGTCCGAACATGGCGATCACGCCGTGGCGCTTGCGCTCGACCTCGTGCTGGACGAGGAATTGATCCTCATCCTCCACAAACGCCGGGCGGTAGAGGGTGCGCTCGAGTCCGATCGACATGTACGCGGCCGCGAGCGAACCGATCGCCCAGACGAACATCAGCGGCTCGGTCGCGATGAACGCGACGACGGTCGTCGTGACGCCGGACAGCATGTAGCCGACGCTCGAGCCGGCGGCGATGACAGGAAAGATTCGCTTGCCCTCTAGCACGTTGAAGTGCTGGGTGACGAAGGTCCAGAAGTGGAGCATGACCAGCTCGAAGGCGACCGAATAGACCACATACGCCGTGAAGGCAACCGTGGAGTCCTCACGGACCGTGTACGCGACGAAGATGCCGATCGCCGCGCCCGCATTCGCGACGAGGTTGATGCGAAACGCTCGCCCGACCCCAAAACGCCGAGTCAAAGCGCCCTGCAGCGCGTCCATCGGCCAGACGGCGAGGGCCAGGACGATGAAGAAAACGGGATAGGCATGCGGGCCGGTCTTGTTGAGGAAGATGGACTGGGCCGCGCTGAAGGCCGTGTACATGGCCCAGCCGATGACCATCGCGAACCCCGCGACCTGCAGCGTGCGGCGGAGCTCGGTCCGGCGTACGTGCAGGATCTTGGCNAGCAGCGGCGAGACCGCCTCTCGCTCCAAAGGTCTAGACCTGCTGGACGCTCGCAATCCTCTGCAAGGCGGCGATGCGTTCGGCGATCGGCGGATGCGTGTCGAAGAGCCGGCTGAAGAAGCTGCCGTGGTGCTCGTCCGGGTTGTCGATCATCATCGCCGCGACGGCGTGGTTGAAACGCTCCGGCGGCCGGTCGTTCTGGGCGATCTTCTGCAGCGCGGAGATCAAACCTGTCGGGTTCCGAGTCAGCTCCACACCGCTGACATCAGCGAGCGACTCCCGTTGGCGGGAAAGCGCGAACTGCATGAGCGGGCCGACGACGAACGCGATGAGGGTGAAAAGAATCCCGATGGCGAGAACGACAATCGCACCATTGCCTCGCAGCCGCATGCGTCCAACGCTGTGCCAGAACATGCTCGCGATGACCGCCGCCAGCCCGATCATCGTCACCACAACCAGCAGCAGCCTGACGTCGAAGTTCTTGATGTGGCTCATCTCGTGGGCGAGCACGCCCTCGAGCTCCTCCCGATTCATCATCTGCAGGAGGCCGGTCGTCACCGTCACAGACGCATGGTTGGGATCACGCCCTGTGGCGAAAGCGTTGGGGCTTGCGNCATTGATGACGTACACCTTGGGCAGCGGAAGGCCATCCCCGATCGCGAGCGCCTGCACGATGTTGTGGAGCTGCTGGTACTGGCGTGGATCGGCGGGCTGCGCGCCCATCGCCGACAGCACTGTCGCGGAGCCGAAGTAGTACGCGTACAAAGCGGCGAGGACTCCAAGCAGGCCGAGGATGATCGCGCCGCCGATGGCTCCGACCTGGCCGTCGGCCAGCCATCCGATGATCAGCCCGACGGCAAGCCAAACCACGAGAAAGCCAATCACCACGAGGATGCTGTTGCGCTTGTTGCGTGCGATCTGGTGGTACATGGGCTCAGGTGGTGGCCCGTTTGTCGGGCTTGACGGTGTCGCGGACACGCTCGGCCACATAACGACCCCAGATCTGGGCCCATACGAGCCCGTTGCCGAACGCCGATACGTCCTCCGAGTGGTGCTTGAAGTGATACGTCCACATCGCGCGGTGCCGCTCGTACGAGATCTGGCGCTGACGCTCTCGCGACGGCGGCCTCACCTGGTGGATCGCGCTCGCCGTCGGGACATAGAACATCTTCCAGCCGCCCAGCTTCAGCCGGTAGCAGAGGTCCAGGTCCTCGCCGAACATGAAGTAGCGCGGGTCGAAGAATCCGACCCGGTCGAGCGCAGACCGCCTCAGCATCAAGCAGGCCGCGGTGCCGGCGTCCATCTCGTGGACGTCCGACTCCGGCAGGTGCCCCATGTTGTGGCGGCCGAAGCGCGAGCTCCTGGGAAAGAGCCTGCTCAAGCCGACCGTCTGATAGAAGAGCGTGCTGGGGATGGGGAACGCACGCCTCGCGTCGGGATCCCGCCCGCCGTCGGGCAGGAGCAGACGCGGCCCGGCCGCGCCGGCGTCGGGACGGGTGAGCAAGAGGTCCGCGAGCCGCCCGACACACTGCGGGTCGAGCCGGACGTTGGGGCTCAGGAGCAGGACGAAACGGCCCTGGCAGCGCTCGAGACCGATGTTCGCGGCCCGGCCGTAGCCCAGGTTTTTCGACTGGACGAGAACGGTGGCCTGCGGGAACTCATCGGTGACGGCGGCCGGTGAGCCGTCGGAGGAATTGTTGTCGACGACGATGGCTTCAACCGGGACGTCAGCACTCGCGAAGAACGACTTCAGGCACTGAAGAAGCTCGTCTTTCGCGTTGCGGCTGACGACAAGCGCCGAGACGACAGGCTTCGCAAGTTCGGGCATCGGCTTGGAATTATCCCCGCAGGGGGCTCGATACAATCGTCGGGAAGTGCAGACCGGCGCGAGACTGGGGATCGGCCAGCGCCTGGCCACCCTCCAGAGGAACCGTCTGGTCCGCCAGAATCTGGTCCTTTTCAGCGGCGGATTGATCGCCGGCGTCGGGGGATTTGTCTACCACGCGATCGCCGGTCGCGTGCTCGGCCCCGCGACCTATGGGCAGGTTGCGTTTCTGATCGCCGTCTACGCGGTGGGCACCGGCCCCGCGCTGATCCTGGTCGTCGTCCTCGCTCGCTACACCGCGATGCTCAACGCTCGCGGCGATCCCGGCGTGCGTTCGCTGCTGGCGAGGACCGTACGCCTGATCGCAATCCCGTGTCTGGCTCTGATCCTCGTCACGACCCTGTTTGCACGTCACATCGCGCAGTTCGCAAACCTCGGATCAACCATCCCGATCCTGATCCTCGGTTTCTCGATCGCGCTCATCTGGCAGGTCGCGATCCCGCGCGGCATCCTGCAGGGTCTCCAACGATTTACTTCGCTGTCGCTCAACCTCTCACTTGAGCTGGTCGTCCGCACGGTCGTCGTCGTGCTCCTTCTGAAAGCCGGATACGCGGTCTCGGGCGCGATGGCGGCGGTTTTCGCGGGCCTCGCCTTTGTCTTCTGCCTCGGTCTTTTCTCCCTGCGCGACCATTTCCGCCGGCAGCCGGCCCGCGTGCGCCTGCGCGTGATGGCCGGCTTCTCCCTGACCGCCGCAGCCGGGATCATCGGCGTGCAGATCCTTTACAACCAGGACGTCATCCTGGCCGAGCATTACCTGAGCCTCCACGACGGCGGCATCTACGGGGGGCTCAACAAGATCGGGACGATCCTCTACTTCCTCACGTTGAGCGTCAGCCAGGTGCTGTTTCCCCGGGTCGTCGAGGCCGTGGCCAAGGGCCACCACCCGGGACGAATCCTGCTGTCCTCGGCCGGAATCCTCGCCGCCCTGGGCGCGGGTGCGCTGCTTGTTTTCGCCGTCGCGCCCGGTCTGGTGGTCGGCATCCTGTTCGGACCCAGCTTTCGCGACGCCATACCGCTCGTTTTTCCGGTGGGTGTGATCGGGCTCGCGCTCTCGCTCGACAACCTGCTCGTGCAGTTCTTCATGGCCGTCCACGACCGCGTCTTCGTGCCGATCCTTGCCCTGGGCGTCGTGGTCGAGGGCGTGCTCATCTTCCTGTTTCACGCGCGCGTCGGTCAGGTCGTGCTCGACGTCTTGATCGCATTGGTCGGGCTGCTGGTGCTGCTCAGCTTCAGGTGCTACCTGCTGCTGCCGAAACTGCGTCCCGAATCGCTCGCCGAGCCTGAGCCGGCCGTCCAATAACTCAAGTCCCGCCACCCCAGAAAGAGCGCGGGACTTCGCCGGGCGCACGCACAAACAAAGATGCTCGGCAACGACCTACTCTCCCGCCGGGTTGCCCCGACAGTACCATCGGCGCTGGAGGGCTTAACTTCCGTGTTCGGAAAGGGAACGGGTGTCTCCCCTCCGCCATGGTCACCGAACCCGGGAATTATACCGAGTAGCGGTTGGCCCCTCCGGCCCTTCGGGCCACCTCCCCAGAATGGGGAGGAGTTCCCTTAACTACCGGGTTCTTCGACGCCGGGCGCGCAGGCTCTTGATCTTGCGNGCCTCGGCCGGNGGGACGTAGTGCGAACGGCGTCGCATCTCGCGCACGAGTCCCTGCTCCTGCACCTTGCGGCGGAACTCGCGCAGCGCCTGTTCGAACTCCTCAGGGTCCTTGACGACTATTCGCACAATCCGTCAAGGATACAGGCCGGGCGGATGGGCCTGCGCTGTAAAGGACCTACTCGAGGACGTCCGGTCGGAGCGTCCTGAAGAGCGCGATCGCAACGAANGCAACAGCGAACGCGCCGATCACGGCCAACGCATGCGTCGCNTCGACCGCCGCNAGNGGCGCCGCGAAAGCCGGCCTGGAACGATGGGCGGGCTCGATGAGATTCAGCACGACATTCAGGTTCGGTCCGAGCTGGTACTGGCTGATGGCGGTCCATGGCTGGTCGTGACCGGTGGCTCGGATGGCCAGGATCTCGAGGATGGTCAGGAAGTTGTCCGCGGGATAGAACGCGAGTGAGGCTGCGATGGCGAAGGCCAGCGAACGGCCCAGGGCGGACGCAGCCGCCGCCAGCAGAATGGCCATGCCCATGCTGATCCCTTGCACCGCGGCCCAGCGACCCAGGTCGCTCCAGAACNCATTGGAGATCTGCGAGATCCCCTCGAAGTNGCCGCTCAACGAAAGGATCATCAACGCGAGGATCGCTCCGACGACGAGCACGTAGCCCGCGAAAAGCACGATCCCGACCAGGGCAAGCGTGAAGAGCTTGG
>JGI25382J43887_10000806_pt1 | contig 11558 bp, 10 predicted proteins | sample GraSoi013_1_40cm_3_FD_43887 | JGI IMG/M metagenome (IMG submission 43887) | reverse complement strand
CGCGCCGGAGGCCAACCACGTGAGCGTGGTCCTGACGGACGTCGTCTTCCTGGGCTCGCGGACGCTGCTGCACTTCGCTGCGCAGTCGGGCGACCGTCTCGTCGCCGAAGTCGGCCAGCCGCCGGAGGCCGGGCTCGTGCCCGGTGAGACGCTGCGCCTGCGCTGGCCCGTGGCGCGAACGCTCGTCTACCCGTTGCCATGACGCCGCCGCGCCGAGCCGCCGCGCCGGCCATCGACGCGTCGCGGGCCGCGCTCGAGCGGACGCCGTGGTCGCGGAGCCGAATCGATCCGATGCCGCTGCTCGCGGTGCCGGCCGCGCTCGTCCTGGGGCTGACGTTTGGCCTTCCGCTGCTGATGCTGCTCCTGGCGAGCGTCCAGGGCGCGGATGGGTTCACCCTGGCCGGATACGTCGCGTTCTTCCGCGATCCGTTTCACGTCCACGTCATGTGGAACTCGATCAAGATGGCCGTCATGGCCACGAGTATCTGCCTCGTGCTCGCCTATCCGGCGGCATTCGCGCTGGCCCGCAGCGGCCCCCGATTGCAGCTCACGCTGCTCGCGGCGCTGCTGTTGCCGCTCACCGTCAGCGTGATCGTCAAGACGTTCGGCTGGACGATCCTCCTGCGTAGCAACGGGGTGGTGAACCGGCTCCTGCTCGCGTCCGGGCTCGTCTCCGAGCCGGTTCGCCTGATCTTCACCGAGGCGGGGCTCCTGATCGGCATGGTCAACATCTTCCTGCCGTTCATGGTGTTGCCGCTGTTCGCCGCCGTGCGCATGATCGATCCGCGCCTCGGCGACGCCGCGGCGTGTCTCGGCGCCGACCCGCTGCGCCGATTCGTCCGCGTGACGCTGCCGCTGACGATGCCCGGCGTCGTCGCCGGCGTAGCGCTGACCTTCTCGCTGACGGTGGCGGCCTACGTGACGCCGACCCTGCTGGCGGGTGAGAAGTACATGACGATGTCGATGATCATCGCCAAGGCGTTCCTGTTCCTGCGCAACTGGCAGCTGGGCTCCACGGCGGCCGCGCTGCTGCTGCTGATCGCGGTGACGGTGGTCGTCGCCAGCAGCCTCCTGGCCCGCCCGCTCAGGAACCGGGGGTAGCGCATGGATCGTGCGGGCGTCGCCCTGAGCTGGATCATGATGGCGGTCGTGCTCGTGTTCTTGCTCGCGCCGATCGTCGTCGTCGTGGGTGTCTCGGTCAGTCCGTCGACGGTGTTCGATTTCCCGCCCGACGGCGTCTCACCGCGCTGGTATCAGCGCATCATGCAGCTCGACGGGTTCTGGGCGGCGACGCGGCTGTCCGCGGAGATCGCCGCCCTCGCCACCGCGGCCTCGCTCGTCCTGGGCACGCTGGCGGCGATCGCCATCGTTCGCGGCAGCTTCCCGGGGCGGGAGGCGCTCGCGACCTTCCTCACGTCGCCGCTCATGCTGCCCGGCCTCGTGGTGGGCATCGCGCTGGCGCGCTTCTTCCGCGACTTCGGGTTGCGTGACGCGTACCTCTCGCTGCTCTTCGCCCATCTCGTCGTGACGATGCCGTTCATCATGCGCACGGTGCTGGCCAGCCTCGCGCTGTTCGACTTCGCCATGATCGACGCCGCCCGGACGCTCGGCTGCTCCTATCCAGGGGCGCTGGTGCGGGTGCTCGTTCCCAACATCGGCCCCGCCTTCCTCAGCGGCGGACTCTTCGCGTTCATCATGTCGTTCGACAACTACGCCGTGTCGATCTTCCTCACGGACGTGCGGACGAAGACACTGCCCATCCAGATGCTGCACTATCTCGGCGAGTCGCCCGATCCGACGCTGGCGGCCATCTCCACGCTGCTGATCGCGCTGACGGTCGTCGTCTTGCTGATCGGCGACCGTCTGGTGGGCTTGCGGCGGCTGGCGTCGATGTAGCGGCCGAGATCGAAAGGAGCGAGGCATGGCTGTGTTCGATACCGTCATCCGCAATGCCTTGGTCGGGACCGCCGCCGACGTCTTCGCGGCCGACATCGCGATCTCGGGAGGCGTCATCACCGCCCTGGGCCGCTCCCTCGGTCCGGCGCGCCATGACATCGATGCCGCCGGACGCTATGTGCTCCCCGGCGGGATCGACACGCACTGCCACCTGGACCAGCCCATGCGCGGTGGCGTCACACTGGCCGATGACTTCCTGTCGGGCTGCATCTCGGCCGCGCACGGGGGGACGACGACCGTGGTGCCGTTCGCGTGTCAGCTGCAGGGACAGAGCGTGCGGGCCGCGGTGGACGACTACCATCGACGGGCGAAGGACAAGCCCGTCATCGACTACGCCTTTCACCTGATCGTCTCGGATCCCACCGAGTCCGTGCTCCGCGACGAGCTGCCGGCGCTGATCGGCGAAGGTTACACGTCGTTCAAGATCTACATGACGTACGAGACGCTGCGGTTGAACGACCGCCAGATCATCGCCGTCCTCGCCGTCGCGCGCCGCGAGGGCGCCATGGTGATGGTGCACGCGGAGAACGCCGAGTGCATCACGTGGCTCACCGAGGAGCTGGAGAAGGCCGGCCGCACCGCGCCCTACTATCATGCGGCATCGCGGCCGCTCGCCGTCGAGCGCGAGGGTACGCATCGCGCGATCACGATGTCGGAGATCGTCGACGTCCCGATCCTGCTCGTGCACGTCTCGGGCGCGGAGGCGGTCGAGCAGATCCGCTGGGCGCAGGGACGCGGCCTCCGCATCTTCGCCGAGACCTGCCCGCAGTATCTCGTGCTCACGGCCGAGCACCTCGACGCGCCCGGCTTCGAGGGCGCGAAGTTCATCTGCAGCCCGCCCCCGCGCGACGCGGCGAGTCAGGAGGCCGTCTGGACCGGGCTCGCGACGGGCGTCTTCGCCACGTTCTCATCGGATCACTCGCCGTTCCGCTTCGACGACCCGACGGGTAAGAAGCGGCACGGTGACGGGGCGCCGTTCACCAAGGTGCCCAACGGCGTGCCGGGGCTCGAGACGCGGCTGCCGATCCTCTTCTCCGAGGGCGTCAACAAGGGGCGGATCGATCTGGCGACCTTTGTCGCGCTCACGGCGACCAATCCGGCGAAGCTCTATGGTCTCTATCCGCGGAAGGGCACGGTCGCCGTGGGATCGGACGCCGACCTCGTGATCTGGGACAGCAACCGGGACGTGACGATCACCAACGAGCTGCTGCACCACAACTGCGACTACACGCCCTACGAAGGCATGCGGGTGCGCGGCTGGCCGGCGCTCGTCCTCTCACGCGGTGANGTCGTGGTCNACGAAGACAAGCTGACGGCAGAGCCTGGGCGAGGACAGTTCCTGCGGTGCGAGCGTCCCGTTCCGGCGAAGCCGTCGACATCGAGAACGCGGTCTTAGTCTCCGCCAAACAACATTCCTGTTGACAACCTGCGAGGAGCGCACCTAAGGTCCCCATACTGAGTCGAACCCCCATCGTGTCGTTCGGGGGAGGTGGTGGATGTGAGAACGCCCCGCGCAGGTCATGCTGGCGGGGCGTTTGCGTTTCTCGAGAAAGGACCCACGTGATCGCGAGGCTCACCCCCGAGTGAGCGAACTGGCCGGCGTAAAGGAGTCGCACCATGCGCTCGAGACGTCTCGTGTTCGGGACGGCGGCGGCCCTGGTCATGGCGATCCTCCTCTCCGACGTCACGACGGCCGGGGCGCAGAAACGCGGCGGCACGCTCCGCGTCGCCTACGGCAACGAGATCTCGCATTTGGATTTCCACACCGCGCCCGGCTACGAGCTGGTGTGGGCGGTGCTGAACATGAACTGCGGGCTCATCAGCATGACGCCCGACGGCAAGTTCGTGCCGGACGCCGCCGAATCGTGGCAGATCTCGCCCGACGGTCTCCTCTACACGTTCAAGCTCAAGAAGAACGTGCTGTTCCACGACGGCACCAGGCTCGACGCCTCCGTGGTCAAGTTCAACGTCGATCGCATCATGGACCCCGCGACGCGGTCCAGCATGCGGACGTTCTACGAGCCGGTGCACTCGGTCGAGGTGCTCGATCCGTACACCGTGCAGATCCGACTCAAGCATCCCTACGCGTTCATGATGCACATGCTGGCCGCGTATCGCATGGGCCTCATGTTCTACTCGCCGGCGGCCACGCAGAAATACACGATCGAAGATCGAAAGGCTGGCAAGCCGGAGGCCGTCCCCGGATGCGGGCCGTTCAAGCTCGTCGAGTGGGTGAAGGGGAGCCATCTGGTGATGGACCGCTTTGACAAGTACTTCGAGCCGGGCCTCCCGTATCTCGATCGCGTCATGATCCGCGTGATCAGGGACCCCGTCACGCAGATGGCCGCATTCAAGGCCGGTGAGATCGACTTCATCGCCGATTTGTCCGCCGATCACGTCGACACCCTCCGGGCCCAGAGCCCACGCGCCCAGATCATGACCGGCAAAGAGACGACGCCGATGGTCGCGATGATGAAGGTCACCGTGCCCGCGGACGGCAAGCCCATGTCGAAGGATCGCGGGCCGCATCCGATTTTCAACGACATCCGGGTCCGCAAGGCGGTGGGGTGCTACGGGATCGATCGCAAGGAGATCGTCAAGATCGCGTTCAAGGGTCAGGCCACTCCGTGGCTCGGGATCATCCCGCCGGGCACCCAGGACACCGTTGACGTGACCCACATGTGCCCCTATGACCCCGCGAGGGCGAAAGCGCTGCTGGCGGAGGCCGGCTACGGCCCGCAGAAACCGTTGACCTTCGAGCTGATGACCAACACCGAGAAGTCGGTCTTCCACGTGATCGTCACCGTGATCAAGGAGCAGATGGCGCGCATCGGCGTGACCGCGAACATCCGGCTCACCGACAAGGTGAGCTGGATGAACGTGGCCACCCAGGACGGGCCGTTCGACATGTACGTCGAGGATCTCGCGTCCCTCATGACCGTGGACCAGAACTCGTTCCTGTCGGCCAGCGCGGCGTGCTGGAACAGCACGCGCCACACCGACCCCAAGGTCGACGAGTACTACGCCCGCTACGGCCGCGAGATGGACCCCGTGAAGCGCAAGGCCATCGCCAGGGAGTTCCAGGAGTTCAGCGTCGACAAGCTCTACTGGAACACGATCTCCGGCTCGCCGTTCTACCAGGTCGCGCAGCCGTGGATGAAGGACTACGTCTACCAGGCCGAGTTCAAGGTCCTCTACAAGAAGGTCTGGCTGGACAAGTAGAGGTGCTCCATGAAAGTCGCCTCGATCCTCAAGGTCAAGGGTACGACCGTCGAGACCACGCCCCCGCGCACGAGCATCGCCACGAGCGCGCGTCTGCTCCGGGACAAGCACATCGGCGCGCTGGTCGTGAGCGAGGATGGCACCGGGGTGCTCGGCATCATCACCGAGCGCGACATCGTCCATGGACTCGCGGACCGCGGGCCGTCGCTGCTGGACCTGCCGGTCTCGCTCGTGATGACGCGTGCGCCGGTCACCTGCACGCCCGACGACGACATCCAGACCGTGATGAGCCAGATGACCCGGCTGCGGCTCCGTCACCTGCCCGTGGTGGTCGGCGGGCGCTTGCAGGGCATCGTGAGCATCGGTGACGTCGTCAAGCACCGGCTGGACGAGCTCGCGACGGAGGCGAACGTCCTCCGCGACGCCTTCCTCGCCCGGCAGTAGGCGGTCCGCGACCGACGTTACCGCGCGCCGTCACCGGCTCTGCGCGGCAACCGCGCGTCGCTTGATCGCACGGGAGCGATGTGCTATCACCGGCGGACTCTCGACTCTGGAGGTCCCATGACCCGCACGCGGAACGCAATCCTCGTCGCGCTGTGGCTGCTCGGACCCGCCTTCCTCGCCTCCCCGGCGGGGGCGCAGGACGAAGTCCGGCTCGGCGCCTTCGCCCCCATCTCCGGCATCAGCGCCGACGTCGCGGCCCAGATCAAGGCGGGCATCGAGGTCGCGGTGGAGCGCACGGAGAGCGTTCCGCTCGGCGGCAAGCCCGCCAGGGTCCGTGTGATCTGGTACGACACGGAAGGCAAGGGCGACGTCGGCCTGAACGTGGTCACGCGCGCGCTCACCGTGGACAAGATCCACGCGGGCATCGGCTTTCTCTCCAGCGACGTCTTCATCCGGGTGATGGACGAGTTCCAGAAGGCGTCCACGCCTGTGGTGGCCTGCTGCGCGGCGTCGCTGAAGATCGGCGACAAGATCACACAGACGAAGGCGCAGTACGTCTTCCAGCTCAGCCCCACCGTCAACGACATCGCGCGCTCGCTCAACGCCGCCGTGGTGGCGCACGTGAAGCCCAAGAAGGTCGTGATGCTCAACGAGAACACCGACGCGGGCCGTGACTTCTCCCGCATCTCGCGCGAGTGGCTCGCCGCCAACGCCCGGGGTGTGGAGGTCGTGGCGGACGAGTTCGTCGACCGTGGCGTGACCGACCTCACCCCGCAGCTGGCCAAGGTGAAGCGCCTCGGGGCGCAGGCCATCATCGGCGAGATCTACGGCTCGAGCGGCCCCGTGCTGTTCACCCAGTGGTTCGAGCTGCGCGTGCCCGCGGTGGTCGCGCACATGGGAGCCACGGTGTCCGCGCAGACGTTCGTGGATCAGCACGCTCGGCAGATGGATGGCGCGATCGTCAACAACCGCTGGTGGCCGGCCAGGTACTCCGAGGTGTCCGAGCCGATGCTCGCCGCCTACCGGAAGAAGACGGGCACCGACGCCACCAACTTCGCGGTGCAGGGGCACGACGCGGCCCTCGTCGTCCTGGAGGCGATCCGGAAGGCCGGCAGCGTCGATCCCCAGAAGGTCGCGGCTGGACTCGAGAACGGCACGTTCGTCACCGCCTGGGGCACGCGCAAGTTCACGCCGCTCGCCGAGGGCCATCGCATGCCCATCCAGACCGTGATCGTGCAGATCCAGGGCGGCAAAAAAGTGCCGATCTATCCGGATTCGGTCGCCTCGGCCGGCGGCGGCAAGTTCGTGCCCGTGCCGCCGTACGCGTGGGAAAAGAAGTAACCCAGCCGGCGCGGCTCGCCGTCTCCGAGCTCACGAAGCGCTTCGGCGGCCTCCGCGCCGTCAGCGGCTGCTCGTTCGAGGTCGAGGCGGGCAGTGTCGTCGGCCTCATCGGGCCCAACGGCTCCGGCAAGACCACGGTCTTCGATCTCATCACGCGCCTGCTCCGGGCCGACGGCGGGCGCGTGCTNCACGACGGTNNGCGCATCGACGACCTGTCGACGCACGAGATCGCCCGACGGGGCATCGGGCGGACGTTCCAGGCGGTGAGACTCTTCCGCGCGCTGCCCGTGCGCGAGAACCTCGCCATCGCCGCCATGGGCCGCGGCGTGCGCGACTGGGAGGGACGTGCCGACGCCTGGCTCGAGCGCCTCGGGCTCATGGGGCTCGTCGATGCGTCCGCGGGCAGTCTCTCCGTCGGCCAGCAGCGCCTGCTCGAGCTTGCGATGAACCTCGTGATCGAGCCCACCCTGCTCCTGCTCGACGAGCCGCTCGCCGGTGTACATCCGGTCGTCCGCCGCCAGATCGCCGAGACCATCCGCGAGCTCCGCGGCCGGGGCCGCACGTTCCTCATCATCGAGCACCACATGCCATTCGTCATGAGCCTCTGCGACAAGATCGTGGTCATGGATCATGGCGAGAAGATCGCCGAGGGACCGCCCGCGGCCATCCGCGCCGACGNGCGGGTCATCGCAGCGCTCCTGGGCCAGGGCCGCGCGCGCGACGACGCGTGATGCTGCGCGTGGNCGACGTCCGCTCCGGCTACGGCAAGCTCGAGATCCTCCAGTCCGTCTCGCTGGCGGTGGGCGAGGGCGAGATCGTGGGCCTCATCGGCCCCAACGGCGCGGGCAAGTCGACCCTGCTCAAGACCGCGTTCGGCTATCTGGCGCCGTTCGCGGGTGAGGTCGCCCTCGAGGGACGGCCTCTGGTCGGGCTCCGGCCCGATCAAGTCGTGCGCCTCGGCGTCGGCTACGTCGCGCAGGCGGGGGGGCTGTTCGCGGACATGACCGTGCACGAGAACCTCNTGCTCGGCGGCTACGCGCTGCGCTCGTCCCGCGAGGCGCGCGCGGCCGTGGACGAGCTCTACGCGCGCTTCCCGCTCTTCGCGGCCCGCCGGCGGCAGCCCGCGGGCAGCCTCTCCGGCGGCGAGCAGCGCATCCTCGCCGTCGCCCGCGCGCTCGCCGTGCGCCCGCGACTCCTCCTCCTCGACGAGCCCTCGGCCGCGCTCGCGCCCCGCTTCATCGCCGACGTGTACGACACCATCCGTGCGCTGAACGGCGGGGGCATCGCCATGCTCATCGTCGAGCAAAACGTGGAGGCGATTCTCGCCGTGGCTCACCGCGTGTTCGTGCTCGACCTCGGCCGGAACGCCTTCGACGGCACNCCGGCCGAGCTGCGCGCGAGCGACCGCATCCGCCGTCTGTATCTCGGCGAGGACGAAGGGTAGGGCGGTGCTCGAGTCGCTGGCCGAGTTCGCCATCCAGGGGATCGTGCTGGGCGGGCTCTACGCGCTCTTCGCCGTGGGCCTCACGCTGATCTTCGGCGTCCTCGACGTCATCAACGTTGCCCACGGCGAGTTCTTCGCCATCGGCGGCTACCTGGCGTTCGCCGCCATCGTGGTCCTCCACTGGCCCGGCGCCGCCGGCGTGGCGGGCGCGGCCGTCGGAACCTTCCTGCTCGGGCTCGGCGTCTATCCGCTCCTCCTGGCGCCGCTGAAGCGCCGTCTCGGCGCGCGCCCGCGCGGTCCGCTCTACCTGGTGCTGACGCTCGGACTGTCGACGTTTCTCCAGTCGAGCCTCCTCGCCGCCGCCGGTGGGGACTACCTGCGCGTGCCGCCGTACGCGGGCGGGGTGCTGGACCTGTCATTCACGGCCGTGAGCCATCAGCGTCTGCTCGTGCTCGTCGTGTCGATCGTGCTTCTCGGCGGGCTGTTCCTCTTCCTGCGCTTCCACCGTGAAGGGCTCGCGGTCCGCGCGGTGGCGCAGAACCCCGACGCCGCGCAGGCGATGGGGATCAATCTCCCGCGCGTGTTCGCGCTGACGCTTGCCCTGGGGGTGGGGCTGGCCGGCGCGGGCGGAGCGCTCATGGCGCCGCTGTTCAACGTCTATCCCACCGTCGGCTTCCCGCTCACCATCAAGGCGTTCGCCATCACGATCCTCGGGGGCATGGGCAACCTCGCGGGCGCGCTCGTCGCGAGCTTCCTCATCAGCCTCGCCGAGGCGTTCTCGGTGATGCTCATCCCCTCCGAGTGGCAGAACGCCATCGCCTTCGCCGTGATGATCGTCATGCTGCTCCTGCGGCCCTCGGGCCTGCTCGGCGGTGGGGGCCGGCGATGATCGCACGGGTGCGCGTGATCGCGGTGCCGGCGGCGCTGGTCGTCGCGGCGCTCCTGCCCGCGCTGATCCCCCATCCGTTCGTCCTCACGCTCGCGACGCAAGCGATGGTGTGGGCGTTGCTCGCCGCGAGCTGGGACCTGCTGAGCGGCTACACGGGCCAGGTCTCGTTCGGGCACGCCGGCTTCTTCGCCCTCGGCGCCTATGCCGCCGCCACGGCCACCAAGCACGCCGATCTCTCGCCCTGGCTCGGTCTCGTCTTCGCCGCGCTGGTCGCGGCGCTCGTCGGAGGCCTGGCAGGATTTCCGGCGTTGCGGCTGCGCGGTCACTACCTGGCGCTGGTCACCCTCGGCCTGGCGGAGATCGTGCGCCTCGTCGCCCAGAACTGGCTCGAGCTCACCGGAGGCCCGTTCGGCATCCACGACTACCGCACGTTCCCCGGGTTGCCCGCAGCGCCCCTGGCGCATCGCCAGGCGCGCTACGTGATCGTGGTCGCCATCGTCGCGGCCTCCGTCGTCGCGATGCGCGCGCTGTGCGAGCGCACGCCGGCGGGCAAGGCGTTCCGCGCGATCCGCGAGGACGAGGTNCTTGCGGAGATGCTGGGCATCCGCACCACCGTCTACAAGCTGCTCGCGTTCGTGGTGAGCTCGGCCTTCGCCGGGCTCGCGGGAGCGCTGTATGCCTACGACGTGCAGCTCGTGAGTCCGTCGGTCGCTTCGGCGGCGACGACGTCCTTCGTGATCGGCATGGCGGTCTTCGGCGGACTCGGCACCGTCTGGGGCCCCGTCCTCGGGGCCCTCCTGCTCTTCGGTCTCAGCGAGGGCTTGCGCTTCATCGGCGTGGTCTACAATCTCATCGCGGTCGGGCTCGTGATCATGATCTTCGTGGTGTTCGTCCCGCGCGGGCTCGCCGGAGGCAGGCGAACGGCATGACGTACCGGCTCGGCGTGGACGTGGGCGGGACCTTCACCGATCTCGTGCTGGTCGACGCCACCGGCGCAGCGCGAACGCGCAAGCTGCTCTCCACCACCGGCAACTACGCCGACGCCATCATCGCGGGCGCGCGGGCGCTGCTCCTCGACGCCGGGGCGCCGGCCGCCGACGTGCGCGAGATCATCCACGGTACGACCGTGGCCACCAACGCCATCCTCGAGCGCCGGGGCGCGCGCACGGGTCTCATCACGACCGAGGGCTTTCGCGATCTCCTGGAGATCGGCCGGCTCCGCCTCGCCCGGCTCTACGACCTGAATTTCGAGCGCCCGGCGCCCCTCGTGCCGCGGCGATGGCGTCGAGAGGTGCGTGAGCGGATGAACCACCGCGGCGAGGTGGTGACGCCGCTGGATCGCGACAGCGTCGTGGAGGCCGTCGATCGTCTGCTGGCCGAGGGCGTGGAATCCATCGCCGTCTGTCTCCTCCACGCGTGGGCGAACGGCGAGCACGAGCGGGCGATCGGCGCCATCGTCCGGGAGCGCGCGCCCGGCGTGGGCGTGACGCTGTCGTCGGAGATCCTTCCCGAGATGCGCGAGTTCGAGCGCACGAGCACGGCCGTCACGAATGCGTACGTGATGCCCGTGTTGGACCGTTACCTCGGACGGCTCGAGCACGAGATTCGCGCCCTCGGGACCCGCGCCCCCGTGCTCGTGATGCAGTCCAACGGCGGGGTGATGACGGCGGAGAGCGGGCGCCGGCGTCCCGTGCACGTGATCGAGTCCGGCCCGGCCGCGGGCGTCATCGCGACGGCGGCGCTGGCGCGCCGCGTCGGCNCCCCCAACGCCATCAGCATCGACATGGGCGGCACGACGGCCAAGGCCTCGGTGATCGAGGCCGGCGCGATCACGCGGGCGGGAGAGTTCGAGATCGGCGGCGTCGTGTCGCAGGGGAGCCGGCTCAACAAGGGCTCGGGCTTCCTGCTCCGCGTGCCCGCCATCGACATCGCCGAGGTCGGCGCGGGCGGCGGCAGCATCGTGACGATCGACGACGCCGGCGCGATCCATGTGGGTCCTCGCAGCGCCGGCGCCACGCCGGGCCCNGTCTGCTACGACGCCGGCGGCACCGACGTCACCCTCACGGACGCCAACGTGTGCCTCGGCTATCTCCATCCCGAGCGCTTGCCGAGCGGGCTCAGGCTGAACGCGGAGAAGTCGCGGCGCGCCGTGGCGGACCAGGTCGCGTCGCGGCTCGGGCTCTCGCTCGAGGACGCCGCGTACGGCGTCTATCTGCTGGGGTGCGCGGGCATGGCGCGCGCCGTGCGGGCGGTGACGATCGA
>JGI25382J43887_10000804_pt1 | contig 11563 bp, 14 predicted proteins | sample GraSoi013_1_40cm_3_FD_43887 | JGI IMG/M metagenome (IMG submission 43887) | reverse complement strand
CCTGATCGACGGGGGCATCCACTATGTCCACAACCTGAGATGGTGGGGCGGCGGGGTCAGCCGGGTCTTCGCGCTCCGCCCGTCCCAGACCGTCCTGACGCCGCGTGGCGAGGATGCGGTCAGCCTGCTCGCCGAGCTCCCCGACGGCGCCGTCGGCTTCCTCTCCAATTCTCTTGCCGCCCCGGGCCTGCCGAAGTTTCAATGGACTACGGTGACGGGAGCACAGGCGACCTGCTTCGTGGACAATCGAGGGCGGTGGGTCGCGGTGCGGGGAGCCGGTGGCTTCCGGCTGTGGATCTGCCGCCGCGATACGCGCGGGTACCGGGCGATGTTGTCCGCATTTCGTGACGCGATGGACGTGGGCAAGGCCGACGAGATGGACGGCGCGGCCGGACGTGACGACCTCGCCGTAGTGCTCGCCGCTTACCGCTCGATCGCCGAGCGCCGTCCCATCGAGCTGGCATGCTGAGTGAAGAAGCGCTCATCCTCTTCGCCGCGGCCGGGGCCTGCGTGCTCCTCATCCTCGGCGTGCTGGAGCTGATTGCTCCGACGCGGCCGCGCCGTCTGCGCCGGCGCGAGGCCCGGAGGCCTGAGCTGCGACGCCGCGGCTACGTGTCTCGCACGCCCGCCACGAGGGCGCGGGAGGCGAGGGCCATCGTGGAGCCCGTCAGAGCGCCGGTGCGGCCAGCCGTCGAGGACGCCGGGCCGCCGATCGAGCAGCTGCTGATCTCTCAGGCCGAAGCCGTCGCGCCCCGCCCGGCGAGCCCTCCTCCCGCGCCTCCGCCGCCGATGCAGCCCCGGCCGGCTGAGCCCGGCCCGAAATCGCCGATCGAGCCCGCACGCGTCATCGAGCCCGCACGCGTCATCGAGCCCGCACGCGCCGTCGAGCCCGAGCCCACCATCGAGCCCGAACCCGCCGTGGAGCCTGAGCCCGCTCTGGATCTTGAACCCGCCGTTGAGCTCGAAGCCGCCGTCGAGTCCGCGCCGCCTGCCGATGCCGCGCTGGCCTCCGAGCCTGAGGCCTGGCTCGACGAGCCGATCGAGCCCGAGCCGGAACTCGAGGTCGTGGCCGCGGCGGAGCCTGGTGCGCCCGAGCCGGAGCCTCCGCCGCCGGCGCCCGACCGCCGTTCGCCGGTCGAGCGCTGTTATGCCCTCTACGAGGCCGAGCAGTTTCGCGAGGTCGTGACCCAGGGCGCCATCGCGCTCGAAGCGGTTGCCAGCGGCGCGCTGGACATGGAGTCCCCGGATCTTGCCAAGCTCTGGGGCGTCATGGGGCTCGCGCGGCGGGCGCTCGGAGACCATAACGGCGCGCGCATGGCGTTCCAGGAGGCGATCGCCGTGGCTCCCCGCGCGCACCGGGGAGCATGGGAGCGGCATCTCGCCTCGCTGGCGCTGCACGTCGGCCGGCAGCTGCTGTCGCAGGCGCGGAGCCCCGGCGCTACCGACGCCGAGGAGCGCGTGAGCACGCTCTACGCGGCCATCACGTGGTTCGATCGCGGGGTGGCGGCGGCGCCCGGCGACGACGCGCTCCACGCGGCAGCGGCGGCCGCGCGGGCCGCGCTCTGGCCGACGTACGAGCAGGTGACCGCCGAGCTGATCCAGCGCCAGGAGTATCACGCGGCCCGGCGCCTGCTGACCGAAGCGCTGACCGACGTCGACTGCCCGGCCAATCTGCAGCAGACGTTCAGCGAGCTGCTCACGGCCACGCACAGCGGCGAGGTGGGCCAGCTCACCGCCGAGGCGATCCGCCGGATGCAGGAGGGCCGGGAAGCGGAGGCGTTGACCACGCTCGATCGCGCCGAGGAGCTGCTGTCGACGATCACCGACGACGGGATGCCGGAAAAGCGCCGGCAGGAGCTGGAGCGGCGACTCTGGTGGGGCTACACCAAGGTGGGGATCGGCCGGCTGGAGGCGGGCCTGTACGAGGAGGCGCTGGAGCCGCTGCTGCACGCGCTCGACTTCTCGAGCGTCGGCGCCGCGCGGCTGGACGAGGCGCGGCGGCCGGTGGTGCAAGCCCTGGAGGGGCTCGTCGAGGCGCGGGGCCCGCTCATCCAGCAACTGGCGGAGGACGGTGATCGTGATGCGGCGCTGGCGGCCGGTGAGAAGCTGCGGGCCCTGCTGCACGACGCGATCGAGCGTGGCGTGACGAGAGTCGAGCTGATCGGGGCGCTGGTCAAGGCCGACGAGATCTTCGAGCGCCTGGGGGAGCCGAGCGCCTAGACCGTCGCCAAGAACCTCGCCGGCGCCCCCTCGGTGCCCGCGTCCGGGATCACCCGATGCATGGGGAAGTCCTCGGAGGTGAAGTCGGGCAGGCGGGCCCAGTTCTTGGGGCCTTTGGCCACCAGCCACTCCGCGGACGCGGGCGGGAAGTAGGGCGACTGGGTGAAGTAGTGGGGCCACTTGCCGTACATCTCGTCGGTCCAGTCGGTGCGCAGCAGCGCGATGTCGCCCTGCTTCACCTCGTCGGCGCCGCCCCGCCGGAGATCGTCGATGGTGACCGCGTGGTTGGGGCCGACGAAGGAAAGGTCCACGACCAGCGCCTCGCCGATCACCTGGTCGAGCGAGATGTCCGCGGTGGTGATCCCATCCTGGGAGGCGGCAGCGGAGAGTCGATAGGGGCGCCGGTGTGCAGGCTCTGGCGCACGGTGGAGACCTGCCGGAAGCCCGGCCCCCGCCGGTGCGGCGTGATCTCGAGCCGCATGTTGGTGGACGGCGGGCTCATCGTGGTGTCGTTCACGGTGACCGAGAGATCGATGTAGCGCTTCATGGTGGGCGTCCCCGTCACGAGCTGAGTTTGTCCACGAGGGCGCGAGCCCAGGCCATGCGGTCTGGCGCCATGACCAGCTTCTCGCCGAACGGCTGACCGAACGGGCGGGTGGCGTCGATGCCGAGCTTGGCGGTGACGCCGCGCTCGTCAGCGCTGGGGTCGAGCAGGGCGCCCAGGCTGCCCGAGATGATCACCAAGTCGCGGTCGGCCTGCATGCGTGTCGCCACCGCCCACAGCACGTCCGATTCATCGAACACATCAATGTCGTCATCGACGACAATCACCAGCTTCAAGTAGTGGTCGACCCCCAACACGATGGGAATCGCCTGCTTGGCCTCGCCGGGCCGGCTCTGTTTGATGGACACGTAGGCGATGAAGGACGAGGTGCCGGAGAGCGGCACGTGGACTCCGGTGACATTGGGGATCACGCGGGTGAGGGCGTTGGTGATCTCGGCCTCCCGGACGAGGCCCGGGGTCGTGATGTGGTCGCCGGCGCGGCCCGAGCCGATCGACTGGAACCACGGACGCTCGCGCAGGGCGATGGCCTGGGCCACGAACACGTGCTCGGTGCTGCGCCGCGAGAAGTAGCCGGTGAACTCGCCGAACGGACCTTCCGGCTCGCGCGCGTTGGGAAGAATCTCTCCTTCAATGACGATTTCGGCAGAGGCAGGAACATGAAGATCGAGGGTCGTGCAGGGCGCAATTTCTAGAGACTCGCCGAGGAGACCGCCCACCACCTCGAACTTGCCAACGTCCGGCGGCGGATAGGCCAGCGAGCCCATCGAGATCAGCGGGTGGAGCCCGAGCACGATCGCGCAGGGCAGCGGCTGGTTCTTGGCCTCGGCCCGCCGCTGGTACTCGAACATGCGTCGCCGCGAGTGCAGGCTCACCCCCATCCGGTTCCGTCCTTTGACCTGGAAGCGGTGGTAGCCCTCCGTTTCNACCCCGGTGTCGGGATCGCGCGCCACCACCATCCCCGCGGTGAGATAGCGGCCCGCGTCGCCCGGAAAGTAGACGGGAATCGGAAGCGCCCCCAGATCGACGGCGTCACCGCTCAGCCGGCGGTGGCGGAACGGCGGGTCCGGCACGACGACCGGCTTGATCCGCTCCTTGATGCGCCGGGCGTACTCGGCGGCCAGCCTGTTCTGGGGGACGCCGAGAGCGAAGGCCAGTGCGCGGCGGCTGGCCACCACATTGGCGACGATCGGGATGTCGTAGCCTTTGACCTGCTCGAAGACGACGATCGGGGACCGCCGGCGGCGCTCGTACTCGAGCACGAGGGCCATCACGTCGTACTCGATTCCGACGGGCTCGGCGATGCGCACCACTTCCCCCGGGTGCGCCTTGTCGTAGGCGGCGACGAAGCTGCGGAGGTCCTGGCTCATCCGAGAAAGCCCCCGATGGCGGCGAGGAAGGCCTGGGGGGCCTCGAGGGGTGGGCAGTGAGCGNAGTCGGGGATCTCGACCAGCGGGCCGAGGGCCGGGAACAGGCCGGCGACGCGGCCGGCGTCATNCTCGATGGCGGGGCCCGCCGGCGCCGAGGCGCCGAAGCCCGGGAGGTTGACGAGGGTGAGCCGCCGGGTGGCCAGGCCGGGGACGACGCGATCGGAGACCGTGCGGTCGATGAGCATCGAGTGGAACAGCACCAGGTCGCGCCCGCGCCCGGTCTGGACGACGGCGGCTAGCAGTGCGTGCACGGCGGCCAGGCGCGCGAGTAGGGCGGCTGCTTGAGAAACTCGTCTTCGGGATAGGTCCAGAACTGACTGACGTTCTCGATGGTGTTGATCACGGTATTCTGCAGGCGCCCCTCCNTGCGCTCGACGCGACGGATGTAGATGTTGTGGATCGGCTGGCCGTACTTGTCCAGACGGATCGGCCCGCCGGGGGCGTCGGCGATCGCGGTCCCGCGCAGGGCCTTGAGGAAGGCGTCGGTGTCCTCGACCTTGCCGCCGACCTTCTCGAGGGCCTGCTTGAGGAAGAGCCCGGCCGTGTAGGCGCCGACCGAGTAGTAGCCGGGATCGGCGCCGTAGGCCTTCCGGTAGGCGCCGACGAAGGCGCGGTTGGCCGGCGTGTCGAGGGCGGCGCTGTAGTGCATGGTCGACACGACGCCGAGCGCCTCATCGCCCATGTTCTTCAATAACGCCTCGTCCACGGCGGTCTGGTTGGCCAGCACCGGGATCTTGCCTTTGAGCCCGGCCTCCTCGTACTGCTTGAGGAAGCGGAGGGCGGCCACGCCGGCGAAGCCGATGAAGACCGCGTCGATGTCGCGCCGGAGCTGCCCGATGTACGGCGCTTGGTCGGCGGCGCCCAGCGGAGGCCAGAGCTTCTGCACGATCTGGCCCCCGGCGTCCTCGAAGGCCTTGTGGAAGCCCGCGACCACCTCGTGGCCGAAGGCGAAGTCATCGGCGATGGTCGCCATCTTCCGATAAGCGAGCGTCTTGGCGGCGTAGGTGCCGAAGGGCATGGTGGGCTGGCTGGAGTCCGAGGTTGCGCGCACGAAGAACTGGGTGGCCTTGCGCTGGGTGAGGTCGTCGGCGGCAGCGCTCGGCGAGATGGTCGGGATGCGCTGGGCGTTCACGTACGGCGCGATCGCGTAGGCCTCGAAGGCCGCCAGCGGGCCGATGATGACGTGGACCTTGCGCTGCTCGACCAGCTCGCGGGCTCTGGCCAGCGTGCCGGCGGGCTGGCCACCGCTATCGACGACCGTCAGCTCGACGCGCCGGCCGGCCAGCGTGTTCTTGTGCTGCTGGAGGAACAGCTCGATCCCGTTCTCCATGTCCTTGCCGGGCGCCGCCAGCGGTCCCGTCAGGATCGTGACGAAGCCGATCCGGATGGGCTCCTGCGCGGAGGCGGGAGCCCCGGCAAGGACGAAGAAGGCGAAGAGCACGACGATGCGGAAGATCATGCTGGTTTCCTGGAGACCATGGGCGCGTCCTCCCTGAACGGGTTCTTAGGCTAGCACATCGGTTCAAACTTGACCGGCCTCGGGTGGGCGGACTACGATCGCCCCACTCACAACCTGGCGGCGCGTTCGGTGGCGCGCGCGCCGGATCCCGGACGCGCGCGGTGGAGGCCAGCGATGAAGCGGGTGATGCTCTTCCTGGGCGTGGTGGTGCTGCTCACCGCCAGGGCCGAGGCGGCGGTGACCCGGATCGAGATCACGCGCCGCGAGCCCTTCGCGGCGGGTCAGGCGTTCGGGAACGTCGGCCCCTACGAGAAGGTGGTCGGGCGCTTCCACGGTGAGCTCGGCCCGACGCATGCCGTCGACAGCGGCATCGTCGATCTGGATATGGCCCTACGCAACGCGCGCGGCCGGGTCGAATATTCGGCCGGCTTCTACATTCTCAAGCCGGTGGATCTGGTCAAGGGCAATGGCGCCCTCTTCTACGACGTCAACAACCGGGGAAACAAGGTTCGGCTGCCCGACCTCGCCGTGCCCACCGGCACCGCGACCGGCTGGGCGCTGCGCGCGGCCGACGCGGGCGGGGCCGGTGAGCTGTGTTACCTCGACGGGTCGTTCGTGCCGTTCGCCAAGGGCAAGGCCGAGCGCGAGGCCAAGGCCGATCCCCGGCGCTCGATCGAAGAACGCTATCGCGACAAGGCGGACTACGTGGCCAAGGTGCGTCAGGCCGCCGCCACCCTGCAGCGGGACGGCGATCTGCTCGCCGAAGATGCGCAGCGCATCGTGGATCAGGCGACCGCGATGCCGTGGTGAGCCCGGTGGTCCGGCTCGACCCGAAGACCACCGCGGTGGTGGCGATCGACATGCATCGCGGGCACCTCGATCCGTCCGTGGCCACGCTGCCGCTGCCGGCCGCGCGCTGCGGCCCGCTCATCAAGCGGGCGGCGGGGCTCTTCGCCGACCTGCGCCGGCTCGGCGTGCCCGTCGTCCACGTCGTCACCGAGTATCGTGACCCCGACGAGATCGCCGCCAACCCCTTCTGGAAGGCCGCGCACGACGATCCGACGAAAGCCCGCCGCGGGATCCTCCGGCACAACCTGACCGGCGGCCCCGGGGTGGAAGTCATCCCCGAGCTGCGCGACCCGCGCGACCTCATCGTGCGGGGCAAGAAGCGCTACAACTCCTTTCAGGCGACCGACCTCGAGTTCATCCTGCGCCGTCGGCTGGGGGTGGAGGCGCTGATCCTGGCCGGCGTCAACACCACCACCTGCGTGCTCTGCGCGGGCTTCGAGGCGACGAACCGCGATTTCCGCGTCGTCATCGCCGCCGAAGCAGTGGACTCCATGGACGGCGAGGAGATGCATCGCTTCGCGCTCACGCTGATGGCGGCGGCGATCGGCTGGCCGCTGTCGAACACGGAGATTCTCCTGGCGCTCGGCGCCTGACCCCGGTAAGACGAGGAGACGATGATGCGAAGACTGGGAATGGTTGTCGTCACCCTGGCCGCTCTCTCGCTGCTGCTCGCCGGCGGGCGCCCGCCGGCGGCCGAGCGAGGAGCCGTCAAGGTCGCGCTGCTGGTGCCCACCAGCGGGCCGCTCTCGGCCAACGGCAAGGACATGATCAACGGCCTGGAGCTGTTCTTCGAGGAGCAGAAGTACCGGCTGGCCGGACGGGAGATCAAGCTCATCATCGAGGACGACGAGGGCAAGCCGGCCACCGGCCTGACCAAGGCGCGGGGCCTCGTCGAGGGACAGGGCGTGCACCTGATCATGGGCCCGCTCAGCGCGGCCGTGGGCTACGCGGTCGCCCCCTACGTCGACGGCAAGAAGGTCCCGACGATCTTTCCCATCGTCTCGTCCGAGGACATCACCCAGCGCAAGCGCAGCCCTTACATCGTCCGCACGGGCTGGAGCAGCGCGCAGCCCTCGCACCCGTTCGGTCAGTGGGTGTACAACAATCTCAAGTACCGCAAGATCGCTATGATCGGCTACGACTTCGCCTTCGGGTGGGAGGTGGCGGCCGGCTTCCAGCGGACCTTCGAGGAGGCGGGCGGCCAGGTGGTGCAAAAACTCTGGCCGCCGCTCAATACGCCGGACTTCGCGCCGTACCTGGCCCAGCTGCGGCGCGATGTGGACGCCATCTACTGCGTCTTCTCCGGCGCCGACGCCCTGCGCTTCTCCAAACAGTTCGCCGAGGCCGGGCTCAAGGAGCGGCTGCCCCTCATCGGCGGCGGCACCTTCACCGACGAGCACGTGCTGCGCACCATGGGCGACGAGGTGCTCGGGGTCGTCACCGCGCTCCATTACTCGGCCGCCCTCCCGACCCCGGCCAACAAGAAGTTCGCCGCGGCCTACGAGGCCAAGTTCAAGCAGGTGCCCTCCTACTACTCGGAAGGGACGTACGTGGCCGGCGTCGCCCTCAAGGCGGCGCTGGAGGCGACCGGCGGCGACATCGAGAACGTCGAGAAGTTCCTGGGCGCGCTCCGGCAGGCCGATCTCTCGGACGCGCCGCGCGGGCCCATCCGCTTCGACGACTACGGCAACCCGGTCCAGAACGTCTACGTCCGCAAGGTCGAGAAGGTGGGTGGCCGCCTGCAGAATACCGTCGTCCACACCTTCCCCAGCGTCTCGCAGTTCTGGACGTCCAAGCCCGAGGATTATCTGAAAAATCCGGTGTACTCGCGCGATTACCCGCCGTGCCGGCACTGCTAGAAGTCGGAGGGGGCCTCTACGGCCCCCTCCGAGGCCTCCCCCAGGACAGGATTGCGCCGGCGAAGCCGGCGCTCGAAGCGGGCGAAGCCCGCGCTCGAAGGGCGCGCGAGTGACGACGGTCGGGATCGTCGGCCTTGGGCTCCTCGGCCACGCCGTGGCCTCCCGCCTCCGCACCGCCGGCCATCAGATCGTCGGCTACGACGTGCTGCCCGACCGGATGCAGGCGCTGGGCGCGCTCGGCGGCCAGCCTGCCGCCTCCGCGGCCGCGGTGGCCAAGGCCTCGGAGGCCGTGTGCACGGTCCTGCCGTCGCTGACCACGGTGGAGGAGGCGATCGTCGGCCCCGACGGCGTGCTGGCCGGGGCGCGCCCTGCGCAGGTCATCATCCAGATGAGCACGATCTCACCCGCGCTGACCGAGCGCCTGGCCCAGGCGGTGGCCGCCCGCGGGCTCGGGTTCCTCGATTGCCCGGTCAGCGGCACCAGCGCCCAGGTCGCGCAGGGCGACGGCATCGTCATCGTCGGCGGCGATCGCGCCCTCTTCGAGCGGTGGCGACCGCTGCTGGAGGCCGTGCTGCCGCGGGCGTTCTGGGTAGGGGCGGCGGGTCAGGCGATGTTCGTCAAGCTGGTGGCCAACCTGCTCATCGGCCTGCACAGCGCGGCGGCCGCCGAGGCGCTGGCCATGGCGCGGACCGGCGGGCTCGATCCGGCCATGGTCCTCGAGGTCCTGGCCGCGAGCGCGGCGACCTCGCGCATGCTCGAGGTGCGCGGTCCGCTGATCGTGCGCGGTGAGTTTCCGCCCCAGATGAAGCTCGATCTGTTCATGAAAGACCTGCACCTGATCCAGGCGGCGGCGGCGAGCATGGGCGCCGCGCTTCCGCTCACCGACCTGGCCGAGCGCCTCTACGCCACCGCGCTGGCGGACGGCCACGCCGGCGAAGATCTCTCGGTGGTGGTGACGGTGTTCGAGTCGCTGGCTAGGGTGCGACGCCCTTGACCGCCCACGCGCGGGCGATCAGGGGGATGGTGCCGTCGGCCCGAACGGGCAGGCGGTGCCTGATGCGCTCGCGGAGCGCCGCGCGGCGCTCCTCGGGGAGCGACATGCAGTAACCGGGCGCTGGTCCCTGGCCACCCAGGAACGGCGACCAGTAATCGTCGAAGTCCTTGAAGACCGTGGGCACGTCGATGGCGCGCGCCTCGACGCCGCGCAGGCCGACGCCACGGAACAGCGCGGACAGCGGCTCGGGCTTGGCGATCGGGAAGCGCCGGCCCTCGTCCAGTTCGCGCGCGGCGGGGTCGAGGGCGACGACCGCATCCCAGAAGTGCCGTATGAGCTGCATCTCTCCCGCGTAGTCCCACACGTAGGCCCCCACGACGCCGCCCGGCCGGACGGCCCGCCGCATTTCGGCCAGGGCCTGCTCCTTGACGGCCACGAAGTTGAGCATCAGCCCGGAGACGGCCGCGTCGAACTCGTGATCGTCCACCGGCAAAGCCTGGGCGTCGCCGATGCGAAAGCTGGCCCGCGGGTCGGTGACGTGCGCGCGCGCGTACGCGATATACCCGTCGGAGGGATCGATACCGACCACCGCGCGCGCCTGACCGGAACCGAGAATCGCCTCGCTCAGCGCGCCGGTGCCGCAACCGGTATCGAGCCAGCGCTGCTGCCGAGGCATCTCCAGCCAGCCGACGAACTCGCCGGCCACCAGCCGGCTCCAGCGGCCCACGTAGGGCTCGTAGGCGGCGCCGCTGGCCCAGACGTCCCTGCCCGCGGGCGTCATGCCGATCGACTCGTCAGAAATGGACGTGGGCGCCCAGGCCGATATAGTCGATCTTGTGCCGGTAGAACTGGCCGTTGGGCGAGTGGCCGCGGAAGTACTCCAAGAGAAGCCGGAAGTTCCGCGTCACCAGGAGGCCGTCGAACTGCACGCCGGCGCGCAGTGAGAGGTGGAGGTATCGTCGCCCGACGCGGCGCCCCCCCGCGCGGGCAGGGCGGCTGCGCCGACGGCGAGGACCAGGACGGCGATGCCGATCTTCCCAAACGTCATGTCTGGATTCCTGTCTGCCTGGCTACTTCACCCCGTCCAGGAACGTCTGGAGCAGCCGGGTGAACTCGTCGGCGCGCTCGACGACGGAGCAGTGGGCGGCGTTGGGCAGGACGGCCAGCTGGGAGTCGCGGATGCGCTCGTGGAGGACGCGGGCCATCGCCGGGGGCGTGCCGGGATCGCGCTCGCCGACGACGATGAGCGCGGGGCACGTGATGGCGNGGATCCGCTCGNTGAGATCCGCCCCGGCGATGGCCCGGATGGCCGCGGCGTAGCCCCGGGGGTCGGTGTTCAGGAGCATCTGGCGCATGCGGTCGACGACCGCCTTGTGGGACTCCCGGAATGGCGCGGTGAACCAGATCTCCATCGTGCGCTCGATGAGGGCGTCCGTCATGCCCTGCCGCTCGGCGGTGGCGATCCGCTCCTCCCACATCGGCTGGAGCCCGGGGCCGTACGAGCTCGTGGTATCGCACAGCACCAGGCTGCGGATCGTCGCGGGCGTGGTGAGCGCGGCCATCATGCCGATGAGACCGCCCATCGAGAGCCCGACGAAGTGGGTCCGGTCGATCCCGAGCGATCGAAGCAGGTCGCGGAGATCGTCCACCATCTGCTCGAGCGTGTAGGGGCCCGGCGGCACAGCGGAGGCGCCGTGGCCGCGCACGTCATAGCGCAGGACGCGGTACTGGCGGGTGAGGACCGCCGCCGGAGCGTCCCAGAGGTCGAGGGTGGCCCCCAGGGCGTGGCTCAGCGTGACGACCGGGGCGCCGGGCGGGCCGTCGAGGCGGTAGTGGGTCTTCATGGTTTCACCGGAGGATAGTTGCGATCGTAGGGCGGCGTCTTGAGGAACTCCTCGGCCTTGTACGTCCAGAACTGCGACACCAGGGGGTAGGTGTGGATGACGGTGTTCTGCAGGCGGCCGCCGACCTTCTCGACCTTGAGGATGTAGACGTTCTCGGTGGGGTTGTTGTACTCGTCGAGCTTGATGGGCCCCCGCGGATCCTCGGTCTTCTCGATCGCCGCCCGGAGGGCGCCGAGGAACTTCTCGCGGTCCTCCACCTGGCCGTCCAGCGCGCGGGCGGCCTCGGTGATCCAGCGGCCGGCGCTGTACATGACGGCGGTGAAGTAGGCCGGCAACGGATTGCCCC
>JGI25382J43887_10000801_pt1 | contig 11567 bp, 5 predicted proteins | sample GraSoi013_1_40cm_3_FD_43887 | JGI IMG/M metagenome (IMG submission 43887) | reverse complement strand
TCGTGATCGCCGAGGTCAGCGTCGTCTTGCCGTGATCAATGTGCCCAATCGTCCCCACGTTCACGTGCGGCTTCGTCCGCTCGTACTTCGCCTTCGCCATGATCTGGGTCCTCCGACTCCGGGTTCTAGCGGGAACCGACGCGCTGGGTCGGCCTCCCGGCGACCTTCGCCATGATCTCGTCGCCGATGGCCGGGGGAACCTCCTCATACCGGGCGAACTGCATCGTGTACGTCGCGCGCCCCTGCGTCATCGAGCGCAGGTCCGTGGCATATCCGAACATGGTCCCCAGCGGCACGTTCGCCCGGATCACCTGCGAGGTCCCTCGCGCCTCCAGGGAGACGATGCGCCCGCGCCGGCTGTTGAGGTCACCGACGACCGCGCCCATGTATTCCTCGGGGGTCACGACCTCGACGTCCATGATGGGCTCGAGCAGCACCGGCTTGGCCCGGCGGCAGGCGTCCTTGACGGCCATCGAGCCCGCGATCTTGAAGGCGATCTCCGACGAGTCGACCTCGTGATAGGAGCCGTCGACCAGCCTCACCCGTACATCAACCATCGGATAGCCGGCCAGCACCCCTGTCTCCAGCGCCTCCCGGACGCCCTTCTCGACGGCAGGAATGTACTCCCTGGGGATGGCGCCGCCCACGATCTTGTTCTCGAAGACGATGCCTTCGCCCGGCGCCGCCGGCTCGACCTCGAGGTACACGTCGCCGTACTGGCCGCGTCCGCCCGTCTGGCGGACGAACCGGCCCTGGGCGTCGGCGCGCTTGCGGATCGTCTCCCGGTAGGCGACCTGGGGCTTGCCGACGTTGGCCTCCACCTTGAACTCGCGCAGGAGGCGGTCGACGATGATCTCCAGGTGCAGCTCGCCCATGCCGTGGATCAACGTCTGCGACGTCTCCTCATCGCTGGTCACCTTAAACGTCGGGTCCTCCAGGGCCAGCCGCGACAACGACAGCCCGAGCTTTTCCTCGTCTGCTTTCGTTTTTGGTTCGATGGCCACGGCGATGACCGGCTCCGGGAAGGTCATGGCTTCCAGCATGATGGGGCGCTCGGGGTCGCAGAGGGTGTCCCCGGTCGTCGCGAACTTGAGGCCGATCGCGGCCGCGATGTCGCCGGCGGCGATGCCCTCCACCTCCTCGCGCTTGTTGGCGTGCATGCGCAGGAGCCGCCCGACCCGCTCCTTCTTTTCCTTGATCGAGTTGTAGACGGCCGAGCCCGAGCGGAGCGTGCCCGAGTAGACGCGCAGGAAGACGAGCTGTCCCACGTGCTGGTCGTTCATGAGCTTGAAGGCCAGCGCCGCGAACGGCTCCTCGTCGGAGGGCTTGCGCTCCTCCACGGCGTGGGTCTCGGGGTTGAGGCCCTTGACGGGCGGAATGTCGACCGGCGAGGGCAGGTAGTCGATCACCGCGTCGAGCAGCGGCTGGACCCCCTTGTTCTTGAAGGAGGCGCCGCACAGCACCGGGAACAGCTTCAGGGCGATGGTGCCCTTGCGGACGGCCGCCTTCAGCTGCTCGGGGGAGATGGGCTCGCTGTGGACGTACTTCTCCATGAGGTGCTCATCCACCTCGGCCAGCGCCTCGATCATCTTCTCGCGGTACTCCTTGACGTGGTCGCGGAGGTCGGCCGGGATCTCGACCTTCTTGAACTCCTTGCCCAGCGTCTCGTCGTTCTCGTCCCACACCAGCGCGACCTGGTCGACGAGGTCGACCAGGCCCCGATAACCGTCCTCGCGCCCGAGGGGCACCTGGACGGGCACCGCGTGGGCACCCAGCCGCTCCCGCAGCATGTCCAGACACCGGTAGTAATCGGCCCCCACGCGGTCCATCTTGTTGACGTAGACGATCCGGGGAACGCGATACTTATCGGCCTGGCGCCACACTGTTTCTGTCTGTGGTTCGACGCCCGACACGGCATCCAGGATTGCCACCGCACCATCGAGCACACGGAGCGATCGTTCGACTTCGACTGTGAAGTCCACGTGGCCGGGCGTGTCGATGATGTTGATGCGACAGTCCCGCCAGAAGCACGTGGTGGCGGCCGAGGTGATGGTGATGCCGCGCTCCTGCTCCTGCACCATCCAGTCCATGGTGGCGGTGCCCTCGTGGACCTCGCCGATCTTGTACGACCGCCCGGTGTAGTACAGGACGCGCTCGGTCGTCGTCGTCTTGCCCGCATCGATGTGGGCCATGATGCCGATGTTGCGCGTCTTCTCGAGTGAGTACTGCCGCTCCAAGTTTCTCCCCGATTTGTTATTGGCTCGCCTCGGACACGGGGGCCCCAGCCCCCGTCCGTCCTGCGGCGCGCCCGACCAGGATCACAGGCTCGCCTCGCCTCCGGCTGCGGCGCGCACGACCACGCCACACATGCGAAGAGGGGGGTCAGCCCGCGGCCCCCCTCTTCGTTGACGTGCTGCTACCAGCGATAGTGGGCGAAGGCCTTGTTGGCCTCCGCCATCTTATGCGTGTCCTCTCGTTTCTTCACCGCCGTCCCGCGGTTGTTGGCGGCGTCCAGGAGCTCGCCGGCCAGCTTCTCGGCCATGCTCCGCTCTGGCCGCCGGCGCGCCGAGCCGATGATCCACCGCATCGACAGCGACGTNCGCCGGTCGGGGCGCACCTCGACCGGTACCTGGTAGGTGGAGCCGCCCACGCGTCGCGACTTCACCTCGACGGCTGGCTTGACGTTCTCGACGGCCGTCTTGAACATCTTGAGCGCTTCCTGCTTCGACCGATCCTCCACCGAGGCCAGCGCGTCGTACATGATGCGCTCGGCCACCGACTTCTTGCCCCGCACCATCATGATGTTGACGAACTTCGTGACCAGCCGGCTGCCGAACTTCGGATCCGGCAGGACTTCCCGCTTGGGCGCCCCCGCACGTCGCATCGCTCTTAGGCTCCGGCCTTGGGCGCCTTCATGCCGTACTTCGAGCGGCTCTGCTTTCGGTTGGCCACCCCGGCCGTGTCGAGCGTGCCGCGGATGATGTGATAGCGCACGCCCGGCAGATCCTTGACACGGCCGCCGCGGATCATCACGATCGAGTGCTCCTGCAAGTTATGACCGACCCCNGGGATGTACGAGGTCACCTCCAGCCCGTTCGTCAGCCGCACGCGGGCCACCTTGCGGAGCGCCGAGTTCGGNTTCTTCGGCGTGGTGGTGTACACGCGGATGCAAACGCCCCGCTTCTGCGGACACCCCTGCATCGCGGGCGTCTTCGACTTCTTCCGCACCGCTCGGCGGCCCAGGCGAACGAGTTGGTTAATGGTCGGCATACNTGTNNACCGCCCTCAGGGCGACAAACTCNCACTTTATAACCGAGAGCCCCCGTGTTGTCAATGTTTTAGCCCGCATCAGCCCGCGGCGGCGACCGAGCCGTCGGTCTCCTCGGCGGCCGGCGGCTCGAGCGTGAGCACGCTGTCGAGCGGCTTGACCACCTCCCCACCCGGCGTGAGCACCTCCACCCGCGTGTAGTTGGTGAGGCCGGTGCCGGCCGGGATCAGCCGGCCGACGATGACGTTCTCCTTCAGGCCGCGCAGCTCGTCCGTCTTGCCCGAGATGGCCGCCTCGGTGAGGACGCGCGTCGTCTCCTGGAAGGAGGCCGCCGAGATGAAGCTGTCCGTCGACAGCGACGCCTTGGTGATCCCCAGCAGGACCGGCTTGGCGGTGGCGGGCCGCTTGCCCTGGGCGAGCACCCGCTCGTTCTCCTCCTGGAAGACGAACTTGTCCACCAGCTCGCCGACCACGAACTCGGTGTCGCCGACCTCCTCGATCCGCACGCGCCGGAGCATCTGGCGCACGATGATCTCGATGTGCTTGTCGTTGATGGTCACGCCCTGCAGGCGGTAGACCTCCTGGACCTCGTTGACCAGGTACTTCTGCAGCTCGCGGTCACCGAGGACGGCCAGGTAGTCGTGGGGGTTGGGCGAGCCGTCCATGAGCGGCTCTCCCGCCTTCACCCGGTCGCCCTCGTGGACNCTGATGTGCTTGCCCCGGGGGATGAGGTACTCCTTGGTCTCACCGTTGTCGGCGCGGATCACGATCTTTCTCATGCCCTTCACGAACCCGCCCATCTCCACGCGACCGTCGATCTCCGTGATGATCGCCTGCTCCTTCGGCTTGCGGGCCTCGAACANCTCGGCCACGCGCGGCAGACCGCCGGTGATGTCCTTGGTCTTCGTGGTCTCGCGCGGGATCTTGGCGATGATGTCCGCCGCGAACACGTCGGCGCCATCCGTCACCAGCAGATGGGCGCCCACCGGCAGCGGGTAGCGGTGGCGCTCGCCAGTCCCGCCGGCCTGGGTCTCGGGCGCCCGGATGACGACGCCCGGCTGCAGCCGGCCGTCCGGGTCCTCGATGATCACCTTGCGGGCGAGCCCGGTGACCTCATCGATCTCCTCGCGGACGGTCACGTTCTCGATGATGTCCTGGTACTCGANCCGGCCGGTGAACTCCGTCAGGATCGGGTTGGTGAACGGATCCCACTCCACCAGCACCGCCCGCGCCTTCACCTTTTGGTCGGGCTTGACCTTGAGCTTGGCCCCGTAGACCACCGGGTAGCGCTCCTTCTCCCGGCCGCGCTCGTCGACGATGCCGATCTCACCGTTGCGGTTGGTGGCCACCAGGTCACCGTCGCGGTTCTGGACCGTGCGCAGGTTGTGGTAACGGACGACGCCGGCGTTCTTGGCCTCGTGCTTGGAGGCCTCCACGACCCGGCTGGCGGTGCCGCCGATGTGGAACGTCCGCATGGTGAGCTGGGTGCCGGGCTCGCCGATCGACTGGGCGGCGATGATCCCCACCGCCTCGCCGAGCTCGGCCAGCCGGCCCGTGCCCAGGTTGCGTCCGTAGCACATCACGCACACGCCGCGCTTGGTCTCGCAGATCAGCGCCGAGCGGATGCGGACTCGCTCGATGCCGGCGTCCTCGATCTTCTGGGCCAACTCCTCGGTGATCTCGTTGTTGGTCTGCACGATGATCTCACCGGAGAGCGGGTCTCGGACGTCCTCGGCCGACACCCGGCCGATGATGCGGTCCTTGAGCGACTGAATGATATCGCCGCCTTCGACCAACGGTGTGGCCTCGATGTATTTCACCGTTCCACAGTCATATTCACTGACGATGACGTCCTGAGAAACATCCACCAACCTCCGGGTCAGATACCCCGAGTCCGCGGTCTTGAGAGCAGTATCCGCGAGGCCCTTTCGAGCACCGTGCGTAGAAGTGAAATACTCGAGAACAGTCAGGCCTTCGCGGAAGTTCGATGTAATAGGCGTCTCGATGATCTCGCCGCTGGGCTTGGCCATGAGGCCGCGCATGCCCGCCAGCTGCCGGATCTGCTGCTTGGAGCCCCGGGCCCCCGAGTCGGCCATCATGTAGATGGGGTTGAACTCGCCGCCCTGCTCGCCGGCCTCCAGCTCCCGGAACATCTCCTCGGCGATCAGCTCGGTCGTGTGGGCCCAGATGTCGACGACCTTGTTGTAGCGCTCGCCGTTGGTGATGACGCCGTCCTGGTACTGCTGCTCGACCTCGTTGACCTGGCGCCGCGCCTCGACGATGTGGCGCTCCTTCGACGACGGGATGTGCATGTCGTCGATGCCGATGGACAGGCCCGACAGCGTCGCGTAGCGGAACCCCAAATCCTTCAATTCGTCCAGGAACTGGACCGTCGCTTCGTTGCCGAGCGCGTTATAGCAGCGGGCGACCAGGGCCGTGACCTCCTTCTTCTTCAGCTCCTGGTTCACGAAGCGGAGCGGCTCGGGCACGATCTCGTTGAAGAGCGTCCGGCCCACGGTCGTCTCGATGATCTCGCCCTTCCAGCGCAGGCGGATGCGCGCCTGGAGATCGACGTCCTCGTTGTCGTAGGCGACCCGTACCTCCTCGGAGTCGGCGAAGAGGCGCCCCTCACCGCGCACGGGCCGCTCGGGCACGCCCAGCCGCTCCTTGGTGAGGTAGTAGATGCCCAGCACCATGTCCTGGGTGGGCACGGCCAGCGGCGCGCCGTTGGCCGGCGACAGGATGTTGTTGGCGGACAGCATCAGCACCTGGGCCTCGAGCTGGGCCTCCATCGACAGCGGGATGTGCACGGCCATCTGGTCCCCGTCGAAGTCGGCGTTGAACGCCGTACAGACGAGCGGGTGGATCTCGATGGCCTTGCCCTCGACCAGGATGGGCTCGAAGGCCTGGATGCCCAGCCGGTGCAGCGTGGGCGCCCGGTTCAGGAGCACGGGGTGCTCCCTGATGACCTCCTCCAGGATGTCCCAGACCTCCGGCCGCTCCTTCTCCACGTACTTCTTGGCCGCCTTGATCGACGACGCGATGCCCCGCTCCTCGAGCTTCCGCAAGATGAACGGCTTGAAGAGTTCGAGGGCCATTTTCTTGGGCAGACCACACTGATGAAGCTTCAAGTACGGGCCCACCACGATCACCGAACGACCGGAATAGTCGACCCGTTTACCGAGAAGATTTTGCCGGAAACGACCTTGTTTCCCTTTCAGCGTGTCCGACAGCGATTTGAGAGGCCGGTTGTTGGGGCCGGTGATGACGCGGCCGCGGCGGCCGTTGTCGAACAGGGCGTCCACCGCTTCCTGCAGCATCCGCTTCTCGTTGCGGATGATGATCTCCGGCGCCTTGAGGTCCATGAGGCGCTTGAGCCGGTTGTTCCGGTTGATGACCCGACGGTACAGATCGTTGAGGTCCGACGTCGCGAACCTCCCGCCGTCGAGAGGCACCAGCGGGCGCAGCTCGGGCGGAATGACCGGGACGACCTCCAGGATCATCCAGTCGGGCTGGTTGCCGGATTTTAGAAAAGCCTCGATGACCTTGAGTCGCTTGACGATCTTTTTCCGCTTCTGGACGGAGGTCTCGCCCAGCATCTGGGCGCGCAGGTCGCGGGCCAGCGCGTCGAGGTCGAGGTCGCGCAGCAGCTCGCGGATGGCCTCGGCGCCCATGCCGACCTTCACGCTGTCGGGGCCGTGCTCCTCGAGGAGCTTGCGGGACTTGTCGACCGAAATCAGGTCCTTCTTCCGGACGCCCTGGACCTTTGCGTCGAGGATGACGTACTCCTCGAAATAGAGGATTTTCTCCAGCTCGCGGAGCGACATGTCCAGGAGCTGGCCGATGCGGCTGGGCAGCCCCTTGAAGAACCAGACGTGGGAGACCGGCGAGGCCAGCTCGATGTGCCCCATGCGCTCGCGCCGCACCCGGGCCCGCGTCACCTCGACGCCGCACTTGTCGCACACCACACCGGCGAACTTCATCCGCTTGTACTTGCCGCACGCGCATTCGTAATCCTTGGTCGGACCAAAGATTCGAGCACAGAAGAGACCATCGCGTTCTGGTTTGAAGGTCCGATAATTGATGGTCTCCGGCTTCTTGACTTCACCATGCGACCAGTCGCGGATCTTCTGCGGCGAGGCCAGCTTGATCCGGATCGCGTCAAACGTGATGGGCTTCGCATGCCGATCGAGGATCCCCCACAGGTCCTTGGTGGGCTTCTCCTCTCTGATCAGGCTGCCGAAAGGCCGATCCGTCAGCATTCGCAGTCTCCTCTCAGGACGCCTTCTTCCCGTCCTTCATCACCAGTTCGACGTCGAGGGCCAGGCTCTGGAGCTCCTTCACCAGGACGTTGAACGACTCCGGCGTGCCGGGTTCGAGGAAGTTCTCGCCCTTGACGATCGCCTCGTAGATGCGGTTGCGTCCCTCCACGTCGTCGGACTTGACGGTGAGCATCTCCTGGAGCGTGTGGGCGGCGCCGTACGCCTCCAGCGCCCACACCTCCATCTCGCCGAAGCGCTGGCCGCCGAACTGGGCCTTGCCGCCCAGCGGCTGCTGGGTCACCAGCGAGTAGGGCCCGATGGAGCGGGCGTGCATCTTGTCGTCGACCAGGTGCGCGAGCTTCATGATGTAGATCTGACCGACCGTCACCTCCTGATGGAATCGCTTGCCGGTACGGCCGTCGTAGAGGACGGTCTTGCCCGACTGCGGCAGCTTCGCCTCTTTCAGGTGCTCCTTGATTTCCTCCTCGGTGGCGCCGTCGAAGACCGGACTGGCCATCCACAGGCCGAGCGCCCGGCCCGCCCAGCCCAGGTGGGTTTCGAGAATTTGGCCGACGTTCATGCGCGAGGGCACACCCAGCGGGTTGAGCACGATCTCCACCGGGGTGCCGTCGGGCAGGCAGGGCATGTCCTCCTCGGGCAGGATCTTCGAGACCACGCCCTTGTTGCCGTGCCGGCCGGCCATCTTGTCGCCAACCGAGAGCTTGCGCTTCACGGCCACGTAGACCTTGACCATCTTGATCACGCCGGGCGGCAGGTCGTCGCCGCGGCGCAAGCGCCCGATGCGCTCCTCCAGCATCGTGTCGTAGATCGAGATCTGCTCCTCGGCGAGCTCCTCGATCTTCTTGACCATCTGGGCGAGTCCGTCGTCTTCCTTGACCTTGATCTTCTTGAGCTCATTCCAGGAGAAGTTTTCGAGGTCCTCCCGCTGGATGCGGTCGCCCTTCTTACCCAGCCGATTCGTTTTGTTGGTCGGGTCGAACAGCTCCTGGAGCAACGTCTTACCGACCAGGAGGTTCTTGAGCTTCTGGTCGCGCTCCATCTCGACCATCGCGATCTCGTCCTGATAGTCCTTCTCCAGGCGCGCGACCTCCTCCTCCTCGATCGACTTGGCCCGCTCGTCCTTGTCCACGCCCCGCCGCGAGAAGACCTTCACGTCGACGACGGTGCCCTCGATGCCGGGGGGCACGGTGAGGGAGGTGTCGCGCACGTCGCCGGCCTTCTCGCCGAAGATGGCCCGCAGCAGCTTCTCCTCCGGCGTGAGCTGCGTCTCCCCCTTGGGGGTGATCTTGCCGACCAGGATATCGCTGGCCTTGACCTTGGCGCCGATGCGCACGATACCGGCGTCGTCGAGGTCCTTCAGCGCCTCCTCCGACACGTTGGGGATGTCGCGGGTGATCTCCTCCTTGCCCAGCTTGGTGTCCCGCGCCTGGATCTCGAACTCCTCGATATGGATGGACGTGAAGCGGTCGTCTTTGACGAGCCGCTCGGAGACCAGGATCGCGTCCTCGAAGTTGTAGCCGCCCCAGGGCATGAAGGCCACCAGCACGTTGCGCCCGAGGGCCAGCTCGCCCTGGTCGGTGGCCGGGCCGTCGGCGACCACGTCCCCCGTCCCCACCCGCTGGCCCTTTCGCACGATGGGCTTCTGGTTGATGCAGGTGTTCTGGTTGGAGCGGCGATACTTGGTCAGGTTGTAGATGTCCAGGGGCAGGTCCTGGACGGGGTCGCTCTTCTTCGAGCGGCTTTCCGCTCGCACCACGATCCGGTCGGCCGAGACGTACTCGACCACGCCGGGCCGTTTGGCCACCACGACCGCGCCCGAGTCCCGGGCCACCACGTGCTCCATGCCGGTGCCGACCAGCGGCGCCTCGGGCTGAAGCAGCGGTACCGCCTGGCGCTGCATATTCGAGCCCATGAGGGCGCGGTTGGCGTCGTCGTTTTCGAGGAAGGGAATCAGCGACGCCGCCACCGAGACGAGCTGCTTGGGCGACACGTCCATGAAGTGCAGCTCTTCCGGCGCCACCATGCGGAACTCGCCGCCCTTGCGGGCCGACACGCGCTCCTGGACGAAGCGGCCGTTCCGGTCGACCTCGGCATTGGCCTGGGCGATGACGTACTGCTCCTCCTCCAGCGCGGTGAGGAACACGATCTCGTCGGTGACGCGCCCGCTCACCACCCGCCGGTAGGGCGTCTCGATGAAGCCGAACTCGTTGGTGCGGGCGTAGGTCGAGAGCGACGAGATGAGGCCGATGTTCGGCCCTTCCGGCGTCTCGATCGGGCAGATACGCCCGTAGTGGGTCGGGTGCACGTCGCGCACCTCGAAGCCCGCCCGCTCCCGGCTGAGGCCACGGGGACCGAGAGCGGAAAGACGACGCTTGTGCGTCAATTCCGCCAGGGGATTCGTTTGGTCCATGAATTGAGACAACTGAGACGAACCAAAGAATTCCTTCACCACTGCCGATACCGGCTTGGCGTTGATGAGATCGTGGGGCATGAGCGCGGCGATGTCCGAGATGGACATACGCTCCTTGACCGCCCGCTCCATGCGCGTGAGGCCCACCCGGAACTGGTTCTCCAGCAGCTCGCCGACCGAGCGGACGCGCCGGTTGCCGAGATGGTCGATGTCGTCGGTCGGCTTGGTGCCGAGCTTGACCATCAGGAGGTGACGGATGACCGACACCACGTCCTCGCTGCGGAGGGTCTTCACGCTGAGCGGGGCGTCGATCTGCAGCTTCTTGTTGATCATGAATCGCCCGACCCGGGCCAGATCGTAGCGTCGCGCGTCCACGAACATGCCGCGGAACAGGGCGCGGGCCGAGTCGATGGTGGGTGGATCGCCCGGGCGCAGGCGCCGGTAGATCTCGACCAGGGCCTCGTCCGGGTTCTTGAACTGATCCTTGCCCAGGGTCTCGTAGATCGACGCGTCGACCTTGCTCGACATCACCACCAGCAGCTTGAACGGAGCCACCGGCCGGCTCATGACCTGCGACAGCATGGTGGAGGTGATCTCGGTGTTGGTCTCGACCAGCACTTCCCCGCTTCCGGTGTCGACGACGCGGGAGGCGGTCCGCCGGCCGACCAGCGACTCGGCCCGCAGCGCGATCTTCTCGACCCCGGTCTCCACCAGCTTCTCGACCAGCTTGGCGCTCAGCACCTTGCCGGCAGTGACGAGCGGCTCGCGGTGGCGCGGCGGCTTGATGTCCTCGGCCACCTTGGCGCCGACGTGGACCTCCGGGTGGAGCTTGACCCACACGTTGCCCTCCGCGAACGCCAGGACCTCCTCGGTCTCGTAGAACTGGGCCAGGATCTCCTCGTCGGAGAGGATCACGCTCTTTTCCAGGAACCAGAAGGCGCGCAGGAAGGCCGTGGCCAGCATCTTGCGTCGGCGATCTACGCGGACGTGGAGCACGTCGTTGGCGTCGAAGTCGAACTCCACCCAGGAGCCCCGGTACGGGATCACCCGGGCCGAGTAGAGCGGCTTGCCCGACGCCAGCGTCTTGCCCTTGTCGTCGTCGAAGAAGACGCCGGCCGAGCGCTGGAGCTGGCTGACGACGACCCGCTCGGTNCCGTTGATGATGAATGTCCCCTTGTCGGTCATGAGGGGCAGCTCACCGAGGTACACTTCCTGCCCGCGCTGTTCCCGGATCGTCTTGGTCTTGGCTTCCTTATCGTGATCGAAGACCACCAGCCGGAGCGTGACCTTCAGCGGGATCGCGTACGTCATGCCCCGGTCGTGACACTCCTCTACCGTGTACTTCGGCTCGCCGAAGTGATAGGAGTCGAACTCCAGCAGCGCGTTGTCGTTGTAGTCGGCGATCGGGAACACGGACTTGAACACGGCCTGGAGCCCGATGTCCTCGCGCCGCTCCGGCGGCACATCCTTTTGCAGAAATGTCTCGTACGAGCGCTTCTGAACCTCGATGAGATTCGGAATCTCGACGATCGACGGGATCTTGCCGAAGTCCTTACGACTGCGGCGCCCGCACTGAATAATCCCCGCCATAGTGTCTCCTCTGTCG
>JGI25382J43887_10000800_pt1 | contig 11567 bp, 9 predicted proteins | sample GraSoi013_1_40cm_3_FD_43887 | JGI IMG/M metagenome (IMG submission 43887) | reverse complement strand
GCCGCGTGCCGACAGCCCGAGCCGGCTCATCGCGGCGGCGAGCAGACGCTCAGCGTCGGGCGGAAGTGGGCAGATCCGGCGCAGCTGACGGGGAGACAGCTCCGCGTTCACGCGCACGCGCGCCTCGCGCGCGCGGCTCTGCTGGCGCGCGCGAGCGGCGATGACGCGTGCGCGCACGGCGGATGACGCCTCGGGGGCCGCGTCACCGGCGAGGTCACCGTGGACGAGTGCCGGCAGCTCGACGTGCAGATCGATGCGGTCCAGCAACGGCCGCGACAGCCGGCCGAGGTACCGTCCGCGCTCGGCCGGCGTGCACAGACAGCGATCGAGCGAGGGACAGCCGCGGCGGCAGGGGTTGGCGGCGGCGACGAGCTGGAAGCGGGCGGGGAAATCGCCGAGGCCGCTCGCTCGGGCAATGCTCACCCGGCCGTCCTCGAGCGGCTGGCGCAGGGACTCGAGGACGTGTTGCTGGAACTCCGGCAATTCGTCGAGGAACAGGACGCCGAGGTGCGCGAGCGTCACCTCTCCGGGATGGGGCGGCCCGCCACCGCCGATGAGCCCAGGGACGGAGATCGTGTGGTGGGGAGCGCGGAACGGCCGCGCGCGTACGAGCCCGCTGCGCGGTGCCAGCAGTCCGGCGACACTCCAGATCGTCGAGACCTCGATCGCTTCGTCCGGCGTGAGCGGCGGCAGGATGCCGGAAAGCCGGCGGGCCAGCATCGTTTTCCCCCCGCCGGGGGGGCCGATGAGAATCACGTTGTGGCCGCCGGCGGCGGCGATCTCGAGCGCGCGCTTGGCGTGAACCTGGCCACGCACGTCGGCGAAGTCCGCGTCGTCCACGATCGTCGCGATGGGCGTCTCGGCCGGGCTCTCGGCCTCGCCCGGCGCTTCTCCGTTGAGCAGCGCGACGGCCTGGCGCAGGGTCGACGCGGCGAGGACGTTCAGGCCGGGGACCGCAGCGGCCTCGGCGCGGTTCGCGACGGGGACGAGCAGTGTTGTGACGCGCTCACGACGGCAGGTGAGCGCGGCTGCCAGCACGCCGCGCACCGGCTGGATCTGGCCATCGAGTGCCAGCTCGCCGACGACCGCGAGGGACGCCGAGCGCGCCTTGAGGATCCCCGTCGCGGCCAGGATGCCGAGCGCGATCGGGAGGTCGAACGCCGCACCTTCCTTGCGGAGGTCGGCCGGCGCGAGGTTCACCGTCACGCGGTCGGCGGGAAACGCGTACCCGCCATTGCGGATCGACGTCCTCACACGCTCGCGGCTCTCGCGCACCGCCGAGTCGGGCAGCCCGACCGTCATGAACGCGGGCAAGCCGCTCGCCACGTCGACCTCTACGCGTACGAGCACGGCCTCGACCCCGAGGAGCGCCGCCGAGAGGATCCGCGCGAGCACGGCGCGATTCTTCGGCGAGCGCCGGCGCTCGTCAACGTCCCCGATTCGATACAATCCTGGGCATGCAGGAGACGTTGCGGGTCAAGACCAGGAAGAAATTCGAGGTCGTCGATCTCACGGCCGACGTGGCCGACGCGGTTGGCCGCAGCGGAGTGGTGGAGGGACTCTGCACGGTGTTCGTGCGTCACGCGACGGCGGCCATCGTGATCAACGAGAACGCCGACCCGGGCTTTCGCCACGACCTCGTCGCCGCCCTCGACAAGCTCTTTCCGGAGGGCGTGTGGGAGCACGACAAGGTCGACGACAACGGCGCCGCGCACCTCAAGGCCGCCGTGCTCGGCCCCTCCGAAGCGATCCCGATCGGCGGTGGGCGGCTGCTGCTCGGCACCTGGCAGGGGATCGCGCTCGTGGAGTGCGACGGCCCGCGCGAGCGCCAGATCGTCGTGGACGTTCGCGCGTGATACATTCCTGGGTCTCATGGCCCTCCGGGCAGCCGAGGCGAACGAAGCGTCCGCGGGCGTGCGGCCCGTCATCCTGGTCGTCGACGACGATCCGGGCGTTCGTGAGTCGTTCCGGCTGATCCTCGAGGACGCGTACGATCTGCTGGAGGCCGGCGACGGCCGCCAGGCGCTCGCGCGCCTTCGCACCAGCCTCGTCGACCTCGTGCTCCTCGACATCCGCCTGCCCGAGATGGACGGCATCGAAGTGCTCGAGCGAATCAAGGCCGTGGACGACGGTGTCGAGGTGATCCTCGTCACCGCGGTCAAGACCGTCCGCACCGCCGTCGATGCCATGAAGCTCGGCGCCTTCGATTACCTGACGAAGCCCTTCGACGAGGATGAGCTGCTCTCGCTCATCCATCGCGCGCTCGAGAAGCGCTCGCTCGAGCGGGAGGTCGCCTTCCTCCGCTCGGAGCTGGCCCGCCAGCACGACTTCGACGAGCTGATCGGCCAGCATCCCGAGATGCAGAAGCTCTACCGCCTCATCTCGCAGGTCGCGCGCACCACCACCACCGTGGTCATCTCCGGCGAGAGCGGCACCGGCAAGGAGCTGATCGCCCGTGCGATTCACCGGCAGGGCCCGCGCCGCGACAAGCCGTTCGTGGCGGTCAATCCGGCGGCGCTCTCGGACTCTCTCGTCGAATCCGAGCTGTTCGGTCACGAGAAAGGCGCCTTCACGGGAGCGTACCAGCGCAAGCTCGGCCGCTTCGAGCTGGCCCAGGGCGGCACGCTGTTCCTCGACGAGATCAGCTCGCTCAAGCCGGAGCTGCAAGCCAAGCTCCTCCGGGTGCTCCAGGAGCGCGAGGTAGAGCGTGTGGGAGGGACGCGGCCCGTCCGCATCGACGCCCGCATCATCGTGGCCACCAACGTGGATCTGCGGCAGGCGGTGGCCGACGGGAAGTTCCGCGAGGACCTCTACTACCGCCTGAATGTCGTGCCCATCGCGGTGCCGCCGCTGCGCGAGCGCCGTGACGACGTCCCGTTGCTGGTCGCCCACTTCGTGCGGCGCTACACCCAGGCCTTCAACAAGCGGATCGAGGGCTGGACGCCGGAGGCCCTCAAAGCCCTGCACGATTACCCGTGGCCGGGGAACGTCCGTGAGCTCCAGAACGTCATCGAGCGCGTGGTGGCGCTCGTCGATGGGCCGGTCGTCGGCCTCAACGATGTGCCCCTCGATCTGCTGCTGCCCGACTCCCGCGCCCGCCTTCGCGATACGGCCATGCTGCCGCTGAAGCAGGCCACCGAGGAGTTCGAGCGACAGATCGTCACCCGCGTGCTGGAGCGCGTGCACTGGAACCGGAGCGAGGCCGCGCGCATCCTCGGTCTCCACCGCAATTCGCTGAAGCTCATGCTCGCCCGCTGGGGCCTCACGGGATCCGGCGCCGACGACTAGCTGCCCGGTTCATGTGCATTTCGCACCATCTCTGTGCAGCCTCCGCAAGTGATTCTCGGACAACGTGTTGCCACCGTCGTGACGTCGAGAGACGGTGTCGCTGCACTGATCGTGTTCGCGACGTCGTGAGTGGTCGAGCATGCCGGCGCGTGGCGCAGCCTCGAATCGTCTGAAAATTCGCGTCATCTTCGCGTTGATCGCTGGCCGCGAATCTGGCCAGCGCATTGCTCTGCATTCGTCCTCGGGACGGGCCGTCATCGAGACGGACCCGAATCTCAAGGAGGAGAGCAATGGGCAAGCTCGTGGCAGCGCTCCTGGTCCTCGCGTCGTTCCTGCTGGCCGCTCCCGTGATCGAGTCGTCGGGCACCACGCAGTTCTTCCAGGCCATCGGCACGGCCGACGGCGGCGGCTCCTAGGTCACGACATGAGGAGGAAGGGGGTCGGGGTGGTCCCCTTCCTCCTCGTCATCGCGCTCGTCGTCGCGGCGCTGCCGATCGGCGCCGGCGCCGCCGACGACAGCGCCAGCGCCGGCGTCTACCGGCGACCGCTCGGCCACGAGCCGGCGACGCTCGATCCTGCGCGCATCAGCGACATCTACAGCCGCTCGGTGTCGCAGCAGATCTTCGACGGCCTGGTCCAGTTCGACCACACGCTGGCCATCGCCCCCGCGCTCGCCCAGTTCTGGAAGGCCTCGCGCGACGGGCTGACGTGGACGTTCATGCTGCGGAAGGGCGTGCAGTTCCATCATGGCCGCGAGGTGACGGCGGAGGATGTCGTCTACTCGTTCACGCGGATTCTCGATCCCCGCACCCGCTCGGGAGCGGCCGATCTCTTCAGCGCCATCAGAGGCGCCCGCGAGTTCCGCGAAGGCCGCGCACCCGCCGTGGCCGGCCTGACCGCGGTCGACCGTCACACCGTTCAGGTCGTCCTGAGTGACGCGCCGCTGCCGTTCGTCTCCGTCCTCGCCGTCGGCCACGCCAAGATCGTGCCGAAGGAAGTCGTCGAGCGTGACCCCGAAGGCTTTGGTCAGAAGCCGATCGGGACGGGCCCGTTCCGGTTCGTCCGCTGGGACCGAGGCAAAGAGATCACGCTGGCGGCCAACCCCGGGTACTTCGACGGCCAGCCCCGGCTGGCCCGTGTCGTCTATCGGATCTTCCTGGGCGAGCAGTTCGACGCCATGTACGACGAGTTCCGCCGCGGCAGTCTCGAGGACAGCCCGCTGCCGTCCCGCGACTACCTCCGTGCCATCGCCGCGGCCGGCCAGCAGTACATCAAGCGACCGATGATCAGCCTCCGGTTCTATGGCTTCAACGCGCGGATCAAGCCGCTCGACGACCGGCGCGTCCGTCAGGCCCTGAACTACGCCATCGACCGCGAAACGCTGCTGCAGACCGTCCACCTCGGCCGCTACACGCTCGCTCGCGGCATCCTGCCGCCCGGCACGCAGGGCTACAACCCCAGGGTGGGGAGCTACGGCTACGACCCCGACCGCGCCCGTGACCTCCTGGCCCGCGCCGGCTATCCGGAGGGGCGCGGACTGCCGCCGATCGCCATCTGGTCGAGCGTGAAGCGCGAGGAGATCGTGCGGGAGCTCGACGAGATCCGGCGCAATCTCGCCGCCGTCGGTGTGTCGGTCGATGTGCACTACCTCACCGATTGGCCGGCATTCTCGCGCCAGCTCGACGAGGGCCGGCTCCCGATGTTCCTCTACGGCTGGTACGCCGACGTACCGGATCCCGACAACTTCCTCTTCAAGCTCTTCCACTCGAAGAGCCCGCGGAACTTCTTCGGCTACGCGAATCCCACCGTCGACGACCTGCTGGTGCAGGCCCGAGCCGAGCGCGACGTCTTGCGGCGCGTCGACCTCTACCGCCGTGCCGAGCAGGCGATCCTCGACGACGCGCCGCTGATGCCCGTGCTCCACCACACCTACGAGCGTCTGTTTCAGCCCTACGTCCGCGCCGTCGAGGTCAACGGCCTCGGCGATCCCTACATCCCGCTCCGTCGGATCCGCCTGGAGCGAGCGCCGTGAGCCCACGAGCGGTCGACCTCGGACTCCGCTCGCTGGAGGCCAAGCTGCTGTGGGGCGCGGTGCTCCTTCTGTGTCTGCTCATGGCCACCGTCACGGTCGTGGTCGACCAGCGTCAGCGCGACGCCATCGTCGGTGAGTTCGACCGGCGCGGCGAGGTCCTGGCCCGGAACCTGGCCGCCATCTCGTCGGGACCGCTCCTGCTCTACAACTTCACCGCGCTCGAGCAGAATGCGGCACGCGTGGCCGGTGAGGACGACGTCGTCTACGCGATCGTGCTCGACGCCGAGGGCAAGGTGGCCGCGCACAGCCGTCGTCCCGAGCGGGTGGGCATCTCGCTGAAAGGCGACGTGCACGAACGGGCCGCCCGGGCGGAATCGTTGCTGGTCCAGCAGACGGTGACGGCGGACACCCAGGAATCGCTCTACGACTTCTCGCTCCCGGTGGAGATCGACGGGCGGAAGTGGGGGACGGTCAGGGTCGGGCTCACCAAGCGTCGCATGGACGACGCCATCCGCAAGACCCGACTCGAGCTCGGGATGCTGGCTGTCGTCACGCTGGTCCTGGGCGGCGTGGTCGCCGCTGTCGTTGCCCGGCGCATCGCCGGCCCCGTACGCGAGCTGGAGCAACGGGCCGCCGCCATCGCCCGCGGGGAGCTGGATCAGCGCATCGAGCCCACGACCTTCGACGAGATCGGCCGACTGGCCATCGCCTTCAATCACATGGCGGCCCAGCTCCTCCAGCAGCGGTCGGCGCTGGAGGAGGTCCACTGGGAGCTGCAGCGACGGTTCCAGGAGCTGGCCGACGTCAAGAGCTACACCGACAGCATCGTCAACTCCATGACCAGCGGCATCGTGACCGTCGATCTGGAGGGACGCGTCGTCACCCTGAACCCGGCCGCCGAGCTGCTGACCGGGTTCTTCGCCGGCGAGGCGGCCCGGCGCTATTGCACGGAGGTGTTCGGGCTCACGCCGGAGATCGGCGACATCCTCATGGAGACGCTCACGAGCCGGGCCCCGATCGGCCACGTGCCGCTCACGCTGCGCCGGCGGAACGGCAGTGCGCTGCCCGTCGAGCTGTCCACGGCGCCGCTCAAGGGCGGCGACGGCAAGGACCTGGGCGCAGTGGGCATCCTGCGCGATCTCACGGTCGTACGCCAGCTCGAGAGCCAGCTCCGGCGCTCGGATCGCCTGGCCGCCGTCGGCACCCTCGCCGCCGGTCTTGCCCACGAGATCAAGAACCCGCTGACGTCCTTGCGGACGTTCATCAGTCGGGTGCCGAGCCGCTTCGACGACGCGCGCTTCCGCGAGCGCTTCCAGAGCGTGGTGCCGCGTGAGCTCGAGCGTATCAACCGGATCGTGGAGCGCCTGCTCGAGCTGGCCCGGCCGCCCCGCATGTCGTTCTCCCTTGTGCGACTCTCGGCCCTCGTCGAGCGCATCGTGGACCTGTACGCGGACCAGATCGAGACGAGCGGGATCACCGTCGTGCGGGAGTTCGCGCGTGACGTGCCGCCCATCCAGGCCGACGAGGAGGCGCTCTATCGGGCGCTCGTCAACCTGGTCGCCAACGCGCTCGAGGCCATGACGGCGGGCGGGCGGCTCACGCTCCGCCTGGGCTGGAGCGAGGGCGGCGATCCGCCGGCGCGCATCCGGCGCGCGTTCAATCGTCGGCTCCGGATCGAGGTGCAGGACAGCGGGACGGGAATCCCGTCGTCGGCGGCCGACCGCATCTTCAACCCGTTCTTCACCACCAAGGACACGGGGACCGGGCTGGGCCTGGCCATCACCCACAAGATCGTGCAGGACCACGGGGGTAGCATCGACTTCCGGAGCGTGGCGGGCGGCGGCACGATGTTCCGGATCGTGCTGCCGCTCGTTCCCGACCTGAACTTCACGGTGGAGCACGATGACGACCCGCGTTGAGCCGCCGCGGCTCGCCGATCTCCTCGCCGATAACGCGCGCCTGCGTGCGCTGGCCGCGAGCATCATCCATGACTTCAACAATTTCTCGGCGGCGATCGGCGGCTACAGCGAGCTGGTCCTCCAGCGGCTCCCGCCCGACGATGAGCACCTGCGCGCGGGCGTGCAGGGCATCCGCGACACCGCGATGTGGGGCGCTCGTATCACGCACCGGCTCATGGCCGCCGCCGGGCGGTCGCGGCTGGGCCCGACGCGCCTCTCCGTCGACGCCGCACTCACCGACGCCGAGCCCGCGCTGCGACTGCTCGTCGGAGACGCCACCCGTCTCACGGTGAACCGCCAGACCGCAACGGCCAGCGTGCAGCTCCACCCGGGGGAATTCGAGCAGATGCTGGTGAACCTCGTGGTCACCGCGCGCGAGGCCGTCGGCGCCGGCGGCGTCATCAGCATCCTCGCCGACACGGTGGAGGTGGACGAGGCCGGGCGCCGTGCCGCGGGCCTGCCGGCTCCCGGTGAATACGTCCGGGTGGCCGTCAGCGACACGGGGCGAAGCGTGAGTGAGACCACCCGTTCACGAGCGTTCCCGGGTGGCGACGGCCTGGCCACCGTCCACGACATCGTCACCCGCAACGGAGGCGCCGTCAGCGTGACGAGCGGCCCCGGCTCGGGCTCCACATTCGAAGTCTACCTTCCGCGGCTTCACAACGCCGTCCTGGAGAGACCCCTCATGCCCGACGTCGACCCGGACCACGGGACGGAGACCGTGCTCGTCGTAGAGAACGAAGAGCCGGTGCGCGACATGATTCTCGACGTGTTGAGCATGCACGGCTACACGGCGTTGGCGGCCGCCGACGGAGAGGAAGCGCTCCGCATCGCCGGCAACCATCACGGCGCGCTGGACCTGATCATCGTCGACGTCGTGATGCCGGGGATCAGCGGCGAGGCGCTCGCGCAGCGGCTCACCGCGGGCTGGCCGGGAGTCCGGATCCTGTTCATCTCTGGCTACACCGACGATCTGATCCGGCAGCACGGATTTCTACGAGCGTCCGGCCACTTCCTGCAAAAGCCCTTCAGCGTCGACGACCTGGTGCGGAAGGTGCAGGAGGTGTTGCGCGGGCGCGTCGCCTGACCGGAGCCGCGCGGCTACCGGTTCAGCGCGCGGCGGGCGAAGCCGAGCAGCCCCTGCGGCACGAACATCACCATCAGCGTGAAGATGATGCCGAGCGGGATGAGGTAGTACTCGGTCAGGAAGCGCGAGAGGCCCTCCCGGAGCAGCAGGAAGAACGCCGCGCCCGCAAACGGCCCCACCAGCGTGCCCATGCCGCCCATGACGTTGAAGATCACGACCTCGCCCGAGACGACGAAGAAGACGAAGTCGGGCGCGGCGAACTTGTTCTGGATCGCGTAGAGCGTGCCCGCCAGTCCGGCGAACAGCCCCGAGAGCATCACGGCCACCATCTTGTACCGCTCGACGTGGTAGCCGATGGCGCGCGTTCGTGGCTCGTTCTCGCGGATCGACTGGAGCACCATGCCGAAGGGCGACTGGGTGACGCGCCGGACCGCCAAGTACGAGAGCGTCACCACCGCCAGCACAAACCAGTGGAAGGTCACCGGGGTGAAGCGGGCGCCGTGGAGGCCGAACAGCGTCAGGGGCGGCTGGCTGAAGGTGAGGCCGTTCTCGCCGCCGGTGACCTCCGTCCAGGTGAAGATGATCACGTAGAAGATCTGCGAGAAGACGAGGGTGGAGATCGCGAAATAGATGTCGCGCAAGCGTGTCGCGAAGTAGGCGACGAAGACGGCCACCAGGCCGGCGCCGGCGAGGCCGTAGAGGACGGCGAGCCAGAGGCTCGGCGGCTTCACGGTGACGAGCGCGGCCGCGGCACCGTACATGCCGAGGCCGAAGAAGGCCGAGTGGCCGAAGGAGACCATGCCCGTGTAGCCGATGAGGATGTCGGAGGACATGGCCAGGAGCCCCCAGATGAGGATCTCGGTGGCGAAGCGCTGCCAGAACGGCGGCAGCACGAGTGGCGCCGCGGCGAGGAGCGCGAGCACGATCGCGAACACGATCCAGTAACTGGTCGGTGGCCGAGGCGTCATTTCGGCGTGGGCACGAAGAGCCCGGTGGGCCTGAAGAGCATCGTCAAGACCAGCACCACGAACGAGACGATCACGGCCTGCGCCGGGCTTACGACGAGCGCGGCGTAGGCCTCGATCAGACTGACGAAGATCGCGGCCAGGATCGACCCTCCGAGGTTGCCCATTCCCCCGACGACGACCACGATGAACGCGCGGAGCGTGAAGTCGGAGCCCATCGTCTGGGTCACGCCGGCGAAAGGGCCGAAGAGGACACCGCTGGCCGCCGCCATCGCGGAGCCGATCGCGAAGACCGCGGTATGGACCAGCGGGACCGGGATCCCCATGGCCTGGGCCATGACCCGGTCCTGGGTCGTCGCCCGGATCCAGATGCCGTACTTGCCATACTTGAGGAACAGCCAGAGGCCCCCGATGATGAGGCCGGCCAGGATCGCGGTCGCGACCCGGTACCACGGGTACTGGAGGTGGAAGAGGGCGAACTGCCCGGACACCGGCTCGCTGATCTTGCGCACGGTCGGGCCCCACTGCCAGAGGGCGTACTTCTGGAGCACCAGCGAGATGCCGAAGGTGGCGAGGATCGTCGTGAGCGGATCGCGGCCGATGAGCGGCCGGAGCGTCGTCACCTGGAGCAGCACGCCGAGCATCGCGATGACGATCGCCGCGACGAATAGCGCCAGCCAGAAGTTCCCTGTGATCCCGAGCACGGTCGCCCCGACGAACGCGCCCAGCATCATGAGGTCGCCGTGGGCGAAGTTGACGATGTCCATGATGCCGAAGATGAGCGTCAGCCCGGAGGCCACGACCGCCAGCACCATGCCGTTGACGAGGCCGTTGATGGTTTGGATGACGATCTGGTCCACGCTAGACCCCCAGGTACTCGTGGATGACGCGCTGGTCGGCGCGCAGCGCGGCCGCCGACGCGTGATGACGGACGACGCCCTTCTCCATGATGTAGANGCGCTCGGCGGCCTCGAGGGTGAGGGGAACGTTCTGCTCGACGAGCAGGATGGCCACGCCGTCGCGGTGGAGCGCGTGCACGATCTCCCGGATTTGAGAGACCATCCGGGGCATGAGCCCCTCCGTAGGCTCGTCGAGGAGGATGATCTTCGGCTCCAGCATCATCGCGCGCGCGATGGCCAGCATCTGCTGCTCGCCACCGGACAGCGTGCCTCCGGCCTGATTGCGGCGCTCGCGGAGGACCGGGAAGTGCCGGTAGACCTTCTCCAGGAGCTCCTGTCGTTTTCGCTCGTCCAACCCCGGGCGGTCGAGGCCCGTCCGCAGGTTCTCGAGCACGGTGAGCAGGCGGAAGATCCGCCGCTCCTCGGGCACCCAGGCGATGCCGAGCGCAGCGAGCCCGTGAGTCGGCACCCCGGTCAAGTCCCGTCCTTCGAACGTGATCCGCCCGCCCGTCCGGCGCACGAGCCCCATGATCGCCTTGAGCGTGGTGGTCTTGCCGACGCCGTTGCGCCCGAGCAGGCCGACGACCTCGCCGGCACGGACCTCGACGGACACGCCGTGGAGGACGTGGGACTTGCCGTAGTGGGCGTTGAGGTTCTCGAGGACCAGCATCAGGTCTTGAGGTAGACCTCCTGTACGCGCGGGTTGGCCTGGATCACGGCCGGCGTCCCCTCGGCCAGCACCTCGCCGTAGTTCAGGACCGTGATGACGTGGGCGAGGCCCATCACGACCTCCATGTCGTGCTCGACGATGAGGATCGTAAGGTTGCGGGCGATACGGCGGACGAGCTCCACCGTGCCGTGGGTCTCGGCCACGCTCATGCCGGCCGTCGGCTCGTCCAGGCAGAGGAGCTTCGGCTCAGTCGCCAGGGCGATGCCGATCTCGAGGTTCCGCTGCTCGCCGTGGGAGAGGTTCGCCGCCAGCTCGTCCTCTTTGCCGGCGAGGCCGACGTCCGCGAGCACGGCGCGGGCGCGGTCGAGGACGTCGGTGTAGGCTCGGTAGTGGCGGAGGAGGCTCCAGTTGTGATGGCGCGACTGGGCGGCGATCCGGACGTTCTCGAGCACGGTGGCCCCGGGCAGGATATTGGTGATCTGGTAGGAGCGCGCGATCGCCTTGCGGGAAATCGCGTAGGGCGGCAGGCCGGTGATGTCCTCCCCCCGGAACACGATCCGGCCGCTCGCGGGCTTCAGAACGCCGGTGAGGCAGTTGAAGAGGGTGGACTTGCCGGCGCCGTTGGGGCCGATGATCCCGCGGATCTCGCCGGGGGGCACGGCGAGCGA
>JGI25382J43887_10000798_pt1 | contig 11580 bp, 15 predicted proteins | sample GraSoi013_1_40cm_3_FD_43887 | JGI IMG/M metagenome (IMG submission 43887) | reverse complement strand
GGGATTCTGGTATGGTTCCAGTCCCTCGTGATCCTCCTGTTATTGATCTGGATATCTGAGGACTACAATAACAACCAGTACTTCCAGGGGTGGGCCTCGCAGTATCTAGGGGGTTTCGCCTTCTTGTTGAACGGGAGCGGCGCTGCGTTCTACGCTGGCATAATGGTCTCGATCCTCGTCTTCAGAACCCTACCTAACACTCTGGCGGAAAGGGCGCGTCGAAGACGACAGCAGGCACTCGGGCAGAAACTGAGGAGAGAGGAGCCCGTTCTCGTCAGCCCCGAAACCTAAGAGTTGGAATGGTTCCATTGCCAGGGTTTAGGGAAGAACAGACTGCTTGGCGGGCGGGCATGATGGTGCGCGTCCAGTCTGTACTGATCCTCCTCCTATTCCTTTGGATAGCGGAGGAGTACAACTACAACGAGGCATTCCAGAGCTGGGCAGCGGGAACCATGGGAGTGCTCGGGTTCTTGTTCGGCGGGGGACTTGCCGCGATCTACGCGGGAATACTGATNGTGTTGTATCTCAGCCCNCCGATAACGACCGCGAAGCCCCGTAAGTCGGAAAGAAGGGAAATGGTGGTTATGGTCCCCCGAACTCGGCGGCGAAGACCCTAGAAGTCAGGGTTTCCTGAAGGGCGGGACGCGGGAAAAAGACCCCCCGGGGGGGGTCACAGATTAGTTAGCGAAAAAGAATTGTTAGGGGAAAGAGAGAAGTGACGAGAAAAATAGTCGCAGAAGCGATGGGCTGTCCTCTTCACTTTTTTTACCGAGAAAAGGTACGGTTTGTCAGGTACACTGGTTGCCTGGGGGCGCTGCTCGAGAATGCCACCTTGCTCGGCGTCGTAACAGGCCTCTGGAGGGGAGAAGAAAAAAGAGAAGATTGGATGTCAGCTGATCGTCTGGTTACTTCTTTGCGTAGACTTTGGCGGTGAACGTCTGGTCGGCCTGGGTGGCTGTTCCCTCGATCCAGCCCTTGGTGGTGTTGAGCCAGGATAGGTTCGGCGATTGCGTCATGTACTTTACCTCTCCTTCGAACCAGACCTTTCCGTCAGCGGTCTGGCGACCCTTACCGTGGCTTGTGGCAACGACCATGTCCTTGCCTACCATCTGGATGCCTTTGCCTTCCCAATCGCTCGTACCGTCGGTTTTCATGTTGATACTGATTGTCTCCATGAAATTGCCCTGGTACTTGCCGGTGATCTGGCCAATGTCGTTGTTCTCCATTTTTACGCCGTTAGAGCTGATGTCTTTGATGCTGAAGCTGTCGGTCTTACCCTTCAGCTCGGCGATTACCTCGCCCTTGGTTTGTTGTTGAGATTGCATAGTTACTCGCCACGAAGGGACCCTGAAGCCACTATATGAATGGGAGCCTCCACCCAGAGGAAGGCCGGACATGTCGAATAGGCGACCCGACGCTTGAATCTCGGACAAAGGTCGGGATCTACGGTTGTGGAATAGAAGAAAAAAGGTAGAGGGGAATTTGGGATCTGATCTTGTGGGCTAACTGACTGTTAGAGCCCCTTTCATCCATGGATGGAAGAGACACGCGTACGTGTACGTTCCAGTGTTGAGTGCGCTGGTGTCGAGTGTCCAGGATTGTCCCGGGACGATTGTCTCGTTGAAGACGCCGTCGCTGATCGGTATGATCAGTGTCTTGTAGCCCTCGGTGACAGGTACGCTGATGGTGAAGCTGCTGAAGGTGTGCGGAAACAGTCCGTTGTTGGTGACCGCGACTTGTGTACCTTTCTTGACTTGTAGGTCTCTCGGCAGGAAGCCCCAGCTGGCGCTTCCCGAGAAGAACTGGGTGGTGCTGCCCTGGTGATGGTCGATGCTGACGCTAGCGCTTGTAGAGCCGGTGCTTCTGGCAACGTGGAGCAGTGCTTGCATCCATGGATGAATCTGGCAGAAGTAGTGATAGTCGCCCGGTNATAGTGCTGCGGTGTTCAGGCTCCATGACTGACCTGACTGGATGGGTGCTTGGATGCCGCTGTCGAATTGGCCGTCTGGGACGGGTAGTTGGACGTTGACGCCTTCAAAATTGAATGTCGTCTTTGTCGTGTATGAGGTGACGGTGTGTTGGTCGTAGCCGTTATTGGTCCAGGTGACAGTGCCACCCTGGCTAACCGAAACAGTCCCAGGACGGAAACTGAAAGCGCCGCCCCCGGGGAAGCTGAAGGTCGTCGGGTTGAAGTGGGCGACATCGTGGATGCTGATGGCAGCCTGAGTGCCTGCGGCGTTCACTGGGGTTGCGAATAGTAGTGTTGCTATTATGCTGATTGCAGGAAGTATTCTGATTAGACGCATAATTGTTCAATGTTCGACTCATAGGTCTCGGTTAATAAGGTCGGGCAGGAGAAAGCAAGATTTCTCTGTCTCCAGATACCATCAAGAATGCGAATCGGCAAAGATCGAGTCCGTAAGGACTTTGGGATGAAGATGGTCCGTCACGATCATATCTCTTAGGAGTGTCAACCGGTCCAGTAGGGTCTCTTGGTATGAGAAATCAACTGGCAAAGAATATTCCTCGTATAGGACCCGCAATACTCGATGGATGATTACGCGCGAGCACTCGCCGAAAGCCTGTTGCAGAACCTCGATTACTTTATCGAATCTACNTGGGAGGTCTTCTTCTCTGATTCCTTTGCTTTCGAGAATCCTATCGACTTCGTTCTGGACTCCTNGCCCGAGCAGACCCTCTAAGGCGGTGTCGAAGCTGTTGTTCAGGACTTTGGAATATGAAGAGCGAGGGGNTTCCCATGTGATCGAGCCCCTGGGCACGTGGATCCCTAGCGANCGATCAACTCGTGGGCAGAAGCCCACTTTTCTAATCTATAGCTCTCGGAGACTTTCCTATAGAGCGAGGCAAGGTTATCGGGAAACGGTTCTATTCTGACTCCGAGAACGGCCGCGAGTCGTTTCGCGCATTCCCTCACGACGATGAATGCTCCGGGCCCGAGCAGGCTTCGCAGAGCCTGATCGAATTTCTCGACTCCTTTCGGTAGCTGGCTGGGGTCCGCGCCATAGTTCTGCCGGGCGTGATAATAGAACAGGTTGGCAACCTGGTCGCCAAGAATGCCCACGGAATAGGCNACTGATTCTCTAAAATCACGTGCAAGTCCGATAGTTGCTTGTTGAGCGATTATCAACTTACCCTCAGACCTTCCATCTCATTCTTAACTAGGGAAGCTAAGAGGATGAATTTTCTGTTACCCTCGGTTTCAGCATTCGAATGCGTTGGAAACCAAACATATCGAAAACAGATAGCTCTCCCACTGCTATCGCAGCGACTTCTGGCAGTATCATTCTACATACCTAGACTCGCGTGGGGGCGAGTATCCGATCATCTCTTTCGCTGGACACAGGTTGCCAATATGACAGATTCAGCTCTAGATCGGATTGAGGGTCAATTGGACTCCTCGGGATTGTGCGACACTATGAGCGGAAAGGAGTACGATGTATCTGTCTGGAAGAGCATTCCCGGTTTCGCAAAGATCGTTATCCTCTTCCAGACTATTATCATCCTGTTCATGTCTTTCTGGGTACATCAGGAGTACCTCAACAATTCATACCTCCAAGCATACGTTAGCGGTTACCTCCAGGGAGGCGCGTTTGCAACGATAGGCCTCATTTCAATTGGCGGGTTCACGACCGTTGCTATGGTTCTTTTCGTGAAATTGCGGAGCACCAGGAAGGAGCTTGAGGGGATACTTTCAACGGAGACAGTCGGAGTTGATGGAAGCGGGCATGGTCAACGTCTTGACACGCGAGCTGAACAACATCTTATCGAGATGATCCGAAAAACAACGCCTATTATGAACTACGGCCCAAAGACGGCTGGCTCGATGCCTACCCTAAGACGAGCAGACTCGCAATCCCCACGGGAATAGCAACGTTCTAACCAGTAGAAACAGAAACTATTTTCGCAGTTCCTCCCTTTTCAATACTTGGGGGCGGGATAATTTCTAGAGGCCATTCGTATCAAAGAGTACGAGCTAGCGTGTCTGGCGGAATCCGCTCTCCAACAGTCTGGGACGGACGTCCTGGAACAACGCCATCTGGTTCCCGCTGGAATCTCTGAACAAATAGCAGGGCCCATTAGGAATCTCGAACTCTCCACCGTCAGGCTGCCAGCCACGACTCTTGAACTCCTTGACTGACGCCTTCAAGTTCCCAACCTCAAACACTGGCAGAACGGACGGAGCGGGACGATGACCGGCGAGGAGGAGCAAGGGTCCGCTGCAGACTTGGACCGCTGCCACACGGGTGCCTATGCTGGTGAAATCCCAGATCTTCTTGGCTTTGAGAATGGTCGTGTAGTATTCGAGGTCCTTGCTGACATCCGAGCTTCCCAGGTATAGAAAACGCAAGATGCCAAGGGGGTTCTTGGCGATGTCTACGGAGACTCGGGACTTCGGGGGCAAATTGGTGACCTCTTTAGGACAAGATCGCAAGGCCGGTATTAATCACAGCCACATGGGTCAAAGGCAGGCCGTTAACAGCGTACCGTTTAATATCGGAATGTAGCTTCAGCATAATTGCGATCTTGCTAGTCTCAAGCGCTAACCCATCGCTGGACATAATGGCAGACGACGCAAGGACAACAGACGCGTCCCAAGGGACGGTCACAGCTGGATGGGCGAAATTCGACGACAATTGAAACGATTTTAGGCCTTATCGATGGGACAAGCATGGTTGCTGCATCGTTCGTCCTGTTTTACTTAGTACTGAGAACCAAATTGCCTTCTCTTAGAGTGTTGAGCCTACTTCTCGGTCTTTTCGCGCTCGCCCACGGACTCTACCATTTCCTGTTCACCTTTGTGATNGGATACGAAGCGCGTGCCGCGCTTGACACGCTCTCTGTCGTATTTCTTCTCTCATTCGCAATCTACTACACAAAGCGGGGGAATCTCACGTAATGGATGTAATCGTGCCAGTCGAAGTAGGCATCTTGTCAGGCGTGCTGGTTGCCCTTGCATTATTCGTAAGGATGGCAGTTTCCGCCGGAACCACGCGCAGCCTGCAGTTCCAACTGGCTGCCTTTCTCTCGATCTGGTCTATATCGGAGATACCTAGGGTTCTAGATTCGATCGGGGCCATCGACCTTTCCCCGATCAGGCTGTACGGATTGATGGTTCACGCGGTTTCAATGGTCCTGTTCGCCTTGTTCATAGGCTACAGACTTTCGAAATTTGTCATCCGAGGAGGGAAGTAAAGATCTCTAAATCAATCGAGAATATTCTGGAAGACGCGGTGACCAACGGGCTGCAGGGCTTTCTGGGCGACAGTGCAAAGGTTCTCAACGTGTTTCTCGATCCTGCACTGGCTGTCAACAAACCCGACTCGTACGTCAACTCTCTTCGCAAGCTCCTTCCGCCGGACAAGAACGTCGCAACGCTAATCACGGCCATATGCAAGCTCCTTTACGACTATCTCGGAATTCCATTCGAAGAGAAGAGTGGCTGGAACCTCTCGGAATACATTAACGATGCAACTGCAAAGGTTCGCACTGCGGGCGACCACAAGGCAGCGTCAAACGCTTTCAAGAAAGCCGCCGAAGACTACCGACTCGGAGCGAGGAAATTCCCAGGTCTAGCGTCGCTGTTCGGTGAACTGTCCGGCTACATGGAGGGGTGGTCCTTAGTTGAAGAGGCCCGGCTTCGGCATGGGGAGGAGCAGTACCTTCCTGCCGCTGAAGACTATGCACGCGCCTCGGACTTGTTCCAGAAGACAGGCCCATGGGCCCACTTGTCAAAACACTACGCTGGATCATCGCTCCTGGAAAAGGCTGAGGCGCTTAGTCGTGAAGAAAAAGAGGAAGATGCTCTCAAATTGTTCATATCGGCAAGCGAGACCTTCCGAGATGCTCAGACAAGTCTGAGGACGAAGCTGGACCAAGTGACTCAGGGACCGGAGAGGAAAGAATTAGACAACTGGTTCGAAGCGTCCCGAGTCNTGCAAAAATATTGCCTGGGCAGAGTGGAACTGGAGGAGGCGAAGGTTCTCGATAAGAAAGGACAGGAAGAGGAGAGCGGGGCGCGATACCGTTCCGCATCGAATGACTTCCGAGAGCTAATGTCGGAGGCCCAAACTGAACAGAGTAAAGTCGAGCTGGAAGCGCTCACACTCTTCTGCGAGGCTCGTTGTAAGATGAAGGAGGCAGAGACCAGGGCATCACCTGAAGTGTACGCGGAGGCCGCCGATCTCTTTACCAGGGCGGAGAAAGTCACTCAGGCTAAGACATTCAGACATGTTGCTCTTGCCAGTTCCTCCATCTGCTGGGCTTTGGAGTCTGGTACGCGCTTCAGGCGTACTCGAGACACACAGTTGTACTCTGAGATCAAGAAACACCTTGAGACGGCCACTGACTACTATGAAGCGGCGGGATGGCAGAATGCTGCCGATTGGACTCGTGCAACTGGGAAGCTCTTCGACTCGTTGGTGTATCTGACTGATGCTGCGACTGAGAGAGAGTCGAGGAAGAAGACGGAACTGTACCATCTTGCTGAGAAACATCTTCAGCTCTCAGCTAGGCTCTACGGCCAGGCAAATTTCCCCGTCAAGAGAGATGAGGCTCTACGGCTCTTGGAGAGGGCAAGACAGGAGAAGGAACTTCTTCTCACCCCTATTGAGGCGCTTTCAGGGAACCCCGCTCTGACAAGGGTGCCTGGGGCTCCTGACTCTCTGATAAGAGGTCAGCCCGGAGGGTTGGAGGGTTTTGAGGACGCCAATGTTGTTGGCAACCTGGGAGTTGTAGGGAAAGACTTCAACGTGGGGTCGGACTTGACGGTCGAACTGGAAGTCGCGAATGTTGGGAGGAGCGCGGCGAGGCTGATCAAACTAGAGAATGTTGTCGTCGAAGGAATACAGTTGGATAAACGGAGGATTCCGGGCCAGATCAACGACGACGACATTGATATGAAAGGAAAGAGGTTGGAATACTTGGGAGCGCACGAGGTAAGGATTCCCATGAAGGCCATCAGAGCCGGGGTCTTCCAGCTGCGGCCCAGAATTCTGTTCGTGGACGAGAAGGGAAACTACAGATCCCATGGGTTTGGACCCCTGTTTGTTACAGTGCGAGAACTTGGAATATCCGGGTGGCTAAAGGGACCGAAATAATCTCATCTGCCAGACCGCCGAAAACCTCGCTAAATTGTATCGACTCCTTTTTCATAGTCGTCCCACATCGCGATATCGACTAGCTCGTCCACGGGCATCCACCAGCATTATTACAATAGTTAGGAGCTAAGTGACCGGCCGCGACAATCGTTCCAAGATATGCAAGCATTGGCAGAAATACAATTATCGTGTTAGCTGTCGGAGCGAAGAGGTTTCTCAACTTCTTTCCAATTCTCGTTTTTCCACCTCCAACAAAACAAAGGGGTGCTAGCAACCCCGAGTTACTGGTGGAGTCTTCTATCACGCTCTTTAGGTTATCCTAGACCTGACCGATGGCCATAGTAGGTTGTAATGGAGAGCGTGTGTTGGGTCGTGATGCTCCTTCACGCATATAACCGGGAGCGAGATTTGTGGGGCCGCCATGAGTGACAGACTCGACCTCGAGCAGTTGAAACGGAAGGAGTTCGCGAAGCGGACCCGCTGGCTGGTGTGGGTGGAATCTTCGGTTATTCTTGGATTGCTAGTGTGGGTTTCACTCGAATACGAGAATAATCTCTTCTTGGAATCNTGGGCGAAGACGAACATAGGACCGGCAAGCTTCCTACTCAACGGAACGCTGGCTGGTNTGTACGCGGGAACAATGCTGGGATACTTGCTGTCAAAGTATCTTGGAAAGAAAACGGAAGACGAAAAGATAGTGGAATCACTAAGAAAGAGAGCCTAGACGGACTCTCAAAAGCTGATTTTGGGTAGAGCTAATTTAGGCCTGTTTTGGTGCTTCTTCTGTCTTCTTCGATTTCCTTCTGAACGGATTACGCATTCTGCCTTTCACCTATGTAGAAAACTGGTTTCGCGGGCTATAGGCGTTTCGGGGCATAGGACTCTTGTCACGCCCCTTTCGGTCCTAGATTGCTGAAGAAAGCCCAAGATGGGCGCGTTTCTTTGCGGAACGTTTGTCTACTTCTTCCCTAGACACGTGCGAATAGGTCGCTTCACTTGAGCGAGGGACACGAGGCGCCAGGTTGTACAAGGAAGCTTAAGTAGTACAGATGGGTATCTTGTAGTACAAGGGTGTCAGAGTTGGAGACGACTGTAACGCGCAAGGGCCAAGTTACAATACCCGCCGAACTTAGGAAGAAATATGGGATACGGGAGGGAATGAAGGTCGACATTACAGATGCCCCGAGCGGTCTCTTGCTGAAGCCCATACCTCGCATGAACGATTGGGCGGGAGCTGATGCGGGAAAATACACATACGAAGAAATGGTCGAAANGCTGGACCGGCTCAGGACCAAATGGCGCTAGTAGGCTGTCTGGACACCCGCTTCTATTTCGCCCACGCACAGGACGGGACGTCTTGGACGCGAAANGTAGTGAACGAAGCGAGCCATCACGGATCCTTGATCGTTTCCTCTACGATAACCATCGCTGAACTAGTGTCGGCGATGGGAGCCATAGCAGGACTTGAGACAACCCAGCTGAGGGTGGACAGCGCCAGACTCGCGGGCGTGAACTTCATACCTCTCTCCGAAAAGATCGCGTCAAAAGCTGGGGAAATGATCCTGAAAAACAGCAATCTGCCCCTGGCGGACGCTGTCATCGCGGTTACGGCTCTGGATCTCACGCGCGGACGGGTGTACACGGACGATCCCCACTTCCAGAAAATAACCGGGATCCAAACAGTCTGGGGAAGAACATGAAACCGGACATGAGAAGGCCCATCAAGACCGGAGCGGACCGTTGGGAAGATTGAGTACTACTCCCATGCACAGGCCGACGGCTATAACAGTGCCTCCCAGCGAACCTGCGACGGTGTTTGCGGCTGTAGCGGTCGCGATCGTATATGCTTCCTGACTGGTGCTGAAAAGGACTATTGCTGGGTTGACGAGTCGTGCGAGTGTGACTGACCAGATCTTGCTCGTCCAGATCGCGTAGGCTGAAAGAAAGGATAGCAGTCCCAAGAGTAGGGTGACTGATCCGAGGGCTAGGTTGATTGTTCCGGGGTTGAAGCCGATCAGGGCAAAACCTCCGAATACGACGATTCCACCGGCTATCAACTGCAACACTGTCAATCCGAGAGGCCGTGCGCCGGGTTGAGTCGTGTGCGGGGGTCCGGTTTCTCCTCTCATCTCCTGGTTGGGTTCTTGTTCTCCTCGGCCGGCAAAGTTTCCGTAGATTATCAAGCCGAAGAGAAAGCCTACCGCCATCAAGTAAGATAGAGAGTCATTAGTGTATCCGGAGTAGACGAAGGCGATGCCGGAGAAGAAGGCAATGGCGATGGATGCGAAGCCTGCACTTACAGTTGCGACCAGTCGTCTTCGATGGGTGAACGAGGCGGAGACCAACACCAACAAGGCGAGAATAAGGAGGATTACTGCGATCAGTACGTGGAGCATCAACGCTGGAGATCCGGCTGTGAAGATGACTGCTAGCGGGTTGGGGTCGGTGGAGGTGGAGAAGGTGACGAAGAGGTTGGCGAACATGCCTATGAGGAACTGGAGTATGAGTAAGGGCATCATTACTCGTGATAGTATCTGAATCTGAGTTGACTTCATAGCGGAACTGAATGGGGATTCTTCTAGTTAAGAAGAGTCCTAACTCGCTTCGCGTTTTCGGACACTTTTCCAAGGATGGATGAGCTTTGGATCATCAGTGGGGACCGAGTATCCTGTCATCTCTTCCTCTAGACACATTCTGCCCTTATCGCCGGTCCCGGTCTAGATCTTCTGAGGGGTCCGCTGGGAACCTTCGGGGATCGGGGCAGGATTTACGAGACGTGAAGAGGACGATGTTTCTGTCCAGGGGAACGTTCCCGGGTTTGCAAAAGTCATCATGCTGCTCCAGACCCTTGTTGTTCTTGTCCTCTCGTACTGGGTTGTTGAAGAGTACCTGAACAATTTCTACTTCGAGGCCTACGTCAACAGCTTTCTACAGGGAACCCTGTTCTCCGCAATAGTCCTCTTTTCAATCGCTATCTTCAGCATAATCGCTATTGTTCTCTACATGAAACTGCGGAGAACGAGGAAAGAGCTTCAAGGCCTCCTCTCAACAGAGAAGGTTGGATCTGGCGGGAGNGGGCAGCTTCTTGATAACCGGACAGAACAGCATCTTATCGAGATGATACGGAAGACCCAGCCGATAATGAATTCTGGATCAGCGTCAGCCGGAATGCCGGTTCTGAGACGATCGCAGTCTCAAGAGGAAGAACGCTCCAGCCAGTAAGAGAATGAACGCTTCGGCAGATGCGATTGCCTCATCGTTGATGTCATAGTCTGAGGCGGGAGTGCGTGTTTTTCCACAGATTTTCTATGATCAGGGTTGATTCGCAAATGAATTATATGTGGTCAATATTGACCGGACGCTTCAAGGCGCCACTGTGAGTTATGCGGATAGTAGGTTCTCCGGCAAAGCGGGATTTGGCTGCAGGTTTTCTTTCGGGAAAGATCGAAGGGCCTATTACGCGGGAAGTTTTGGTCGGATTGAAGACTCGTGGGTTGAGGAGGCGTCTTTGGTACTCTACTCTATCTCGGATAGAGAGGGGTTTNGTGGACTTGACCATACGTTGGGTGGACAAAGTGCGCAGCGGGCGATTGACGGAGACGTTGGTGCGGATTCTGGCGAAGCTGGCGATGGCACTGGAGACAGGTATGGGACGAGTCCTAATGCGAGGAAGGATATTAGCTATGAAAGTCAGTGAGCTGGCTGTGGGATGGGGCAATCGGCCCGCGTATTCGTGGCGGTTTGAAACAGCCTTCGCGAACGCGCTGGGCCATGGAATAACCGGATAGAGCGCTCTTGCGCACGAGGGCTCTGCAAAAGCCATAGGAATTTGTTTTCCAGGTCGTCTTTCTGTCCGGGTGGGATTCCAGGCTTGTTTTCTCGATGCGGGCGCGTTATCGGCTTGTCTCGTGTTCTTCGATCCCCGCGTATTCTCCTAGCGATAAGCGTGGAAAGTCCCGTTCTAGAAATCGTGTGCTTGGAATCGCGATTGGGCGATTTCTACCGGTGGGCGGGACGCGAAGGAAGACGGGTCTGGCAAGGAGCGCTGAACGTGGGATCCTCAGCGTTTCACGAAGGGCGGGGCGCGAGAAAAAAGACCCCCCCGGGGGGTCACAGATTAGTTGACGAAAAAAGAAAAGTTACAGGAAAAACGGCCGGCCTTATGATCGTAGGCTCTTCTTTAGTGCTGCCCAGTTCATCACCTGTCCATTTTCGAGGAATTGTGGGGCGGCTCGATCCTCGGTGACTAGGGGAATTTTGCGCACCTGGGCTGTGGCGAATATGAAGCAATCGAAGGGGTCGTTGTGTTTAAGCCGGATCTTGAACGCTTGTTCTATTATCTCATCGTCTTCGTGGCGGACTTTCGTTGCCCAGTCTCCCCTTACTACAAAGAGAAACCCGAGCTTAGCCTCTTCCTTGCCTCGCTCGTCCTTCAGCTTCTCCGCGATTCTATACGACTTGA